>Ga0207645_10001084_pt1 | contig 22427 bp, 35 predicted proteins | sample KBSM53metaG_FD_184331 | JGI IMG/M metagenome (GOLD analysis project Ga0207645, IMG submission 184331) | Miscanthus rhizosphere microbial communities from Kellogg Biological Station, Michigan, USA - KBS M5-3 metaG (SPAdes) (version 2) | ecosystem: Host-associated > Plants > Roots > Rhizosphere >...
GCGAGCGGTGCCACCTGGTGGAGGTGTCGCTGACGCCCGAACCGGCCTACGCGGGCGCCGCCGTCACCGGCCGCCGCAGCCGCACGCCCGACCCCGACTGGATCGACCTGGCCGCCCGGCCGGACACCGGCGAGCTGGACGCCCGGCTGCGCGCGGTCGGGATCGACGTGTAGCCCGTGACACAGCGTGCTAGGGTCTGACGCCGTTGGTGATCACTCCTGCGAGGAGGTGCCTGTGATCACAGCCGGACAGACTGACGTGGCGCTGACCCTAGAGGCGGCCGCCATGCTGGTGGAGGCCGAGCCGGGCGTGAACGTGCTGGACGCGCTGGAGCGCGTGCTGCCCTACCCGCGGGGCCTGCGGCAGCCCGAGCGAGACCAGCTGGCGGGGGACACCTACTACGCGCTGCTGGACTACCTGCCGCCACACGTGGAGCTGATCGGCGCGTGGAGTGACGCCGAGACCGCCGACCGGGTGGCGACCAAGCTACGGCAGCTGGCGCGCACGATCCGCAAGGGCGGGTTCACCCACGTGGACGGCGCGGTGCCGCCGCTAGCAGACCCGTCGGACGTTGCGCTGACCAGCCGCGCCGCGACCGGCAACCGGCGCGGCGGGGTGCCGGGCAAGCGCAACTTCACGCCCGAGGGCAAGCTGCGGCTGCAGCGTGCGACCGCCCAGCGGTGGCTCGGCGTCCAGCAGCGCAAGCCGCACCCGGACGCGCACAAGGTGACCGAGCTGGAGCTGCGGATCGCCGAGATCGACCGGCAGCTGGCCGAGCTGGAGGGCGAGGAGGAGGACGGCGAGCGCGAGCTGGTGGCCGCGGGCAACGGCCACCGCGACAGCGAGGCGCTGGCCCTGATCGAACAGTCCCAGCGGTTCCCGCTGGAGCGCCGCCCCACCACGCTGTCGGGCCTGTAGCATCCCCCCCAGCGCGAAGGGCGCACCGTCGGCCGTCCAGTACCCTGGGCGGCCGTCGGCCGTTGTAGGCTGACCAGGCCGCGACGGGAGGCCCCGCCGCCACCACCTCCCGGCCGCACCTCGCAGGGCGGCACGGGCTGCGCCGCTGGCCGCCGTCGCGGCGCCTCACCACGGTGCTAGCCTCTCCGTGACGGCACCCCGCACCGCGCCACCCGGCCGCTAGGGCCGCCCCGCGCATCGCGGCACCCCGGATCACCACCCGATCCCTGGAGGGGCCGTCGCCATGCCGAACGTCGTACTGCAGCGCCTCGTGACCGAGCGCGAGCAGCTGCTGGACACCAACGATCAGATCCTGCAGCGCGCCGAGGAGGAGGAGCGCGACCCGTCGGAGGCCGAGCGCGAGCTGCTGCGCCGCAACCGCGAGCGCGCCACCCAGCTGGAGCCGCAGGTGGAGGAGCTGCTGGAGCTGGAGGAGACGCGCGCCCGCAGCGGCGAGCAGCGCGCCCGGATCACCCGCGCGATCGGCGCCCCGGCCCGCGAGGGCGGCGAGGCGCCCGCCGACCACGGCGACGCGCCCGGCGAGACCGTCTACCGGACGTTCGCGCAGTACGCCCGAGACGCGCTGATCACCCGCGTGGAGCAGATCGGGAACATCGTCGGCCCCGAGCTGCGCCAGCGCGCCGCCGAGCGGCTGCAGCGCGCCACCCAGGTGCACACCCTGACCAGCGACGTGCCGGGGATCATCCCCGACCAGCACATCGCGCAGATCTTCGAAGTGATCAACACCGCGCGGCCGGTGGTCGCCAGCTCGCGGCAGGTCGGCCTCACCTCGGGCAAGCTGACGTGGCCGTCCATCACCGCCCGCCCGACCGTCGCCAAGCAGGCCACGGAGAAGACCAACCCGGCCTACTCCAAGATGACCGTGATCATGCGCGAGCAGGTGGCCGACACCTACCTGGGCGCGGGCAACCTGAGCTGGCAGACGATCCAGTGGTCTAGCCCGGACGCGCTCACGCTGTTCTTCGATCTGATGGCCGAGGCGTACGCCGAGCAGACCGAGAGCGCCGCCTGCACCGTGGTGGACACCGCCGCCGCCGCGGGCGGCACCGTCGCGTCGGACGACCTGGCGGGCTGGATGGCCGCGATCGCGGCCGCCGCCGGGCAGGTGCGGGCCGCCGGTGGCCGCGCCAACGCGATCTACCTGGACGCCGTGACCGGCTACGGCCTGCTGGGCCTGGTGACGGCTCAGAATCCGGTGTTCCTGACCGCTGGCCCCGGCTCGCTGGGCGACGCGTCCGGCAACCTGGGCGGGCTGCGGTTCATCGTCTCGGACGGGTTCGCCGCGTCCACCGCGATCGTGGGCGACTCCACCAAGCTGCTGTGCGCCGAGACGCCCGGCGCGCCGGTGGAGATGCGCGCCGTAGAGCCGTCGATCGGCGGCCTGGAGGTGGGCGTGATCGGCGCGTTCGCGGCCGTCGCGGTGCTGCCCGGCGCGTTCGTCCAGCTGACCCCGCCGGTGTGACATGACCCCGCACCGTGACCGGCTGCTGGCCGGAGACTACGACCCTGGCAAGTCCGCTACCACCGACCTGGATCAGATGACCAAGGCCGAGCTGCTGGAGCACGCCCAGCAGCTCGGCGTGGCCGTCGATCCGAGCGCCACCAAGGCCGAGGTGCGGGCCGCGATCGACGCGGCCGGGAGCTGACCCGTGGCGTACGCCACGCCCGAGGAGCTGGCCGACGCGCTGAACGTCCGGCTGACGCCCGCCAACACGGCTGCGATGCAGGCGTGCCTGGACGCGGCCGCCGCCGAGATCGATCACGAGACCGACCGCCTGGACACCGATCCGATCGCGCCGGACGACCCGCTGGCCAACCGCGTGAACATCGTGCGGGCGGTGGAGTGGTGGAAGTCCAACGCGGCCGCGTTCGGCGTGATCGGGTTCGATCAGACCGGCACCCTGACCGCGCCCCGCGACGGGTTCAGCAGGCACGCGTACGCCCTGACACCGCTCAAGCAGCAGTGGGGGATCGCGTGAGCGCCACCGGCACCCTCACGATCACCGGCGCCCGGGAGGCCGCAGCGGCCGCCCTGGCGCCGGTGCTGGACACCGACCCGGCGGTGCTGATCAACCTGGTGGACAGCCTGGATCCGCCCGCGATCATGCTGGGCTGGGCCGACCCGTGGCTGGAGCCGTCGGGCACCTGCCGGTACGTCGCCCGGCTGCAGGTGCTGTGCGTGGCCGCGCGGCTGGAGCCGGGCGAGGGCGTGGCCGACCTGGAGGAGCTGGTCGCGTACGCGATCGGCCGCCTGCGCGCCGACGCGTACAGCTGGGGCCTGCCGGACGTGAGCGCGCCCGCGCCGTGGGCGATCGGCAACCTGGACTACCTGGCCGCTGCGCTGGTCTACGGCGTGCACGTGACAACCGAGGAGGACTGACCCGATGCCGACGATCCCCAAGCCGCTGATCCTGGACAACGCCGATCTGCAGATCGGCGGCGACAGCCTGGCGTGCGTGGTGAACCACCTGGAGCTGACGCCCGACGTCTCCGTGATCACGCTGACCAGCCTGTGCGGCGAGATCGACTACCCGGGCACCGTCAAGTGGTCGCTGGTCGCGACGCTGTACCAGAGCTTCGACGCGGCCGCCACCGAGGAGGTGCTGTCGGCCGCCGTGGCCGGTGGCGTGCCGGTGGACTTCGCGATCATGGCGCGCCGCGACGACCCGATCTCGGACACCAACCCGGCCTGGTATGGCCAGGTGATCCCGCAGCCGTACAGCCCGATCAACGGCGACGCCGGGGCGGAGTCCACGATCGACCTGGAGTGGTCGGTGGTCGGCGCGCCCACCAAGACCACCACCACGCTGCCGCCGCTGACCGTGATGGCGGGCACCGCACCGCCCGAGGGCGAGCTGCCGACCGAGCCGACCACCACCGGCCAGCCGGGCGCCGTGGTCGCCGAACCGGCGCCCGCCTAGCGGATGGCCCGCCGCAACACCACCCGCGTGCAGATCGTCGGGCTGGACGAGCTGATCCACGACGTGCCCGCGTTCGCCCACCGCGTCCAGGTGGCGGGCGACGAGGCCGCCGCCACCTCGGCCCGGCACGGCGGCGAGTCGGCCCGGTCGATCGTGCCGCGCGTCTCCGGCGCGCTGGCACGGTCGATCACGGCGCTGCCCGCAGCGGGCGTCGGGGAGGGCGCCAGGGCCACCATGGGCGGCGGCCTGCCCTACGCCGGGTGGATCGAGTTCGGCGGCTCGCGCGGCCGCCCGCAGGTCAAGCGGGGCCGCTACTTCGTGCCCACCCAGCGCCGCGAGCGCGGCCCGTTCCGCGACCTCGCCGAGCACCTGACGCAGACCGAGATTGAGAGGTTCCCATGGCCACACCCGAGAAGGTGACCGAGCTGCGACCGCTGCCCGCCACGGTGGCGATCTCGCAGGCCATGTCGCTGACGCCGAACGAGATGCGGCGGCTGAAGGCCGAGACCGGCCGCCCGCTGTCCGAACTGCTCGGCGGCGGCGACGCCGAAGACCTGGACGCGGCGCCCGACCGGATCCAGGCGCTGGTCTGGATCCAGCTGCGCCGCGACGGGCACAGCCCGAGCTGGGACGAGGCGGGCGACGTGGCGCCCGACTTCACGCCGGAGGCCGTAGACCCTTCGAACGGCGGGCGCTAGTGGGCCTGGTCAACTTCTGCCGGTTCTGGTCGATGACCCCGCGCGAGGTGGACGAGCTGACGCCCGCCGAGTACGACGAGATGACCCGCTACGCGGTGCGCGAGCAGGCCGAGCAGCGCCGCGCCAACCGGAGGCGGTGACCCGTGGCGGGTGGCGCCAGCGTCGTAGTCCGGTTCCTGGCCAACACCACCGACCTGGCCAAGGGCGCCAAGGACGTGGAGGCGCACGGCAGCCGCATGGGATCGGCCTTCAAGTCCATGGGCAAGGCTGCCGCGCTGGGCGCCGGAGCGGCCGGGATCGGCGCCGTCGTCGCCACCCTCAAGGTCGGCATTGACGAGTACCAGGAAGCGTCCCAGGTGGCCGCGCAGACCAATGCCGTGATCAAGTCCACCGGCCAGGTGGCGGGCGTCTCGGCCGACCACGTGGGCGACCTCGCCGAGTCGCTGATGCGCAAGTCCGGGATCGACGACGAGGCGATCGCCTCGGGCGAGAACCTGCTGCTGCAGTTCACCAAGATCCGCAACGAGGCGGGCGCGGGCAATGACGTGTTCGATCGCACCACCAAGGCGATGACCGACATGGCCGCCCGGATGGGCACCGACCCGGCCGCCGCCGCCAAGGTGCTGGGCAAGGCCCTGAACGATCCCGCCAAGGGCCTGACCAAGCTGGCCAAGCTGGGCGTCACGTTCACCGACGCCCAACAGAAGCAGGTCAAGGCCATGACCGAGGCGGGCGACGTGGCGGGCGCGCAAAAGATCATCCTCAGCGAGGTGGAGAAGCGCTACGGCGGCGCCGCCGAGGCCGCTGGAAAGACGCTTCCCGGGATGATCAACATTGCCAAGCAGTCGTTCAACAACCTGGCGGGCGAGCTGGTCGCCAAGATGATCCCGGCGCTGCTGGCGGTGGTCTCGTTCATCCGCGAACACTGGCCCGAGATCTCGCTGGTGATCGCCAAGGTGACCGCGACGGTCAAGCCGCTGCTGGTCGCGCTGGCGCAGCTGTTCCTGGAGATCGTGCACGTGATCGTCTCCGCCTGGCCGTCGATCCGGCCGGTGATCCTGGCGATCCTCCCGGCCCTGCAGGCCGCCGTCGCGGTGATCACCAACGTGGTCAAGCTGGTCACCGCGCTGCTGCGCGGCGACTGGAGCGCCGCCTGGACGGCGGCCAAGGCCATCGTGCTGAACATCGTCAAGCTGATCACCGCGCTGCTGCGGTTCGAAGTCACGATCTGGAAGACCGTCCTCAGCGCCGCGTGGACAGCGATCAAGGCCGCCACCAGCGCCGCCTGGAACGCGATCAAGGCGGCCGTGGCCAGCGCCGTCACCGCGATCGGCAGCGCGCTCGGTCAGATCCCCGCCAAGATCTCCAGCCTGGTGCACAGCGTCGCGACGCAGGCAGGCAAGCTGGGCGGCGCGATCAAGGACGCGATCACCGGCGCGGTGGACAGCGCGGTGCGCTACGTGTCCGGTCTCGGCGGCAGGCTGGTGCGGGCGCTGGAGGACGGCGTGCACGCCGTTGGCCGCGCGGCGGGCAAGATCGCGGGCGCGATCAGGGATCCGATCAACGCCGTGATCACCGGGTTCAACCGGCTGGAGATCCCACGGTTCAGCTTCGGCGGCGGGTCGCACCTCGGGATCGACATTCCCAAGATCACGCTCGGCCCGTACGGCTGGCCCGACCTGCCGCACCTGGCCAAGGGCGGCGTGCTGAACCGGCCCACGCTGTTCGTGGGCGGCGAGGCCGGGCGCGAGATCGTGGCGCCCGAGTCGCTGCTGCGGCAGCTGCTGCGCGAGGAGCACGGCGCCACCTACCAGCTGTTCCTGCAGCCGCGCACCGCCGACGCCCAGGACGTGGCGTACGCGTTCCGGCGGCTGGAGCTGCTGAGGACGGGCCGCTAGATGGCCGCCGACAAGTGGGCGCCGTGGCCGGGCTGCGAGACGCTGGAGTACCGCAGCGCCGACGGCGACGCGATCCGGTTCCTGATGCTGGCCGGGGCCAAGGCCCGGATGATGCCGCCGGTGGCGCTGACCATGCTGCCCGTGCCCGCCGCCAACGGGTCGCGGTTCCTGGGCGCCGCGCACGTGGAGCGGATCGTGAGCATGCCCGTCGCGTTCCCGGGATCGTTCGATGGCCGCAGCGACCTGCGGCAGTGGGCGCGGGTGCTAGATCCGACCCGCGGGGAGGGCACGCTGACGGTGGTGGACGGCGCCAACCCGGGCCGGTTCCTGCGCTGCGCGTACGACTCCGGCCTGGACGACCTCGAGGAGCACCGCCCGGACGTGAACGTCGGCGCGCTGCTGTTCCGGGCCGGGTTCCCGTACTGGCTGGACGGCACCGAGCAGTCGATCTCGGTCTCGCAGGGCAGCGCCGTGCGGCGCTGGTTCCCGTTCCTGCCGCTGATCCTCGGCGCCTCCGACGCGTACGGGCTGTTCACGATCACCAACCTGGGCGACGCGCCCGCCTACCCGGTGCTGACGGTGCTGGGGCCAGGCACCGACGTGACCGCCCGCAACGTCACCACCGGCCAGGCGTGGACGGTCACCGGCCTGGTGCCAGACGGATCCACGCTGGTGGTGGACACCCGGCCGGGCCGCAAGGCGGTGCGGCTGGACGGCGCCAACGTGTTCAGCCGCCTGACCGCGCCGTCCCAGCTGTGGGCGCTGCAGCGGGGCGTGAACCAGGTGGAGCTGTCGATCGCGGCCACCTCGGCAGCGACGCTGGCGACGCTGACCTGGAGGCAGACGTGGCTGGCGGCGTAGGGTTCCACGGCCCCACCGTGCGGCTGTGGGCGTGCGACTGGCAGACCCCGCTGGCCGAGATCGACACCTACGACCACGGCACGCTGATCGCCCGGTACAACGAGATCTCCACGTACGAGCTGGAGCTGCCCGCCGACACCGAGGCGGCGCAGCTGCTGCTCGCCGCCGACCGCCCCAGGCTGCTGATCTTCACCGACGATGTGGTCTACCGGTCGGGGCCGGTGACGCGGATCGAACGCACCCGCGACGCCACCACCGACATGGTGACCCTGAACGGCGTGGACGACCTGGCGTGGCTGGCGCGGCGCCTCGCGCACCCGCAGCCGGGCACCGCCGCGCCGCCCTACTCCACCACCGCGTACGACGCCCGCACCGGCGCCGCGTCGCAGGTGATCGCGGGCTACGTCGACCGCAACGCCGGGCCGTCGGCGATCGCGGCGCGGCAGGTGCCGGGCCTGACGGTGCCGACCCCGGCCGCGTTCGGCGGCACGATCACCACCAGCGCCCGCTACCAGGGCCTGCTCGCGTTCCTGCAGCCGATCGCGGCCGCCGCCCACCTCGGGATCCGCGTCCGTGATCTCGCGTTCGAAGTGTTCCAGCCGACCGGCGCGGCGGTGTTCAACGTCGGCCTGGGCACGCTGGCCAGCTGGCAGTCGGCGCTGGAGGCGCCCGACCTGAACTACGTGTACGTGGCCGGGCAGGGCGTGAACGAGCTGCGGCTGATCCGCGAGTACCAGGACACGGGCGCGGTGCTGCAGTGGGGCCGGATCGAGACGTTCGTGGACCAGCGCCAGACCAACGTGACCGCCGAGCTTGACCAGGCCGGAGCCGAGGCGCTGGCCGACGGGGTGCGGCCGGTGATGGTGACGCTGGAGGTGATGGACACCGACGGCCAGCAGTTCCTGCGCGACTGGAACGTGGGCGACCTGGCCACCGTGGTGGTCGGCGACCTGGTGACCACCGACGTGATCGTGGAGGCGCAGATCGACCTGCTGCCGAACCGGCCGCTGCAGGTGCGCCCGACCGTCGGCGCCAGCTCGCTGACCCTGGCGCAGTGGCGGCTGGCGCAACGCCAGGCGCAACGACTCCGGCAGCTGGAAAGGATCTAACCGATGGCTGATCTTGCAGTGTGGCCGACCGACGGCGCCGACGGCAGCGTCTCCTCCGAGGCGCGATGGCGCAAGATGGCGCGGCTGTGGGTGCCGAGCGGCGTGGACGTGTCGCCGCTCGGGATCGGCGGCGCGGGCGCGCTGGCGCCGACGCTGGTGGCTGGCCCGACGATCAACGTGGCGATCGGCGGCTGCTGGCTGGACGGCCACTACGCCGAGCTGACCACGCCCGCCAGCGTGCCCGCGACCGCCAACGGCCTGCTGGTGGTGCGGTTCACCCCGGCCGACAATCACGCCGAGCTGCTGTTCCGCGACGCGGCGGTGCTGCCGCCGACGCAGACCGCCGTGACCTGGGAGCTGGCGATCGCCAGCATGGCCGCGGGCGCGCTGACCGATCGCAGGATGCGCAACGGGTCGCCGCCGACGTTCCCCAACTACGCCACCCTGAAGGCGCTGTACCCGACCGCGCCGGACGGGTTCCAGGCGGTGACGCTGGACGACGGCCGCACCTACACGTTCCGGGCGGCCGCGTTCACGTACACCCCGCCCGGCGTGGCCGCACCAGCCAACCGCTGGGAGACGATCGTGATGGCCTCCTTCTCCAAGTCCACCGACGCGTCGGGGATCGTCAACATCACCGCCGCCGACCTCGGCGTGGACGGGATCATCCACGGCACCGGCCACGCGGGCTGGGACGCGGCGGCGCCGCCCGCGCGCAACTTCGGCACGTTCGTGCGCTGGACGGCCCCCACCAATCTGCAGTTCAACAGCTGGAAGATCTCCGCCACCTCGGCGGGCACGCTGACCCTGAACACCTCGGCGGCGCTGACCATCACCGCCCACGCGCTGTGCTGGCGGATCTGAGAGGAGACGATCATGGCCTACCTGGAGATCGCGAACATGGCGGCCAGCGACTCGCTGGCGCGCCGGATCACGGCCGCCGCTGCCAGCGAGGCGCACGCCGGTGCGGTGCTGATCCCCGACCAGCCCGAGTCCTGGGCGGGCGTCAATCGCTGGGTGCTGTGCGCGGCGCCCGGCTGGGCTGACGCGTGGGCGAGCGCCGAGGCGGCCGACGTGGAGGATCCCGGCGCCGACCCGGGCGTGATCACCGATGCCATGATCCTGTCCGAGGTGCAGGCGGTGCTGGGCGGCGGCGGCTGACCGGCGGGCGTAGACCACCCTGGAGCAGTGGTGCGCGCACCCCCGCCGGTTGGGTGGTAGCCGCCACTGGACGGGTGGTAGAGCGGTCAACTAGATTGTGGGCCTGCTTCCGGGCCGCTGGGGGCCGGTACGGCCCCGTCTACGGCGGTGGTCTGGTCGGCGGAGGACAGCAGCGGGCGAGCCGGGCGCGGCACCCCGCGGTCGGTCTGAACCTGGGCCGTTCGGAGGGGACGACCCTGACCTGCGAGGGGGGCGTCCCGTGCCACGCATTCGCCGCAAATTGCGACACTTACGTGAGATCCGCAGACCCGCGCCAACGAGCGCGGGGACGCGCGGGGAGGCGCGGGGATCCGCGGGCAGGCGCAGCGGTCGCGCAGACCGCCGCAGGCTGTCGCACCTACGCGCAGGTTGGCCCGGTTGGCGGGCCGATCGTGCGGCGCTAGGTTCGGGGGCATGGCTGTGAGCGAGCACGAGCACCTGAGCGAGACCGGCGACGAGCTGATCTCGTTCGCCGAGGCCGGGCGCCGGATCCCCAAGCGGAACGGCGCGCCGCGATCCGAGCGCACGATGCAGGACTGGGGCGCCCGCGGGCTGCTGCCCGTGGTCGCGGTCTCGGCCCACGTGCGGTGGGTGAACTGGTCGGAGTACCTGCGGCGTCTCCACCACAGCACCCGCTAGCGGTGGAAACTGTGTTACCATGGGGCTGCTGGGCGATGATCGCCCGCACCGACACGAGGAGCCGACGGTGACCGACACCACCGCCACCCGCACGTTCGCCCAGCACGTTGACCAGCCCGGCGGCCCCGGCACGCAGTACCGCGTGCGCCTCCGGTTCCCGGGCATGGCCTCGGTCTACACCGAGTGGCACAGCGACCTGGACGTGGCCAATGCCCGGGCCTCGGAGCTGCGCGCGATCCGCAAGCGCGGCGAAGGCCCCAGCGACGGCGCCCGGTTCGTGACCCTCGGCGACATGGCCCGCGAGGTGCTGGCCGCCAAGGGCATCGCCGGGCTGACCGAGGGCGGCCTGGAGTGGTGGGCGCGGATCCTGCGGCCGCTGATCGACGGGCCGCACGCGGCCACGCCGGTGCACCTGCTGCCCGTCGCCAAGATCCGCACCGCCCACCTGGAGCGCGCCGCCAAGCATCCCAAGGCCGCCAACGATGAGCGGATCGGCCTGGAGGCCGTGCTGCGCGCCGCCCAGGCCGACGGCGCCAAGGTGCCGGGCGCGCTGCTGGAGCTGCCGACGCCGGTGTGGGAGACCCGCGAGCGGGTCACGATCCACCGCGACGGCGAGCTGGCCGCGTTCGCGCTCGGCGCGCCCGACCGCTACGCGCGGCTGGTGCTGCTCCAGGGCATGGTCGGCTGTCGCATCGGCGAGCTGCTGCAGCTGCGCCGCGACTGGATCGACCTGGCGGAGGGCACCATCACGATCCCGCCCGCCGCGCACAAGTCGGGCAAGCGGATCGGCGCCAAGATCATCCCGCTGCTGCCCGAGGAGATCGCGCTGCTGACCGAGCAGCTGGCCACCCTGCGGGTCGCGGGCGCCACGCCCACCTCGCACCTGCCCGGCACCCCGGCCGAGTCGGAGCTGGTGTGGCCGATGCCGGACGGCTCGGCCTGGCCGATGATCCACGGCCGCGTGGCGCACAGCTACTTCAATCGCCACGTCTGGCAGCCGACGCTGGCCGCCGCCGGGCGCGACGATCTCACCTCGCACGACCTGCGCGCCACCGCCGTCACGATCATGCGTGACCGCGGGATCTCCGAGGAGACCTGCCAGCTGCGGGTCGGCCATGCCGACGCCAAGCTGATCCGCTCGGTCTACGACAAGGGCAGCCGCCTGGCGCGGGCGCAGCGCGAGCTGGTGGCGATCGCGGCGGCAGAGGTGGCGACCGTCACCGACACGATTCCGGCCGCCACCGCCGAGGAGGCTACCCGGTGATGGCCGCGACTGTCCACCACCGCCGCACGCTGACCGAGGGCCACCTGCAGGACTGGGTGAGCCTGGACGGCGAGGACTGGCTGCCGGTGAACCGGGCACCGATCGGGGTGCCCGGCGAGGCCGCCGAGATCGCGGCGCTGTTCAACGGTGACGGCAACTTCAAGCCGATCCGGTTCACGCGCTCGTTCGTGTTCGGGCTGGAGGAGGCGCCGTGAGCCGCCCCGACCTGAATCCGTGGCACGACGCCGTGCTGGCAGCGGGCGACCTGATCGACTCGGCCCGCTACCGCGGCGGCGACGCCGCGAGGCTGGACGCCGCGCTGCGGATCCTGGACGCCCTGATCGGCGGCGTGGATCCCGACCCGGCAGACCTGGACGTTCCGGCGCTGGCGCGGCGGGGGATGGAGCCGTGACGGCGCCCGGTGTCAATTCTGTGTCAACCCTGACCGCGGCCAACGGCCCGATCCCTGTATCCATGCGGGATCGGGCCGTTTCCGTTCCGGTGTCTGACACCGAAACGGCCTGGCGCGTGTCTGCGGCCGTCGGCGGGATTCCGCGTAACCATGCGGGTTCGGGCACCACCGGCCGCGTGACCCTGCGGTGCCCTGCGGGTGTCTGCGCGGGCCTGCGTGTCAGTCCTGTGTCAACGCGGTGGCCGCTGTGACGCCCACCGACCGCACCCCGGCGCCCGTCGTCCGGCTGACCACGGCCGGAGTCGGCGCCGTGCTGACGGCCCTGGCCCGCGGCGCCAGCGCCGCCGGTGATCGCGCCGCGGTGGTCGCGCTGCGCGACTGCCAGGTGTGGCTGAACTGCCTGGCCGCGCAGGCCCGCGCCGCCCAGCGTCGCGAGGTGCGCTGTCCCCACTGCCACGCCGAGCTGGGACGGCCGGGCGAGATCGCCGAGCTGCTGGACGCGCTGGCGGTGGAGCTGTGAGCCGCGGCGCCGTCGGCTGGGTGCTGTTCGTGCTGTGCGCGCAGCTGTCGCGGGTGCCGCGGTGGATCGCCGGGCCGGGCGAGATCGAACGGCGCCTTGCAGACCGGGCGTGGCTGGAGCAGCGCCCGACCGACTATGAGAGGAGGCCCTGGTGAACTACCCGAGGAGCTACCGCTGGTGGCAGGACGGCCTGGTCTGGAGCTGCCTGGGCCTGGTCGCCATGGGCGCCCTGGTCGGGTTCGCGGTCGCCATGGTGGTGACCTGGTGACCGCGCCGCAGCTGACGCCCGACGAGCAGATCGCCACCGAGGTGGCGCTGCGCGACTACCTGATCAGCGAGGCCGCCTACTACCGGCGCCGGGCCGAGACCGGCCACGACCGCCAGCACGCGATCCAGCTGGAGCAGTGGGTGACCCAGCTGGAGGCCGTGATCGCCAACCGTCGGATGGCCCGCCGTGCCGACGCTGTGCCGTGAGTGCGGCCGCGAGGTGGCACCGCAGCTGGTGCCCGGCGCGTGGCTGTGCGAGACCTGCAGCACCCCGCGAGGAGGACGACCCGTGAGCACCCCTGCTGAGAAGGGCGGCGCCGCACCGCCGCCGCCCGAGAAGGCCCCTGAGACGCCCGCTGACGCGATCCCGCCCGAGGAGGGCGACGGTACGGCCGAGGTGGTGGACGCGCCGGAGACGGCCGCTACGACGCCCGCGAGCGGAAACCCGGCTACCACCCGCAAGCGGCGGGCGCTGCCGGTGAAGCGCGGCCAGGGCCTGCAGCTCGCACCGCAGCGCGAGCTGACGCTGGACGACCTGCGCACGCTCGGCTGGTGGCTGTCGCTGTCCGAGTCCGGCGCCCAGGACGAGAAGGCCCGCGGCGCCGCCGGTGCGCTGCGCCTCTACTACGTCCAGCAGCTCGGGCTGCCGCTGTGGTCGGTGCGCGAGCTGTCGCTGATCTCGGGCAAGCTGGTGGTCTCCAGCCGCCTGCTGCGCGCCCTGGCCAACCGGGCCGGGCTGGTGATCGAACGGGTGGACGACTCGGACGAGTCCTGCACCGCGGTGCTGGTGCGCGCCAGCACCGGCGAGCAGCTGGGCAGCTCCACGTTCACGATCGAGGACGCCCGCCGGGCCGGGCTGATCCGGGCCGGGTCGGCCTGGCAGACCTACCCGGCCAGGATGCTGTGGGCCAGGGCCTCGGCGCACGTGCTGACCGACTACGCGCCCGAGATCGTGCTGGGGATGCAGACCGAGGACGAGGCCCGCGAGGTGTACGCCCTGGAGCCGGAGCCGATCGGCATTGACCGCGGCTACAGCTACGGCGACCCGGACGACGAGGACATCCCGTTCTGAGGTGGCCAAGCAACCGCACCCCGTGCAAGCGTGGCGCCGACGCTGCGCGCATACGCGCGGCGTCGGCCAGGCGCTGCTCGGGCTGGTGCTCGCGCTCGGCGAATACATGGACGGCGGCGGCCGCTGCGGCGTGTCCAACGCGCGCCTGGCCGAGGACTGCGAGGTGTCGGTGCGCACGATCCAGCGGCAGCTCCACCAGCTCCACGGGCTGGGCCTGCTGGGCATCGATCAAGCGCCTGGCGGGCACGCCGTGAACCGCTACCAGGCCCGCCCCTGGGATGACACCGCTGTCACCCCTAGACATGACACGGCTGTCACCCCTGGCGGCTCGGAGGGGCGACACCCGTGGCGCGACCCGGTGACACGGGTGTCACCCGAAGTAGAAGGTCAGAAGACCATCGCGGGCGCGCCCGCGCGGGCGCAGGCAGCGCCGCCCGGCTGGGTGCCCGAGGACGACGCCGAGATCGCCGCGATCCAGGCGCAGCGCGAGCGCGACGCCGAGGCCGCGAAGGTCAAGAGCAGCAGCGAGGGCTGGGGAAGCGAGGAGGCGCGCGAGCGCGCGGCCGAGGCGCTGTCCTTCGCCGAGCAGCTGGGCCTCGGCTTCAAACGCAAGGCCGAGCCGTGATCGCGGTGGACGCCAGCCTGGGGCTGACGGGCGGCGAGCTGCGGCTGCTCGGCGTGCTGCTGCTCGTGATCGCGCTGGTGGCGCTGTTCGCGGGGCCGCCGAGATGACCAGCTGTGTGCGACCTGCTACAAAGTTGGCCCGAGCGCCCAGGGGGGGCGCCGGGCCGTGAACACAGGAGGTGCTTCCCATGTCCACCCGCAAGCCTACCCGCCCGGTCGCTGCGGTGGGTGACGCCAGCGTCCTGCGGCACGAGGGCCTGACGATCACCGTGGAGACGATCACGCCCGAGATCGCGCACGAGTGGCTGGGGTTCAACACCCACAACCGGAACGCCAAGGCGCCGCCCGTCGGCCGCTACGCCGAGGACATGGCGGCCGGGGCGTGGCCGGTGGCCGGTGACCCGATCCGGTTCGACTGGAGCGACCCGCCGGTGCTGCTGGACGGCCAGCACCGGCTGCTGGCGTGCATTCAGGCGGAGGTGCCGTTCAGCACGGTGGTGATCCGCGGGCTGGATCCGGACGTGATGCCGATGATCGACCAGGGTTCCAAGCGCACCCTGGCCGACGTGCTCAAGCTGCGCGGCGAGGTGGACACGATCAACCTGGCCGCGACCGTCGCGCTGTGCCTGCGCTGGGATCGGGGCGAGGTGACGCGCACGGTGCAGCCGCCGCCGAGCGCGTGCCTGGTGTGGCTGGAGGCCAACCCGACGATCCGGGACGACGTGCGCGACGCCAAGGCGTTCGCGCATGCGCCGCTGTACCTGGCGGTGCGATCGGTGGCCGCGTTCATGTACCGGCTGCGCGAGGTGGAGACCGAGCGCGACGGCGAGGAGTTCCTGGAGCGGCTGCTGTCCGGCGCGCACCTGGGCGAGCGCGACGCGATCTACGTGCTGCGGCGGTGGCTGTCGGCGGCCGACGAGCGCAAGACCCTGGTGCTGGCCCACCAGCAGCTGGCCATGCTGATCAAGGCGTTCAACTACTGGGACTTGGGCGTGGAGGTGAACCACCTGCGGCTGGGAGCGCGCGAGAAGTTCCCGACGCTGGGCGATTCGAAGGGTGCAGGCCGTCGGGCGGCCGCTGCGCGACGCCGGAGCCGCTGAGCGCGTCGTACCTCACGTACGACCCGGTAGTTCGGCTGCCGAACGATCGCGCTAGGATCGGCCCATGGCCGACGCGTACAGCTACCTGACCGACTCGGAACGTGTCACGTTCAACGAGACCAGCAGGCTGATGCAGCTGTCCGACTGGACGGGCTGGGACGACCAGCTGGAGGAGTGGCTGGACATCACCCAGGCGTGGATCCGCGATCGGCGCGCCTACATAGCCGCCATCGCCGAGGGCGAGATCCCGCATGACAACGGCCCCGGCTGGGACGTGGCGCACCGCCGCGAGCGGTACGACTACCTGCACAAGGCCAACTATTCCAACGCGGCGCCGCACGCGGTCTGCCAGCTGCCGACCGAGGCAGGCACCGACGCCGAGAAGGTCTACACGTCGCTGCGCGAGCTGTGGTGGGTGGAGCCGAAGGGCGCCTACTCGGAGCAGTCCGGCCGCCGCCAGGCGTGCACCGATTGGCTGGTGGAGCGCCGCCAGTACGTCTGGCGCCTGGCCGAGGGCAAGGTGCCCGGCGAGACGCCCGGCTGGGATCACGCCGACCGTCGCCAGCGGTACTCCAACCTGCAGGTGGCGACCAAGCACGGCAGCGCCTACGACAGCTGGTGCAAGTCGCACAACACCACCACCGGGAAGCCGAACGGCGACGGCGGCAGCAGCTCGGGTGGAAGCGGATCTACCACCGCTCGAGATCGCGCGCTCAGTTGGATGGCCAGCCATCGCGGCCTGAACGAGCAGCCGGGCGGATCGAACTGCGACAGCCGCTCGGACGGGATCCGCACCGCGCAGGATCGCTGCGTGGCCATGGGCAGCTCCGGCACGTGGCTGCGCTACCAGCCGTGGTGCGGGGTGTGGTGCGCGAACGCCATGGAGGCCGCGGGCGTCAACGGCCTGACCTACGACCTGGCCAGCGTGGAGTGGATCGAGGCCCGCGCGAAGGCGGGCAAGGCGCCGTTCACCGGCTGGACGACCGACCCGAGCCGGGTACGGCCCGGCGACCTGGTGACGCTGTTCAGCCCCGGCCAGCACGTGGCCATGGTGCGCACGCCCGGCAGCAGCCCGGTGACCGAGGAGGGCAACACCTCCGACACCTCGGCGCAGCGCACCCGATCCAAGGGCGACGTGGTGGGCTACGCGCTGGTGGCGTACCCGTGACCAACGAGGAGGAGCACGTGACCGACCAGGCCGACGCGCCGGACACCGAGCGCACCGATGACGCTGCCTTCACCGACGACGCCACCGAGCACCTGGGCGACGCCACCGAGGTGGAGACCAACGAGACCGCGGCCGAGGAGGACGGCAGCTCGCCCGACGAGCCGCAGCCCGAGACGTTCCCGCCTGCCGACGACGAGGCCCCGGACGACGGCGGCGACGACGACCCCGCGGCCGCGAGCTGACGGGCGACAGCTCGCCGCTGACGCACGCCGGGTGGTGGTGTTCCTGCTCGGCGTGCTGGTGATCCTGGACGCCCTGATCGGCGAGGGCAACTCCGTGCCCGAGCTGATCGTGGGCACGGTGCTGGTCGGGGTGCTGCCGCTGGAGTACGTGGCCAAGGCATGGCGCGGCCCGGTGCCACCGCGACCCCGACGCCGAGTGCAGGACGACGATGGCTGAGGCGCGCAACACCCGGGCGTGGCGCAGGGTGCGCAGGCAGGTGCTGCTGCGTGACGGGTGGCGGTGCCGATGGTGCGGCGGCCCGGCCGACACCGCCGACCACGTGGTGGCGCTGGCCGAGGGCGGCGCGCCGTTCGACCCGTCCAACCTGGTCGCCGCCTGCAGATCGTGCAACGGCAGGCGCGGCGCGCAGCTCGTGAACGCACGCGTTTTTTACAACGGCGTGCCTCCGCCAGCCCGCCATCTTGGAATGGCCGGGAACACACCGCGCGGCGCCCGATCGCGCCGGATCCGAACGCGGGGCGTGGTGCCCGGCGCGATCGACGCGGATGGCTGAGGCGGCACCCGGCCCGGCGCACGGATCGCTGGTGTTCAAGGGCGCCCAGCGGCCGCTGCGGCTGATCGAACTGCCGCCCTGGACGGGCTGGCGCCACACCTCGGAGGCCAAGCGCGCCGAGCGGTTCCTGGAGACCTACCTGGTGGTGCCGACGGGCCACGGCGCGGCCGGGCCGTTCCGGATAGCGGGCTTCCAGCGCGAGCTGCTGCGCGAGATCTACGACCACCTGGCCACGTTCGCCTCGCTGCCCGCCGCGAACGGGAAGACCACGTTCCTGGCGGCGCTGGCGCTGGAGCGGATCGCCCGCGGCGACGACTACGTGGAGGTGGACGTGATCGCCACCAAGCAGGAACAGGCCGGGTTCCTGGTGGAGGCCGCCATGCGCATGGTGGAGTCCTCGCCGGTGCTGGTCGATCGCTGCCGGTGGCACAGCCGCGAGCAGATCCTGGAGTACCGGCCGACCGGATCCAAGCTGCAGGCGCACCCGGCCAAGCTGTCCGCGATCCAGGGCCTGAACTTCTCGCTGGCGATCATCGATGAGATCGGCTTCGCGCACGATGAGACGGTGGAGTCGCTGATCGCCCGGCTGGGCAAGCGGCCCGACGCGCGGCTGGTCGGGATCGGCACGCCCGGCTTCCAGGCGAACATCCTGCAGCGGCTGCGCGGCGCGCACCTGGACGGCGAGCTGCCCGCCGGTGTCCGCTACCTGGAGTGGGCAGCCGATCCCGGCTCGGCATCGGACGACCGGCGGGCGTGGCGCAAGGCTAACCCGGCGCTGCGGGCCGGGTTCCTGACACCGGCCGCGCTGGCCGTCCAGCAGGGCCTCCTGAGCGATCGCGAGTTCAGGACGTACCACCTCGGGCTGTGGGTGGACGAGGCGGCAGCGTGGCTGCCGGAGGGCGCCTGGCAGGCGTGCGCGATGCAGCCGCCGCCGCCGGACGGCGCCGAGGTGGTGCTGGCGGTGGAGGGCACGTTCCGCAGGTCGGCGGCGATCGCCGGGGCGACGATGGACGGCGCGATCTTCCACGGCTGGTGGGCGGAGGTGGCGACCGACCGCGACCTGCACGAGCAGCTGGCCAGGGCGCTGGAGCGGTGGGACGTGCGGGCGATCGTGCACAACCGGCGGATCCGGTCGCGGCTGTTCGCCGAGCTGCGCGACGAGGGCGCGCCGGTGGTGCCGTGGGACGGGTCGGCCGACTCGGAGACCACCTCGGCCAACGAGTTCTACCGGGCGATCGTGGGCGGCGAGCTGGCGCATGATCACGCGCCGGTGGTGGCCGAGCAGGTCGCCAACCTGCGCGCCCGGTTCGGCGTGGACGGGTCGCTGCGGCTGGCCAGGCCGGACGACCCGGCCCGGTTCGGCGACGCGGCGCTGGCAGCTCGCGCGGCCTGGTGGGTGGCCATGGCCGAGGCGCAGCAGGGCGGCGCCCCGACGATCTACTAGGCTGGCGGCGGGGCGGCGAGACACGGTACGGCGCCCGTTCCGGCCGGACGATCATCGAGGCGCCACGCTGGCCTGCGAACCGTGCTCCGGCCGCCGCCCCACTAGGACGACCAACGGGCCGCCCGAGGGCGACCCGTTGACCATGGCGTGAAGGCTGCGAGCACAGCAGCCCGGGAGACCCGAGCTTACACCCGGCCGTTGTACGGCCGCAGGCAGCGGTTCGCTGCTGCCCGCCGCTTGCCATGGACGCCGGACGAGATCGTCATGGTGCCGACCACGCGGCCGTTGTACGTGATGAACGACCAGGACAGGAACACCCAGGCGCCGCGCCAGCGGGCCATCCCTTCGCGGCCGTGGTCGCTGGTGGTGGTGCGGGCGTGGGTCTTGTAGCGCAGGCACCGGGCGATCTTGGTGGTGGCCTGCCGGGCGGTGGCCGCGTCGGCGGCCGGGGCCGCCGCCGCCAGCGCAAGGCTGGCGACGGCGGCGACGGCGAGCGCGCGGATCATCGGGCCGACTCCTCGGCCAGCACCTTGGCGACCGTCGGGTGGGTGCACCCGGCGAGCACCGCGACCGCGCGGTGCGACAGCCCGGCGGCGGCCGCGTCCACGATCGCCTGGCGCCAGGCGCGATCGGCCGTCACCTTGGCGGCGGCGACCGCCACCAGCGTGGCGCCGATCGCGTCCTGCCGCTCGGCGCGGTCGGCGGCGGCGGCCTGGGCCGCGGTCTCGGCGACCTGCGCCAGCTCGGGCGCGGCGGCCTGCACCTCGGCCAGCGTCTCCTCCTCGGCCTCGGTCAGCTCGGGCACGGTGACCTCCTCGGTCGCGGGCTGGGCCTTGGCAAGCAGCTTACCGTAGCGGGTGCGGGCCTTGGCCAGCTTGGCCAGCGTCTCGGCGTGGCGCCGCTCGGCCCAGGCGATCGTCTCGGCGTAGTCCTCGGCGCGATCCGGGTACTGCTCGGTGTACGCGCCGTACACCTTGCGGGAGTGGGCAAGCTGCTCGTTGGCGGCCTGCACCCCGCGGCCGTCCTCGGCCACGTACGCCACCGCGATCTCGGCGGCCTCGGCCTCGGTCAGGATCACAAAGCCGCGCTTGAGCTGGCGGGTGGTGGTCGCGAAGGGCATGTGGGCGGCCGCGAACTTGGGCGGGTAGGCGACGCCGTAGCCGCTCATGCTGCCGTCGGTGCCGATGATCTCGCGGCCGACCCGGTAGTTGGTCGGCACGTCCTTGGCCTGGTGCAGGCCGCGCTCGGCGCGGGCGGCGGCGATCACGGCGGCGGCGGCGCCGCGGACGTGGGCCTTGCGGCCGGTGGTGGTGTTCGTGTCGGTGTTCATGGAAACAAGCTTACCATGGATCCTGGGGGATGGCAAGCGACTTTCCACGCCGGCCGGTTAGGCAGCCTAACGATCGTGCGCTAGAGTCGGCCCCGTGGGTCTGCTGGATCGGCTGCTGGGACGATCCGCACCGCCGCCGCCGTCGGTGCTCGGCCTGCCGTCCGGGTTCGATCCCGAGCTGGCCGGGCTGTTCGCCGGGTGGGCGTCGCCGCAGCTCGCCGAGCGCGTCGGCACCGCCGTGCGCTGCCTGCAGCTGGTCTGCCAGCAGGTGGCCGCCATGCCGATCCGGTTCCGCGGCGACTCGCCGGTGCCGCTGTGGGTGGCCAACCCTGACCCGGTGTGGTTCCCGAACGGCGCCGCTGATGCGACGTTCGCCACGATGGCGTCGATCTACGGCTGGGGCGACGCGTTCCTGCTGGTGACCGACCGCTACGTGACCGGCTTCCCGAGGGCCTACACCGTGCTGGATCCGCAGCAGGTGACCGTCGGCACCGACCCGGACGGGCGGGGCCGCACGTACCGGGTGAAGCAGTACGACCTGCGATCGGAGGACGTGCTGCAGATCTCGCGCGATCCGAACGGGCAGCTGCGCGGCACCTCGGCCCTGCAGGGCTACTCGGCCAACGTCCAGGGCGCCTACTTCGCCGAGAAGTTCGCGACCGACTTCTATCAGCAGGGCGGCGTGCCGTGGGCGGTGCTGCAGTCCAGCCGCCGCCTGGAGGCCGACCAGGCCGCCGCGCTGCAGGCGCAGTGGACAGCTCGGGTCGGGCTGCGCGGCGGCGCCCCGGCGGTGCTGCCGCCCGATGTGACGTTCCAGCAGTTCAGCTTCGCGCCCCGCGACCTGCTGCTGCTGGAGACCCGCGAGTGGGACGCCAAGCAGATCGCCGCCGCCTACGGCGTGCCCGCGTTCATGCTGAACATGGAGCAGGCGGGCGGCCTCAACTACTCCAACCCCGAGATGCTGTTCGACACCTGGTGGCGCACCGAGCTGTACCCGACCGCGCGCCGGGTGGAGGCCGCGCTGTCCACGTGGCTGCCGCGCGGCAGCTGGGTGGAGTTCGATCCGTCGATCCTGCTGCGGCCCGATCTGAAGACCGCCAGCGAGGTGTGGCTGGCGCTGCTCGCGGCCAACGTGGTGACGGTGGACGAGTGCCGCGCGGCGGTGCTGGATCTGCCGCCGCTGGCCGACGGCGAGGCGCTGGAGCTGATCGACGAGCCGCCCGGCGCGAACGCCAGCGGCCCGACCCCGCCCGACCTGCCCGCGCCGCCACCGGCGGCCGCACCCCTGGAGGTGGTGGCAAGTGCCTGACCAGCCGATCCTGACCCGCGTGTTCCAGGTGGAGGACGTGCACGTCCGGGCAGCGACCGACGGCGGCCCGGTCGGCCGGATCCTGGATCTGCGGGTGGTGCCGTACAACGTGAGCGCCCAGGTGCGCGACGCACCCGACGCCGAGCCGTACCTGGAGCAGTTCGCGCCGGGCGCGTTCGCTCGCGCGGTGCGGGCGCCCGATCGGGTGCAGTTCCGCTACCACCACGGCCAGGGCCTGGCCGACTGGATCGGCCGGGGCGTCCAGTTCGCGGAGGGCGACGGCGGCCTGGACGGCTCGGTGCGGGTGCTGCCGGGCGTGTTCGGCGACCAGGCCCTGACGCTGGTGGACGAGGGCATGCTGCGGGGCGTCTCGGTCGGCTTCCAGGATCTCGCGCGCCGCAACCGGCGCGCTGGAGACGGCGCGATCATCCGCGAGCGGTGCCACCTGGTGGAGGTGTCGCTGACGCCCGAACCGGCCTACGCGGGCGCCGCCGTCACCGGCCGAAGATCGCGCACGCCCGACCCGGACTGGATCGACCTGGCCGTCCGGCCGGACACCGGCGAGCTGGACGCGCGGCTGCGCGCGGTCGGCATCGACGTGTAGCCCGGGACACTTGGTGCTAGGGTCTGTCGCCGTTGGTGATCACTCCTGCGAGGAGGTGCTAGTGATCACACCGGAACAGACCGACGTGGCCCTGAACCTGGAGGCGGCCGCGCTGCTGGTGGAGGCGGAGCCGGGCCTGAACGTGCTGGACGCGCTCCACCGCACGTCCCAGCCGATCCATCCGCAGGCCGCCCGCGACCGGCTGATGGCCGA
>Ga0207645_10001085_pt1 | contig 22417 bp, 19 predicted proteins | sample KBSM53metaG_FD_184331 | JGI IMG/M metagenome (GOLD analysis project Ga0207645, IMG submission 184331) | Miscanthus rhizosphere microbial communities from Kellogg Biological Station, Michigan, USA - KBS M5-3 metaG (SPAdes) (version 2) | ecosystem: Host-associated > Plants > Roots > Rhizosphere >...
TCTGCGCCGGCGTCCTGCCGCTCATCTTCGGCAGCGGCGCGGGCAGCGAGATGCGCCGCGCCATGGGAATCGCCGTGTTCTCGGGAATGCTCGGCGTGACGCTGTTCGGCATCTTCCTGACGCCGGTGTTCTACGTGCTGTTGCGCGCGCGTCGCAGCCGCCGCCTGGAGCGCGCAGCGACGGCGCCGCCGGTCCAGGCCGCACCGCAACCGAGCGGAGGCGCGGGTGAATAGGGTGGGTGCGACGGGCCGGCCGCGCCGTGTGCGGCTCGGGCTGCCGCTCGCGGCGGCGCTCCTCGCCGGCGGCTGCGCGGTCGGTCCCGACTATCGCGAGCCGAAGCCGGCGCTCGATGCCAGCTTCGTCAATGCGCCCGCCGCCGCCGCGAATCCGTCCAGTGCCGACATCGCCACCTTCTGGCGCGGCTTCGGCGACGCCGAGCTGACCGCGCTGATCGACCGTGCGATCGCCGTCAACGGCGACGTGCGGATCGCCCAGGCGCGCCTGCAGGAATCGCGGGCGAACTTGCAGGGCGCGCGCGCCGAGCTGCTGCCGAACATCGGCGTCGCCGCCGACGCCGGCCGCACGCTCACGCCCGAGTACCTGCTGCCCGGTGCGTCGCGCAGCCAGCGCACGACGAGCTTCTACGACGCCGGCTTCACGGCCAGCTGGGAGCTCGACTTCTTCGGCCGCAACCGGCGCGCGAGCGAATCGGCGGCGGCTCAGCTCGATGCCTCCCAGGCCGGCGTGCATGCGGCGCAGACCGTCGTCGCCGCCGAAGTGGCGCGCAACTACCTCGAGCTGCGCGGCCTGCAGCTGCGCCTCGCGGTGGCGCGCGACTCGATCGTCAACCAGCGCGAGTCGCTTCGCCTCACCAGCGCCCGGCTCGACGCCGGGCGCGGCACCCAGCTCGACGTCGCCCGCGCGCAGACCCAGCTCGCCGGCACCGAGGCGATCCTGCCGACGCTCCAGTCGGCCGTCGATCGCAGCAGCTACCGCATCGCGACGCTGGTGGCTGAGCCGTTGCGCGAGGTCGCCGCGCGGCTCGCGACGCCGCGCCTGTTGCCGACGCTGCCGGTCACCGATCTGTCGGCGCTGCCGCTCGGCACGCCCGAGCAGCTGTTGCGGCGCCGCCCCGACCTGGTTCAGTCCGAGCGCCAGCTCGCGGCGGCCACGGCCGAGATCGGCGTCGCTACCGCGGATCTCTTTCCGCGCGTCAACCTCGTCGGCCTGATCGGCTTCGCCACCAACCAGCTGAGCGGGTTCGGCGCGGCCACGTCGCAGCAATACTCGCTCGCTGCCGGCCTGACCTGGCCGCTGCTCGATTTCGGCCGCGTCCGTTCGCGCATCTCGGCCAGCGAGGCGCGGGCCTTGCAGTCGCTCGCCAGCTACGAGCAGACGGTGGCGACGGCGCTCGAGGAGACCGAGGGCGCGCTCAGCCAGTTCAGCCATTCGGCCGAGCAGACCGACAAGCTCGCCATCGCCGCGGCCAGCGCCGAGCAGGCGGCACGCCTCTCGAAGCTGCGCTTCGATGCCGGTGCGGTCGATTTCCTGATCGTCCTCGACGCCGAGCGCCAATCGCTCATCGCCCGCGACGCGCTCGTGCTGGCCCAGGTCGGCCAGGCGACGGCGCTGGTGAGCGTCTACCGCGCGCTCGGCGGCGGCTGGAGCGAAGCGCCGGCAGCGGTCGCCGCGAAGTGAGCGGCCGACGGCCGCGGCGATGAGCGACCCTGTCCTCGCCGAGACGCGCGCCTGGGTCGAGCGCGCCGTCATCGGCCTGCAGCTGTGTCCGTTCGCCAAGGCACCGCAGGTCAAGGGGCAGGTGCGCTACGTCGTCAGCGAGGCCGGCGATCCCGAGTCGTTGCTGAGCGCCCTGGTCGAGGAGCTGAAGCTGCTCGCGGCGACGCCGCCCGAGCGGATCGAGACGACCCTCCTCGTGCATCCGCGCGTGCTGACCGACTTCGAGGACCACAACGACTTCCTCGAGATCGCCGAGGCCGCGCTCGCGGCGCTCGACCTCGAGGGCGTGATCCAGATCGCGAGCTTTCATCCGCACTACCGCTTCGCCGGCAGCGAGCCCGACGACATCGCCAACGCGACCAACCGGTCGCCGCATCCGACCTTGCACCTGCTGCGCGAAGAGAGCATCGAGCGCGCGCTCGCGACCTTCGCCGATCCGGATTCGATCTTCGAAGCGAACATCGCGACGATGGAACGGCTCGGTCCGGACGGCTGGGCGTCGCTGCAGCGCGAGTGCCGCGAAGACGCCGAGCGCTAGCGTTCAGGGCGGTGGCGGCTGGGCCTGCAATGGCTTGAGCTGCTCGAGCAGCGTCGGGATCAGCTCGCTCACCGTCGGGTGGATGTGGACCGCGCGCTCGATCACCTTGTACGACGCGTCGGCGGCCATCACGTCGAGGATCGAGTGGACGATCTCGTCGCCCTCGATGCACAGCAGCGCGGCGCCGAGGATGCGCTCGCTCTCGGCGTCGACGAGCACCTTCATGAAGCCCTGGGTCTCGCCGCGCTCCTTGGCGCGGCCGACGCGCGTCATCGGCATGACGCCGACGAGCGCCGGCTTGCCGCGCGCGCGCACCTCGGCTTCGCTCATGCCGACGCGGCCGAGCGGAGGGTCGGTGAAGAGCGCATACGTGACGAGGCGGTCGCTGACCTTGCGCTTGCCGCCGTGGAGCAGGTTGTCGGCGACGATCTGGTGGTCGTTGTACGACGTGTGCGTGAACGCGCCGCGCCCGTTCGCATCGCCCAGCGCCCAGATGCCGGGAACGTTCGTGCGCAGCTCGTCGTCGACGACGATGTAGCCGCGCGCATCGGTCGCGATGCCCGCCGCGGCGAGGCCAAGGTCGTCGCTGTTCGGCTTCCTGCCGACCGCGGCCAGCAAGTGGCTCCCCTCGACGACCTCGGCGCCGGCCTCGGCGCCGAGCGACACGCGCACGCTGCCGCCTTCGCCCGATGCCACCCGCGCGTGCTGCACGGACAAGTGGAAGGCGATGCCCTCGCGCTCGAGGATCGCCTGCACCTCGCGCGCGACCTCCGGGTCCTCGCGCGCGATCAGACGGTCGCCGTACTCGACGACCGTGACGCGCGAGCCGAAGCGGCGATACATCTGCGCGAACTCGAGCCCGATGTAGCTGCCGCCGGCGACGATCAGGTGCTCGGGGACCGTGTCGATCGCCATCATCGAGACGTTCGTGAGCACCGGCACGCCGGCGATACCGTCCCAGGTCGGCAGCACCGGCCGGCCGCCGACGTTGATGAAGATCCGCGGCGCCTCGAGCCTCGCGCCGTCGACCTCGACCGCGTTCGGCGCGACGAAGCGAGCGTGTCCCCAGAACAGGGTCAGCCCCGGCGTCGACGCCATCCATTTCGAGAGCGACGCGATCGAATCGGCGACGACGCGGTCCTTGCGGGCTTTGACCGCCTTCATGTCGACGCCGATCGGCCCCTCGATGCGAACGCCCCAGTCACCGGCGTGCCGGGCGACGTGCGCGGCGCGCGCGCTGGCGACCAGCGTCTTGGTCGGGATGCAGCCGTTGTTGACGCAGGTGCCGCCGAGTTGCTCGCGCTCGATCAGCGCCGTCCTCAGGCCGGCCTTGGCGAGCCGAGCCGCCAGCGACGGGCCGGCCTGGCCGGCGCCGATCACGATCGCGTCGTACGAGGTGGTCATGCAATCTCCCCAAGCGCACGCAGATGCGTCGCTCGCATCATCGTCGTTCCCGGACTGCTGCGGCTTACGCGCCTCCGGAACCCGCGTCGCCGTCGGCGCGCCGACGCTGGGCGAGAATCGCCGCCATGCCCGCCGCGACCGCGTCTCACCGCAAGGCCGCCGCCTGGATGGTCGGGTGGCTGACGGCGATGCTGGTGATGGCCGTCGCCGGCCGCGAAGCGACTCGCACGCTGCACGTCTTCCAGATCATGGAGATGCGCTCCGTGCTCGGCTTCGTGCTGCTCTGGCCGCTGCTGCACGCGAGCGGCGGGCTGGCCGCGATTCGCACCGCCCGCCTCGGCCGCCACGTCGCCCGCAACACGGTCCACTACGCGGCCCAGTTCGGCTGGTTCTTCGCGCTGACGATGATTCCGATCGCGCAGGTCGTCGCGATCGAGTTCACGATGCCGATCTGGACCGCGTTGCTCGCGGTCGCGTTTCTCGGCGAGCGGCTCGGCGCCGCGCGAATCGTCGCCGTCGCGCTCGGCCTGGTCGGCGTCGCCGTGATCGTTCGGCCCGGTCTCGAGCACGTCGATCCCGGCCAGCTCATCGCCCTCGCCGCCGCGGTCGGCTTCGCGATCTCGATCATCCTCGTCAAGTCGCTCACCGCGACCGAAAGCGCCATCTCGATCATCTTCTGGATGCTCGTCGTCCAGTCGGTGATCGGCGTCGTTCCGGCAGCGTGGGTCTGGCGCACGCCGACGGCACAGGTGTGGCCGTGGATCGGCGTGATCGCGCTGTGCGGCACCTACTCGCACTACTGCATGACGCAGGCGCTGCGCCATGCCGACGCGATGATGATCGTGCCGATGGACTTCCTGCGCGTCCCGCTCACCGCGGTCGCCGGCTGGCTCGTCTACGACGAGCGCATCGATCTCTTCACCGTGATCGGCGCCGGGCTGATCCTCGTCGCCAATCTCCTCAACCTGCGCCGGTCGATCCCGGCGTCGAAGGACTCCCGCATGGCGACGTTTTCATGAGCGCGATCCCGTTCGAAGCACCGGTGGCGGCAGCGGCCGCGCCGCGCTGGCACTGGCTGCCGGCGCCGGGCACGTGGAAGTACCACGCGCTCCTGCTCGCGCTCGGCATCCTCGTCCTCGGGCCGCTCGGCGGGGTGACGGCGTCGTACATGAACTTCTCGATCGGCTTCTTCGTCGGCGGCCAGGTGCTCGCGGGCCTGCTCGGCTCGACCGTCACCTTCGGCTACGGCGCCGAGGGCAAGCACGGCGCCAACTACATCCAGACGGCGGCCGCCTCGGTCGCCGGGATGAGCGCGATGGGCGTGCTGATCCAGGCGATGGTCTGGCTCGGTTTGCCGCCGCCGCCGATGTGGCAGCTCGTCCTCTACCTGCTGACCATCGGCATGTTCGGCGCCGGCATCGGCATGCTCTACACGCCGATCCTGGTCGACCGCATGAAGCTCGTCTTCCCGTCGGGCCTGGCCGTCGCCAACATCCTGCGCGCGCTCACCGACCCCGCGTTGCTGCGACGCTCGGTGGCTCTGCTCGGCGGCGGGGTCGCGAGCGGCCTGGTCGGCGGCGTCGCCGCGGCCAAGATCGCGATCCTCGGCACGATCGAGCTCTCGACCTCGACCTTCGGCGCCGGCATGGTCGTCGGCGCGCGCATCGGCCTCGCCGCCGTGACCGGCGGCGTCATCGGCATCCTCCTCAAGCCCTACTTCGTCTCGATCGGCTGGCTGCAGGCGGGCGATCCGCCGCGCAAGATCATGTTCCTGATCGCCCTCGGCTGGATCATGGGCGCGGCGATCGTCGACATGTCGCTGATCGCGGTCCGCGCGGTCAGGCGTTGGCGCGAGACCGCCGCCACCGGCGACGCCCCCGGCGCCGAGGTCGAAGTCCAGGGCTGGCGCCGCGTCCACACCGTGCGCCTCGTGATCTGGTCGATCTGCTGGGGCGCGGCGGTGGTCGCCGTCGGTCACCTCGTGCTGCACCAGCCGGTGCTCTACCTCGTCGTCGCGCTGTTCCTGGTCTGCGTGTTCGCGCTCGTCAACGGCATCTCGCTCGGCATCAGCGACACCAATCCGATCTCGTCGGCGTTCGTCGTCTCGGTCGTGATCCTCGCCGCGATCGGACTGAAGGACCCGGCCGTCGGGCTGATGGCCGGCACCGTCCTGCTCGTCTCGACCAGCGTCGCCTGCGACATGCAGCAGGACCGCTCGACCGGCGCCCGGCTCGGAACCAATCGCGTCATGCAGTTTCGCTACCAGGCCGCCGGCATCTTTGTCGGCGCGCTGCTCGCGGTGGGCTTCGCTCGGCTCTTCATGGCGGCCTATCCGGTGCTCCTGCTCGACCAGACGGCGATGAGCGAGGGCCAGCAGCCGGCACAGTGGAACGCGGCGATGACGTTCAAGTTCGTCGGCATCCTGAAGAGCCTCACCGACGACAAGCCGTACCAGCGCACGGCGATCTGGATCGGCGTCGCGACCGGCCTCGCGATCGAGCTCGTCCGCAAGGTCTGGTTCGCGAGCGCGCGCTGGCAGAACTACAAGAAGACGCGCGCCGGCGCCGCCGTCGACTTCGTCCTCGATTCGACCGTGCTCTCGTCCCCGTATGCGATGTCGTTCGGCGGCTTCGTCAACCTCGCGACGTCGCTCTGGCTCGGCGCCGGCGGCGTCGTCGCGAGCCTGATCGATGCGCGCGCGGCGCGCAAGAAGAAACGCGGCGTTCCGGGCGATGCCGGCGAGCTGCCGTCCGACATGACGAGCACGTCGCTCTTCGGTGGCGGCCTGATCGCCGGCGACGCGCTGGCGGCGCTCGGCCTCGGGTTGATCGCGTTGGCGGGTCTGGTCGTGGGCTGAAGCCGACCTGGCAACGGCGCAGGACGGCCGCTCAGCCAGGCGAGTGCCAGACCGCGAAGAACGCCTTCACCTTGGTCCACGACGAGAGACGCTCGTCGGACACGGCATCCAGGAAGTCCGACAGCCTCTTGGACTTGACCATGGTGTAGATCGTGAGGGCCACGGTGAGCCCGAGCACGACCAGGAAGGCCAGCGTTCGCATCGGCAGCGGCGAGTCGGCGGCGGCGATCAGGTTCATGCCCAGGAACCCGGTCGTGATGGTCCCGATCAGGCCGAAGATCGTCACCACCGTCAGGCGCACGACCGTGTTCGCCTGCCGGCGCAGGGAATCCGCGTCGAGATAGGAGTTCATGTCGTGGATGCGCTCCTTGACCTCCGCGTACAGGGTGTCGATCTCGAGGTGACGCGTGCACAGGTGGAACAGCGCCTTGACCTGGGCCTGCTCGCTGACCTCGTGGAACCAGTAGCGGTGCGTGAAGCCGAGAAAGCTCACGTAGCTCAGGCGAATGTGGCGCTTGAAGCGCTTGATGCTGTCCGGGCGGGTGATGTCGAGGGCATTGAGCGCTTCCGCCAGCTGATCCGAGAACATCAGCAGCGTCGCCTTCTGGAAATGCGCGATCAGGAACAGCAGGAAATGCTGGTGGCGAAACTGCGCGAGCACGCCTCGATCGGCGCAGCGATAGAACTCGCTGCGGGCATCGCCCACGGCGATGAGCGCGAGGCCGGAGCAGAGGTAGCGCGTGTTGGGCGCGGCGCCGGACTCGGCCCAGAACCTGTCGTAGCAGAACTCCTGCTCGAAGTCGGCGAGGTGGGTCTCTGCGTAGGGCAGGGGAACCTCGTTGCCCGGGATCGCCTCGCTGCCGCCGGTGACCATCCCGAGACGGACGAAGTCGCTGCGCGTGAGCAGCCGAGGGTCGTCCACCGCGAGGTACGCCATCATGGGCATGCGGTAGTACTCGATCTGGCGATAGCGCAGAGTGCCGGTCGTCGCGGCGTGGTGATTGACCAAGGGCGCAAGCACGTATTCCCAGTGTCCCGAAATGCGCGGCGCACGGTGCTCGGCCAGGTGCGCCAGGAAGGCATCGCGCTGCTGCGCGTCGCTGCGCGCGAGGACGGTGCCGTTCGCGTCCAGCCACTCGACGTCGGCCAGGCAGTGAACCGCCTGGCCTTTCGCGTCCCACCCCGCGGGATAGGCGCGGCCGAAGCGGTACATCAGCTCCTGCGCCAGCGACAGGGAGAGATCTTCGGCTGCCACTTCGACGTTCAGAAGAACGATGTCGACGCCGTAGAAGAAATACAGGTCGACGTGCACCACCTGCAGCGTGACGGGATCATCGCCGGGGCGCGGCACAACCCGAACGACGGCGATGTCGCGGCGCCGAAACACGCGCATCGGCGAGCCGGTCGTCGGGTCGTTGCTGCCGCGCTGCGTCCGCCCTTCGCCGTAGAGAAAGCGTTGCACGTACGGCAGGAAGCTGACGAATTCGTTGTAGTGGCGCTCGTGAAAGCCGCCGGCAGCGCCGTTGTATTCGTCGATGTGCTCGCGCCAGGGAGAGGCGTCGCCCATCTCGCGGAGCAACTGCCAGGGTGCGCGGCGGCGCACGTCGTCTTCGGCGACGCCTGCGGGGATCAGGCGCAGCGGCCACAAGAGGGCCTGGCGCAGATGCCGAACCGTGGTGGCCTGTCTGCCCTCGGACTCGGATCGCGGGTGGAGCTCGCGCAGCATCCCGGCAGTTTAGGCAAGGGTGAGCCCCGGCGCCACAGCGCTCTTCAGGACGATCGGACGTCGACCCGCTGGGCCGGTGCGAATTCGATCGTGACGCTCGTCCCGCCCCAGGCACTGTCGGTGAGCGCGACGCCGGCGTGATGAAGCGCGGCGATCTCGCGAACGATGGCCAGACCGAGCCCGCTGCCGTCGCCGCGCGCGGTCCGGCCCCGGACGAAGCGATCGAACACAGCCTCTCGCTCGTCTTCGGCAATGCCGGGCCCCGAGTCGGAGACCCGGATCGTGGCGGGGTGCGCGTGGACCTCGACCAGGATTCGTCCGCCCGCCGGCGTGTAGCACAGGGCGTTGTCGAGCAGGTTGGCGAGCGCCTCGGCGACCAGGTCGGGGACGACCCGCGCCGAGACCGGCCGGTCGATCGCCGCCAGCTCGAGGTCGACGTTCTTCGCCAGCGCCTGGTCCGCATAGGCCGCGCCGACGTCTTCGGCGACGGCGACGAGATCGCAGTCGACGAAGTTCATGTCGCCGCGGTGCTCGGGGTCGATCCTGCCGAGCGCGAGCAGTTGCTGCACGATGCGCGCCGTTCGCTCGGTGGCCTGGCTGAGCTCGCCGATGACGGCGCGTGCCTGCTCGACGTCGGCGGCCTTTGCCGCCCGCGCCAGACCGAGCTGGAGACCGGCCAACGGCGTGCGCAGCTGATGCGCGGCCACGGCGGCGAACTGCCGTTCCCGCGCCAGCAGGCCTCGAATCCGGGCCAGCAGGCCGTTCAACGCGGCCGTGAAGGGCAACAGCTCGCGCGGCACGCCCTCGTCCCCGACCGGCTTCAGCGAGACCGGCGAGCGCTCGTTCCACCGCGAGGCGATGACTTGCAACGGGCGAACCGCGCCGCGCACCGCGAGCAGGATCGACAACCCGGCGGCAACGACCAGCGCGAGCATCGGCCACATGATCGTGACGAGCTCCTGCGCCGAGTGCTCGCGCTTCAAGCCGGTCTCGGCGATCAGCACGGTGACCGCTGCGGTGTCGCTGGGCTCGAGCGTCACGCGCGCGACGCGGACCGGCTGGCCGTCGAAGCTCGAATCGTAGGCCGTGCCGCGGGCGATCCGGGATTCGTTGTCGCCGGCGAGGGGAATGCCGGCGCGGCCCGCGATCAGCCGCCCGCCCTGTTCGACGCTGAAATAGATCCGGTCGTTGTCATCGAAGAGAAGGATCGACTCGGCGATCGGTGGCAGATCCAGCGCGGCCGCGCCCTGCTCGAAACGGACTTGTGCTGCCACCGAGCGCGCGGCGTCGACGAGCCAGCGATCGTAGACGCGGGCGGTGAGCTGCTGTGCCGTGTAGGCTCCGAACCCGGCGGCGGCGGCGACGATGACGAGCAGCGGCAGCAACAGCCGGAGCAGCAGATCGACCTTGAGCCAGCGCGCGCGTCGAGGGCCCGGCATCACCCATCCTTTTCGACGCCGACCTCGAGGACGTAGCCGAAGCCGCGCAGCGTGCGGATCGTCGCGCTCGATCCCGCGAGCTTGCGACGCAGCCGCGAGACGTACACCTCGGCGGCGCTGTCGGCGAGGTTGAGATTGCGCTCGGCGAGCGCGTCGACCAGCCAGCGCTTGGGCAAAAGGCGCGGCGCGCGGCCGAGCAGCAGACCCAGCACCTCGAACTCGCGCGGCATCAGCTCCAGGGGTTGCCCATCGACGAAGGCGAGGCCCTGGTCGCCGAGCCAGGTGATCCGCCCGTACTGCAGGCGCTCGCCGCGAGAGACCTGGCCGCGACGCTGCACGGCCTCGATCCGCGCGTCGAGCTCGTCGGGGTCGAAGGGCTTGACCAGGTAGTCGTCCGCGCCGCTGTGCAGCCCGCGCACACGATCGGCGATGCGGTCGCGCGCCGTCAGCATGATCACCGGAATCCTGCGGTCGTCGCGGCGCCAGCGCGTCAACCATTCCACGCCGTCGCCGTCGGGCAGGCCGAGGTCGAGAACGATCAGGTCGTAGTGAGGGTTCCCGGCCTTGCTGGCGAGAGCTTCCTCGGCGGCGACGAGGCTCGCTCGCGCTTGCGCCATCCAGCCGCGCGAGCCCCAGCGCAGCAGCAGCTCACGCGCAATCACGACGTCGTCCTCGACCAGCAGCAAACGCACGACTGCACTGTAAGGCGATCGACGAAGCGACCGGCGCATTCGCCGCGTCGATCACTGACAGGTTCCTGCAAGGTTCGAAAGCTAGCCTGCCGGCGTACTCCTCCGACTTCTCATGAATGACCGAACCCTGGTGCGAGGCCTGTTCCTCGTCGCCATTTCGCTGGCCTTCGGTCTGCAGTCGCTGCGCTACCCGTTCGGCAGTTTCAGCCACGCCGGCGCGGGCCTCTTTCCCTTGATGGTCAGCTGCCTGCTGCTCCTGATCGGCCTGATCACCGTGGTGCGCTCGCGCTTCGAGAAACGGGTCGCGCTCGACTTCAACCTGAAAAACATCGCGATCATTCTGGCAAGCCTGTGCGGATTCGCGCTGATCTCTGCCTATCTCAACATGATCGCGGGGATCGTCTTCATGGTGTTCTTCTCCTCGCTGGCCGCCCGGACGTACTCGGTGGTGCGTTGCCTGAAGATCTCGGCCGGGCTGGTCGGCGTCGCGTTCGCGTTCCAGAAACTGCTCGGCTTCAACCTGCCCCTCTACTGATCTGATGGACGTTCTGCACAACCTCGCGTTCGGTTTCGAGCACGCGCTGACCTGGCAGAACCTGATGTTCTGCGCCATCGGCTGCACGGTCGGCACCCTCGTCGGCCTGCTGCCCGGGCTGGGGCCGCTGGCCACCATCAGCATCCTGCTGCCGCTGACGTATTCGATACCGACCACCGGCGCGCTCATCATGCTGGCCGGCATCTACTACGGCGCCCAGTACGGCGACAGCGTTAGCGCCATCACGATGAAGATCCCGCACGCGAGCAGCATCGTCGCGTGCATCGACGGCTACCAGATGACCCTCAACGGAAAGTGCGGCCTCGCGCTTTTCACAGCCGGCGTGTCGAGCTTCATCGGCGGCACCGTGGCGATCGTCGTCCTCGCCTTCTTCGCGCCGATGCTGGGCGAGGTCGCCTTCCTGTTCGGGCCCGCGGACTACTGTGCCCTGATGCTGGTCGGCTTCGTGTGCGTGAGCTTCGTCACCACCGGCAGCCTCCTCAACGGCATGGCGATGTGCGTGATCGGCGTGCTGCTCGGCCAGATCGGCACCGATGTGACGAGCGGCACGCAGCGCTTCACCATGAACCTGGACTTCCTGGCCGACGGCGTGGGTCTGGTCAGCATCGCCTTGGGCTGCTTCGGCATCGCCGAAATCACCAAGAACCTCGACAACCGCGACGAGCGAACGCCCTTCAACGGCAAGATCAATCTCATCCCGACCTGGCCCGAATTCAAGCGAATCATCCCGAGCGCATTGCGCGGCAGTGCGATCGGCTCGTTCCTCGGCATCCTGCCCGGCGGGGGTCCGGTGATCGCCCAGTTCGCCGCCTATGCCGTCGACAAGAAGTTCAGCAAGTACAAGGACGAGATCGGCTCCGGAGCGATCGAGGGAGTGGCCGGGCAGGCGGCCGCCGACGAAGCCGCGGCACGCACCAGCTTCATTCCGCTGATGAGCATCGGCATTCCCGAGAACGCGGTCATGGCGCTGATGATGGCCGCCTTCATCATCAAGGGCATCCAGCCCGGGCCGAACATGATCGCCGGCCACCCCGAGCTGTTCTGGGGTCTGGTCGCCAGCATGTGGGTGGGCAACTGCTTCCTGCTCGTCCTGAACGTGCCCCTGGTCCGCTATTGGCTGTCGGTGTTCAAGATCCCGTATGCCGTGCTGTTTCCGTCGATCCTCTTTTTCTGCTGCATCGGCACCTTCAGCGTCAACAACAACCTGAGCGACATCTACACCACGGCCGTCTTCGGATTCATCGGCTACATGTTCCTGCGCCTCGACCTCGACGCCGCTCCGCTCATGCTGGGCTTCATCCTCGGGCCGATGCTCGAGGAAAACTTCCGCCGCGCCCTGCTCATCAGCCGAGGCAGCTTCGTCGCGTTCTTCACCCGCCCCATCAGCGGCACCTTGCTAGCGCTGATCGGCATCGTCGTCGTCTGGCAGGTCGCCGCGTTCTTCCTGAAGGCCAAGAAGCCCGATGGCGGCGCGAACCTCGAACCTGAGCGGGTCGCGCTCGGCTAGCTATTCCGCGGCGATGGCAGCCCAGCAGGTGATGGCGCTGCAGACCGAGCTCCATCGACCGAATCCCTTGTAGATGGTGGCAGCCAGCGCCGCCTGCTGCTTGAGCGTGAGCCCGCTGGCATCGATCTGCGGGTCGGAAACGTTGCGGATGGCGAGCCAGCGGGGAGCGCTTTCGCCCATGTCACTGGCGACCAGCCCCAGCACGGCGTCGCCCATTTCGGAGACGCTGCCCAGGCCCTGCAGCTTGTAGTGGTCGTTGGACGTGTCGAAGCCGAAGAAGTCGGTCGTCAGGACCGCCGAGGCAGGCCGATCGAGCGCCACGCGAATGATCTTCGGGGGTCTCGCGTTGTCCTTCGGCAGCTGCGCGGCGTTCGCTTTGAACAAGGCTCGCGCCGTCGCGAAATGGCTTGCCTTCGGCGCAGAGCTTTCGTAGTGATCCTGGGCGAAGGGCTTTGCCTTGAACTTGGCCGTGCAGTCGAACCTGACGATGGGGCTGACGATGACGTCGCCGACCTCGCACGCCGTGCCGATGCCGCCCGCAGTTCCGGTCGTGATCACGAGGTCAGGCTGGACCTCCTTGATGATCTGGCGCCAGACGTCGACGTTGGGAAGCAGCGGGCCATCCTGCGACATGTGCGAATCCGACTTGAAGACGACGACCGATTTCTTGCCGATCGCCGTCGTCCAATAGGTGCCGAGCCGCTTGGCTTCGGTGGCCGGACATCCCTTGCGCATCTTGGCGGCGATGGCCGCGTAGTTGTGCGTGTAGGAGACATAGTCGTCGCGCGAGTCCTTGCCCGGGGTCAGGACCCTGCTCAAGGCGTGTCCTTCGTCGACGGTCCAGGTCACTACGAGGACGTCGGCGCGGGGAAGCGGACCGGCACCGCTGCCGGGGGGCTGCGAGCCGGTCTTCGGTGCCAGCCCGGCGGGCCACGGCACGTCGACATAACGAGACAGGCCGGTCGCCGTCGAGAAGGCCAGAAAGCGCAGGCCGCTTGTCGATTCGGAGTCGAAGTCGATGATCTCGCGCTGGAGATCTTCCGGGGCGCCGGTCGACGCGGCCTTCGCGAAGGCAAAGGTCGTCGCCGGCGGCGGCGTCTTGAGCGGATCGAAACCGAGGTTTCTGACCATCCACTGGCGATTGGCCTTCATGTTCGCTCCCGACACTCGCGCGAAGCATCCGGCGCGCGCATTTCCGAACGAATGGCGAGGCGACCGCGGCGACGATCGCCTCGCGGGCCCGGCTAGCCGAGCGCCTTGAGCAGCTTGCTGCCGACGGGCGAGCCCCAGCCCGTGCAGGGATCCCACCCTGCCGCGGCCGAATAGCTGCCGTTGTTGCCGCTGACGATGTCGCGGAATGCTCCCTTGCCGACGACCGACCCGTAGAGCAGCGGGTTGAGGTAGCCGACCGGCTTGCCCAGCTTCTGGTTCATGAGCGCGATGAGGCCGGCCCACAGCGGCGCGACCGCGCTGGTGCCGCCGATCACCAGCGACTGGCCGTCGACGCGAACCCGGTAGCCGCTGTTCGGGTCGGCGTCGCCGGCGACATCCGGAACGCCGCGGCCCGCCTTGCTTCCTCCGGAAACGGGCGGGACCTTGGCGTTTTTCTGGTACGCGGGCAGGGCAAAGAAGCCGCTCACGCCCCCTCCTGTCGCGCTGCTCTTGGCGTTCTCGTTCCAGACGACTTCACTGCCGATGGTCGTTCCCGATACCGTGAGCTTGGTGCCGCCGCAGCCGAGCGCGAACGGGCTCGACGCCGGAAAGTCGACGTGCGGCTTGCCGTCCGTGACGCCGTCGGCCGAGCCGTTGTCGCCGGCGGCGCAGCAGACCGTCACGCCCAAGGTGGCCGCGGCCTGGAACGCCTTGTCGAACTGCGTCATCGCCTGAGCGGTCCAGTTCGACTCGGCCGATCCCCAGCTGATCGAAACGACCGACGGCTTGTTGACCTTGTCGTGGACAGCGGTGGTGATCGCGTCGAGAAAGCCCTGGGTCGTGTTCGGCGCGAAATAGACGGCGATGGTCGCCTTGGGGGCGATCGCTGCGGCGACCTCGATGTCGAGCATCACCTCGCCGTCGGCGCTGTTGGCGTTGGTCGGATGGTTGCGGCCGCCGTCGACGCTGATCGCCTTGACGTTGGGGACGGGAAGCTTGAGGCCGCCGAAATAGGCACTGATGTCGGCCGGCTTGAAGCCGCCACCGAGCTCGATGATGGCGATGCACTGGCCGCTGCCGTCGGCACCGGTCGGGAAGTCGTAGAGCGTCGCCAGCTGCGGCGGCGTGAAGGAGGCTCCCGGCGCACGCGCGACGGCGGATTCGTCGACGCCGAGCACCTGGAAGTGCGGGGTCGCCTGCGGCCGGTTGTCGAGGCCGAACACGCCTTCGACCACGCCCTCCAGGTTGGCCGGAACACTGAGCGATCCGGTGCGGCCGCGGTAGGTGCCGCCGTCGTGCTCGAACTGTTCCAGCGTCGTCCCGAAGGCCTCGCTCAGCGCCGCGGCAGTGCCGGACAGAACCACTGTCCGGCGCGCTGCGTTCGCTTCGACGACCGCCAGTCCATGCGCCTTGGCGAAGTCCTCGACCTTCGCGATGTCGGTGGCGGCGGCGCCATGTTGCTTGGCGAACTCGTCGCGGCTCAGGTAGTGGCGCTGCGACGGTGCCTTGTCGACGAGCGCTTCACTGTCGGCAAGATCCCTTTGTCCGGACCCGGGACGAACGAGCACCGAGACTTCGATGCGCTCGCCGGCCATGACTTTTCCGGTCGCTCGCGCGCCCGCGACGGGTTCGCGCTCGCTGCCCGGGATCGTGTGTCGGTTGGGGCTGTTTGCCATGTGTCTCTCCACACTCACGGAGTCGACTGGCCCGCGACTCCACGGGGCTCGTTGCTGCGCTCGGACTGAACGCCTCGAAGCGATCAGCCTACGAGATCAACCTTGCAAGAACCTGTCACTCGCAGGCCGACGCGCTGCCGAGCTAGAGTCCCGCACCCCAGCGGTATTGCAGGACCAGGCCGACGGTGTCGAAGTTCGTCCCGGTTCGCGTGCTGATGCCGCTGCTGGCGTTGAACTTGACCGCGTAGTAGCGGTCGATCGGAACCGCGATCGTCAGTCCCATTCGCGCGTTGCTCAAGGCGTTGTCCTTGGGTGTGTCGTTGACGGTCGTTCGCCCGCCCCGGTAGAAGGTCGCGCCGAGCGCCGCCCAGATGCCGCCGGCGAAGTCGTAGCTGACGTTGGTCTGTACCGAGTAGATCGGGGCCTGGTCGAGGGCCTGCCCACCGAAGTAGTCGTCGTTGCGGCTGAACACGGTGACGCCCGCGGTCAGGTCGATCGTGAACGGCGCGAACGATTTCGAGAACCCGACGTCCGGCTTGATCGACCAGCGGTTGGTTCCCAGGTTGACGACCCGGCTCGGATCGTATTGGCCCCACGGCGGAGTCACCTGCACGCTGGCGCCGATGACCAGGTCCTGCTTGTAGGCGGGGTAGTCGCGCAAGGTGAGCGCCGGCGCGCCGTAGAAGTTGACCGAGAGGCGAAAGCGAGGGTCGCTCGCGCCGCTGATGTCACGTTCCAGCGGTTGCCCCGCGACCAGCGCCGTTCCCGACAGATGCGAGTAGGGGACGATGACATCGAACTTGCCCGAGCTTCCCCACAGGTTGATACCACGCACGTAGGCGACCACGCCGGTATCGATCCTGAGGTGGGCGTCGGTCAGCGGCAGCGACGGGTCGGTCGACAATCCCCCTTGCGAATGCGCGTAACCCACGGCCAGAAAGTTCAGGCCCATCGGCAGATTGCTGTAAGCCCGCGGCTCGAGCTCTTGACCGTACACGGCCGGCGCCAGCACGCTGCCGAGGAGCAGCGCCAGCGCCGCGACCGATCCGCCGGACGCGCGCGCGCGCCGCGTCTTCAACGCGAGACTCAACGGCCCATGCGCGCTTGATAGGCTCTCAGCCAGCGATCGTTGAGCGTCGGGTTGCTCTCTTTCGAGTCGGGTGCGCTGAAGATCACCTGCAGGGTGTTGTCGGTCTGCGGCCGCAGATCGATGTTGACGGCCGCGCCTGCCTTGGATCCCGTGATCCGGCCGTTGGCGCGATCGGCGTTCGTGATCTGCACGCCGACATCAGCGGCCGCGCCGAGCGCGGCGTCCCACGACCGGTCGAAACTGGGCGGACTCGCGACCGTGGTGGTGGCCGGATAGCCGTAGGGGTAGGGCGCGACGACGCAGCCGGCGCTCAGCGCGGAGGCAGCGAGGATCGAGAGGCACAGGAGTCGGGTCATGGCGGGGTCCTCTGAGCGGCCCGTCATCGTAGCGCTTCGCCATGGCACGATGGCGCGCGCGCATCGTCGCGATCTTCGGAGCACCGCAGCATGACTCTCCTGAACAGGTCCGCGCGCCTGGTGACGATCGCCCTCGTATGCGCGCTCGCCGCCACCGTCGCCGCACGCGCCGACACCGTCAACACGCGCGAGCGCCAGGTGCGCCAGCTCGGGCCCGGCATCTACGCGATCCGACATGCCGACCCCACCGACGATTTTCCCGACGGCAACACCACCGTCGTGATCGGCGAGCGCGAAGTACTGGTGATCGACACGTGCTACCTGCCGTCGAGTGCCGATGCCGACATCGCGCTCATCCGCGGCTGGACCGACAAGCCGGTGCGCTGGGTGCTCAACACGCACTGGCACAACGACCACGTCGGCGGCAACCAGCGCTACCGGCAGGCGTGGCCGGGCGCGGACGTGATCGGGCACGAAGAGACGCGGCGCATGATCGTCGCGCGCGTGCCGTCGTACGTGCGCCGCTTCATCGCGACCGATTCGACGTTCGCGCGCCAGCGCGAGACGCTGCGCCTCGCCGCCGAGACCGGCGTCGACGAGAAGGGCAAGCCCGTCGACGCCGCCGGTCGCGCCGCGGCTGCGCAGTCGCTGGCCCGGCTCGAGGCGGCACGGCGCGAGTTCACTGCCATCGTCATCGAGGCCCCGACCGTCACCTTCGAGTCGGGGTTGCGAATCGACCTCGGCGGTCGCGTCGTCGAGCTCAAGCACCTCGGCCGCGGCAATACCGGCGGCGACGTCGTCGCCTGGCTGCCGGCCGAGCGCATCCTGGTCGCGGGCGACCTCGTCGATCATCCGGTTCCCTATGCGTTCGCGGGCTATCCCGGCGAGTGGGTCGGCACGCTCGATCGTCTCGCCGCGCTCGATCCCCTGCTCGTCGTGCCGGGGCACGGCGAAGTTCTGCGCGGCAAGGGCTACATCGAGCGGGTCGCGACGCTGATCCGTGGCATCCGGCAGCAAATCAACGACCTGCTCGAGAAGAACGGCGGCGGCTTCGCGCTCGAGGAGGTGCAGAAGGCGGTCGACCTGAGTGCGGCTCGGCGCGAGTTCGCCGGCAACGACGCCGACAACCGCGAGTTCTTCGATGCCTCGATGGCCAGCCTGATTCGCACGCTGCACGCCGAGCTGCGCGCGCGCTGAGCCCTCAGCGCTTCGGGGCTGCCGCTGGCGGCGGCGCGGAGGCCGCCGCGCCGGCCCCGCTCGCGACCGGAACGCGGGCCGCGTAGTAGGCCAGGAGGTCGAGATCCTCGACCGAGACCTGACTCACCGCTTCGAGCATCGCCTGCGTGTAGCCGGGCCGCTGGCCCGACTTGAAGCCGCGCAGGCTGTCGCGCAGGTACTCCTCGCGCTGCCCGCCGATGCGCGGCACCTGCTGCCCGCCGCTCAGGTCGTCGCCGTGGCAGAACGCGCACTTGTGCTGGCGCGCGAGCTCGCGGCCCTTGGCCATCCGCGCCTGATCAGGCGGGGCGGCGAACGGGGGCGGCGGCACCGCGGGCAACGCGTCGATGACCGCCGCGAAGCCGCGCATGTCGTCGTCCTTCATCGTCTTGGCGACGGCCGTCATCGCTTCGTTGCTGCGCCGGCCTTCGCGAAACAGGAACAGCTGCGTGATCGCATAGAAGCCGTGCTGGCCGGCCAGCGAGGGCGTGCCGGGAAGGTCGCTGCGACCGTTCGCGCCGTGGCACGCCGCGCAGAGCGACGCGAAGCGCTGGGCATACGCGGTGGCGCTCGCCGCGGCCGCCGACGCGGCCGTGGCCGCGGGCGGCGCGGCACTTTTCGCGGCGCGTGCGGCGCCGGGTTTCGCGCCGGTCGCGGGCGAGCCGCCGGGCTGGGCGGCGGCGCCGCACGCGAGCAACGCCCACGCCACGCCGGCGCCGGCAAGGCCCCAGCGCCGCCGCCGCGGCATCACGTGCCCGCGGCGACCGCGATGCCCGGCGAACGCGCCGTCACTTGCCGTAGCTGATGCGGTAGATCGCTCCTGCATGGTCGTCGCTGACGAGCAGCGATCCGTCCTTCATCACATGGAAGTCGACCGGCCGGCCGAGGTAGCCGTTGTTCTCGACGAACCCCGTCATGAACGGCTCGACGCGCGCGCCGCCCTTGCCGTCGGGCCAGGCGACCGAGACGTCCGCGTACTTCTTGGTCCGGTTCCACGGGCCGTGACGGGCGATGAACATCGCGCCCTGGTACTTCGCCGGGAACATCTTGCCGGTGTAGAACTTCAGGCCGAGCGAGCCGGCGTGCGGACCGAGCAGTGCGGCGGGCTTGACGTAGTCGTCGCACGACTTGCCCCAGCCGAACTCCGGATCGGGCAGGTTGCCCTGATGGCAGTACGGGTAGCCGTAGTGCTGCCCGAGCTTCTTCATGTCGACCCGGTTCAGCTCGTCGTTCGGCAGCTCCTCGCTGAGCCAGTCGCGGCCATTGTCGGTGAACCAGAGGTCGCCTGTCTTCGGATCGAAGTCGAAGCCGACGGTGTTGCGCACGCCGGCAGCGAGCGTCTCCATGCCGGTGCCGTCGAGGTTCATGCGATAGATCTTGGCGTACTCGCCCGGATCGCAGATGTTGCACGGCGCACCGATCGGGATGTAGAGCTTGTCGTCCTTGATGCGCAGGAACTTCCAGCTGTGGTCGTTGCCGCCGGGCAGCTTGTCGTAGATCACCTTGGCCTCGCCCGGCTTGTCGAGCTTGTCCTCGATGCCGTCATAGCGATAGATCTTGGTGTTCGTCGCGACGTAGAGGTTGCCCTTGCTGTCGAACGCGATGCCGGCCGCCATCGGCAGCTTGTCGATGATGACCTTGGGCTCGCGCTTGCCGGGCGGGAACGCGTAGACCTTGTTGCCGACGAACAGCGTGCTGACGATGATCGTGCCCTTCGGGCCTTCGCGGATCTCGCGGGCGTCGAGCACGCCGGAGGCCCAGGTCTCGACCTTGAAGCCGGGCGGCAGCTTGAACTTCTTGGTCGGCAGCTGGTCGGCCGGCGTCGGGATCGGGAACGCCGGCACCGGCGCCATCTTCATGGCGGTCTCGGTCTTCGGGCGGCCCTTGGCCCAGCCCGGCTCTTCGGCAGGCGCCTGCTGAGCGATTGCGGCGCCGGCTGTGCACAGCGCGGCGAGCGCAACGAACGCGCGGATCTGAAGCATGGTTGTCTCCTCTTGTAGGGCACCCGTCGGAGTGCGGGGCCTGACCGATTGTGGCAAAGCTGATCGGAACGTGCGCGGGCACGGCGGGCTTGGCGCGCGCCCTGGAAAGTGCAACCCGGCGGCCTCCGCCATTGAACCGGCCGGCGCTGCACCCACATGCCGGCGATGCCGGTGCAGGCGATCTCGCTCCTCCTCCACGCCTTCGTCGGCTGGCGGCTCGCTCCGGCGCTCGGCTCCGTCGTCGCCGGCGTCGCGCTGGCGGTCGTCCTGGTCGTGTCCGCGCTGACGCTGCCATTCGGCCTCGGTGCGCGGCACGCGGCCGCGGGCCGGCGCGGCGCGCTGCTGGCGTGGATCGGCCTGGTGTGCATGGGCCTGTTCTCCTCGCTCTTCGTCCTCGCCGTCGCGCGCGACCTGGCCCTGCTCGCGGGCGCTGCGGTCGACGCGCTGCGTCCCGGGACGATCGACGTCGCGGCGCTGGTGACGCCGTCGGCGCGCGCGACGGTGATCGGTGCGCTGCTCGCCACGCTCTGGGGCTTCGTCAACGCCCGGCGCACGGCACGGACCGTCCGCGTCGACGTGCCGATCGCCGGCCTCCCGGCCGCGCTCGACGGCTTCACGATCGCGCAGGTCAGCGACGTCCACGTCGGGCCGACGATCAAGCGGCCCTACGTCGAGGCGATCGTCGCCACCGTCAATCGGCTCGACGTCGACCTCGTCGCCGTCACCGGCGACCTCGTCGACGGCTCCGTCCGCGAGCTGGCCGAGCACGTCGCGCCGCTCGCCGGCCTGCGTGCGAAGGAAGGCGTCTTCTTCGTCACCGGCAACCACGAGTACTACTCGGGCGCTGCGGCCTGGGTGAGCGAGCTGCGCCGGCTCGGCCTCACCGTCCTCCTCAACGAGCACACCGTCGTCCGCCGCGGCGACGCGAGGCTCGTCGTGGCCGGCGTCACCGATTTCAGCGCCGCCCACTTCGACCGGGCCGCGGCGAGCGACCCGATGGCCGCGCTCGCCGGCAGCCCGGCCGGCGCCGTTCGCCTTCTGCTCGCGCACCAGCCGCGCAGCGCCGCCGCCGCCGAGGCGGCCGGCTTCGACCTCCAGCTCTCGGGCCACACGCACGGCGGCCAGTTCCTGCCCTGGAACTTCCTCGTCCGCCTGCAGCAGCCGTTCACCGCCGGGCTGCACCGCTGGCGCGGGATGTGGGTCTACACGAGCCGCGGCACCGGCTACTGGGGACCGCCGAAACGATTCGGAGCGCCTTCCGAGATCACCCTGCTGCGCCTCGTCGCCGCGCCGGCAGGCGCGCTCCAGGACAGCGGCGCGGCACTGCGGGACGGCGCGGCCCAGCCGGCCGTCTGAGGCGACGCCGCGACTTACAATTCGCAGGTTTTGGCCGGCCGCCCGCTGCCGCGCATCGAGAGGAATCGACCCGTGTTCATTTCCGAAGCTTTCGCCCAGGCCGCTCCCGCGGCCACCGCCACCGACGGGCCGATGGGCGCCCTCGGCGGCCTCGGCGGCATGCTGCCGCTGGTTCTCATGTTCGTGGTGCTCTATTTCGTCATGATCCGGCCGCAGATGAAGCGGCAGAAGGAGCACAAGGCGATGATCGACGCCCTCGCCAAGGGCGACGAGGTCGTCACCTCGGGCGGTGTCCTCGGCAAGGTGTCGAAGATGGGCGATACCTTCGTCGGCGTCGAGGTCGCCAACGGGGTCGAGATCCAGGTCCAGCGCTCGGCCGTGGTGCAGGTGATGCCCAAGGGCACGATCAAGTGACGGGTCGCGCGAGCGCTCGCGTCGGCGGAGGCCGGCCGTGAATCGATATCCCCTCTGGAAGTACGCGGTCATGCTGATCGCGTTGCTCGTCGGCCTGATCTATACGCTGCCGAACCTGTTCGGCGAGGCGCCCGCGGTCCAGGTCTCGAGCGGCAAGGTCACGGTCAAGGTCGACCCGGCGCTCGCCCCGCGCATCGAGCAGGCCCTCGAGAAGGCCGGACTGAAGGCCGACTTCGTCCAGTACGACGGCCACTCGGTCAAGGCGCGCTTCGCCGACCTCGACGCGCAGAGAAAGGCCAAGGACACGATCGGCGCGGCGCTCAACCCGGACCCGAGCGACCCCACGTACATCGTCGCCCTCAACCTGCTGTCGCGCTCGCCGCGCTGGCTGACCGCGCTGCACGCGCTGCCGATGTACCTCGGCCTCGACCTGCGCGGCGGCGTCCACTTCCTGATGCAGGTCGACATGAAGGCGGCGCTGACCAAGAAGGCCGACTCGACGGCGGGCGACGTGAGGACGCTCCTGCGCGACAAGAACGTCCGTCACACCGGCATCGTCCGCGACGGCAACGGCGTCGTCGTCCGCTTCCGCGACCAGCCGACGCTGGCGGCGGCGCGCACGATCCTGGTCGACCAGCTGACCGACTTCGACTGGGTCGAGAGCCAGGAGGGCGTCGACTGGAAGCTCGCCGGCAACCTCAAGCCCGACGCCGCCAAGCG
>Ga0207645_10001088_pt1 | contig 22402 bp, 13 predicted proteins | sample KBSM53metaG_FD_184331 | JGI IMG/M metagenome (GOLD analysis project Ga0207645, IMG submission 184331) | Miscanthus rhizosphere microbial communities from Kellogg Biological Station, Michigan, USA - KBS M5-3 metaG (SPAdes) (version 2) | ecosystem: Host-associated > Plants > Roots > Rhizosphere >...
GCCGTGCGACCACGGGCGCAGGCGTTCGAAACCGTGGCCGCGCAGGATCTCGAGCATGCCCGCGCTCGGCACCATGACGCCGCTCGACGCCGCATGGAAACGCCGGAACCAGGCGTAGCCCCAGCGCTCGGGCACATGCAGCGCCTTCGCGAGCAGCTCGGGGAAACGGGTGTGGAACGCGGTCGTGAACGCCAGGCCGCGCCGCAGGCAATGGGCTCGCGCCGCGCTGCCGATCGGCCCTTCGGTCGCGATGTGGATCGCATCGGGCCGGGCCTTGTCGAGCGCGGTCGCAACGCCGCGTGCCGGGCGCCAGGCGAGCTCGATCTCGCGGTAGCCGGGGCAGGGGAAGCGCTTGAACGCCGACGGCTCGATCATCGTCACCTCGTGCCCGCGCGCGACCAGCCCGTCGTGCAGCTCGACCAGCGTCGTCACGACGCCGTTGACCTGCGGCAGCCAGGCGTCGGTGACGATGCAGATCTTCATCGTGCCAGTGACTCTAGGCAAATGTGGCTTTGCCACTTTGCTTGACCCCGGGGGGCGGGAACGTCGAAGACATTTCCTGGGGGAACTCAGTGCGCAGTGGCGCCAGCGCGTCGGTGGCGACCGCGACGGGGGCGGGTGATGCGGCAGGCACCGCTGCGGCGGCCACTGCCGCCGTGCGCATGCGCGCGGCCCAGTCGATGATCTCGAGCCGGCCGTCGCCATGCTCAGCCAGTGCCGTCAGGCTCTCGACCCAGTCGCCGTCGTTGGCGTAGACGATGCCGCCGATCTCGCGCAGCTCGGCATGGTGGATGTGCCCGCAGACGACGCCGTGCAGGCCGCGGCCACGCGCCTCGCGCGCCAGCGCGGCCTCGAAGTCGCCGATGTAGCTGACGGCGCGCTTGACCTTGCCCTTCAGGTAGCGCGAGAGCGACCAGTACGGCAGGCCGATGCGGGCGCGCAGCGAGTTGACATGCCGGTTCAGGCGCAGGGTGAATTCGTACAGCGCGTCGCCGAGGTGCGCGAGCCACTTCGCACACTGGATCACGCCATCGAACAGGTCGCCGTGGGTGATCCACAGCCGGCGGCCGTCGGCGGTCTGGTGGACCCATTCATCGGCGACCTCGATGCCGCCGAAGGTGTGGCCGACGAAGGCGCGCGCGAACTCGTCGTGGTTGCCGGGGATGAACACCACCCGCGTGCCCTTGCGCGCCTTGCGCAGCAGCTTCTGGACCACGTCGTTGTGCGACTGCGGCCAGTACCACTGGCGCCGCAGCTGCCAGCCATCGATGATGTCGCCGACGAGGAACAGCGTCTCGCATTCGGTGTGCTTCAGGAAGTCGAGCAGCGCCGCGGCCTGGCAGCCCGGCGTACCCAGGTGCAGGTCGGAGATCCACAGGCTGCGAACGCGCAGCCGGTGCGGCGTCGGCACCACGTCGTCATCGTGGGGGTCGGCGTCGGGGTCGGGCGGCGCCGCGGCGGCGTCCCAGGCGCGAAGAAGAAAGGCATCGCGTTGCATGGCTCGCGATGCTGCGCCGCCGATGTGACGCCGGCATGGCGGGCCCATGTCGTGCCGATGACGCGCTGCGTGATGCGTGTACGCAGAGGCGTGCGGGTGGATGCGTGTGCGCAGATGCGTCGCCCGATTCCTTCGCGCCGCCACGTCGTGCCTCGTCACGTGCCTGTCACACCGATCACGCACAGTCGCGGGTTTGGCCCGCGCATCGAACGTGAAGCTGCCGACCGCAACCTATGGCGCCGACTCAACGGGGCTGATCTACGGCACCCTGATCGATCCCGCCACGGGCGCGCGCGCGCTCGAAGGCGACGCTGCCGCGGCGTGGCTCGAGGCCCGCGCCGCGGCGGCAGAGAGCGCCGCCCAAGCGGGCGTCGAAGCGACCGATGGGTGCTTCCTGTGGCTGCATTTCAACCTCGCCCACACCGGCGCATTGCCCTGGCTGCAGCGCCATGCCCAGCTGCCGGCCGACTTCTTCGAGCTGCTGCACGAGGGCTCGCACTCGACGCGCATCGAGCGCAGCGACGACGCGCTGGTGGCGGTGATCAACGACGTGCACTTCGACTTCTCGTTCGAGCCGTCCGACATCTCGACGCTGTGGATCCATGTCGCGCGCCATCTGGTGATCACCGCGCGCCAGCAGCCGCTGCGCTCGGTCGACAAGTTGCGCGAGGCCGTCAAGGGCGGGCAGCGCCTGCGCTCGCCGGTCGAGCTGCTCGAACACCTGCTGCACGCGCAGGCCGATGTGCTGGTCGACATCGTGCGCGGCGTCACCGAGCGCGTCGACCGCATCGAGGACCTGATGCTGTCGAACCGCCCCGACAGCCAGCGCGCGCGCCTGGGCGCACTGCGCCGCCTGCTGGTGCGCCTGCAGCGGCTGCTCGCCCCGGAGCCGGCGGCGCTGTTCCGCCTGCTGCAGCATCCGCCACTCTGGGTCGCCGACTTCGACGCGCAGGAGCTGCGTCAGTCCAGCGAGGAGTTCTCGGTCGTTCTGCGCGACATGTCGGCGCTGCAGGAGCGCATCAAGCTGCTGCAGGAAGAGATCGCGGCGCAGGTCAACGAAGACAACAACCGCAGCCTGTTCGTGCTGACGATCGTGACCGTGCTGGCGCTGCCGATCAACATCATTGCGGGGTTGCTCGGCATGAATGTCGGCGGCATACCGCTTGCGCAGCATGCGCACGGCTTCTGGATCGTCGTCGGCATCGTGATCTCGTTCACCGCGATCGCCGGCTGGATCGCGTTTCGGCGCCAGGGCGGCCGGGTGGACTGACGCCGTCGGGCGTCTCGCGCAGCGCCCGCGCGGCCCCGGCCGGGCCGCTGCGGTGCTCGCGGCGCCCTGTCCTCAGCCGGTCACGCCGCGGCGCGGGCGCCTTGGGCAATCGGGGCGACCTGCTCGCCGCCGATGGCGCGATAGGCGAGGGCGCCGAGCGGTGCGCCCGCGATCGGGGCGAGCCAGAAGAGCCAGAGTGTGGACCGGGACGACCCGCCCCGCGCCGTCGTCAGTGACCTGGCCCCGCATGCTGCGCGCGAACGATGTCCAGCACGTGACGCGCCATCGCGTTTGCCAGCTCGCTTTCGCCGACGAAGACGGTGCCGGTGCCGTCCTTGCGCAGCAGCGCCGCCTCGGCGAGGTTGTGGCTGCGCACCACGACCTGGATGTCGGGGTTCAGCGCGCGTGCGATCTCCGCGGTGGCCCGGACCTGAACCGTCTGTGGTGTCGCGATCACCAGCGCGCGGGCCTCCTTGATGTGCGCCTGGATCAGGACCTCCGGTTCGGCCGCATCGCCCCATACCGCGGGAATGCCGCGCGCCCGCAAGGTCTCGACGAACTCTCGGTTCGCCTCCGCCACGACGAACGGCATGCCGGCGGCGAGCAGCGTGTCGCTGATGTGCTTGCCGACCCGGCCCCAGCCGACGAGCACGACCTGATGCGCGAGGTACTTCGCGTCGGTCGACATCGGCAGCTCGGCCAGCGGGTTGCCCGCAGGTTCGGCCCGACCCGCCACGCGCGCGATCCGCTGCAGGGCGCGGCCCACCGGCTCGACCGCGCCGAACACGAGCGGATTCAGCGCCATCGAGATCAGCGCGCCGGCCAGGATCAAGCTCTGCCCCTCCTTCGGCAACAGCCCGAGCGACATGCCCAGCCCGGCCAGGATGAACGAGAACTCGCCGACCTGCGCAAGGCTGGCCGCCACCGTCAGCGCGGTCTTCACCGGATAGCGCAGCGCGAGCACGAGCCCGACCGCTGCGATCGACTTGCCGAGCACGATGACGCCGACGGTCGCGGCGACACGCCAAGGCGCGTCGACGAGCACCTTCGGGTCGAACAGCATGCCCACCGACACGAAGAACAGGACCGCGAAGGCGTCCTGCAGCGGCAGGCTCTGCTCCGCGGCGCGCTGGCTGAACTCCGACTCGCGCAGCACCATGCCCGCGAAGAAGGCCCCGAGGGCAAACGACACGCCGAACAGCGCCGCCGAGCCATACGCGATGCTGACCGCGGCGGCCACGACGCACAGCGTGAACAGCTCGCGCGAGCCGGTCTTGGCGACGTGCCACAGCACCCACGGGAACAGCCGGCGCCCGACGATGAGCATGAACGCGAGAAAGGCGCCCACCTGCGCCAGCGTGATCAGGATCGTCAGCGCCGTGCCGTGCGCCGGCGCAACCGCCGCGGTCCCGCCGAGCGACGGGGCCAGCGCCGGCAGCAGCACCAGCACCAGCACCATCGCGAGATCCTCGACGACGAGCCAGCCGACCGCGATGCGGCCGTTGGCAGATTCGAGCACGCCGCGGCTCTCCAGTGCCTTCAGCAGCACGACCGTGCTGGCCACCGACAGCGAGATGCCGAACACGAGCGCCGCGCCCAGCGGCCAGCCCCACAGCTGCGCGACGCCGGCGCCCAGCGCGGTGGCGACGACCATCTGCACCACCGCACCAGGCAGCGCGATCTTGCGCACCGCCATCAGGTCGTCGACGGCGAAGTGCAGGCCGACGCCGAACATCAGCAGCATCACGCCGATCTCGGCGAGCTGGGCGGCGATCGCCGCATCGGCGACGAAGCCCGGGGTCGCCGGGCCGATCGCAATGCCGGCGATCAGGTAGCCGACGAGCGCCGGCAGCCCGAGGCGGGCCGCGACGAAGCCGAAGACCAGCGCCAGACCGAAGCCGGCGGCAAGCGTCGTGATCAGACTGACGGCATGGGGCAACGGCGCCTCCTTCGATGGGCGGCGCGCGACCCCGGCAGCGACAGCGCCGCCGCGGGCGCGGCCGGTCGCATGCTAGTCGAGTGCGAGCGCGGCGTCGGCGGCGCGCCGCGCAGAGAATGCCCGACGCGGTGTGGCGCGCGTCGACGCGGCGTCAGGCGTGGAGCTTGAGCATGTGGACGACGACGCGCGCCATCATCTGCTCGGTCTCGACGAAGCTGCGGAAGTCGCTGCCGGCGCGGTAGCTGCCCTGCCAGTCGTTGCGCCGCAGCAGTTCGGTCCATTCGGGCGACTTGGCCGCGCGCTCGACCAGCGCGGCCATCGCGGCGGCCTGATCGGCCGTCGTGCCGGCCGGTGCGAACAGGCCGCGCCAGTTCGCCAGCTCGGTGTCGATGCCGCCCTCGCGCAGCGACGGCAGGCCGAAGCGGCCGCGCCGCGAGCTGATGGCCACGGCGCGGATGGTGCCGGCCTCGATGGCGCTGCGGAATTCGCTGTAGCCCGAGATGCCGATCTGGGCCTTGCCTTCGACCAGCGCGCGCACCGCGTCGCTGCCGCTGCTCGTGGCGAGGTAGCTGTGGTTGTCGGCCACCCCTTGGCAGGCGCGCACGATCATGCCCAGCAGCATGTGGTCCACGCCGCCCGCCGAGCCGCCCACCACGGTGGACTTGAAATCGCTCGAACCGAAGCGTGCCGCCAGGTCCTTGACCGACTTGATCGGCGATGCCGCGGGCACCGCGACCGCCATGTAGTCGCTGGTCAGCGCCGCGACCGGCCTGACGCGGCTCAGATCGACGGCCGGTCGCTGCAGCGCGATGCCGCCCAGCATCACCATGCCGCCCACGAGCAGCGTGTTGGGTGCATTCGAATAACGCTCGACGAACTGCGTCAGCCCGATCGTGCCGGCCTTGCCGCCGATGTTCTCGTACTGCACGCGTTCGACCAGCTTCGCGGCCTGCAGAGCGGTGCCGAAGGCGCGCCCGGTCTGGTCCCAGCCGCCGCCGGCGTTGGCCGGAATCACGAGCCGCAGCTCGGGCAGCGCCTCGACCTTCTGGGCGCGTGCGCCGGCGGCCCACAGGCCCGCGGCGGCGAGGCCGCCCTTGAGAACGTGTCGACGATGCATGGCGAGGCTTCCCCTGTTTGCTTGCCGAGCGGGCCGTCCGCCGGTCGGGTGCCAGCGTAGCGGCGCGCTTGCCGCCCAGGGCCATGGCCGGCGGCGTCAGCGGGGGAAGCGTGCGATTGTTCCGCGGCGTTTTTCACTCGCGCTTCTCACTCGCGGCCGCACTGCGCGTGACCGTCGCGGGCGCATGGCCGCGCCCGCCGTCACGCGCCGGCTTCAACGGGGCTGGTCGACCGGGCCGCGGCAGCTCCAGCTGCTCGCGGCCTCGATGTCGCCGCGGCCGTTGTAGCGCGCGACCGACGGGTAGGGGCACAGCGGCCGCGTGCGGTTGGCCGCCCAGTCGGACGGGATGTCGGCGTTGACGCCGCCGGCGTTGCCCGCGCCGCGGGCGGCCGCGACGATCGCGGCAGGGGCTTGCCCTTGCTCGACCCAGGCGACCAGCGGGCTCAGGAAGTCCGCCTGGTCGGTCGCCGGGCCGCCGGAGCAGTGGCCCATACCGGGAATCGCGAACAGGCGCGCGAAATCCACGGCGGTGCCGCCGCTGTTGTGGGCGAGATCCTCGTACCACTTCTCGGTGTCCGCGATCGAGAAGATCGGATCGCTGACGCCCTGGTAGACCAGGATCTTCGCGCCGCGGCGCCGCACCGCCGACATGTCGGTCGCATCGGGCGGCGTCATGAAGCTCATCGCCGCCTCGGCGTAAGTGGCGTTGGTCGCGTACAGCTCGCCGAGCGTCTGGTCGATGTCCAGGCCGAGCGAGAACGCCGGGCCGTCGCTGAGCGCGAGCGCCGACGGCGGAACCTTGAAGATCGCGCCGACGGCGCCCGAGTCGAGCGCCAGCGGCGCGGTGAACTCCCAGAACGGGATGCCGCCGCCTGCGATGCCGGCATCGAACGGGAAGCTTGCATAGAAGGGCTCGCCGTTGGCCGTGGTCGCGCCGCTGAAGATCGGCGCGATCGCGAGCTTCTGCGCCAAGGTCAGGCAGCTGCCGTCGCGCGCGCCGCTGCAGGTCGGCATGTCGCGCATCAGGTCGAAGCGCTTCTGGCAGGTCCGCGTGTCCTGGATCAGGCCATCGGTCGCGCCGTCGAGCGCGTCGCAGCGCGCGAGCACCGCAGCGCCGAGCGCCTTGCGCTCGGCGGTCGTGAACGCGGTCTCGAGGCCGGCCGGTGTCGCGGGGTTTCCGGTGGCGATGCTGGCCAGGCGCTGGCCGCGGCGGATGCTCGCGAGTGCTGCGACCGGCAAATGGAAGCCCGGCGCTCCGGCGAGGTAGCCGTCGTACTGATCGGCGTAGCGCGCTGCGGCCACCAGCGTGTGGCGCCCGCCGTTCGAGCAGCCGCCGAAGTACGAGCGATCCGGCACCTTGCCATACGCGAGCGCGATCGCCTGCTTGGCCATTGGCGTGAGCTTGCCGACGGCCTGGTAGCCGTAGTCCAGGCGTGCCTGCGGATCGAGGCCGAAGGCCGGGCCACCTTGGGCCAGCGTGTGGCCGGCATCCGAGCTCAGCACCGCGAAGCCCTGCAGCAGCGCGTTGGTCAGCGGGCCGCCGCCGGAGCTGCCGGTCGCGGTGACGACACTGCCGTCGATGCCGCCGTTGCCCTGGTGGAAAAAGCGCCCGTTCCAGGCTTTCGGCAAGCGCATCTGGAAGCCGATCGCGTAGGTCTTGCCGTCGACCGGGCTGACCCGCTGATGCATCTGACCGCTGACCAGACAGTGCTCGGGTATCGGCTGACCAGCCAGCATCAGCGTGCCGGCGGCGACCGTCGTCGCGGCGCCGATCACGGTGTCGGGAAGGCCGGCGAGTCGCGCGGTCAGTTCCTCGCAGCCGCCGACGAAGGCCGCCGGTGTCGCCGCGGCGAGCTGCGGGATGCGTTCATGGCGCAGGCCGTCGGCGCTCGCGCAGCCGGCGACGGCGCCGAGGACGGCAGCAACGGCGATACTGGTCGGCGCACGGCGCCAGGCGGGTCGGCTCATCGAATGTCTCCTGAGGTTCGGGCGCGCCAAGGGCGCGGCACGCAGCGGTGGTGATGACGGCAGATAGATATGCTACTTATCTAGTTCACCACCAACACTGCGGGCTATCCCTGTGGAGGCCTGTCGCTGATCAGATTAGAAACATTCCCTTCTGAACCTCTCGATGAACCGAAAACCTGCCGTTCCCGCTGCCGAGCGCACGCCGCTCGCCCGCCTCGCCGAGGGCGGCGTCCACGGCATCGTCGGCTACCAGCTGGCGCAGGCGACCATCGTCACCGACCAGGTCTTCGACGAGCGGCTGGGCCGCAAGGGCGTGCTGCGGCGCGTCGAGTTCACGATCCTTGCGCTCGTCCAGGGCAACCCGGACGTCACCGCGCGCCAGCTCGCGCGCGCGCTGGCCGTCACGCCGCCGAACATCGCGGTCTGGATCGACAAGCTCGAATCGCGCGGGCTGAGCGCGCGCACGCGCAGCGACAGCGACGCCCGCGTGCAGCACATCCGCCTGACGGGCCGCGGGGCCGAGCTCGTTGAGCGCGCGGTGCAACTGCTGATCGAGGGCGAACAGGTGGTGCTGGCCGCATTGAGCGCCGCGGAGCGGGCCATGTTGATCGAACTGCTGCACAAGGTCGCGCTCGCGCGCAAGCCGCGCTGAGCGTGCGTGCGGCCCGCGCCGATCGGCGCGAGACCGCCTTGCGCATCACTCCACCGCGCCGATCGTGCATTGCGCCACGTTGCGCGCCACACCGCGCTGGTCGGTCGCCAGGCAATTGCGACCGGCGCGGCGCAGCGGGCTGGTCGAGGCGGGCATCAAGGTCGGCGTCGGGCCGCCGTTGCCCGCGAGCAGGCCGAGCTGCGGATCGGCGAAGACCGCGCCGTACACGCACAGGTTGTCGGCCGCGCCGCCGACCACGCGGTTGCGCGGCCACTGCGTGTTGTTGGCCCCGGTGGCCGGGCTGAACCAGCACTGCATCGGCGACCAGGCATCGGCGGTGGTGTTGTTGGCGAACACCGTGTTGTAAACCGGGAAGTTCAGCGTGCCGGCGATCGCAGCGCTGAAGTAGCCCGGCCCGCCGCTGGCGCGGTTGCCGCTGAAGGTGACGTTCTGGATCGTGCTGGCGCTGTTGGTGGCCCCGAGGAACAGTGCGCCGCCCAGGCCCAGGCTCGCTTCGTTCGACACGAAGCTGCTGTTGACGATGTCGACGCGGCTCTGCTGGAACTGCGCCGCACCGGCGCCGCCCTTGGCGATGTTGTTGGCGAAGGTCGAGGCGACCACGTCGAGCGGGTTCGAGTTCATCACGAACAGCGCGCCGCCCTGGCCGGCGCGGTTGCCCTGGAACAGCGTGCGGTCGAAGCGGGTGTGGCGCGGCGTGCCGTTGGCGGTGCGGAACAGCGCACCGGCGAGCTCGTTGGCGCGGTTGGCGTTGAACTGCGCGCCGCACACGGTCTGGTCGGCGTCGTCGGCGCCGTCGATCGCGATCGCGCCGCCGTTGCCGCCGGCGCCGCCCTGGTTCGCGTGGCCCACGCCGGGGCAACCGGTGGCGGCGCCACCAGCGGTGTTGCGCCCGGTGCCGTTCGCGACATTGCCGCTGAAGACACTGTTGACGATGCGCCCGCCGGTCTGCAGCAGGCCGACCGCGCCGCCGTTCGAGCCGCTGTTGCCGATGAAGGTCGAGCCGACGATCGTCACGCCCAATGCGCCCATCGCGTAGATCGCGCCGCCGCCGACATCCGGGCCGGGCGTCGCCGCGGCGTTGTTGCGGAAGGTGACGTCGATCACGTTGAGCATCGCGTCGCGCACCAGGATCGCGCCGCCCTGGCCGTCGGCATAGCCGTAGGCGCAGGCCGGGTTGCTCGGGTTCGGCGCGACGTACTTCGTGCCGACCGCCCGGCCATTGGCGAGCGTGATGTGCTGCAGAGTCAGCCCGAGCAGGTTGGTGCGGTAGTTTAGCTGCACCATGCTGAAGATGCGAGTCGTGCCGCCACCGTCGAGCGTGACCTTGTTGCCGCCGTCGATCACCGTGTTGCGCTGGGTCGGGATCTCGATCGTGTGCGCGATCGGGATCGTCACCGGCAGCGCGCCGCAGTTGAACGTGACGACGCTGTTGTAGGCGATCGCGTTGCGCAGCGCCGCCTCGGTGCAGGTCTGCGGCGTGCCGCTGCCGACGCTGGCCGCGACCGTGCTCGTGTTGACCGCGGCGATCGGCGGCGTGCAGACCTGCGCCGACAGCGCGAGGTCGGCATTGAAGAGCGCGCTCAGCAGCGCGAGCGGCGCGACCCGGCGGGGCCAGTGGGGATGCGGCATGGGATGAACCTTCGGAAGAGGACGAGATGCGGACGAGTCGTCCGCGGCGCAGCGCGCGCATCATGTCAGCCCGGTGTGCGCGATCGATCCCGCAGCGGCAACGCATACATGTGTTGCATCGGCGCTTACCGGAGTGCCGCAGCACGTCACAAGCTGCGCCGAGACTGGTCGCCGACTGGTCGCATCGCGTCGGCCACGATGCCGTTCGCGCGCCGCCAGATGCATCAGGAAGCGACTGGCGCCGAGGCCTGCCGATGACGAGCGCGTTGCTCACCCGGTCTTCGGTGCACGGCCACAATGCCGCGATGACGACCTTGCTCAGCGCCGTGGTCGAGACCGCCCGGCGCGTCGCGGCCACGACCAGCCGCCTGGCCAAGCGCGACGCGATCGCGGCCTGCCTGCGCGGCACCGCACCGGACGATGTCGAGATCGCCGTCGCCTTTCTCTGCGGCGACACGCGCCAGGGCCGGATCGGCATCGGCCCGGCCGCGCTGGCTGCGCTGCGCGGAGCGCCCGCGGCCGAGCCGCAGCTCAGTTTGCGCGACGCCGACGCCGCGCTCGAATGCATCGCGACGACCCGCGGCAAGGGCTCGGCGGCCGCGCGCGGCGCCACGCTGCGCGCGCTGTTCGAGCGCGCCACCGCGGCCGAGCAGGACTTCCTGCTGCGCCTGCTCGTCGGCGAGTTGCGCCAGGGCGCGCTCGAAGGCGTGATGGTCGATGCGATCTCGGCCGCGGCCGGCGTGCCGCTGGCCGATGCCCGGCGCGCCGCGATGTTCACCGGCCGCCTCGGCACGGTCGCCCGGGTCGCGCTGAGCGAAGGCGCGGCCGGGCTGGCGCGCTTCGCGGTCGCGCTGCACCGGCCGGTCCAGCCGATGCTCGCGCAGCCGGCCGATGGCATCGCCGCCGCGCTCGCGCAGCTCGGCACCGCGGCGCTCGAATGGAAGGTCGACGGGGCGCGCGTGCAGGTCCACAAGGCGGGCGCCGACATCAAGGTCTACACGCGCAACCTGAACGACGTCACGGTGTCGGTGCCCGAGATCGTCGAGGCGCTGCAGGCGCTCCCGGCGCAGGCGCTGATCCTCGACGGGGAGGCGGTCGCGCTCGCCGCCGGCGGCGCGCCGCTGCCGTTCCAGCTCACGATGCGCCGCTTCGGCCGCAAGCTCGATGTCGAACGCCTGCGCGCCGAGCTGCCGCTCGCGGTCTACTTCTTCGACTGCCTGCACCGCGACGGCGAGTCGCTGATCGACCGCCCGGCGCGCGAGCGCTTCGACGCGCTCGCCGGTGCGGTGCCGGCGCCGCTCGTGATCCCGCGGCTGATCACCGCCGATGTCGCGGCCGCCGAGGATTTCTACGCCGACGCGCTGGCGCGCGGCCACGAAGGCGTGATGGCGAAGGCACTCGATGCGCCGTACGAAGCGGGCAGCCGCGGCGCCGGCTGGCTCAAGGTCAAGCGCGCGCACACGCTCGATCTGGTCGTGCTCGCGGCCGAGTGGGGCCACGGCCGGCGCCGCGGCTGGCTGTCGAACCTGCACCTCGGCGCACGCGACCCGGCCGGCGGCTGGGTGATGCTCGGCAAGACCTTCAAGGGCATGACCGACGCGCTGCTCGAATGGCAGACGCGCGAGCTGCTCGCGCGCGAATGCGCGCGCGACGGCATCACGGTGCATGTGCGGCCGGAACTGGTGGTCGAGATCGCGTTCAACGACCTGCAGGCCAGCCCGCAATACACCGGCGGCCTGGCGCTGCGCTTTGCGCGCGTCAAGGGCTACCGACCCGACAAGCGCGCCGACGAGGCCGACACCATCGACACCGTGCGCGCGCTGTACGCGGCGCAGCTCGCCGGCGGCCCGAGGTAGGCAAGCCGCGCGCGGTGCGCCGCCCGCGTCACGCCAGCTGTGTCAGGCGATACCAGGCGACACCGTCCGCGTCGACGTCGCGAACCGCCTCGCCGCGGTGCAGCAGATGGTTCAGGCAGGCGAGGCTCTCGCCGGTGGCCATGCCCAGCAGCGGCACATCGGACTCGGCGATGCTGCGCGCGAACAGGCTGGTGAACACATCGACCGCGCGCTTCGGCTCCTTCAGCGTGCGCCGCAGCCGGACCAGCGAGCGCTCCTGGCCGCGGGCCAGTGCGTCGATGCGCTCGTGCAGGCCGCGGAAGCACTCGTTGTGCGACGGCAGCACCAGCGTGTCGGCCGGGACTTCGCGCTTCAGCTTGGCCAGCGACGCGAGCCAGTCGGCCATCGGGTCGGCGTCGGGCTCGGTTGGATAGACCGACACGTTCGACGAGATGCGCGGCAGCACCTGGTCGCCCGAGATCAGCAGCTTGAGCTCGGGGCAGTGCAGGCAGGCATGCTCGGGCGAATGGCCGTTGCCGACGATCACGCGCCAGGTGTGGGCGCCGATGCGCAGCTCGTCGCCGTCGGCCAGGCGCCGGAAGCTGTCGGGCAGCGCGTGGATGTGCTTGCCGAAATTGCCGAAGCGCGCCCGGTAGGTCTCGATCGCCGCCTCGCCCCAGCCGGCACGCCTGAAGAACTCGATCGCGTCGGCCGGAGCCTCGCGGCCGGTGTCGGAGACCATCACGCGGCAGGTCAGGTATTCGAGCCGCGTCATCCACAGCCGCACGCCGAACTTGCGCGTCAGCCAGCCCGCCATGCCGACGTGGTCGGGGTGCATGTGCGTGACGAAGATCCGCGTCAGCGAGCGGCTGTCGGGCGCGCTCGCGAACAGCTCGCGCCACGCCGCCGCGGTCTCCTCGTTGCGCACGCCGGTGTCGACCAGCGCCCAGCCGGCGCCGTCGTCGAGCACCCAGAGGTTGATGTGGTCGAGCGCATACGGCAGCGGCATGCGGATCCAGTGCACGCCGGGCGCGACCTCGAGCGTGCGGCCGCGCTCGGGCGCGGCCGCGAACGGGTAGTCGAGCACCGGCTTGCCGGGCGCCGCGCCATCATCGACCGCATCGGACATCATCACCTCCGAAAGACTGTTGCCATCGTCGGGCGGCGGCAACATGCCGTTGCTGGCCCGGCGCAGATGATGGCATGCGGCGCTGCGGCGGAGGTCGGCGTCGATACGCCGGGCCGGGGTGATTGGCTCCGTGTCCGGCTTCGGCTCACCCAGCGGCCTGAGCACCCGCCTGGCGGGTGGCGTCGGACCCCCGACGCCGGGTGCGCGATGTTTTCAGGCTACTGGCACTGAAAGCTCGCTGCGCTCTCGAGGTCGGTCGCGCCGGCCTTGAGCCGGGCCTGCTTCGGGTAGGCGCACAGCGGCCGCGACCGGCTCGCCGGCCAGCCGGCCGCCGCGACGTCGGGGTCGGCCGGGTTGATGCCCGCGACCACGCTGTCGGGCGCATGGCCCTGCTCGACCCAGTCCTCGAGCGCAGTCAGCATGTTGAAGCGGTCGGTCGCCGGGCCGCCGCTGCAGTGGTTCATCCCCGGCACCAGGAACAGCCGCGCGTAGCCGCTCGCGTTCGCATCGGCCGCGGTCAGCGCGTCGTACCACGCGATCGTGTCGTTCGCCGAGAACACCGGGTCGGCGCTGCCGTGGTAGACGATCAGCTTGGCGCCGTGCTGCTTCAGCGTCGCCAGGTTGGTCGGGTTCGGCGGTGTCATGAAGCCCATCGCCGACTCGTTGAACGGTACCGCGGTGGCGAAGATCTTCGGCGCACCGGTCTCGAAGCTGAAGCCGAGCTGGTAGCCGAGGCCGCCATCCGTGAGATCGGGCGCGTCGGGCGGCGTCGTGAAGACGTAGCCCATCGCGCCAGCGCCGATCAGCGTGTTGAACGGCAGCGGCGCGAAGCCGGCGTCGAGCTTCCAGAAACGCCAGTTCGCGCCGGCCATGCCCGGGTCCCAGGGCCAACTCGCGTACAGGCTCTGGCCGGCCGCGTTCTTGACGCCGTCGACAATCTTCTGCAGCGCGCTCTTCTGTGCCGGGCTGAGGCAGCCGGTCGTGACGCTGCCGCTGCAGCTCGGCACGTCGGCCGCGAGATCGAACGCCGCCTGGCAGGCGACGCGGTCGTTGACGATGCCGTCGCTGGCGCCATCGAGCGCGTCGCACTTGGCGAGGATGTGCTGCGAGACCAGCGTCATCGCCGACTGCGGGAACGCGTCCTTCGGCAGTTGCCCTGCGGTCGCCGCCGACATGAACTGCTGCGTGTCCCAGATCTCGGCCAGCGCTGCCTTCGGCAGGTTGAAGCCGGGGTCGCCGGCGATCAGGCCGTCGAACTGGTCGCCGAAGCGTGCGGCCGCGACCATCGCCTGCCGGCCGCCGTTGGAGCAGCCCATGAAGTACGAGCGTGTCGGCGCGCTCGCGTAACGCCGTTCGACGATCGCCTTGGCCAGCGGCGTCAAGGTGCCGACGGCGTTGTAGCCGTAGTCCAGCCGCGCCTGCGGATCGAGGCCGAAGCTCACGTCGGCCTGGCCGGTGGCGTGGCCGCCGTCAGTGGCGACCACCGCATAGCCCTGTGCCAGCGCGGTCGTGCTGGTGGTGTTGATCAGGCTGCCGGTGGCCGGCGCGATCACGCCGTCGGTGCCTCCGCCGCCCTGGAAGAAGAACTTGCCCTTCCAGTCGGCGGGCTGCGGCAGGCGCAGCTCGAAGCCGATCGCATAGAGCTTGCCGTCGATGCCGGTGCGGTCGTTGACCGTGCCGGTGACGATGCAATGCGCCGGCTGTGCGCCGGACGCGGCGACCTCGGCCGATTGCGCGACCTTCAGGCCGGTCAGTCCCAGCGTCACGGTCGAGATGTCGGTGCAGCTCAGTGGGCGCGGATCGTCGCTGCCGCCGCAGGCGGTGAGCGCGGCGGCCGCGCAACTGACGATGGCGAGTGCATGCACCCGTGTCGAACGGAACCCCATGAATGTCTCCTCTGTGTGTCGGCTGCGGCCATGCTCGGCCGGCTGGCGGTGAGACTAGGGAGAGGTCCCGGTTCCGTCTTGGCGATTCGCGCCGTATTGTCGAATCCGGCCTGGCGGCAAACCCGCAGCCGCTCCCGCAACGCCGGCCGTCGCCGCCGGCCGTCACCTTTGAGCCTTTCTTGCCGCCCCGATCGTTCGACTTCTCCGCGGACCTTCCGCCGGGCCATGCGCTTGCCCTGTCCGACCCGGCCTGCGACAGTGCGGCGGTGCTCGACGTGCTCGGCCCGCCCGCGGGCGAGGTCGTCCACGAGCATCGGCTGATCTGTCTGCAGCGCTGGCTGAGCCCGTTGACCGTGCGACCGCTGCGCGCGGCCGGCGGCTGGCAGGTGCTGCGGCCGCAGACCCGGCTGTGGCGGCCCGAGGAGCCGCAGTACTACCAGTGGGAGGGCAGCGTGCACCAGCAATTCGTGCTGCTCACGCGCGAACGCGTCGAGCGCATCCTCGAGCGGCCGTATGCCGCATGCGGCATCGACCGCTGGGGTGGGCAGGACTTCGACGACCGGCTCGTCACCCAGCTGATCACCGCGATGACGCAGGACTGTGCCGACGCCAGCCCGGCCGGCCCGCTGGTCGTCGATGCGCTCGTGACGGCGCTCGTCGCCCGGCTCGCCGGGTCGACGCCGCCTTCGATGGCCCGACACCGGCTCGGGCCCGTGCGCGTTCGGCGCGTGCTCGAGTTCATCGATTCAGAGCTGCACCGGCCGATCGGCCTCGACGAGCTCGCGGCACAGGCCGATGTCGGCGTGCGCCGGTTTTGCGCCGCCTTTCGCGACGCGGTCGGGACGAGCCCGCACCAGCACGTGCTGCAGCGCCGTGTCGAACGTGCGAAGGCACTGCTGTGCAGCGGCAGCGCGGGCCTGGCCGAGATCGCGGTCGCGGTCGGCTTCAGCGACCAGAGCCAGTTCACGCGCACCTTCAGCCGCATCGCCGGCGTGAGCCCCGGCCGCTATCGCGCCCGCCATTCGGCCCGTCGCTGAGCGCAGTCGACCCGCGCGGCGGGTCCGTCGGCTGGGCGCGGCGCTAGTAAGACTTGTACGGCAGGAACTTGCCCGACATCACGATGTTCACCCGGTCGCCGTTCGGATCGGCCTCGCGCTGCAAATCCATCCGGAAGTCGATCGCGCTCATGATGCCGTCGCCGAACTCCTCGTGGATCAGCGCCTTGAAGGTCGTGCCGTAGACGCTGACCAGTTCGTAGAAGCGGTAGATCAGCGGATCGGTCGGCACGCTGGTGGGCAGCGAGCCCTTGGTCGGCACCTCCTGCAACCATTTCTCGGCCTCGGTCGGCAGCCCGAAGAACGTCGCGACGATCGCGGCCTGGCGCGCATCGAAGCGCATCTGGCCGAGACAGCCGGCGGTCACCCATTCCTTGCTCAGGCCGACTTCGCGGGCGACGTCGTCCCACTTCAGGCCCTTCGTCACCTTGGCCTCGATGATCATCTCGGTGACGTCGTTGCGGTTCATGCGTGGCTCCTGTGGCGGTCGGTCGGATCATGCCCTGGCGGGGACACGAAGTGCGGGCCCGATGGCGTGCAAGCGGCGTGCCATGCGCTGCCCGGCCGAACCGTGGCGAGTGCCGGGTCGAGGCTGCAAAATTCGTCTCAGACGCGCGCTCCGTCCGTTCGCGCCTGGGATACGCCATGACACCCGATTCGATGCTCCCGCCGTTCGCCGATCGATCCGATGCACCGACGCCGCTGCGTGCGCGCATCACCGCCGCCTACCGCCGCCCCGAGACCGAGGCGCTCGCGCCCTTGATCGACGCGGCGCGTCTCGCACCGTCGGCGGCCGCCGAAGCGCAGGCGCTGGCACACCGCCTGGCGCAGCGCCTGCGCGCGCGCAAGAGCGCCGGCGGCCGGGCCGGGCTGGTGCAGGGGCTGCTGCAGGAGTACGCGCTGTCGTCGCAGGAAGGCGTCGCGCTGATGTGCCTGGCCGAGGCGCTGCTGCGCATTCCCGACGCGGCGACGCGCGATGCGCTGATCCGCGACAAGATCGCCGGCGGCCATTGGCAGGCGCACGCCGGGCGCAGCCCGTCGGTGTTCGTGAACGCCGCCACCTGGGGCCTGCTGCTGACAGGCAAGCTGGTCGCCACGCACAGCGAAGCCGGCCTGTCGACGACCCTGACGCGGCTCATCGGCCGCGGCGGCGAACCGCTGATCCGCAAGGGCGTCGACATGGCGATGCGGATGATGGGCGAGCAGTTCGTCACCGGCCAGACCATTGCCGATGCGCTCGAGCGCGCGCGCCCGCTGGAGGCCGAAGGCTTTCGCTACTCGTACGACATGCTCGGCGAAGCCGCGCTGACCGCGCACGATGCGCAGCGCTACCGCGCCGCGTACGAGCAGGCGATCGAGGCGATCGGCCATGCGTCGGCCGGCCGCGGCGCGATCGACGGCCCGGGCATCTCGATCAAGCTGTCGGCATTGCACCCGCGCTATGTGCGGGCGCAGCGAGCGCGCGTGATCGACGAGCTCTACCCGGTGCTGCGCGACCTGGCGCTGCGCGCGCTGCGCCACGACATCGGCCTGAACATCGATGCCGAAGAGGCCGACCGGCTCGAGCTCTCGCTCGACCTGCTGGAGCGCCTGTGCTTCGAGCCGGCGCTGGCGGGCTGGAACGGCATCGGCTTCGTGATCCAGGCGTATCAGAAGCGCTGCCCGTTCATGATCGACTGGGTCGTCGATCTGGCGCGGCGCAGCGGCCATCGCCTGATGATCCGGCTCGTCAAGGGCGCGTACTGGGACAGCGAGATCAAGCGCGCGCAGCTCGACGGCCTCGAGGGCTACCCGGTGTTCACGCGCAAGGCCCACACCGACGTGTCGTACCTGGCCTGCGCGAAGCAGCTGCTGGCCGCGCCCGATGCGGTGTATCCGCAGTTCGCGACCCACAACGCGCACACGCTGGCGGCGATCTACCAGATGGCCGACCCGGCGCGCTACCGGCCGGGCCAGTACGAGTTCCAGTGCCTGCACGGCATGGGCGAGCCGCTCTACGAGCAGGTGGTCGGCCCGGTCGAGCGCGGCAAGCTCGGGCGGCCGTGCCGCATCTACGCACCGGTCGGCACCCATGAGACCTTGCTCGCCTACCTGGTGCGCCGGCTGCTCGAGAACGGCGCCAACACCTCGTTCGTCAACCGCATCGCCGACCCGTCGATCGCGCTCGACGAACTCGTACAGGACCCGCTCGTGAGCGTCGCGCAGGCCGGCCAGCGCGAAGGTGCGATCGGCCTGCCGCACCCGGCGATCCCGCTGCCGCGCGATCTCTACGGCCCGCAGCGCGTGAATTCGCGCGGGCTCGACCTGTCGGACGAGCAGCGCCTGGCCGCCCTCGGCGAAAGCCTGCGCGAGGGCGCCGCGACCGCATGGGAGGCGCGCCCGCTGCTCGCGCACGACAGCGCCGGCACGCCCGAGCCGGGGCAGCCGGTGCGCAACCCGGCCGACCACGGCGATCTGGTCGGGCGGGTGCGCGAAGCCAGCGCCGCCGAGGTCGACGATGCGCTGCAGGCCGCGACCGATTTCGCGCCGACCTGGGGCGCGACTGCGCCGGCGGTCCGCGCGGATGCGTTGCAAGGCGCCGCCGACCGGCTCGAAGCCGACATGCCGCGGCTGATCGGGCTGCTGATCCGCGAGGCCGGCAAGACCGCGTCGAACGCGATCTCGGAGGTGCGCGAGGCGGTCGACTTCCTGCGCTTCTACGCGATGCAGGCGCGGCGCGATTTCGACCCCCGCACGCACGAGCCGCTCGGCCCGGTGGTCTGCATCAGCCCGTGGAACTTCCCGCTCGCGATCTTCATCGGGCAGGTCGCGGCGGCGCTCGCGGCCGGCAACACCGTGCTCGCGAAGCCGGCCGAGCAGACCGCGCTGATCGCCGCCGAAGCGGTGCGCACGCTGTGGCGCGCCGGCGTGCCGCGCGGCGCGGTGCAGCTGCTGCCCGGGCGCGGCGAGACCGTCGGCGCCGCATTGGTCGGCGATGCGCGCACGATGGGCGTGATGTTCACCGGCTCGACCGAGGTCGCGCGCCTGCTCCAGCGCAGCGTCGCCGGCCGGCTCGATGCGCGCGGTCGCGCCGTCACGCTGATCGCCGAGACCGGCGGACAGAACGCGATGATCGTCGACTCGTCGGCGCTGGTGGAGCAGGTCGTCGGCGACGTGGTCACGTCGGCCTTCGACAGCGCCGGCCAGCGCTGCTCGGCGTTGCGCGTGCTGTGCGTGCAGGAAGACGCTGCCGACCGCGTGCTCGCGATGCTGCAGGGCGCGATGGCCGAACTGCAGCTCGGCAACCCGGGTCGGCACGCGACCGACGTCGGCCCGGTGATCGATGCCGAAGCGCGCGCCAACATCGAGCAGCACATCGCCGCGATGCGCCGCAAGGGCCGCACGGTGTTCCAGACGGCGCATGCCGACTCGGCGCCGAGCGAGCACGGCAGCTTCGTGATGCCGACCTTGATCGAGCTCGCCAGCCTGGCCGAACTCGAGCGCGAGATCTTCGGCCCGGTGCTGCATGTCGTGCGCTTCCGGCGTGCCGAACTCGACGCGCTGCTCGGCCAGATCAACGGCACCGGCTACGGCCTGACCCTGGGCCTGCACACCCGCATCGACGAGACGATCGCCAAGGTCGTCGCGATGGCGCATGCCGGCAATGTCTACGTGAATCGCAACATGGTCGGTGCGGTCGTCGGGGTGCAACCGTTCGGCGGCGAGGGCCTGTCGGGCACCGGGCCCAAGGCGGGCGGGCCGCTGTACCTGTACCGGCTGCTCGCGCGCCGCCCCGACGACGTGATCGTGCAGGCGCTGGCGCTGGCCGGCAACGATGCCACCGGCGCGCCGCGCGGCGAGGCCCCGCCAGCGCTGCGCGGCTTGCAGCAGTGGGCTGCGGCGAACGGCGAGGCCGCGCTCGCCGCGCTGTGCGCGCGCTTCGCCGAACAGGCACGCACCGGCGCGTCGCGCACCCTGACCGGCCCGACCGGCGAGAGCAATGTCTACACGCTGGTGGCGCGCGAGGCCGTGCTCTGCCTGGCCGATGACGACCGCGACCGCCTGGTGCAACTCGCGGCGGTGTTCGCGGCCGGCAGCCAGGCGGTGTGGCCGGCACCGGCGCGGCCGCTGCGCGACCGGCTGCCGCAGGCGCTGCGCGAGCGCATCGTGCTCGCGCACGAATGGGCCGCGCCGACGGTGGCCTTCGATGCGGTGCTGCTGCACGGCAGCGAGGCGGCGCTGCGCGAGACCGGCATGGCGCTGGCGCAGCGGCCCGGGCCGATCATCGGCGTGCAGCGGCTCGCGCCCGGCGCCACCGACGTCGCGCTCGAACGCCTCGTCGTCGAGCGCGCGCTGAGCGTGAACACCGCGGCGGCGGGCGGCAATGCCAGCCTGATGACGATCGGTTGAGAAAGACCTCCGACGCGACTGCTGCGATCCCACCACTGGCGGCGGCAGCGCGCCGCCCGCGGCACGTGCAGCGCTGACCTGCAGCGCGGCACGGCCGGTGTCACGCGAGCTTGAACGGCAGCGCGCGCAGCGGCTTGCCGGTCAGCGCCGCGACCGCGTTCGCGAACGCCGGCGCGAGCGGCGGCAGGCCCGGCTCGCCCATGCCGGTCGGCGGCTCGGCGCTGGGCACGGTGTGCACCGCGATCTGCGGCATGTCGGTGATGCGCGGCACGGGGAAGTCGTTGAAGTTGCTCTGCTCGACCACGCCGTCCTTCAGCGTGATCGCGGCTCCGGGCAGGCACATCGACAAGCCCATCAGCGCGCCGCCCTGGACCTGCGCTTCGAGGCTGCGCGGGTTCACGACGAGGTTGCAATGCACGCCCGCCGTGACGCTGTGCAGCGTCGGCGTGCCGTCCTTCACCGAGGCTTCGACGACGTAGGCGACCACCGAATCGAACGACTCGTGCACAGCGACGCCCCAGGCCCGGCCGGCGGCGAGCTTCTTCTTGCCGTAGCCCGACTTGTCGACCGCGAGCTGCAGCGCGCTCTTGTGGCGCGGATGCTCGTTGCCGATCAGCGCCATGCGGTAGGCGACCGGGTCCTGCTTCGTGGTGCGGGCGATCTCGTCGACCAGCGTTTCCATCACGAACGCGGTGTGGGTCGAGCCGACGCTGCGCCACCACAGCACCGGCACGTTGAGCTTCGGGTGGTGCACCGTGAGTCGCATCGGGATCGGGTACGGCCCCTTCATGCCCTCGACCGCGGTGGCGTCGATGCCGTCCTTCACCATCATCGGCTCGAACGGTGTGCCCGCAAGAATCGACTGACCGACGATGACGTGGTCCCAGGCCGTGATCCGGCCCTGCGCATCGAAGCCGATCTTCGCGGTGTGCAGATGCATCGGCCGGTAGTAGCCGCCCTTGATGTCGTCCTCGCGGCTCCACAGCGTGCGCACCGGCGCCTTGATGCCGGCCGCCTGCGCCGCCTTGACGACGCTGCAGGCCTCGACCACATAGTCGCTGGTCGCGATCGCGCGGCGGCCGAAGCCGCCGCCGGCCATCTGCACGTTGACCTTGACGTTCTGCTCCGGCACGCCGAGCACCTTGGCCGCGGCGGCGCCGTCGAGGCCCGGCATCTGCGAGCCCATCCACAGCTCGGCGCGGTCGCCGGCGAGCCGCACGGTGCAGTTCAGCGGCTCCATCGGCGCATGCGCGAGGTACGGGAACACGAACTCCGCATCGATGCGGTGAGGCGCCTGTGCCAGCTTGGACACGTCGGCGTCGAACTTGTGCGCGCCGGGTGTCGTCGCGAGCGCGCGGTAGCTTGCGAGCTGCTTCGCGCTGTCGACCTTCTCGACGCCGCTCGCGTCCCAGTCGAGCTTGAGCGCATCGCGGCCCTGCTTCGCGGCCCAGTAGCCGTCGGCGATCACGGCCACGCCTTCGCCGCCGCGGTCGACCGGAATGCGCAGCACGGCCTTCACGCCCTTGATGGCCTTCGCGGCACGGTCGTCGACCGACTTCAGCTTCGCGGCGAACACCGGCGGGTGCGCGACCACGGCGGTCAGCATGCCGGGCAGGCGCAGGTCGATGCCGTAGGCCTGCGCGCCGCTGGACTTGGGCTTCGCGTCGAGCCGGCCGGTGGCGTGGCCGATCAGGCGAAAGTCCTTCGGGTCCTTCAGCGCGACGGTCACGGGCACCGGCCGCTTCATCGCGGCTTCGGCCAGTTCGCCGTAGCTCAGGCGCTTGCCGCCCGGGCCGATCACGACACCGTCGCGGGTACGCAGGGTCGCCGCATCGGTGTTCCACCGCGCCGCGGCCGCGCCGACCAGCATTGAGCGGGTGCGCGCGCCGAGCTCGCGGTACTGCGTGTACGAATGCGCGATCGAGCCCGAGCCGCCGGTGATGTGCATGCCGAACAGCGGATCGACATAGGCCGGGTCGTTGCTGCCGTGCACGCTCTTGACCTTGGACCAGTC
>Ga0207645_10001089_pt1 | contig 22402 bp, 22 predicted proteins | sample KBSM53metaG_FD_184331 | JGI IMG/M metagenome (GOLD analysis project Ga0207645, IMG submission 184331) | Miscanthus rhizosphere microbial communities from Kellogg Biological Station, Michigan, USA - KBS M5-3 metaG (SPAdes) (version 2) | ecosystem: Host-associated > Plants > Roots > Rhizosphere >...
AGGGCTAGGTCGCGGTTTCTTGGGGCTGTTGCGTTGTTGCGGTTGCCCTTGGGCATAGCGCACCTGCCTCCCCCGAAATGTGCTTCTCAGGGGCGCACGAAAACGCGTAACCCATTATGGATCCAGCGCGGTTATGGCCAAAGCCAGCTCATACGCTTGATGCTGTCCCACGGCGTTGGCGACCAACTGACTTAGGTGCTGCCCTATTATGGCCTTCTTGGCCACCTTGGCCATCTTGGCACCCTTGCCTTCTTGGCTCCCTTGAACCGTTGCCCTCAGGCAAACCGGCCGCGACAGCGACAACCGGGAGCCGTCACACCGAGGGGGGTTAGGTTCTGGAGTGCCGACGGTCGGAAGCCTTCTTCTTCGCGAAGCTTTCGACCGCGGCGATGATCGCCACGGCGCTGTGCCGGTCCAAGTTGCCCTTGGCCAACCCGAGCTGAGCGTTGCACCATGCCTCGGAGATGGCTGGCGCAGCCCAAAGGGGGTCCGTGTCGGACTTTGCGCCCTCCTTAACAGCGAGAAGTTGCTCTTGTCGGACAATTTCGGCGAACCGCTCCAATAGGGCATCGCCAACTGGCTTTGCCATCTCGATCAAGTTGCCGACCCGCATTGCTATCTCTGCCTGAACCTCAGTCGGGAGCCGCTCGACCCTTTCCAGGTGGCTCAGGATCGTTCTCTCGTAGAAGAGGGATCGGAAAAACATGGTCGGGGAATAGTCAGGCAAGGCCGTGAATATCTGGTTTAACGGCGCGGCACGATCGCAGGGAGGAGGCCCCACCTGCGTTTCCAAGCGAGGCGGCGGGGCCTCCGGGTCCCTAGCGAACCCGCGTGATGGTCTTGCGGGGAGCAGGGTCCGTCACACTCGGCGGCCTAATCGCCGGGCGAGCCGCGTTATCAACTTCAGCGTGGGAAGATGGTTAACGGCGCAGACGCTCAAAAAACGAAGGCCCGGTGGGGCCGGACCTTCAGCCGTTCACGGAAGTAGCGGCGCTGGGGCCCTTGGGGGATGCGATAGCACCGTTCCCCTTCATTTTTCGGAGATGGGTTCCAGGGCTAAGGGCCGCTGCTCAAGTAGAAGCCCCGGCACGCGAACCGGGGCTTCCAGCGGCCCCGTTTCCGACGGAACGAGGAGATTTTGCCGGGCCTAACCAGCCTTTGTCGCTGGATAGCACCCAAATTCCGACCAAGAAGAAGCCCCGTCAAGCACTGCGGGGCTTCTCCCGATTCCTGCGGGGGGTCGCAGGGAACCTATGGTGAGCAAGAGGGACGCGCCCACCACTATTCCGTAGTTAGAGGCTAAGAGCAGATCATCAACTCCGCTAAGAAGAAGCCCCGCCGGTCGCGAGCGCAGCGGGGCTCTTTTGGTTCCTTGGGTTGAGGAACCTGTGACGACGGGTTCCGTCACACTCCCCAGCCTAGTCGCTGACTTGCCTCGCTATAACTCCAACCTGGGAAGACGGTTAAGCGGTGCTTACCCGCCATGTTCCGACAAGAAGAAGCCCCAGCGAGGAAGAGCCGGGGCTTCCCTATTAGTCAGGTTGCGGCGCTGGGGTGGCTCGGGAATGAGACAGCGCCGCTATGCTTGCGACGGCTGAACGTGCTTTGGAGGGTCGAGTTCCCGCGGTGCTCGGCAGGCCGCGAAAAAGAAGCCCCGCTGAAGGTAGAGAGGGAGAAGCGAGCAGCTCAATACCTCCCTAGGTCCCGAGCCACCGGGGGGACCCCTGGGCCGGGGGGCAGCCGACGGGGACCCCATCCACCCAGGCGTCCCCCGACTGCCAGCCAGCAGCGCGGCTCCCGCTCCAAGGTCTCACGCAGGTCTCAGACAAACAGAGGCTGTTGAGGCCGCTTCAGTGCTATAGCAAAAGTGCGCTGCAAGTCCCTGAGCCATATGACGGATTGTTGGTGCGGACGGCGAGAGTCGAACTCGCACGACCCTTGCGGGTCTCAGGATTTTAAGTCCTGTGTGTCTACCTGTTCCACCACGTCCGCATCCGGCCAGTGTATGGCAGGGGAACGTGTAGAGTTCCCTTAGGCCGGGAAGAAGACCTTCTTGCGCGCTTCAGGCGCGGCGTCCTCTTTTGCCGCCTCTTCGGCTACCGGCGCAACCTGCTCGGTTTCGGCTACCGGCGGTGCTTCAGGTTCGACTGGCGCTTTGTCGACCAGGATCGTGGGCCTGCGCTCCTCTACCTCGTCCGGAGGTATCGCATCAGTTGCCTCCGTGGAAGGTCGGGCCTCGAGGCTCGCTCTCAGTAATAAGAAGAGAGCGAGCGCATTCAGCACATGCCATGCCGCGTGGGTGCCGACCTTCCGACCTTCGAGCAGAAGCTTGTCGCACAGCGCCATATCGAGCGAGCGGAGCGTGAGCGAGACGGCGAAAATCGCGCCGGCCCATAAGACATAGGGCGCCGCACGATGGCGGCGCTCCTCGAGCAGTAGCCCGACCACGATCAGAGCGCCCAAAGCAGGAAGATAGAACACGCTGCCATTGAGGCAAGGCTTCGCGCCTTGCACGTCAGGGCCCGCAAGAATAACGCCACCGTCCCAGCATCTCACTTCTGTTGCGGCGCCCATAAGGGCGGTAAAGCCGATCACCAGCAGCACCGTCCAGCCCGGCGGAACGCCGAGAAATCGGTTCAGGGCGAAACCGAGATAAACAAGCGTGAATACCGCAATTGGAATCACATCGAGAAGCTCGGTTTCCTGCGTCGCGAACAAATGGAACGCGAAGCTTCCGATGCCGATCAGGGCAACGAGTCCGATAAGGAGGAAATGGTCCGAGGTCTGCTGCTCGCGGGGGCGCCACTCGAGGAGCTGAAGCCCCATAAAGGCGGCAAGAATGAAGGCGATGTTGCTGACCGCATTGATGGGCTCGGCGCTGAGCGCCGAGCTCGTGCCCCGCTCGCAATAGAGGAAGACGTGTTCGCCGAGTGTCATGCTGCCCGTTCCCATTCAGCCGCCACTCCAGGAAAGAGCCTCGGTCGCCGTCGGTTCCACCTCCGGTCAATTATCGCCTATTACGTCTCACCGATCATTCGGGAGGCGAAGCGTCATCCGGCGGAGGCGCACCCTGGTCCGGTGCCTCCTCGTCAGGCACCGTGTCTTCTTCCATCGGCACCTCGTCGTTGCCCGCATCGGCAGGAAGGCCGAGGCTTTTCTTGCAGGCGTCCTCATAGCTTTCATTGGAGGTCAACAGGTCCTCGAGCGTCGGATAGGCCTCGGCGTCGGCATCAGTGATTTCGTCCTTGTGCATCTTGGTCAGCATGTCGACGTCTTTCTGCGTGAGCTTGTTCTCCTCGAACTTACCCGCGACGCATTCGCAATAGGCCTTCGGCGTCACCTTGCCGTCGGCAAAGCCAGGACTGTCGGTAACGTTCTGGTCGGTACTACAAGCGTCGAGAAAGGCCGCAGTGTTGAGCTTGGCCGGGGCCGCCACGGCAGGCTTGGCTTCTAGGCTCGCCGCGTGAAAGCAAAAGGCGGCGAAAACGCCGAGCGCGGCAACGCGTGATACGTAAGACTGATCCATGCCTGCCCCTCCCAACCGCCATGATATTTGCGATCTGGGCGTTAGCGGTTCCCGCCAAAGGTAAGGAATGACTCGACATTTGGGCAACAGTTGGAGCGGCCTTAGAGGTGCGGCTGTTCGACCCCCTTAAGTTTTGGGCGGCAGAACAACTCGAATGTTAAGCTCTTTCAATTGCTTAGGTGACACCTCGGACGGCGCTCCCATCAGCAGGTCCTCGGCCTGCTGGTTCATCGGGAACATGACGACCTGCCGGAGATTCTCCTCGCCGCATAGCAGCATGACGATGCGGTCGATGCCGGGTGCGATGCCGCCATGGGGCGGCGCGCCGTATTGCAGCGCACGCAGCATCCCGCCGAACCGCTGCTCGAGCTCTTCCCTGGAATAACCCGCGATGGCGAAGGCCTTCTCCATGATGTCGGGCTTGTGATTCCTGATCGCGCCTGACGACAGCTCGACGCCGTTGCAGACCACGTCGTATTGATAGGCAAGGATGTCGAGCGGCTCCTTGGTCTCGAGCGCATCGAGCCCGCCTTGCGGCATGGAAAAGGGATTGTGCGAGAAGTCGATCCGCCCCTCCTCCTCGTTCCATTCATACATGGGGAAATCGACGACCCAGCAGAACTCGAAACGATCCTGCTGTGTCAGCCCAAGCTCGTTGCCAATCTTGACGCGCGCTTGCCCGGCAAACGAAGCGAACTCCTTCGGCAGCCCGGCGACGAAGAACACCGCATCGCCAGCCTTAAGGTCCAGTTGCTGGCGGATGGCTTCCGACTTTTCCTCGCCAAGGTTCTTGGCGATTGGACCTTTTCCAACCGTGCGCACCGGATCCAGTTGCTGATAGGCAGCACTTGGCTTTACTTTGCCCCTAAGGGCATCGACGGGCTTGTCCCAGACCACCGTCTCAATGTGCTTATCGAATATGATATAGCCGAGGCCAGGCTGACCCTCGGATTGCGCCCATGCGTTCATGCGGTCGCAGAACGCGCGTGAGCCGCCGCCCTTGGCCGGTATCGCCCAGATCTGCGCGTTCACGTCCCGGTCGAGCATGCCGGCGAACACTTTGAAGCCAGAGCCCCTGAAATGCTCGGTCACGTCGGCCATCTCGATTGGGTTGCGCAAATCGGGCTTGTCGGTCCCGTATTTGCGCATCGCTTCGACGTAAGGGATGCGCGGGAATTTCTGCGTGACAGGCTTGCCGCCGCCGAACTCTTCGAACAGCCCGCGCAGAATCGGCTCGACAGCATCGAACACGTCCTCTTGCGTGACGAAGCTCATCTCAAGATCGAGCTGATAGAACTCGCCGGGCGACCGGTCGGCGCGCGCGTCCTCGTCGCGGAAGCAGGGTGCGATCTGGAAGTAGCGGTCGAAGCCCGCAATCATGATGAGCTGCTTGAACTGCTGCGGCGCCTGCGGCAGCGCGTAGAATTTGCCGGGATGGATCCGTGACGGCACGAGATAGTCGCGCGCGCCTTCCGGCGATGACGCGGTGAGGATTGGCGTCTGGAATTCGAAGAAGCCCGCCTCGCGCATGCGGTTGCGCAGCGACCAGATGATCGCCTGCCGCTTCATGATGTTCTTGTGCAGGCTCTCGCGCCTGAGATCGAGGAAGCGGTATTTGAGCCTCGTCTCCTCCGGATAGTCGGGCTCGCCGAACACCGGCAGCGGTAGCTCTTTTGCTTCCGACAAGGTGTCGAGGCTTTTGATCCTGACCTCAATTTCTCCGGTCGGAAGGTTGGGATTGATGGTCTCTTGGGAGCGGGCGACCACCTCGCCGTCGATGCGCACCACCCACTCAGGCTTCAGCGTCTCGGCACGTGCAAATGCCGGCGATTTCGGATCGGCTACAGCCTGCGTGATGCCGTAATGGTCGCGAAGGTCGATGAACAGAAGGCCGCCATGGTCGCGAATGCGATGCACCCAGCCGGACAGGCGGACGGTCTTGCCGACGTCCTCTTTGCGAAGTTCTCCGCAGGTGTGGGTGCGATACTCGTGCATGGCGTGGGGATAGCCTCGGGGCTTGCGAGGCAAGGGTTTCAAGTGCGCGGGAACAGCGCATGGGATGGCGTCCCTGTCAAGGCGGGGCGCGTGAGGGTCACAGCTCTGGAACGATGGCTTGGCACATCGGTTTCGCCTTCGGCCCCAACAATTGGGAGAAACGCCATGTCAAAGTTCCATACCGGCGCGATGAGCGCCGCGGCGGTCGCAGCGTTGCTGTTCGGCCTTGGAATAGATCAGGCTCGCGCCGCCGACACTGACACGCAAGAGCAGACAGCCCCGCAAGGCAAGGATGCTCCCGGCCCTGACGACAATGTGCAGCCGCCACTGGCGCAGGAGGACGGAGTCATTAAGCCGCCACCGACGGGTGACGAGGGCATCCACACCGAAGTCCCCAACCCTAATGCAGGACCTCGCGACGAGATCGCTCCGCCCCCGCAACTGCCCGGCAGCAAGAACGCACAACCGAAATAGACGCCGAGGGAACGAAGTGAGTCTGTCCGCGTTTCGGGAGCAGGCACTAGCGAGGGAGAATAAGATGCCAAGGATTCCAAACCTGCCCCCGGTCAAGACTCGACTGCCCCTTGCTGCTTGGACTTTCGCCGGGCTCATCACGCTTTGCTCGATTATCTCATCGCTTGTGGACGGCTTGGCTCCAGGCCACGGCGTGGTGAATTGGGAACAAGCGAGGGCTTCAATCAACGGCGTCATGTCGGCGACGATGCTCCGGTAGGGCCTATGCTTCTGTCGCGTCGCGTACAGAGGACGATAAAGGTGCCGGCGCGTTCCGCGGTCGCACGCGCTCGACGTCCCTATCATGTTGACGCTGCTTACGATTGGCAGCGCGCTTAGGGCAAACTAGACCCGAAACTCAAAGCTTCCATGCGTAGCGCCCTTGGCCTCGCGCGCGCGCTTGGGCTATACCCGCCCCCCATGAAGCTGATCTCCCGCAACGATGAGCTCGTGGAATCTTGTGCCAAACTCGGCCAGTCGCCATTCGTCGCGGTCGACACCGAGTTCATGCGGGAGCAGACGTTCTGGCCGCGGCTATGTCTCATCCAGATGGCCGGCAACGGCACAGAAGTCCTAATCGACAGCCTCGCGCCAGGCCTCGACCTCACGCCTTTGTTCGGGTTGATGGTCAATGAGAAGGTGCTAAAGGTCTTTCATTCGGCGCGACAAGACATTGAAATTGTGCATCATTTAGCGAGCGTCATTCCCCATCCGATCTTCGACACCCAGGTGGCGGCGATGGTGTGCGGCTTCGGCGAGGCGGTTAGCTACTCGATGCTGGTGAAGCGGCTTCTGAACCGCAACCTCGATAAGACATCGCGATTCACCGATTGGAGTCGCCGTCCCCTGTCCGAGCGCCAGCTCACTTATGCGCTCGGCGATGTCCTCCACCTTCGCGATCTCTATCCGAAGCTCAGGGCCCAGCTCGACAAATCCGAGCGGGCAAGCTGGCTCAGTGAGGAGATGGCAGTGCTGACCGATCCCGCGACTTACGAGCTTCACCCTGAGCAGGCATGGAAGCGGCTCAAGATGCGCGTCAAGACTCCGAAGTCGCTGGCTGTGCTCATGGAGCTTGCCGCCTGGCGCGAGCGCGAGGCGCAGACGCAAGACGTGCCGCGTTCCCGCATTCTCAAGGACGAGGCGCTTTATGATATTGCGAGCCAGGCCCCGCGCACCGTCGAGGATCTCGGCTCCTTGCGCACGTTGCACAACGGCTTTGCACGCTCGATGCGCGGCCGTGCCGTGCTCGAGGCCGTGGCGCGCGGCCTCGAGCGCGATCCCAAAACCATACCGCCGATCGAGCGAGGCGAGCCGATGCCGCCCGAAGCGCAAGCCGTGGTCGATCTCCTGCGCGTACTACTGAAGGCGACGGCTGGCCGGCACGGCGTGGCGCCGAAGCTCATCGCCACGAGCGATGAGCTCGAGCAAATCGCCCGCTCGGACGACGATGATGTGCCGGTGCTGCGCGGCTGGCGCAGAAAATTGTTCGGCGAGGATGCGCTTGCGCTCAAGCGAGGCGAGCTTGCGCTCGCCATCAAGGACGGCGAAGTCGCCTTCGAGCCAACGAAAGCAAAGGCCGACTGAAGCTCCGCCCGGCCAAGCTCAATCAAATCTTCCGGCTATCGTAGGCCCAATGAAGTAGCGCCTGGCGCTGGCGCGGCGGGCATCCCAGATTACCTTGGTCGCAATTCCGCTTGATCTGGACGACATGCCGCCGCATTGCCTTCCACCTTTTGATCTGGCGGCGGTCCTCCTTGGGCATGCGTCGGCCCATATAGTAGCGGCAATACCACTGGAACCAGCCTCGCGGGTCATCTGGATGAATCCAGCCCTTCTTGTGCCAGACTGACAGTGGTTGGCTCGCATCGACGCCGAAATAGTTGAGCGAGCAATCGCGACCTCGCTTGGCGAGTTTTGCGCCCTCGAACCAGCTTTTTGGAAATTCCCGCCGCGTGTCGGTCATGTACTTGCCGCAGAAGACGCCTAACCGGAGCATCTCTCCGGGAGTCAGCTCGGGAATGAAGTCCGGATCGAAACCCCGCGCAGAAGGCGCAACGAGCTCGTAATGGTATCCCCGTTGCATCTTGTCGTTTACGACGACGGTTCGCCTGGACATGAGTGAATTGCTTCGGGGCAAGCGTCAGCGGCGGAACAGCCAAAGCGCAAGGCTTAGCAAGAGACTCACGATAATCGCCGTGGTGAACGGCGCATAGAAATAGAAGTTGCCGCGATCGACCACGATGTCGCCCGGCAGACGTCCGGGCCCATAGCGAATGCTGAGATAGGTGAAGACGGCCACGCCCATCAGGAAAAGCAGGACTCCTGCCGCCCATTTCATTGCCCGCCGTCCCCGCCTCTACGGCTTTCAATCCGCAACTTGACCGTGGCGCGGACATCGGGCGGCAAGTCATCGAGGGCGCCGAGCAGGCATAGCAGCTCGGAGCGGAGTCCATGGATCTGATCGATAAGATTGAGCAGCACCGGCACGTCTTCTTCGGAGAAGCCGAGCTGGTCCTCGAGATTGCAGATTAGCGTGGCCCGGGCGAGATCGGCTTCAGAAAAGCGTTGCGCGGTCTGGTCTGCCGGCTTGATTAGGCCTTGCTTGATCCACACCCGAAACCGCGTGACCGTCAGGCGCTGCACCCTTGCAACCAGGTCCCGCTCGCTCAGCATCAGGCTTGCTCCTTGAGCTTGCGCCGCGGGTCATAACGGTGAGCCTCGCGCCAGGTCTCGGCGAAGCGCTTGAGGTCGTCGTCAATCCGATCAGGCAGGATGATACTGAGCTTCACCAGTTGGTCGCCAGCGCTGCCCTTGGTCTTGATGCCGCGGCCTTTCAGCCTGAGTGTCTGGCCCGTGTTCGAGCCGGGCGGGACGGTGGCGAACACGCGTCCGCCGATGGTCGGCACCTCGATCTTGCCACCGAGCACCGCCTCATCGAAGGTGATCGGCACTTCGACGACGATATCGTTGCCTTCGCGTTTGAACACCGGGTGCGGCCGGACATGGATCTCGATCAGCGCGTCGCCTGGCTCGCCCTCGCCGACACCGGGATTGCCCTTGCCCCTTAGCCGCAGGACCTGTCCGTCAGCGACGCCGGGCGGGATGGTGACGTCGAGCGTGCCCCCGTCAGGCAGGGTGATGCGCGTCTTGGTGCCGTTCACGGCATCCAGGAAATCGACGTCCAGGCGATATTGGGCATCGGACCCACGCATCGAGAAGCGCGCACCACGGCCCCCGCGCATGCCGCCGCGTTCGCCGAACAGGTCGCCGAACAGATCGCTGAAGGCGCCGATATCCTCGAAGCCAGCGGTTGAGCGGTAACGCGCGCCGTCCTCGCCCCCCGCATATTCGCGGTAGTAACGCTGCTGCGGCGTTTCCTGGCCGGAGGCATCGATTTCGCCCCGGTCGTAGCGACCGCGCTTCTCGGCATCTCCAAGGATGTCGTAGGCGGCTGTAACCTTCTTGAACTTCTCCTCGGCCGCCTTGTCCCCCGGATTGAGGTCGGGGTGCAGCTTCTTGGCGAGCTTGCGATAGGCCTTGGTGATGTCCTCAGCGCTTGCAGTCTTCGGCACGCTAAGGACGGAATAGAGGTCTTCTGCCATTACCAAATTTTACAGTTGGAGTGAGCTCAATGTTCGTCGTTACCGCATTCCGGCTCTCGCCGGAACGGCAATTTAGCCGATGATTTGGGAAGCGAGACTTGGTCCAGCAACTCGAAACTAGCTCGCGGCAAGCTGGAACGCCGAGCCGACTCTGATCTCGGCGTCGCGATCGAGCAGTTCGGCAAGCTGTTTGAAACGGCGCTCGACGCGTTCGCCTTCGAGATTCGCGTAAGGTTCGGGCAGCGTCCAGACCAGCCGGTTGCCCTCGTAGCTGATCGGCGTATTGGTGAGCACGCCCGGCATGGCGGCCGACACCATATGCGCCGCGCGGAAAGCGGCGCCGAGGATACGCGCCCGCTTCAGCATGTCCTTGTCGACGAGTTCGACCAGCGTTTGGCTGAGCTCGTCTTTGACCAGTCCTTCGTTGCGGTAATAGACGGTGAGCGCGAGGAAGGCGCGGCCAGGGTGATCGACGCCGACAAGCGTGCCGTGAGCAATGAGGTTCAGGCTCTGAATGCCGCGGTAATCGGGATGCGCCCGCCAGCCAATATCGGAAAGCAGGCAGGCGGCATGGCGGAGCCGCCTCTGCTCGGGCGTCTCCACCGGACCGGGCGCCCGGAACAAAGCGTCGGTCCAGAAGCACAGCTCGTAGGCGCTGTCCACCGAGCGCGACCAGCGGCGGGCGATATCGTCGCAAGCTGCAATCAACACATCCTTGCGCTTCTCCTCGGGGCTCAGCAGGCTGTAGAGCAGGCCTTCGCGAATGCCGAACACCGAGACCACGACCGCGCGCGGCTTCATCTGCCTGATGAGCCTCTCGAGCACCAAGGCGCCGTAGGGGATGGTCTCGCGGCGAGCGCTCGAGATATCGCGAATGCCGGCGAGCGAGCTTTGCGATTGGTGATCGAGGACCGCCGAGAACCTGAGTGCGTCCTCGGCGTTGATGCGGTAGTTGTGCATCACGCTCAGAGGATAATTGGTCTGCGTCATGTGCAGCCGCGCAAGCGCCCGCCACGTTCCGCCGATGGCGTAGAAGTCGCGGCCCCTGCCCTTCTCGAGCCAGCTCACCTTCGACAGCTCCTCGTCGACGATCTCGCGCGCCTTCTTGAGACTGCCGCCGGCGGCATCGATCAGCCGCAAGCCGCCAAGGGGAAGCGTTGCGGCATCGGATAGCCGTCCGCCTCTCACGTCGATCAGTTCGAGGCTGCCGCCGCCAAGGTCCCCAGCAAAACCATCGGCTGCATGGATGCCAGACACGACACCGAGTGCGGCAAGCTCGGCCTCCCTGGTGCCCGACAAGACCGTGATCGGCCAGCCGAGTACCCTCTCGGCCTGGGCGATGAATTCCGGACCGTTGCCCGCCTCGCGCGCCGCCGCAGTGGCGATGACCTCGACATGCGTGACGCCGAGCTGCTTGATCAGGGCGCGGAAGCGCCGGAGCGCTCTCAGCGCGCGAACGATCGCATCGGAGGCAAGCCTGCCGGTGGTGGCCAGCGTGCGGCCAAGCCCGCACAGCACCTTCTCGTTGAAGAGAGGCGCCGGCGCACGACCCGCGCCTTCATAGACGATGAGACGCACCGAGTTTGAGCCGATGTCGACGACCGCGACAGGGCTCAGATCATTGCTTTGAAGCATGGCGTCTCGCGTGAGGCGCTTCAGGTCGATTCGACCAGCCGGGTGAAGCGCGGTGGCATGTTCTCGGTAAGAGACGTGCCGCGGCCGGACAGGCTTGGATTGGTCATGAAATAATCCTGGGCGCTGAATGGCTCCTGATCCTTGCCGGGATGGAACCGCTCGGAGCTGCCGTCGGGCCGCACCCGCCAGCTCTGCAGATTGTCCTTGAGATTGGCTACCATGATCTGGTCGAGGATCTGCTCGTGCACGGTTGGATTGAGGATAGGCACCATCGCCTCGACCCGGCGGTCGAGATTGCGCGGCATCATGTCGGCTGAGCTGATATAGACCACGGCCTTGCGATTCGGAAGGCCGTGACCAGCGCCGAAGCAATAGATGCGCGAATGCTCGAGAAACCGCCCGACGATGCTCTTGACGTGGATGTTCTCGGAGAGGTCGGGAACGCCGGGCCGCAAGCAGCAAATGCCGCGCACGACGAGATCGATTTCGACGCCAGCCTGGCTCGCCTCGTACAGCGCGTCGATGATCTCGGCGTCGACCAGGGAGTTCATCTTCATCCAGATGGCGGCAGGTCGGCCGGCTTTGGCGTGGTACATCTCCTCGCGGATATGGTCGAGGATGCGCGCCCTGATGCCTCCCGGCGACACCGCCATGAGTTCGAGCTCGGCGGGCTCGGCATAGCCCGTCACATAGTTGAAAATGCGCGAGACATCCTGGCCGATGGTGCGGTCCGCGGTGAAAAAAGACAGGTCGGTGTAGATCTTGGCGGTGACCGGGTGGTAATTGCCAGTGCCCACGTGGCAATAGGTGATGAGCTCGCCCATCTCTCGCCGCACGATCAGGCTGAGCTTTGCGTGTGTCTTGAGCTCGATGAAGCCATACACGACCTGCACGCCCGCACTTTCAAGATCGCGCGCCCACTTGATGTTGGCCTCTTCGTCGAAGCGGGCTTTCAGCTCGACCACGGCTGTGACTGACTTGCCCGCTTCGGCGGCATCTTTCAGCGCCTCGATGATCGGCGAGCTCTTCGACGTGCGGTAGAGCGTCCACTTGATCGCCACCACGTCGGGATCTGCCGTTGCCTGTTTCAGGAACTGGAGCACGACGTCGAAGGACTCGTAGGGGTGATGCACCACGATGTCCTTCTTGCGGATCGCAGCAAAGCAATCGCCGTGGTGCTCTCTGATGCGCTCCGGGAAGCGGCTGACGAAAGGCTGGAACTTGAGATCGGGGCGATCGGCCACGATCAATTGGTTGGTGTCGGCGAGACCGATCAGGCCTTTCTGCACGAAGCTCTCGCGCTCCGACACTTTCAACTCCTGCGTGACGAAGCGCTGGAGCCTCGACGGCATAGACGCCTCGATCTCGAGCCTGATGACCGAGCCGCGACGCCGGCGCTTCAACGCGGATTCGAACAGGCGCACCAGATCCTCGGCCTCCTCCTGCACCTCGATATCGCTGTCGCGCAGTACCCGGAACGAGCCTTGGCTCCTCACGCGATAGCCTGGGAACAGCCGCGACACGAAGATTCCGACCACAGTTTCAAGCCTGATGAAGCGGATCGGCTCCTTGAACTCGCCCTTGCTCGGCAAACGGATGAACCGGGCGAGTTGCGGCGGGATGGGCATGAGAGCATGCATGGCGCGCAAAGAGCCTTCGCGCACAAGCTCGAGCCCAAGCGTGAAGCCGAAATTGGGAATGAATGGAAACGGGTGGGCTGGATCGACCGCGATCGGCGTCAGCACCGGAAAGATGTGGTGAAGAAAGTGCTCCTCGAGCCAGCTGCGCTCATCCTTGGTGAGCTGGTCAGCGTGAAGGACATGGATGCCGGCCTCGGCGAGCAGCGCCTCGAGCGTCACCCAATTCTCTTGCTGCTGAGCAGTGAGCTCGGCAACGGCGTGGTTGATGCGGTCGAGTTGCTCGGCCGGAGTCAGTCCGTCCACGCTCGGCGTCTCGATGCCGGCGACCACCTGGCCCCGAAGACCAGCCACCCGCACCATGTAGAATTCATCGAGGTTAGAGGCAGAGATCGAGAGGAAGCGCAGCCGCTCGAGCAGCGGATGCCGCTCGTTCTCGGCTTCCTCGAGCACTCTCCGATTGAAATCAAGCCAGGAGAGCTCGCGATTGAAGAAGCGGCTCGGCCCAAAGGCGGCTACTCCTGGGCTCGGCTTAGGATGCTCAACCTTTTCCTGCAAAGTCATTTTTAACCTCTTGGAAATCCGGCGGTTTATTACGCCTCCCGCTTTGACGGGTTTTGCATCGGGGAATGATAGCTCAAAATACGTATCATCTGCGTTACGAGATGGGAGAAGAGCACACGCCTAGTCCGACGCGGCGCCTCCCGCAAGCGCCTCCACGATGAGCTGGCGGTTGATCTTGCGCCCTGTGGCTAGCGCCAGGCGATCGACCGCCGCGACCGCGGCGGCGGCGGCTTGCAGCGATCTGTCCACATGAAGGGTGAGAAATTCCAGGACCTTCGGCTCGATATTGAGCTGCCGGTCGGCGAACTGCTTGAGCATAACCATCCTGAGCAGTGCCTCGTCCGGCGCGCCAATCTCAACAATCGGAACGGCACTGAGCCGCGACGATAGGTCCGGCAATGAGATGTCCCAACGGCTCGGTGCGCTGCGGGCCGTGAGCAATACGAAGAGCAGTTTCTCCCGCGCGAGATTCAGGAAATGGAACAGTGCCCTCTCGTCATAATCACCGCAGTCCAGATTCTCGAAGACAAACGGCTTCGCGTCGCCCACTTCATCGATGAAACTGGTGTCGAGTCTCTTTGCATCAAGGAGCTGCGCGCCCGACCGCACTTGCCAGACGCGGACAAGATGCGTTTTGCCGCTCGCCGGCGGGCCGATCAGGAGCTGCACGGGCTCAGGCCAGCGGGGCCACGCATCGATCAGCTTCACTGCGGCAATATTGCAGTCACTGACAAGGAAATCCTCGGCGCCGAGCGCCGCGCGATGGGGCAGATCGAGCGTTAGCTGCGTAAGCGTCACGAAGCCCTAACCTGCGAGCGCTGCGACTGCTCGACGCCCACTGCCGGTGTCTTGCGCGGAGGAAGCGGACGGGGCGCCGGCTCGTAGGCCGCCATATGCCCGAGCCACGCCCAGAAATAGGCCGCAGCGGACAGGATGGTGAGCGCGCCCGTTACCCAGATCAAGACCTTCACCACGGGCTCGAGCCCAAGGCCGAGCCCGAGCTCGGCGAGGACGAGACCAGCAAGCACGATCTGGGCGAAGGTGTTGACCTTGCTGATAAGCAGCGGATGCATGGTGAGCGGCCGCGACAGCATCCAGGACAGCACGACCGCCCCCACGATGAGAATGTCGCGGCTAACGACGGCAATGACCAGCCAGACCGGTAGATGGCCGGCGAGGCCGAGCGTGACGTAGATGCTGACGAGTAGGGCCTTGTCGGCGATCGGGTCCAGATAGGCGCCGAGCTCGCTTCGCCAGCCGTAACGCTTGGCGATATAGCCGTCGGCTGCGTCGGAAAAACCTGCGAGCAGGAAGAGCAGAAAGGCAGCCGTCATCTCATGGTCGATGATAAGCCATACCACCACCGGAACGAGCACGATCCGCACGAGCGTGAGGCTGTTGGGGATATTCACTTAACATTCCTCCCGGCGGCCGATTGTGCGCCTTTCGCGCCTAGCCGGCCTCCAACTCCAGATTTTAGCAGATTCGACGACAGGGGCGTGACCTAGCGGGCTTACGGCTCTAACGGGAACGGAGCACGAAGTTTCCATCCTTTTCACCGAGCTCGAAGCCATTTTGTCCAAGCTCGGTCTGCAACTTGCCGAGCGAGCCCGCATAATCGAAGGTAATGGAGGCGGCCCGCGCCGACAGCGAATTGACTTCCAAACCCTGAATTCCGGCGATGTTCATAAGCCGGCCGCGGATGTCCTGCCAGTCCTTCAGGCCCGAGAACTCGACTTCCGCGACCACGTTACGCGGGACCTCGGCCGGCTCGTTTGGCTTTCCCTCAGCTTCCGCTTCCGTCCCCTCCCTTTCGTCGCGTTTGACTTCGGTCGCCGGCGCTTCGCCTGCTTGCGACACCTTCCAACGGTTCTCCAGCACCCCAAAGGCAATTTCCGCGGCATTGCGCGCGGCGGTCATGACATCGCCCGCAAGCTTATCGCTCTGCTCAAAAGTGATCGGGCCGACCGCGTCGCTGCCGGCAAACCGCGTCACGAACTGACCGTGATCGATCTGGCCGACGGCGATGACAAGCTGCCCATAGCCGTAGTCCTCCTGCATCGAGGCAAGCGCCGGCGGATCGCCCGCAAGCACAGCTTTGAGGGTTGCCGCATCGAGATCGGGCCTCGGCCTCAGGATCGTGGCAGGTGTAACGCTATGAGAAAGATCGAGACCCTCCCATGCCTCCCGCCACCCTTCAGCGCCTTCGCTCTTCACGCTCCCGCCGTCTATCATCAGCGGAAGGATGGAGATCGAGGGCGCGCGCGCCTCGCTGTACGCGATGTTTTGATCCTGCAGGAATTGCTTCAGCGCCTGTTCGTTGAGACTGATGTCGAGCACAGCAAGGTAACGCGTGGTGGAATTCTGTTCGCTTCTGATCGAGACGCCGTTGACTAGCGTTTCGATGTCGTCCTTGCTGATCTCCGGCAGAGACGCATAGACGCTGGCGGGCACGATCCGCTTCAGCACCGTCATCACGGCACGCTGCTCGGCCTCGGCCATGCCCATTTCGCGTGCCGCGACGGCATCCTTGGCGGTCACGTCGACCGAGATCTTGGCGACGGTGTAGAGGCTATCGGCGGCGCGCGCCGGGCCGCAGATGACGCCGGCGAAAGTTGCTGCCAGCAGGAGAGCCGCGGTACCCGCTCTCCTGATCCTGAACTTAAATCGCCAGAACGCCATGGGTTTTTCGCTGCGATATTCCGGAAACGCGGCGTTGCACGCGCCGCAATTGGTAAACACCCCTATATGGCGGACCCTTGACGGCACTCGTAAGGCACGATTGTTATGCGAAATCGCCTGAACATGCACCCCGAGCCCTTTCGGTGCCCGCAACCTCCAAGGACAAGCCCAGAGTGACTTACCGCGACGCCGGCGTGGACATCGACGCGGGCAACGCACTGGTCAAAGCCATTGGGCCTCTTGCGGCAAAGACCAAACGCAAGGGGGCGCTCGGCTCAATTGGCGGATTTGGTGGCCTGTTCGATCTCAAGCCGTGCGGCTTCAAGGATCCTGTGCTCGTCGCGGCAACCGATGGCGTTGGCACCAAGCTCAAGCTTGCCATCGAGACGGGCATACATTCCGGAATCGGCATCGACCTCGTGGCGATGAACGTCAACGACCTCGTGGTCCAGGGTGCAGAGCCCCTGTTTTTTCTCGACTACTTCGCAACCGGCAAGCTTGAGCTTGGGGTAGCTCAGACTGTGATCGGCAGTATCGCCGATGGGTGCAAGGAAGCCGGCTGCGCGCTAATTGGCGGTGAGACTGCAGAAATGCCTGGGCTTTACGCGCCTGGCGACTACGACCTTGCCGGTTTCGCGGTGGGCGCGGTTGAGCGCTCAGGCGTGCTCCCCCGCGACGACATCGAATCCGGCGATGTCATCCTGGGGCTTCCTTCTTCAGGTGTTCACTCGAACGGGTTTTCGCTCGTGCGGCACCTGGTCAAGGAGACTGGTCTTGCCTTGAATGATGCCGCGCCATTCGCGCGGGATATGAAACTGGGCGAGGCGCTGCTCACGCCGACGCGCATCTATGTGCGGCAGATCCTTGAAGCAATTCGCCGAACCGGAGCGATCAAGGCGCTCGCTCATATCACCGGCGGCGGCCTGACGGAGAATATCCCGCGCGTACTTCCCTCCGACCTTGCTGCTGAGATCGACCTTGGCGCCTTCGCGCTTCCTTCGGTATTCGCATGGCTCATGGCAGAAGCCCGCCTCGACCAGAACGAGATGCTCAGGACCTTCAATTGCGGCATCGGCATGGTTCTTGTCGTGGCGAGAGACGACGTTGCACGCGTACGTCAGCATCTCGGTGAGGAGAGCATGGCAATCGGCGAGGTCGTGAAACGGGGCGGTGGCGATGCCGTCCGCTACAAGGCCGCCCACGCCTGGGGTAACCAGTGACGAGAAAGCGCGTCGGCGTCCTCATCTCCGGGCGCGGCTCAAACCTCGGCGCTTTGATTGAAGCGTGCAAAGCCCCAGACTATCCCGCTAAGATCGTTCTCGTGATCTCCAACCTCCCGAGCGCGCAAGGCCTCCTTCGGGCCGAATCCGCCCTCATCCCTGCCCTCGTCATCAATCACAAGGACTTCGCCACGCGCGAGGGATTCGATGCGGCCCTCGATACCGCGCTGAACGAGGCGGGCGTCGAGCTGCTCTGCAATGCCGGATTCATGCGCCTGCACAGCGAAGGGTTCGTCGCGCGCTGGCGCAATCGCCATCTCAACGTCCACCCGTCACTGCTCCCGGCCTTCAGGGGGCTGCATTCCCATGCTCGGGTCCTGGAAGCGGGCGCGACGATCACCGGCTGCACCGTGCATTTCGTACGCCCGGAGATGGACACAGGGCCGATCGTGGCGCAGGCCGCCGTTCCGGTACTTCCCGACGATACGCCAGAGAGCCTAGGCGCGCGCGTGCTGGACGCCGAGCATCGCCTTTACCCTCACGCGCTCCGGCTGGTTGCTTCTGGCGAAGTTCGCGTGGAAGATGAACATGTGGTGCGAACGACACAGATCACGCCACAACCGCCGTTGTTTTCGCCGCCTTTCGATGAAGCGCTTTGATTGAGATTATTAACGGACGTAGGATCAGCCCATGGACGGGGCGGCATGTCGCACCACAAGATGCTGACGTGCCAATGATGGACAATGCCGAGGGCCGGATGTTAGAGACTGGCCTAAACAGAGGCAATTCCTGCGCCCGCTTGCCGAAACTGTGGCAGCGTAGTGCAAGCAGCGCGGCGGGCCGCTCTCTCAGCTTGGCGGCCGGTGCGGCGTACGACCCGCGGCCCCGACGCCGGGACGAGAGGGCCAGGGGACAACGCTTAAATGGCCGATATGATAGTCGCCTATTCTCCATCGCACGGGCTCGGCGAAGAGCAGAGCATTTGGTTCAAGCTCACCCCGCTACTCAACCAGGAGAACCCCATGCAGGTTCTTATGGCGCTGAGCGACAAATATGGCGGTGTAGTACCAATCAACCTCAAGAACCAACGCATCGTGCTGCTCTCCGAGCCGGCGCATGCTCAGCGCGTGCTGGTTGATAACGCCGACAACTACACGAAATATTTCGACGGCCTGCGGCCGATCTTCGGCCGAAGTATGATCACCGTGGACGGCGCGTTGTGGCAGAAGATCCGAGCCCCGCAACAGCCCGCCTTCCACCCGCAGATGTTCGAGGCCTACTTCCCCTATCTGATGTCGGCCATCGACTCGAAGATGGGACGGTGGGCGAAGTTCGCCTCGACCGGCGAGACCATCGAGATGGTGGAGGAGACTTGGACGCTCGCTGCCGAGATGGTGTGCAAGGCGCTGTTCGACCGTGAGATGCCGTTCAACCCGCATTTCGTGTTTGGCCAGGTCAAGACCTACACCAATGTCGTGAACCATAAGTCGCTACGTCTAAAGAACGTGCGCGGCGAGCTGGTCGAGGTCATGAGCGAAGACGCCGCCAAGGCGATGGAAGTGTGGGGCTCGATTCCTGAGATGGTGACCGGCGCGGGCATTCTCGAGCACCGCGAGAAGACGTTGCTCAGAATGCTGGAACAGGCCGAAGCCGATCCCAACTTCCCTGAGTTCGACCGCCAGCAGGTGATCGACGAGATGAAGCAATATTTATGGGCCGGTACCGAAACTACAGCTCTCACGCTCGCCTGGTCGCTCTATCTTCTGTCGCAGCACCCCGAGGCGCTGGAACGCATCAGGGCAGAGGCAAGAGCTGTGTGCGGCGAGCGTAATCCTGAATGGAACGAGGTGCAGCAGCTCTCCTACACGCGCATGGTGATTCAGGAGACGATGCGGCTGTTCCCGCCGATCTGGGCGCTGATCCGCATTGCCGCCGGCGATGATGAGATCGAGGGACATCAGGTCAAGACGGGCGACAAAATGGTCATTCTCGCCTACGTCCTGCATCACAGCCCGAAGTATTGGGATGAGCCGGAGAAGTTCGATCCAGAGCGCTTCGCTCCGGAGCGCGCCAAGAAGCGCCAGAAATACACTTACCTGCCCTTTGCTGCCGGAAAGCGCGCATGCATCGGCGGCGCGCTGTCGCAAATCGAAAACACCCTCGCCCTGGTGCAGCTACTTCGCCGCTTCACGCCTGACTATGTGGGGCCCAAGCCAGCGAAGATTCACGCGACGGTGACGCTCTGTCCCAAAGGCGGACTGCCGTTCCGCATCCGCGAGCTGAGCTGACCGCGGCTTTAATGACAATACGGTGACACTCTAAGTTTTTGTTGCTCATTGAGTTTGACCGAAGCGCAGTGCTCAGCCAATTTTGTGGATGGCAAGGCTTCTCACGTCATTGCCGGGATTCTAAACTGTGCTCTTAACGGGGCGCAGCCATGAGTGACCTTGCCGACATCAACGTGCAAGTTTTGCAAAACCGCGATCTCGTCGTCACCAGGCCCGAGACGGGGGAGCAAGCGACTTATCGCAAAGATGGTGCCTCGCCCCTGCTCGTCCTGATGGACTCCATGCGAAACGATCCTGATCCCGAGCGCGTGCGGTTTCTCGTCTCGGCGTGGAAGGCTGCCTATGCCAAGGCTCAGCAGCTCGGGTGGATGAGGTCCTAACCAGCGCGCCTGCACGGGCCGGCGCAATTCTCGACTCCCCGGTCGAGGCTCCACCAGGTCTCGTCTTTGCCTTCCGCTTGAAAGCAGACGGCACGGCTGAGGAGCTCGCAGTCGATCGGCCGATCGCCGACGACCCTCACGGCTGGCTGTGGCTCCACTTCAACTTGGCCGATGCGCGCGCCGGTCATTTCTTGCGCTCATCTTCCTACTTTCCTGCCGCGGCGCGCGAGTTGCTCGTTGCCGCCGACGACCACCAACAGCTCAATGAGAGCGAGGCCTGTCTGTTTGGCGTCTTTCCCGACCTCGTTTGCGGGCTAGACGGGATCACCGACGAGATCGGCTTTCTCCATTTCGCCATGACCGAAAGCCTCCTCGTCACCGCCCGTCATCGGCCGCTCAGCGCCATCGATGCTATGCGCAAGGCGCTCCGGGGCGGCCGCAAGGTGGCTACCGTTGCTGCGCTGATGGATTCCATTGTTGAATACGTAGTCGACGCCATCGAGCGCTACGCCGACGACGTGGCGGGCAAGCTCGATCATATCGAAGAAAGAATCCTCGAGGATGACATGAGCGAGGGACGGAATATGCTCGGCCGGATTAGACGCACCACGTTACGGCTCCACCGGCAACTTGTGATCCTGCGCTCGCTCATGCAGCGCTTCGAGCTCGACGCGAGCGAGACACTCGCGCTTAAGCTCACCACATCGAAATTGCGGCAGCGGCTCGACTGGCTCGACAACGAGGTGGTGTCTTTGCGTGACCGTGCGCATCTCCTTCAGGAGGAGGTCACCATCAAGACCGCGGAGCAGACCAACCGCAACCTTCAGGTTCTTGCCATCGTCACCACGATCTTTCTGCCGGCAACCTTGGTCAGCGGAATCTTCGGCATGAACGTGATGGGGTTGCCGCTGACCCAGAATCCTCATGGGTTCGTCTGGTCGATGCTGATTCTGATCGGCTCGTCGGCGCTTGTGCTTTGGCTTTTGAAAAGATCCGGGATCTTCGGTCGCTAAGGCTTTGCGTCCGAGGCCTTCATGAGCCCCAGATAGCGCGAAACGCCCCGCCGTATAAGGCGGCTTGGTACCTTCCCGCGCAGAAAATGATTGATGCGAGCGAACGGCCCGACCGGATAGCGGAAGCGTGGGCGCTTGGCCTCAAGCGCGCGGGCTATGACCATGGCGACCTCCTTCGGATCGCGCGCCGATCTCGCCGCATGCTCGTCAGCCGCGCGCGACACGCGTTGCACCCGTTCGCGATAGGGGCTGCCTGGCGGCACGATCCACGGCGTGCTGCGCCAAATCTGCGTTCGGTACGGCCCCGGCTCAACAAGAATGACTTTGATGCCGAACGGTTCGAGGTCGTAGGCGAGCGACTCGGCCCAGCCTTCGAGTGCCCATTTCGAGGCACAATAGATCGAATTTGCCGGCTGGCCCATGAAGGCTGCCTCGCTCGAGACCAGTACGATGCGTCCATCCCCCTGGGCTCGAAATGTCGGCAGCAAGGCCCTGGTCAGCTGGAGCACTCCGAAGAAGTTCGTCTCCATCACGCGCCGGACTTCAGCTTCGGGCAAGTCCTCGAATGCGCCAGCAGCTGACACGCCCGCATTTTGCACTACGGCATCAAGCGTACCGCCGGTTCGGGACAGAACCGATGCGACAGCCGCCTCGATCGAGGTGGCGTCGTTGAGATCAAGCTGAACGAACTCGAGGCGTTCCTCGACGCCAGATTTCTTGAGCGCCGCCTCAAGCTTCTCGCGCTTTTGCAGATCGCGCATAGTAGCGAAGACATGCCAGCCACGCTGCGCAAGAACCTCCATGGTCACGCGCCCAATACCGGTCGAGGTGCCGGTGATGAGGACCGTCGGCATTCATCCTCCATTCGCGGGCTACAGCCTATCGGCCTCGGCGCGAAATGGAAGCCGCTGCTAGCCCACGATCTCGCTTTTCTTGAAGCAGAGCGCAATTTCGCGCTTGGCGGTCTTTTCGCTGTCGGAGCCGTGCACCGAATTCCGCTGAAGGTTCACGCCGAAATCCTTGCGGATGGTGCCGGGCAAGGCATCGACGGGATTGGTCGCACCCATCACCTCGCGGTTCCTCAAGATGGCATTCTCGCCCTCGAGCACCTGGAGCACGATCGGGCCGGAGGTCATGAAGTTCACAAGGTCCTTGTAGAAAGGTTGGCCCTTGTGAACGTCGTAGAATTTCTTTGCATCCTTTTTCTTCCACCGCACGCGTTTCTGCGCGATCACCTGAAGTCCCGCGCTTTCAAGCCTCACGATGATGAGCCCCACGATGTTGCGCTCGGTCGCGTCGGGCTTGATGATGGAAAGCGTTCGTTCAATGGCCACAATGGTCCCCTGG
>Ga0207645_10001091_pt1 | contig 22388 bp, 16 predicted proteins | sample KBSM53metaG_FD_184331 | JGI IMG/M metagenome (GOLD analysis project Ga0207645, IMG submission 184331) | Miscanthus rhizosphere microbial communities from Kellogg Biological Station, Michigan, USA - KBS M5-3 metaG (SPAdes) (version 2) | ecosystem: Host-associated > Plants > Roots > Rhizosphere >...
AAAAAGGAAAAAAAAGATTCCACGCAACAGCAGAAATGGCTGGCAAATGACAGGCAACTATATTTTGACGTGTTGCGTTTGCGAAAAGAAAAATTAACAAAAGCCGACGCGTATCGTAAAAGTTTAATAAAGGATACAGTCAGGAGTATATCAATTGAAGACGATAAAGAAATACGCAACCTTAACATCAGCCCGGATGGACGTTTTATTACCTACGCACTTGAACATATACCTGAAGGGAAAAAAAATACTATTGTACCTGATTATGTTACACAAAGCGGCTTTACGGAAGATATACCAGGCAGAACAAAGGTCGGATCACCGCAAAGTACAAGTGAATTTTATGTTTATGATCGCCGGCTTGATACAGTATTGCTGATTAAAACAGATTCCATTCCTGGTATACATGAGTTACCTGATTATATAAAAGACTACCCAAAACAACTTGAGGAGCAAACAAAAAATCCGCCGTTACGCACAGTTACCGTTCGCGGTATATATTGGTCACCGAGGGGAACAAATTGTGTTCTCGATATTTTATCAGACGATAATAAAGATCGCTGGCTGATGTTGTTGAATGCATCTACAGGTAAATTAAAATCATTGGATCGCCAACACGATAGCGCATGGATCGGAGGCCCCGGTATAGGTTGGGGTTCTTCCACCATCAATGAAGGATGGCTGACAGAAAATGATTTTTGGTTTCAGTCTGAAGTCACCGGTTATTCACATGTATACAGCATTAATGTACAAACATCAGAACGAAAGCCAATCACCTCAGGCAAATATGAAGTGCAGGAATGTATGCTTTCTGCAGATAAAAAATATTTTTATATCATTACCAATGAAGTGCACCCCGGTGAACAGCAACTTTATCGTCTCACCATCAGCAACGGCAAAAAGGAAAGAATAACAACGATGGCAGGTGCCAACGAGGTCACCTTATCACCCGATGAAAAACATATTGCCATATTGTATTCCTATTCAAATAAGCCTTGGGAATTGTACGTGCAGGAAAATAAACCTGGTGGAAAGCTTACACAAATCACAGATAAAGCCCGGACAGATGAATTTAAATCCTATGCCTGGCGCGATCCTGAAATAATCACATTTACTGCAAGAGATGGTGCACAGGTATATGCACGGCTGTATAAGCCGGAGACAGCACATCCGTCAAAACCTGCAGTTATTTTTGTACATGGCGCGGGTTATTTACAAAATGCACACAAGTGGTGGAGCTATTATTATCATGAATACATGTTTCACAATCTTCTTGCCGATAACGGCTATTATGTGATAGATATTGACTACCGGGCAAGTGCAGGTTATGGCCGGGATTGGCGCACGGCAATTTACCGGCATATGGGGGGAAAAGATCTTGATGACAACACTGATGCCGCAAACTATCTTGTCAAAACGTTTGGTGTTGATCCAAAGCGCATAGGCATCTACGGTGGATCGTATGGCGGGTTTATCAGTTTAATGGCCTTATTCAATGAACCGGGTGTATTTGCTGCCGGTGCCGCATTGAGACCTGTTACGAACTGGGCAAATTATAATCATGGTTATACATCCAATATCTTAAATGAGCCATTTAATGACAGTCTTTCCTATCGGAGAAGCTCACCGTTATATTTTGCAGATGGGTTAAAAGGACATTTATTAATATGCCACGGTATGGTGGATGTAAATGTACATTTCCAGGATGCAGTGGAACTGACACAACGTTTAATTGAATTAGGAAAAGATAATTGGGAACTGGCCCCTTACCCAATGGAAGATCACGGTTTTGTTGAAGCGAGCAGCTGGACAGACGAATACAAACGGATATTTAAATTATTCGAAGACGTGTTAAAGAAATAGACCGGTTATCTTAGCCAATTATCGCTTACGATCAAATGGCCCGGTATTTATGCAGAGTAGCGATGAGAATGTTGAAGGGTGCGACGCAACTAAAGCCAAATAGCAGTAATACAGCCGGGTACCAAAAACTTTCTATAAAAAATTAAAAATTGCTTTAATCCCTATATTTGTACATTAACAATTAGGTTATGGCCAAGCAAGTTGAAGATTTTGATGCCAATCTGGCTGGTGAAGAAGGAAAAACAGAGGAGACAAAGAGCCGCTGGTTCAAAAGAATCAAGAAAGGGATACTTACCTCAACTTCTGAAAAAAAGGAAACTCCTGAAGGGCTGTGGACAAAATGTCCCGAATGCGGTTATATATGCACGGTATCTGAATTGCGGGAGAATCTTTTTGTTTGTCCCAAATGCAATTATCATCATCGCATCGGCAGTGATGAGTACTATGAAATAGTTTTTGATAACAATCATTATGAAGAGCTATTCGAAAATATCCGGAGTAAAGATTTCCTTGGCTTTACCGATCTGAAACCATATTCGAAACGTTTGGAAGAAATATGGAACAAATCGGATCTGAAAGATTCGATGCGTGTTGGCGTTGGCAAAATAGGCGGTCATGATATCGTTGTTGCCTGTATGGATTTTGAATTTATCGGCGGCAGCCTGGGCAGTGTGATGGGTGAAAAATTTTCAAGGGCAGTGGATTATTGTATTAAACATAGGATGCCTTATCTCGTGATCAGCAAAAGCGGCGGTGCGCGTATGATGGAAAGCGCCTTTTCATTAATGCAATTGGCGAAAACGAGCGGTAAACTTTCCCAACTCAGTGATGCAAAACTTCCCTATATCTCTCTCTTAACCGATCCTACATTCGGTGGTATTTCTGCTTCCTTCGGTATGCTTGGCGATTTGAATATTGCAGAGCCGGGCGCCCTGATTGGCTTTGCCGGGCCAAGAGTCATTAAAGAAACCATTAAGAAAGATCTTCCTGAAGGTTTTCAACGCAGTGAATTTATTCTTGAACATGGTTTTCTTGATTTTATAGTGCCACGAAAAGTTCTGAAAGAAAAATTGGCTACCCTGCTTGCATTATTTAAGAATTGATGGTATTCTTGTTTCATGAAACTTGCAGCCCTGGCTGTATTCGCCTTATCCAGCCTTTCCTTTGCATCCGCGCAACAAAGGGTTATCTCATACGACTATAAGTTTGAGCGACATAATTATTTTTCCGCCACGGCGATCAAGTGCGAAGAAAACAATGGACTATTACTTTCACTAACCAATAGTCACTCTATAAAGCGTGTGCTCATCAATGCCGCGGGGCGTTATATTAATTTGCTTGAACAATTTTTTTCAGCACACGAATCCGGAAGTGACTTTAAACATCAGTCATATCTTGCAAAAGGAATCGAAGATTTTTATAAAAAATCAAGCTTTGTCGGCGGTGTATACTACAACGGCAAAATTATTGAAGTAATGAGAAGCCGTTATTCCTTTGATTTTTATTTTATCGGTACAAATCTCGGAACAGGTGTTAACACAATTGAAGACACATTAAAAAGTGAGGGGTCTGAACGTATAATTGCCTGCTTCAACAAACAAGAAAAACTTTATTTATTGACCTATATCATAAACACAAACAAATTGAACATCTATGAAAAAACGGAAAATAGCAGGATCAATAAAACGCAAATAGATATAAATCTGTCTAATCTTGGTAAGGTTTCCAATCAGGCATTTTCATCGAGCATCACTGAGTTTTCTGACATTTTCAGAAAAGGTAATTTTGCCGTGTATGAAAATAATATGCGCTATCCCGTTCTTTTTACCGCAATCCGGAACAAAGCCTATGTACAAAAAAACAACGTAATCTTCTCTGTTACCAGTAATAATTTAAATACATACCTTATCAATATTGATCTGGAAAAACGAACCTATACGATCCAAACATTTGACCAGGATGAAACTGCGGAAGAAAATACAGGCGATGCCACCACGGCATCCTGTCTCGTAGACCACTTTCTTGTCACATGTCATGCAAAACAAGGAAAGTTGAAGCTAAACATTTTTGATTCCGGTGCAGGAACACTTCTCAAATCATTTTCGATTGACGAAACAAACATTTCCTCTATAACATCAAACGAATTGCAGAAAACAGGAAGTTTTTTGTCCAAATCAGATATCGTCAATGCTGACTTTGACAAGTTTTACAGAACAGCCAGGGCGAACAAGTTGTCCATGACAGGATATATTGACAAGGGTAAATTATTTTTATCATTTGCCGCTCCGTATAAGCAATTTATAAACGGGACAACGCTTCTTAATATCGCGATGACTGCCGCCGGTACTTTTTTCATAAATACAGCACCCAACAGCTACGGTTATTTTCTTTCCTATGGGCGGGGTACTCAAAATCCTACCTACGTCGGATTTGATGCTACCATCGATCTGCAAAATATTAATTTTACGAAAGCTTCTCCTGATTTCAGCACATGGGATAAATTGGGAGGCTTTATGGAATCAAGAAAGCTCGGTATTTATAATTGTTCATTTGTCTACATGAACGACAACTATTACCTGGGATATCCTAGTTCTCTTGACGACAAATATTATATTTACAGATTTAATGAAAAAGAATCTGCAGAATAATGGAAGTTAAGAACCGCTCAGCCTTTCACGAATATTTCATTGATGATAAATATGAAGCGGGAATGGTGTTGCTCGGAACAGAAGTAAAGTCATTACGTGCCGGAAAAGCGAGTTTTAATGACAGTTATTGCGTAGTTCATAAAGGCGAAATCTGGATACGCAGCCTGCACATTGCCGAATATTCGCACGGTACGATGAACAATCACGATCCCGTGAGAGAACGAAAATTGCTTTTGCAAAAAAGAGAAATAAAGAAAATTGAGTCAAAACTCAAAGAAAAAGGATATACTCTCGTTCCCCTTCGCATCTATTTTAATGACAAAAACCTCGTAAAAGCGGAAATTGGCCTCGCAAAAGGGAAAAAACTGCATGATAAACGTGAAACGCTCCGGCAAAAAGACGCAGAACGGGAAATGAAACGCCATTTGAAATAATTTTTATTTCCTAAAAGCGTTTTATAAAGTACGATTTTTGTACAGTAACCCGACTATGAAGAAGGCCCTTTTGCTCCCATTATTGATCGTCTCGTTGTACAGTTTCCCGCAATCTGTGGCTGGTTACTGGTATGGCAATGCCAATGTAAAAAGCAATAGCTCCGCTAACAATTATCTTGTTGAATTAATAATCAATCAAAATAAGACACAGGTAAAAGGAATCATCAACTACTATTTTAAAAACACATTCCGCAGCATATCTGTAAACGGGAACTATAACTCACTGACAAGGCAACTGATTCTTTTCAATATCCCGGTCACCTATCATGGTTCTACCGTGGGTATGGAAATTGACTGCATTATGAATTTTATCGGCAAACTTCGCGTTTCAAAAGACAATTCAAAGCTGATTGGCTCTTTTACAGGGAAGCCTGAATATAAATACACGTGCGGTGATATCAATTTTAGTTTAAGGAAAGATGCTGACATCAGTAAGGCCGACTCGATTATGAATGCAATCAGGCAATACAGGGAAACGTACCAGGTATGGCGACCATCAGCTGATGATACGTTGGCAGCAATAAATGTCGTGCAGCGTAAGGTGGTCAATTATGTAATAGAAAATCAATTTAAAGAACGGGAAAATGTTGTTGCACAGGAAATCACTGTCAATTCTGACTCAGTGAAAGTTGATTTTTATGATAACGGCGAAGTAGATGGTGATTCAATTTCAGTATTCTTTAATAACCAATTACTGGCTTTTAATCGGCGCATCAGTACAAGAGCGGTTCATTTCGATCTCTTATTAGACACGACGAAAGAAACAAATGAACTGACAATGTTTGCGGATAACCTCGGCTCTATTCCGCCCAATACAGCGCTGATGCTGGTATCGGATGGTAAAAAAAGGTACGAGGTACGTCTTTCCAGCAATTTTGAGAAAAATGCTACAATTCGTATCAGGAGAAAATCGCCCGATAAATTGAATAAGAAATAGCAACCTTATCAGAATAACTCCGGCTGATTACTTTCTTTCGATTTCACCCATTCCATCTCTACACTTTTGTTATAGTCCAGTAATTTATTACCGACAGTCTTCCACCCCATTACTTCTACGGTCTTAGCAATTTTGAATTTTGCCTTCCGCATTTGAGCGCCTCGACCTGTTTGTATGGCCAGTATGGGTTCAGCATCTGTGCTAACCGCTTCAACATAATTACCCTCTCCTTCTTTGATGAAGAAAAATTTATTCTTTAACGTCGTTGTCTCAATTTTGAATCGCTTCACATTGTATTGAAGGTTCTTCTTATCCAGGTAGACAGCAGAAATAATTTTTTCAGCATTAAATTTTTCAATTAACAACACCTTGGCACTTTCAATTTTTTGTGTCAACTCCTGGTCGGTAATTTCATAATTGCCATCATTGTATATCACGAGGATTTTATCTTCAGCATCAAAAGTACCCAGGTAAGTTCCTTTTTCGTCTGTATTTAACCTGCCGAATTTGTCGTCGTACCAGAGCTTTTTACCGGCAATAGTGGAAACGCCGGCTTCCTTAAGTTTAACTCCCTCCGATTTAATCGGGTATTTGGTTACGGTTATACCTTTACTGCTCCGGTTCGTAATTTCCAGTTCGGCAAAGTTGTATTCAAATTCTTTTTTGTGCGCTTTAGCACCCGGCGTTAAAACGATCCGTACAATTTCTGCTTCACCATTTTTATTCACACTCAGGTAATGTACTTTACTTCTCTCATGTTCCTTGATCAGGCGATATTCTTTATCTCTGGTGACGCCTGTAACGTTAAACCGCTTCGCAAAACTCTTCCCATCAGTACCATCCATGTAAATCATATTGTACGTGGTGCGTTCATCATTCTTTTGAAATACTGCTGCATGCAAAATATCTTTTCCAATAAATACCTTATCAGATACTTTCACCACTTTCATTACTCCATTTTTACTAAAAACAATTATATCATCCAGGTCGGAGCATTCAAATAAAAATTCATCTTTTTTAAGACCTGTTCCGACAAATCCTTCTTCACGGTTTACATATAGTTTTGTATTTGCAATAGCAACACTTTTCGCTTCAATAATTTCGAATTGTTTAATATCCGTTTTACGTTCTCTTCCTTTTCCATATTTCTTCAGCAGGTTTTCGTAATAAGCAACAGCAAAATCCACGAGGTTATTCAGATCATATTTTACCTGTTTGATTTCAGCTTCGAGATTCTTTATCTGGTTATCAAGATCTTCAATATCCAGTTTATAAATACGGCGGACAGGCTTTTCCGTAAGTTTTACAATATCCTCCCTTGTAATAGCACGCTTCAATTGCTTTTTAAAAGGAACAAATGCTTTGTCTATTGCCTCAAGTACTTTATCCCACGTTTCATGTTTCTTCTCCAGCTCCTTATAAATTTTCTCTTCGAAGAATATTTTCTCCAGCGATGTATAATGCCATTTTTCCTGCAGCTCGTTTAATTTTATTTTCAGTTCCTGTTCCAGCACGTCTTTCGTTTTGTCAACCGAAAGCTTAAGCAAGTCCTGCACACCAAGAAACTGCGGTTTTTGATCAACAATTACACAGGCATTGGGAGAAATGGATACTTCACAATCGGTAAACTTATATAAGGCATCGATAGTGATATCCGGTGAAATACCCGGCGCCAGGTCAACCTGTATCTCAACCAGGGCAGCTGTATTGTCCGTTACTTTTTTGATTTTAATTTTTCCCTGGTCGTTGGCTTTCACGATTGAGTCCATCAGCTGGGCAGTAGTAACGCCATACGGAACACTCCTGATAGCCAATGTCTTTTTATCAATCTCTTCGATATGCGATCTTACTTTTACCTTCCCCCCTCTCTTGCCGGTATTGTAATCATTTACATCAATCATCCCACCGGTTAAAAAATCAGGATATAATTCAAAACGTTTACCCCGCAGGTATTTCACTGACGCTTCAATCAATTCGCAAAAATTATGAGGCAGAATTTTAGTTGACAATCCAACGGCAATGCCATCGGCTCCTTGTGCCAACAGCAACGGAAATTTCATTGGCAATGTAACCGGCTCATTTTTTCGGCCATCGTAACTCAACTGCCATTGGGTTGTTTTTGCATTGAACGCCACTTCCAATGCAAACTTGCTCAGTCTTGCTTCTATATATCGAGGTGCCGCTGCATCATCACCCGTTCTTACATCCCCCCAGTTTCCCTGCGTTTCAATCAGCAGATCTTTCTGGCCCATGTTTACCAACGCATCGCCAATACTTGCATCGCCATGCGGATGATACTGCATAGCCTGGCCAATGATATTTGCTACTTTATTAAAACGCCCGTCGTCCATTTCTTTCATCGCATGGAGAATGCGACGCTGTACCGGCTTTAACCCGTCTTCAATAGCAGGCACCGCTCTTTCTAATATTACATACGATGCATAATCGAGAAACCATGTTTTATACTGGCCATGCAAGCCGGAGTCCGATTGTTCTACTTGTTCTGTATTTTTTGATTTAGCCATATAAATTTGTCTCCGTTACTTTTTTCCAATCATTCCCAAATGCGTATACTTAAATCCTTCATTCAATTTTAATCCGTATCCGAGCATGCGGTCCATCGATGAATGTCCGAATAGAATAATTCCGATCAATTGACATGCTTCGTTCTTCAATAATAGCCCCGCTATGAAGATTGCAATGGCTATTCCTTTATGATGAAATAAGTTGTAACAAGCCGCACCGATTTTGTTTCCTGCAGTGTATCCAATCATACTTATATCTGGTCCAAACAGTAATATTGGATACCACCACCCTGCTGCACCAAAGAATATTAATCCGTATACAGACAATCCCAGCATCGCGAACTCTTCCAGTTGAATGATTCTTTTCATCGGTATCAATTTATGCCGTTGCTTCTTCCGGCTGCGTTGCTTCGCTTTGCTTTGCGGCAGCCAGTTTAATATCGAACTCTTTCCATCCTTTATTTATTTCACCCAAAACTTCGATTTTTCCATCTTGTATCAATTGTTTCATTCGCCACATAATAAATACATCGCCTGTTTTGATTTTCATTCGATGCAATGTATTACTCAACACTCTCGTAGCCTTTTGCCATTCGGGTGTAAGATTTTTCAAGATTTCACTGTCGTAAAATGTTTCCTGCTTGCCAACTATCTTTTTTCCCCCTTCCAATATTCTTACCGTTGCATTTTCTTCAGCGATCTTTTTCCACTCATCCGGATCAACTTCAAATTCACTCAGCGTTATCGGTCGTGCAAGCTTTTTTGCTTTTACTGCTTCTTTGGGAAGAATGTCATGCACAGACAAGGGATAGAACAACTGCCCTTTCTCATTAATAAAGGGAAGATTGTTCAGGTAAACGATCATTAATCTACCCTGGAACTCTCTTAGCTGCGGCATCAGCCAATAGTAACCGGTCACATCATGTTGATTTTGCCCCATCCATATCCATGCCTGCAATGCTGTATCTGCAGTCAAGGTTTCTTTTAAGTTTTTTACGGTTTCCCTGTCATCAAAACTGCCGGCATGTTGATCGCCGTATGGCGAATCTTTTAGCAATAACCGCCACCAGTCTTCTCTTGACTTCCACCCTTCTTCTGTGTCAAGCCCATTTAGTGGTCCAACACCCCATTCATCTTTTATTTCCACTACATCTCCCTTCAATGTTTCATCAAGCTCCATAGCCTGGTTCAACACCTTCACATCCGCGTGCTGAAAAACAATATGTATCATAGTGTCCTGTTATTTTTAATATTATAATAATCGAAACGCTGCAAAAAGAATTGAATTGAAATTGTCAATGATGTTGTAAGAAAATTTATGAGTACTTAAAAGGCATCTTTTGAAAATATCATTAAGCCTGGGCTGTTTCTTCCGCTTTATCCAATTCGATTCGCAGGTTTTCAATAATGAACTCCTGCCGCTCCATGGTATTCTTACCCATATAATATTCCAGCAATTGCTGTATATGATCGCCCTGTTCCAAACGCATCAGTTGCTTGCGCATATCGTCCCCGATAAAACCAGCAAATTCGTCCGGACTTATTTCACCTAATCCCTTAAACCGCGTGATCTCCGGTTTGCCTCCCAATTTTTTTATCGCTGCCTGTTTTTCATTTTCATCATAACAATAGATAGTTTCCTGCTTATTGCGTACACGGAATAGTGGTGTTTCCAGCACATACACTTTTTCATGCTTTACCAGGTCAGGAAAAAACTGCAGAAAGAAAGTCATCAGCAATAAGCGAATATGCATACCATCCACGTCTGCATCGGTTGCAATCACTATATTATTAAAGCGCAGGCCTTCCATACCTTCTTCTATATTCAACGCATGCTGCAACAGGTTGAACTCTTCATTCTCATATACTACTTTCTTTGTAAGGCCAAAACAATTCAGCGGTTTACCGCGCAAACTGAAGACAGCCTGTGTTTCCACATTTCTTGATTTGGTAATTGAACCACTGGCACTGTCCCCTTCGGTAATAAAAATGGTTGACTCGTTCATTAACTCCGCATATTCCTCTTTTCCTTTGTTTGGCGGATCATCATTGAAATGAACCCGGCAATCTCTCAGCTTACGGTTATGCAGGTTTGCTTTTTTTGCTCTTTCATTCGCCAGCTTTTTTATTCCTGCGAGTTCTTTTCTTTCCCGTTCGCTTTGCTCAATTCTCTTTTTTAACTCCTCTGCCGTTGACGGATTTTTATGCAGGTAATTGTCCAATTCTTTCGCAAAAAAATCTCCTATAAACTGGCGCATGCTCGGTCCGTCCACATCTACATTTATAGACCCCAGCTTTGTTTTTGTCTGTGATTCAAATACGGGTTCCACCACGCGTACCGAAATAGCAGCTACAATGCCTGTTCGGATATCCGATGCATCATAATCTTTTTTATAAAACTCACGGATTGTTTTTACAAACGCTTCCCTGAATGCCTGCTGGTGTGTACCACCCTGCGTTGTATGCTGACCATTTACAAAACTGTATATATCCTCACCATAATCATTGTTATGCGAGAGGGCAACCTCAATATCATCTCCTTTTAAATGAATAACCGGGTAACGTATTTCATCAGCATTGGCTTTTCTCTGCAACAAATCCAATAAGCCATTTTTACTGACAAATGTTTTGCCGTTGAAAATGATTTTCAGCCCTGCATTCAAAAAACAATAATTCCAAATCTGGTTTTCTAAAAACTCAGGGTGAAATTTGAAGTTCTTAAATACTGATTCATCCGGAATAAACGTAACCAATGTACCGTTTTGTTCACCTGTCTTCGATTCCTTATATTCTTTAATTAATACGCCTCTTTCAAACTCGGCTGTTTTTTCCTTGCCCTCACGGATGGCTGTTACTTTAAAATAATTGCTTAACGCATTGACCGCTTTTGTTCCCACACCATTTAGACCAACCGATTTCTGGAAAACCTTGCTGTCATATTTTGCTCCTGTATTTATCTTACTAACAACATCGACTACTTTACCTAACGGTATACCACGGCCGAAATCGCGAATAGTAACCTGCTTTCCTTCAACCGAGAGTTCTACAGTTTTACCGTAACCCATTGTGTATTCGTCAATGCAGTTATCGATGACTTCTTTAACGAGTACATAAATACCATCATCCGGCGAAGAGCCGTCTCCAAGTTTCCCGATATACATACCCGGTCGCAACCGGATATGCTCTTTCCAGTCAAGTGATTTAATACTTTCTTCCGTGTATTCAAACAGGTTGGATGTGCCTTTTTCTTTTGCCATACGCTCGTTAACGTTTTAATTCCATTGGATTTGGGATCGTGGTTATTAATACCGGATCGGTTTGCAACTATTCTAACTAAGTCAAATCAATAATCCTTGCATTGTGAAATTCAACGAATTATGAAATCGATCAAAGCTGAAAATGCCGCAAATCGGGCAAATATACCAAAACGGGTTAGGGTTTGAAGTTTGAGACTTATTCACGAATGTGGAAAAATAGACAGGTCCTACTAAGTAAGATTTCGCTTCCAGTGAAGGTAAATCTGCATTGGCGATCGATTTTCTTTTGAGCCTATCATGCTGGAAAGCAGTTAAATAGCAAGTCTCTTTTTTACACAAGTAGATTTGCTATTGCAAATACGTATAATCCAGTGCTATTTTTACATCGTATTTAATCCTAACCTTATGATGATTTGCGGTCTTTCTCTCGTAAAATTTCTTGTAAACTTCACGTCATCATTTTCACCGATTAAATAATAAAGCGAATTCAAGAAGAAGAATTATCAACCCATTTATCCGTAGAAGAATCACTTTTTAATACGTAAACCCTAAAAAAATGAAGCAGAATTCTACCCTTGTTGGAAAAAGTGTATTTATTATCATCCTTTGCCTTCTCTCTATTTCAAATCAAAGTTATTCTCAGATTACTTTAGTGCTTGGTAGCCCGGCAACTTCTATCTACGGACTAACATCTAATGGTGAGATTTATGAAATAAGCACCACGAATGCAGCGGCCACCAAAACAATAAAAAACAACAGCTACTCCGGTAACTCACCTTCGAGCGCAAACGGGCTTGCGTATAACACGGTTAATGGAAAGTTCTATTACTTTAAAAGAAATTACTCATCGGGATCACAGGAGTTTGTTTCTTTTTTTCCTACACTCGGTACTCTTTCTATTCTTACAACAACGAGTACCATTTCAGATGACATCCATACAGGAGCTATAACAAATAATGGTAAATATTATTACACGATCGATATACAGGGAAATTTAAACTGTTATAATATCAACACAAATACCTGGACAAAAATTTCTTCAAATATCAAAGATCAGTTCAGTAATGATGTGGATGCTACGATAAGAAGCCAAAATGCCGGTGATATTGCTGTCGATGGTAACGGAAACCTGTGGATACTCACTTCCAGTACTTCAAATTATGGCTTATACAAATTGTCTTATCCGCTTCCGACTACTGCCACAGCACAGGTTAACGTAACCCGTGTCATTGCGCCGACGGCAGCTACTCCCTCCAGTAACAGTTTTGCAGGTATTGCATTTAATGCAAACGGACAGATTTTTATGGGCACCCGCGGCGACGATAAATTGTACCTGCTGCAAAATAACAACACGCTGACATTTATCGGAACGTTTAACAAAAGCGACGCAAGCAATGACCTTACCTCATTGAACTTCCCAGCAAGTGTACTGCCTGTTAAATGGGTAAACTTTTCAGCATCTTCTGAAAATAATACGACCGTAAACCTGAATTGGGATGTGATCGAATTTCAAAATAAAGGTTTCCATGTACAGCACAGTGCTGACGGTTCCAAATGGGAAGACGTTAATTTCATTAGCAGCAGAAACATACCTGAAACAGTTCAGAAATATTCATATTCTTATAATGCAAACCTTTCAGGTAAACATTATTTCCGTGTCAAACAAACCGATATTGACGGAAGAGAAAGTTTTACCGATGTGAAAACAGTAACCTTTACCAAAGAAAACGGTAACATATCTATGTGGCCTAACCCTGCAAAGAACGTGATCAACATTAATAACGATGGATCGAATAATGAATATGCGAAAGCACAAATCTATAACCTGGCTGGCAATTTAAGCCTTGAGAAAAAATTGAATGATGGTATAAACACAATCGACATCAGCAGCCTGCCTGCGGGAGCTTATATCGTAAAAGCAAATACGAATGCGGGAAGTTCATTTACACAAAAAATAATTATACAGTAAGATACTTTTTGCCGCCGTACCACCTATCAGGCCTTCCGATCCTAACGGGGGGCCTTCTCTTTTTACAATTGCAAGAAGAAAGCCTTACCTTATTTTTGAAATTGTACTTCTTCTTAGTCATTATCTTCACAGCCTTTTCTGATTAAAGCTGATTACATGGACGACAACAGTGTCTTGGTAGAGATTAAAAATATTGCGGTAAAAACCGGCGGTCTTAATAATATCAATCTTACAATACGTGAACATGAACAATGGGCGATCCTGGGAAAATCAGGATCCGGTAAAACGACACTCGCACATGCGTTAACCGGAAAGCACTTTTACAGTGGCGAGATCAACTATTCTTTTCCTTCTTCATTGAATAATAATGGTATTGCGTTGATTGAGCAGCAGCACCGGTTCAAAAACCTTTCCAATACAAGTGATTTTTATTATCAACAGCGGTTCAATTCGTCAGACGCTGACAACTCCATTACAGTATCGCAGGCACTGACTGAATACACAAAAGAAGTGACAGGTGCGGAAACCGTGCGGAGATGGATTGAATTACTGCACCTCACTCCCCTTTTGCAGGAGCCTTTGATACAATTATCAAATGGAGAAAACAAAAGGCTGCAACTCGCGGAGGCTTTATTAAGCGATCCGGCATTATTGATTCTTGATAATCCTTTTATCGGCCTCGATACCGAGGGACGAAAAACATTACATAAAATCATTGATGATATTACGGCGCGAAATATTCATGTTATTCTTATTACCACTCCTCAGGAACTGCCTGATTGTATAACACATATTGGTCTTCTCGAAAATAGTTCATTAACCACATTTACTAAATCTCAGTATTATACTTATATAAATGCGAGAACTGCGGAGTTTAATAACCAGGTTCTGGATAAAGAACAATTAAAAAGGATCAGCAAACCCGAGGAAACAAATTTTACATATGCCATAAAGATGAAAAATGTTTCTATACAATATGGCGAAAAAAAAATACTGGATAATATAAATTGGGAAGTAAAAAAAGGTGAATGCTGGAGTATATCCGGTGCTAATGGTGCCGGTAAATCAACACTGTTAAGCCTGGTAACCGCGGATAATCCACAGGCTTATGCTAACGAGATTTATCTTTTTGATAAACCTCGCGGTAAGGGCGAAAGCATTTGGGATATAAAAAGGAAAATAGGCTATGTATCTCCCGAACTTCATTTATTTTTTGAACAACACAACACCTCGTTTTCGGTTATTGCCTCGGGGCTTTTTGATACAATAGGATTATTCAGGCAAATAAACGAAGAACAGCAGGAACAGGTTGAAACCTGGATCAAATTGCTTCAACTCACTCCGTTAACACTAAAGCCTTTATTTCAATTGTCACTCGGTCAACAGCGCATGGTATTATTGGCAAGAGCACTTGTTAAGAACCCTCCCCTTTTAATACTGGATGAGCCTTGCCAGGGCCTTGACGAAGAACAAAGTGAATATTTCAAAACTGTAATTGATCAGCTATGCAGTCACTTTGATACCACGCTTCTTTATGTCAGCCATTATGAAAAGGATATTCCGGCCTGTGTATCCAGGTATTTAAAACTTGCAAAAGGCAGGCAGGTAAACTAGGACAAGGATCAGAAACTGCTTTTAATTGCATTGCTCAGCTGCGCCGGAGTCCATGAGCCGGGAACTATTATCCTGCGGATAGAATACAGTGGGTCCTGCTGATCTCTTTTAGCATACAATTGAAATGCCGCTTTGAATCCACGCTTCTGCAGTTCCGGAATCGCTTCGTGATTCCATAACCCAAAAGGATATGCGAAATAGTCAATAGGTTTTCCTGTAATTGCCTGCAATTGCTTTGTCGGTTTTTCAATCTGGGTCACCCAATCATTACCCGCATATTTTTTTACATTATGATGATCCCATGTATGCGAACCGATCGTATGTCCCTCATCGGATAAGGTTTTAACCTGATCCTTACTCATGTAGTGCGGTCTTCCGAGAGATACCGTCATGATGAAAAACACTCCTTTATAACCATATTTATTTAATTCAGGTAAGCCGATTGTAAACTGGTCAAGATCTGTGTCATCAAACGTCAGCATAACCGGTTTAGATGGCAACGGCGTGCCTTTTGTTAAATGATTAAACAGTTGATCAGGTAAAACGGTATGATAGCCGCTGTCTGCAAGCATTTTTATTTGTTGTTGAAACGCATTGACGGGAACGATATAAGCTTTCGCCGTTTTTGAATCAGTAGGCCGCCAGTCACGTATCTGGTGGTAACACAGTATCGGAACTTCTTTTATTTTCAGAATTGCGGCAGCATCGTTTAGAGACGTTGCTGTAGCAGCCTCATCTTTAACAACGCTAGTATCTGTTTTACTGATAACCCCTTTAATTGTGTTTGAATCAGAGGCCTTGGTTTGACAACCAGCCAAAGAGAAATAAAACGCAGAAACGAGGATAATATGCACGTAAAAATACCGGGCTTTCATAAAGGTTGGATTTATACTTCTATAAACGATTTTATGCGAGTCTTTCTTATGTCATGTGTTCAATTTTTGATGAAAAAATTCCACACTAGCTCCCCTATAAAGCGCTATTTTCCAATCTATTTAAGAAATAAAAGATTTTATTGCTGAAGAATTGCCAATGTGGATTATTAATCGCTACCAATACGTGTTATGGCACCAAAGTTGAATCTTATAGGGCTTTAGTAAAAAAATAGTATTTACTCATTTAAATTGAATGTTATGAAAAATGTGAAAATGTCACTGGCCGCTTTGGGCGTTGGTGTCTTATCTCTTTTTGCGTTTACAAAAGCAGACCCCGGCTCTATTAAAGGAAAGATTACTCCGGGCGATGCAGCAGCAAAAATCTGGGTGATCTCAAAAAGTGATACAACAAGCGCAGACGTTACAGATGGTAAATTTGAAATTAAAGACCTGAAAGCAGGTACATATAATATTATCGTCGAGGCAAAAGCACCATATAAAAGCATAGGTAAGGAGGGAATCACAGTCGCTGATTCGCCGGTTGATGTTGGTGAAATTAAATTGGCCAAACAATAAGATTCAGTCAGTACCTGTAAAATAGGCTATCCCAAGGTGGATAGCCTATTTTTTTAACGATGTAAAGTAACCCGTGCTCTGATCAATTACTTGAAGGCAATGTATTTTTCGAGTATACCCTTCTGACGTGAATAGTAGCATTCGTAGTTATCCGGTTTTCAGACAGGCTTTCTTCCGGTTCCAATCTTCTTTTTATTAAACCATTCAGGGAGAAACTGTAAAATTCCCAACCACACGGCGTTCCCGATTCATCGCTATTTTCAATCGAAGTCTCACTGTTAACATTATTGGTTCGTAAAACGGAATAAAATGCTTTACCAAGCTTCCATTCTTCAGGTACTGTTTTAAAAAACGTTTCTTCTTCGTCGTCGCTGTTTCTCACCGGCAATAAAAAACGAAAGGTGACTGCTTTCGGAATCAACAGTTCATTTATGTCTTTTTCCTTCGCAGGGGCTGTCCACAAGCGATGTTGTTTCGGTGGAATATTCTTGTAATACTGCCATCCCTGCAAACATATATGGGGCAATGAAAATGCGGCCGCACTTGCGAAAGCAACCAGGGCAAGGCTATTTTCCGTAAAGAGATAAAAGCATAACAGCACAATACAAATAAGAACCGACAGGCTTATTGTATACATAACCGCGCCCCCTTTGAAACGAATCTGGTACAAACCTAGCGCCTTGTTTAACAGGTGAAAATGTAAAAGCCCCGCGCCGGCAAAAATGATGGATTGGCACAATTTGAATAAAACTTCCGCGCCGAGAAGTTTGCCCGCAAACGAAATACTGCCATAACATACCATTAAAGGTAAAAGGACAACGAGATGTTTTACAATGATTTTGCGATTGTACAGTAAAGCAGCAATAAAATCATCGACATAATTCTTGATGAGTAAAAATTGGTTCATAACAGCGAATTAGGGTTAAGAATAAAAATCGTGAATCGAAGGGTTGACTAACCCGGACATGCGATCATATCAGTTATAGGAAATTGGAGTTTTGATGCATAGTAAGGCTTAAACAGATAGGATAGCGCCAGATACAGCTGGGGTGTATTTTTCTGAAACTTCGTCATAAGCTTTCCCGTTTGGTATCATGCAGTTTGGTTACAAAGCTTCCGGCTAATCTTTCAGTAGAGAATCGCCGAAAAAATCTTGCCAATTTCTTTGAATTTTACGAATTGTTTACTCTTTCTGATGATAATATGCTTCGATTTTGCAAAAATGGAAAATTGCGGACAAAATACGAGCTGAAACATCATATATATTTAATCGGAATATCAAATAGTTTTGCTAACGCTGCCGGACAGCCGACATGTCAACTAACATAGCCGTTGTACCATCGTAAATTATCGTAAAAATACTATTGGCCGATGGCTATTCCGAACAGCTGCATTAAATGGAATAAACAGTATGACCTCATGATAGAGAGGGTAACATGATCCCATTTATAAAATATGAACCCAAAGGATCGGAGGCGGAGTATGTACGGATCGGACGTTTTATCGGATTTCAGAATGCAGAATTTTTATAAAAAAACTGTGTAGCCGTATCCGATAGAGCCCCATCCTGTTTTTTATAAATAAAATAGGCCTGCAACCCTCGATGTTTTTTCAAAAAAAGCAATGCTTTTTCCAGGCCCATTCCCATCAGTGCGTTATCATATCCATCCGCTGTTATAGCATCTTTTGCACGGACGGTCACGCTGATCAATTCATTTTGAAACGGATAACCGGTCTTTGGATCTATCAGGTGCGGATAGTGTTTACCATTGCTTTCGACGTATCTTCTGAAGTTGCCCGAACTGGTAACTGCACCATCCTCAGGATGGATGACTTTTTTTATTACGGGATCATCAAGCGAGTCGTCTGGCGGACCTTCGATACCTACTGTGAATGGGTCATTCCCCGGCGGTTTATGTCCACGTACACGGAGCTCCCCTCCCACCTCCACCAGGTAATTCTTTATGTGCCTGTTTTCAAGGAAATCAGCTATCACGTCTACTGTATATCCCTGTGCTATACCATTAATATCGATTTTTATGCAGGGCATTTTTTTCTCTAATCGCTTCCCGTTGATGAAAATTTTATCAGCGCCTATGCAAGGCAACAGCGATCGCAAGGTTGCTGAATCAGGAATAGCTGTGAATTTTTTTGTACCAAATCCCCATAGCTGCACAAAAGGATATACGGTTATATCAGAAATACCTCCGGTTTCACTGTAAATGGCAATCGATTTCCGGACAACGGTTTCAAGATGTTTGTCCATTTGTATACCATCAGTTCCCCCGTTAAAACGGCTGATCAGTGAATAAGGTTTATAAATGGAAAGAGAGCTATCAATACTGATAAAAATACTATCTGCCTGTTTTTTTGTAACGATACTGTCCGGTGCGTAGTATATAATCGAATATGTAGTTCCTTGTGCTGTTCCGGTAATTTGTATCCGGGCAGTTGCGGCTTGCTTATTATTCTTTACCGAAGCACAGGCAATTAATAAAAACAAGAGTCCGGTACATTTTAGATACTTCATTCTTTACGATATACAATTCGCCCTTTTATAATAGTCATGGCGATATTAACCTGGTCATCAAAAATAACTATATCTGCGTCTTTGCCTTCGGTCAGATCGCCTTTTTTATGGTGCATATCTAAAATGCGGGCAGGCGTCGCCGTTATCATTTTAATTGCTTCAGGTAATGAAACACCTGCAATGGTAACCATTGTCCTTACCAGCCGGTCCGCTGTTGCGATACTTCCGGCAAAAGAAGTTCTGTCTGGCAGTTTGGCTACCCCATCTTCTACAATTGCCTTTAACCCGCTGTCTTTATTTCCCAATACGGTTTCAGTTGCGTTTGTTCCTGCAGCACGTATGGCATCGGTTATCAACGCTGTTCTGTCTGAGCCTTTTATTTTATATATCAATTTTAATAACGGTGCGGGCAGGTGTACTCCGTCGGCTATGATCTCTACATCCATTTCATCTATCAGGTAACCGGCCTCTACAACGCCTGCATAACGAAAAGCGTTTTTCCTTGTGACGCCCGACATGGCAGAATAAAAATGAGTAGCCAGTGTATATCCATTATTAAAAGCTTCCTCCGCTTCTTCGTAAATGGCGTCTGTATGCGCCATTGCCGGTAATATTCCATGCTCCCTTATGTACCTGCCAAATTCTATTGCGCCTTTTAATTCCGGTGCAGCGCTCCATCTTTTGATACAGGAAAAACGGGAGACTATTTCTTTGTATTCTTCCGGATCAGGATCGCGGATATACCGTGGATCCTGTGCACCGCGCTGGCTCATGGCGAGATAAGGCCCTTCGAGATGCATACCAAGAAACTGTGCACCGTTGATATTTTTTTTATCAGCCTCCACATATGCGGCAAGTGTTTGCACTATCTGCTCCTTATTCCCGGTGAGCGTTGTCGGCAACATGGCTGTTGTGCCATACTGTGCGTGTGTTTCTGCTACTTTCAAAAAGGCTTTTTCGGTTCCGTCCATAAAATCAAAACCACCCCCGCCATGCACGTGTATGTCAATAAAGCCGGGAGAAACATATTTTCCTTTTGCGTCTATTTCAAAAGCATCAGTTGTTTCGATATTATTTTTTGAAATTGCAGTAATCGTATCGCCGGTAATCAGTATGGTCCCCGCGATAATTCCTGCCGGAGTAATCAACTTGCCATTCGTTATTTTAAGTTGCTGTGTATTCATGGCAATCGGCAATATTAATTATGCTTCTGCATTACCCACTCACGGCCAGGTGTATCCGACCTGAAAGTTTCAATGTTTCCCTGGTCCTGCAGTGTAACATACACCGTCTTACCATCATTTCCGCCAAATGCCACATTCGTAGGTTTCTTTCCTGTCAACGTTATTTCTCTCATTAATTTTCCTTCCGCTGATACGACAGCTACAACGCCTTTTCCATACCGGGCTATGTATAAATTGCCATTCGCATCGCAACGCATTCCATCCATTCCAAAATCTGGAAATTCGATGAGCAGTCTTTTATTGCTGATTTTTCCTTTTTTGGATAAATCATACACCCATACCTTCCGTTGCACTGATTCATTCACATAAAGATGTTTATTATCCGGGCTTACTTCAATGCCATTCGTAGTACCCATATCTCCTTCGAGCAGGTTGACTTTTCCTTTTTGGGAAACATACCAGATAGCGCCCTTTCCTCCTTTCCAATCCGGATCGCTGGCAAATAAGCAATCTTTATTATCGATCGCAATATCATTCGGCTGGTTCATTTTTGGTTCATTGGCAAAAACAGTGATGTTGCTTGTCCCCATGTCCACTTTCAATACATTGTGTTTTGTATAATCGGCAATCAGCATATCGCCGTGTTTGTTAAAGCGAATACCGTTGCCGATACTTCCTGCAGGTAGCTCAACAAAAATACTGGCTTCTCCCGCCGGTGTTATTTTGCCGATCGTTCCCTGGTGATGAAAATTTACAGCGTACAGGTTACCGTTAGCATCCACTCCCGGCCCTTCCACTCCATTTGTAAAACTATTGACAGGTGTCAGTACCCTGGAGATAAACAGGCCTGAAGTATCCGTTTGGCTATAACCTGGAACAAGCAAGCTGGTAGTGAAGATGAACAAAAAAATAAACTTCGTCCAGATACGAAATGCAGCATATTTATTCATAAAAAAATTTAAACCGGTTAGAATACAATTTATTCTTTGTAAGAGGTGCAATATAAAATAATTAGTGGCTCCATTTTCTTAAACGGTATCCATAAAAAGCATAAAACACAAGATAAATGTAACAGGGAAATAATACCCAATAGGCTTCCCGGACATTAAACCTGTCTGCAAAATATCCATAAAGAAGCGGCATAATAGCATTACCGCATAATCCCATGATCATTATAGAGGCGCCGGTTTTTGTAAACCGACCGAGTCCATCCAATGCAAGGGGCCATATGCCTGCCCACACCAACGAATTGGCCAATCCAAGTAATACAACAAACCAGATCGAGATATCAGCTGTATGACCGAGAAAATGAACGCCACCATGTGCAAATACAATCAGCAATGTCAAAATCGTTCCAAGCAACGTACATATCCGCAGGGCGTTCAGTTGACTTATAAAACGGGGAATACAAACAATACCTGCGATATAACCGCAAATAGTAGCCGAAAGTGTATACGAAGGAAATGTTTTTGCTTCTAAAAGATTTATGTGCATAGAGTTTGCATACCCTATTATCGTATCGATGGCAATTACCTGCGTTCCCACATGCAGAAAAATAGCAATGGCCCCCAGCACTAAATGTGGAAATTGAAATACAGATTGCCTGGATGCATTAGCGTTTGCTATTTCAGCAGTTTCGTGCTCCGTGTTTATCTCAGGCAGCGGTGAGTACTTTATCAACAAACCAAGTACAAATAAAATTGTTCCTACAACAGAATACGGAACGATCACTCTTCTTATCAATTCATCGAGCACAACACTTCTTGCCGCCGGTTCCATTGAACTTAGTTCTTTAAATAGATTCGTGTCTGTAGCTTTTAAAATAACAGCTGCAAATATCAGCGGCGCTAATATACCTGCGCCCTTATTGCAAATACCCATGATACTTATGCGTTGTGCAGCACTTTCTTTTGGGC
>Ga0207645_10001092_pt1 | contig 22384 bp, 20 predicted proteins | sample KBSM53metaG_FD_184331 | JGI IMG/M metagenome (GOLD analysis project Ga0207645, IMG submission 184331) | Miscanthus rhizosphere microbial communities from Kellogg Biological Station, Michigan, USA - KBS M5-3 metaG (SPAdes) (version 2) | ecosystem: Host-associated > Plants > Roots > Rhizosphere >...
TGTTCGAACGCATCGAGCAGTTCGTCCGCCGCGAACGCCGCTTCCTCCTTGCTGCCAAGCGCGAAGTGGGGCGCTCGCTCTGGCATAGTGTCTGGTTCGAGTAAGTAGCGGATCACGTGCCGGTTCTTCCGAGTGGCTTCCTGCAGCGCTTCCCGCGCCGCATTGCTGTCTCCTTGTGTCCGGAACGTCCAGAGCGCGCGCGCATACGGCCAGATCGCCTGCATGTCGTCTTGGTACTCTGCGATCAGGCTGCCTGCTTCTTCGTCTCGCTGCTGTTCAAGAAGCAGCGGGATCAGCAGATATCGAATGCCCTGATTGTCGTTCCGATTCATTTGCAACAGGTCACGATACTGCACGATCGCCTCATTGACGCGGCCGGTCTCGTCGAAGACTTGAGCCAACGCGAGCCGTGCCCGCATATACGGTCGTGCCTCGAGCTGCTCCCAGAGGGCGCTTGCCTCGTTGAGCCGCTCCCCGCCGATCGCTCGCGCGCCGGCATCAACACCGCGCTGATACCATTCGAGCGCGGCTTCTGGCGTCAACGCGGCATTGCCAAGAATGATGCAGGCGTCAGCGCAGTCGGGAGATAACGACAGAGCCTTCCTCGCAAGCTTGATTCGAAGGCGTCCACTCGCTTCGAGCGCATCGTAGGCGAGTTCCTGCGCTTGCTCGAGCGCGGTCAATGGCCGCCCCGCCTGGACCTCTGGAGGCGCTTCGAACAACCCTTGCTGCCTTGCCTCGTCCAGTGCGCGGTTCATCTCGTCCGCTGAGTCGAACTCGCGCTGCCCCAGCAGGCGCTCCATCTGGACACTTCCACGCTCGGCCAGCCGAGGCAAGATCTCCGGGCGAGGCACACCATGCGGAGCCTCGCCGCGCTCGGCTTCGAGGAGGAATGGAAGACTGAAAGACAGCGTGACGCGTCCATTGAAGTTGGCCACCTCCCGCGTCCAACGCCCGGCATCCAATTCGTCTTCACTCGTGTCGGCGAGCGCTCTGAGCAGCGCCTCGATGAATGCGAGCGACCGCGCATCGGGGCGGAGAATACGGTCTCGCCTGAAGTCAGCCGCAATCGGATACGCGAGCGGATCCGCCACCGGCAACGCATGATCTTCCCAGAGATCGATGTCGGCAAACGCCATCTCGTTCACGGGTCCGAATGTGACTCCGAACGCCCGTCGCGTCTCGCTTGGATCGCGTTGGCTCAGGGTTCTTTCGAACGCACGACGACCCTCGAAAAAGGCGAGTCCGAATTGCTCGCCTCCGTGGCCGAGCACGCACATGCAGTTCAACCCCTTCGGAGCACCTGGCGAGTCGACGACGATCAGGTCTTCGTTCGCGAGGTGCTGCCACGGGCGTGCCTCGTAGAAACGAGCCGCCGCTTCGGCGAAGGCGCGCACACTCGCGACCTCCATTCCAGCCGCCTCGAGAAGTCCAGGGTACAGAACGGGAGCGTCAACACGCTCGAAATTACGCAGGACTTCCTTCACCGCTGGCAACTCATCGACGGTAACGATGATGGTCCCTGTGCCGGCGAGAGCGGTCTCGAGCGCGCTTTTCAGCTCCGCGTCTCGCACTTCGATCCGCGAAGGGCGGCCGCCCAGGTCTTTGGCTTCTTTCGCCGCAAATTCAAACAGACAGGACAACGCCGTTTCAGCAGACGCGGAACGGCCATCGGGCGGCATTTGAATATTGACGCGACCGGTCCTCAAGCTGACCCACACCGCGCCCATGGGCTGATAGGGAGTGCCTTCCGGATCATCCGGATTCTCGATCCACGTTGGAAGGCGCATCAGTCCGCCTTGCCAAATCTCGGAAGTCCGCTGGGGAAGTTGCTTGAAACGGCCGAGCGCGAGGGAAATCGGCGGTGCCATTCTGGGATGCTAGCCCAAAGATCGATGAAGGCGATGCAGAATACGAATCGCAACATGAACACGAGAGTCGCGCTCGTCTGCGTTGTGGCGGGAGTGTGGTTATTGCCCGATTACTTCGGTCCGGCTGAAGCGGGACACTACGCTGCTCCGGCTGAAGCCGGACACTACGAAGAACAGAACGACACGCAATCACAGAATGAGTTGGTGTGGGGCGGTGATGCCGAAGGCGGATCGCCGTTTGTTGAAGCCGATCCGAACGACCCGACGCGCGTCGTTGGATTCGAGGTCGAGGTCGCCGGTCTGCTTGCCGAAGGGCTCGGACGCGTCCCGCGCTTCCTGCAGGCAGGGTTCACCAGTCTCGATGCGGCCGCCGCGCGTGGTGATTTCGACGTCGGCCTGAGTGGAATCGAAGACAGCCCGGCACGCCAGTCACGGCTGGCGGTCACGATCCCGTACTACCAGTTTCGCGAGGTGCTGACGGTTCGTGACGCCGATGCGGCAACCTATCGAACGCTTTCAGATTTGCGCGGACGACGAGTTGCGACGCTCGGGGCCACACTTGCGTACGACCTTCTGGTGAATGCGCAATCGAAGTTCGATGTACAGCCAGTCGTCTACGAAGACGACGTCCATCCCTACACGGACCTACTACTGGGTCGCGTCGACGCGGTCCTGCTGGATTACGTGCTGGCAGAGCGTGGAGTCCGGCGCAATCCGGGGCTCGTGAATCAACCGACAGACGTAGGTACTGGCTACTACGTTGGCATCACGGCATCCGGGAACACAGCCCTGCGCGATCGAATGAATGCCATCCTGCTCCAGGCCATGAAGGACGGCCGGCTCGAGGCGATCTTCAGGCGATGGAAGATGTGGAACGACGATCAACCTCGTCTCTACGCAAAACTCTTGAGCGGCGAGAAGACTTCAGGATCGACTGAACAGCCGTCTGCGGCACCCGTGAGTGGGTGGGACGCGGCAGTCCGCTATCTCCCGGCGCTTGGGCGCGCGGCAGTGGTCACCTTGGTGCTGTCTTGCCTGTCCATGGCACTGGCCGTGGCCGCCGGGGTGTTGATCGCCAGCGGCAGAGTCTACGGACCGCCGCCAGTTCGTACGCTGCTGACCGCATGGGTCGAGCTGATTCGCGGCACGCCTTTGCTGTTGCAGCTATTCGTTCTCTATTTCGGCCTGGCAGTCGTTGTCGATCTGCCCGCCTTTGTTGCCGCACTTCTCGGCCTCGGACTGAACTATGCCGCTTACGAGAGCGAGATCTACAGGGGCGCACTCGAGGCGGTGCCGGCTGGTCAGCTCGACGCTGCGCGCACGCTGGGGCTCAGCGAGCGCCAGACGCTCGTACTGGTGCGCGGGCCTCAGGCATTTCGCTTCGCCCTCGCGCCGATGACCAATGATTTCGTCGCACTACTCAAAGACAGTTCACTCGTTTCGGTGATCACGGTCGTCGAGTTGACCAAAGAGACGTCGATCTTCGCGGCAAACATCGGCAGCTGGCTGCTGCCCGGTGCCATGTGCGCAGCGATGTACCTCGCGCTGTCACTTCCACTGGCGCGGCTTGCGAGGAGATTGGAGAGAGGGTGGAAGCGATGAACGGTGCGACGGAGCGAGGGTGCGACGGTGCGATGGTCAGGTGCGAAGGTCCGAGGGTCCGGTCCGATGGTCCGAGGGTCCCAGGGAGTGACGAATAGCAATGGCCGTTCTTGAAGTCTCGGACCTCGAGGTCACGCGCGGCGCGCGCGCCGTGGTGCAGGGGATCTCGTTTGCGGTCGCTCGCGGCGAGAACGTCACCATCATGGGCGCCTCTGGTTCCGGCAAGACCAGCGTGCTACGCGCGATTGCAGGCCTCGACCCGATCGCCGCGGGCGGGATCGATGTCGACGGCGTACCGATCCGCCCGGGCCGTACACCAGGCGGTCAGGTTCGGCGGGAGCTCTATCGCCGCGTCGGGATGGTGTTTCAATTCCACCATCTGTTCGAACATCTCACGGCGCTCCACAACGTCTGGCTCGCTCCGGTGCACGTACTGCACCAGCCACGCAAGGTGGCGGAGCGACGGGCACTCGAACTCCTCGAGCAGATGGGCATCGGCGCGCGCGCGCACGCGATGCCGCACGAGCTGTCAGGAGGTGAGGCTCAACGCGTGGCGATCGCTCGCGCGTTGGCGATGGGTCCGCAGCTACTGTTGATGGATGAACCAACAGCATCGCTCGATCCCGCGCGCCGGGGCGATCTCGCCGCCATCCTGCGGACCCTCGCCGGCGGCGGCTGCGCCTTGCTCATCGCCAGCCACGACGAGGAGTTCGTCCGTGGCTGCGCGGATCGAGTGCTCACGATGGCCGAAGGGCGTCTCAACCGCGTCACCGCGTGAATTGCGGCGATGGGTTGCTCCGAGCACTTCCACCGAGCCCCACCGCCGTGACGGTCGCGATATACGTGCCGGGTGCCAGCGCCTGAATCGTCGACGAGATATCGGCTCTGATTTCACCGTTTGAAATTGGTGGCTTTCCTAGATAGTGAGTCCCCACGGGATAAGCGGCATTCGGGTCTGTGCCGACAGGGAACACGTCGAGGACATAGCTGTCCACAGCGGTCGCATGATTGCTCGACGGCGTAAATACAACGGTACCGGGCAGACTCGTAACAGGCGAAGTGGCAGGCGGAGTGGACGAGGCCCCCGATGTGTGGCATTGTTTCAGCATACTCGGCGCCGGATCGCCGAATACGCTGTTGGTACACGCCGTGCCGCCACTCAACGTCTGATAGGTATACAAGCCGTTGGCGCCGTATCGCACCTGTTGCGTGCCGGTGAAAGCGCACACTCCACCTTCGTACGCACAGAGGCTCCAACCGCTGGTTGCAGCACCATCAGAGTCGCATTGTTTCGTAAGACCCGGTGCCGGATCGCCGAAGACGCTATTGGTACACGCCGTGCTGCCGGTCACCGTCCTGTAGGCATACAAGCCGTTGGCGCCGTATCGCACCTGTTGCGTGCCGCTGACAGCGCACGTTCCACCTTCGTACGCACAGAGGCTCCAACTGCCAGTTTCAGTGGTACCAGCGTCGCACTGTTTCGTAAGACCCGGTGCCGGATCGCCGAATTCGCTATTGGTACACACCGCGCCGCCGGTCACCGTCTTGTACGCATACAAGCCGTTGGCGCCATATCGCACCGTTTGCGTGCCGGTGACAGTGCACACTCCGCCTTCGTACGCACAGAAAGTCCAGTTACCTGTCTGCGCTGACGACTCGGCCGGCAAGGCGGCCGCGGTGAGGCCGACGGCGAAAACCACCAGGAGAAGAGAACGAAGCGTCATTGAAATTCATTCCTCGCTTTCGGCGGTACGGCCGATTCCCGAAATCCACGCGGCACTGTTTTCGCTGCTTCGTTCGCCAGGCCGCGCACAAGAGCGACACACACCACTATCGTTGTGAGGCGGTCGTAGCCTCGCCGCATGCGTTACGTACTGTTTGGTTCCGGGTGAACTTCCGATGGGGGGACAGCGGAGTCAGTCAGCGCTAGGCAACGTCGATACCACAGCGAATTGCAATAGTTTTTGGGTAGAAATCCCGATCGCAGCGTGGTCCGACTGTGTCGGAGTGCCTAGTTTCTGTTCATAGTAATCGTTGGTTACACGGCGGGTCGGCCGCGAACTAAGGAATTCACCGAGGCAGGTCTCAAGATCACCGAGGCGAGTCTGAAGACCCGCCTCGACTCCGCTGCGACTTACTCTCGCTATCTCGTGAACTGGGGCGACGGCGCGCTCTGCGTGCTGCCGCCCGGGCCGATTGCGGTGACCGTCGCGATGTAGCTGCCCGGTATCAACGCGAGAATCGTCGAGGTAACGTCGGCGCTGCATGATCCGTTGCTGATCGCAGGCTTTCCCAGATCCTGCGTCGCAACCGGATTCGCAACTCTCGTGTCCGCTCCGACCGGAAACACCTCGAGTACGTAGCGATCCACTGCCGTCGCATCATTGCTCGAGGGCGTGAACACAGCAGTGCTTGGCAGGGTCGGCGATTTTACCGTGATATCACGAGTGGAGGAGACTGTCGAGGCACCGCCGCTGTCACGGGCGACGGCAGTCAGTGAATAGCTGCCAGCAACGACGTTGGTCCACGAGAAGCTGTACGGAGCGGTCGAATCGGTTCCGAGCAGCGTGCTCCCCGCATAGAAGTCCACTCGCGCGATCGTGCCGTCGGTATCGCTGGCTGTTGCCGTCAATGTGATCGACGCGGGCGCGTTGAAGGTCGCGCCGGAGGCGGGAGCCGTCAGCGAGACACTGGGTGGTTGATTCCCCGGAGTCGGGGTCGAGGGCGCCGTTCCCGCGAGCGCCGCGACCTCCGCGGCTGTGAGCGCCGAACTGTAGATGCGCACATCGTCGATGGCGCCGCTCAGGTAATTGGAGCCGTCAGGGCTTCGGCCCAAATCGACGGAGCTATTCCGTCCGCGCGAAATCGATCCTGACTTCGCCACGGAGCCTACTTCGGTGCCGTTCAGATAAAGCCGCATCGTGGTTCCGTCATAGGTTGCCGCGGCGTGATACCACGTGTTGAGCGGCAGAGTGCCGGTCGACGCTATCAACGTAGTGGTCACGCGGTCCGCCCTGAGACGGAACTGCAGACGGTTCTGCCCGCTGGCATTCGCCTGGCCCAGCATCCAGTAGGTGCGCTCCTCACTCGAGTCGTAAGCTTTGGACACAAATCGTTGTTCGACTCCGGTAGCGAAGCTGGAGTTCTTGACCCACGCCGACAGCGTGATCGCCGAGCCTGTGACGTCGATTCGAGGCAGTGAGATGTAATCGCCGGCGCCATCCATGTTCACGGCGGCGCCGCTTTTGCCGGTGGTCCACATGGCGTCGTCTTGGAGCGTGCCGGTACCACCCGCGACCGCGTCGTTTGTTGTCGTTCCTGCGCCCTCGTCGAGTTCCCAGTGGCTGGCGAGGACCGATTCAGACCGGATTGTCCGTTGCCCGATAACAAAACCAAAAAGCACAGCAAAACACACCGATGTCTTCGCGAGGCACACGTGGCCTCGCCTCATCATTTGAAGCACTTGAGAATTCCTTTTGAATTAAACCGGGAGGGGACCGGCGGAGTCAGTCAGATTTTGGCAACGTCGATGCCATCACGCGATCGGCAGTTTTTCGTTTGAAAGGCAACCTGAACCTAGCGAACCTAATCCTGCGGTGGACGGATTCCGTGCACTGAGCGCGTCGATTACACGACTCGGCCTTGTCGCGATCGCTTAAGGAGGCTCATTCGTACTCATCGGAGTGGCGAATCCTACGCTATCTGCGCGATGCTGACTGAACCGTTGATAAAATCGTTCTGCGTCTATGACGGGCGAACCAACAATCGACACGCATTCCCTATTCGTAGAGCGCGATAGTGACAGGAAGATTCGCCATCGCAACAAGCTCTACTATCGATTCAACCATTGGCCGATCTGGATATTCGTTTTCTTCATCGCGCCAGGACCGTTGGTGTTCGACTTGTTCGAGCGCGGATTCGATCACCGCATGGCGGTGTGGCTTGGCGTGGTCCTCGCCGGCACGGCGATCGCTGGCATTGCGGGAAAACTTCCGGGCTGCGAAGAGCGACCCTACATCATCCGGTTCACCGAGGATCGACCCAATCCCCTCTATCGACGCGTGTGTTACACGACGGCGTGGGGCGAGGTCGTGGCATTCGCGGTCTTGAACATCGCGGGCCTGGCGTTCGCGGCATTGACCGGTGAGTGGCGCCTCAGGCAGCTTTACGAGTACGGATACTTTCCAATCGCGGGGACGATGTGGTGTCTCGGTGCGGTGGGCTTGCTTCCGCGCGTCAAGGCATCAACGAAGGGAGAGGGGCACGAACGCCGGTACTTCTACGGCTCCGTATGGGCGGTTGCGTGTGCGCAGCCGGTGTTGTGGTTCATGTGGAAAGTCCTGCCCCACACGAGACTTGCTGACAGCCTAAAGCTCATTGTGTTCGTTGGCATCCTGACGGCGATCGGCAACATGGCGAGACGAGGGCTGTTGCCTCGCACGCGCCCTATCGTTCCGGGTGAATGGGCCATATCGGACTAGCCCATATCGTCATTTGATCTCGCAACTGGTACAACCCAGTTGCGCCGATGCGGACAGCGATCCCAAAACTGGAGTCTCAAAACAGATCTGTTAGGCCTTCCGACGTGTCAGGGCAGTACACGTGTGCACAGTCTCGCGCTGAATCTGCATCAGAATGGATCAGAAATCCAGACTCGCTCGTTGCTGCGCCGAAATTCATATTGGCCACCTTCCAGCCCGACCGTATCCTGACCTCACCCCCTAGGCTGAGAAGGTCACTGCTATGTTACGGAAGAATTGGTATCTCGTTGATTGTGGCGTTTTCATGGTGTGCGCGCTCTGTCTCGCGGCACCCGCTGCCGCGCAAGGAAAAGCACCATCTCCACAGCTTGTGGTTAATGCGTCAACGGTCGTTCCACGCTCTGTGGGTCTCCTCTCGGCAACTGCGGAGATCAGCGGGGATGTGCTCTATCTTGCCGGCCAGAATTTCGGGAACGCGCCTACGGTGACGTTGGCGGGACTGCCTCTCCAGATTCTCAGCGTGTCGCCGGATGGGACGCTGTTAAGTGCGCAGATTCCCACCCCGCTTGACCCGGGTTCGTATCTCCTGACTGTGTCTCGAGGGCCGGCCGCCACGCAGAATGCGACGTTCATCGTCGTCGTCGGTTCGGGATCGGCGTCAAACGGGCCGAAGGGCGACCCGGGACCGGCTGGGCCGCCTGGGCCGGCGGGCCCTCAGGGCGCAACCGGAGCCCAGGGCGCAACCGGAGCCCAGGGCGCAACCGGAGCCCAAGGCGCAACCGGACCCCAAGGCCCCACGGGACCTCAGGGGCCAGCCGGTCCTCAAGGACCGATCGGTCTCACGGGCGCGACGGGTGCAATCGGACCGCAGGGCCCTGCTGGTCCGCAAGGGCCTCCGGGACCTTCAGGAACGGGCGCGGGCGTCACGATGCTGACGGCCTCGGGCCGTGGCTTACCGGTGATCGGCGGTGATTGGCGGGCAGTTGCGATGTTGGCGGCGCCTGTGACGCTGGAGATCACGAGCAGCCAGCAGAAGGCGCTGGTGACGTCGCACAAAGCGCTCGGATCGAGCGTCGGCGACGCGACCGACTTGAACCTGTGGATTTGTCGCCAGGACAGCGCTGGTGCCTTGACGAAGGTGGGACCCGGTGTGATGCAACTCGCGCTGCCAACGGGCGGAATGCAGATCTATACCTTGAGCGCGACGCTCGAGAATCTGCCGGTAGGAACCTATCAAGTGGGGCTTTGCGGAAGCTCGAACGACACCGACTGGGATCTCGACGAGTTCAGCACCACGACTGCGCTCGTCACGAACTAGCGTGAAAAGACCCCGGGGGTGATTTTCGTTTCAGTCGTCAACCCACCGGGGTCATTCTTGCCGAGGGAATCACACCCGGTGTCATAATCCAGTCGGACATGGCGGCGGCGATCGATGCCCTCACATCACCCACACTCAAGCACCTGCGCGAGGCTTGGTGGGACGATGGCTTCACGGAGTTCCTGGCGGAGACGCTGAAGCCCAGACCTGGGAACCGCATCCTTGATGTGGGATGCGGCGAAGGGCTCGCCGAAGTTGCCATCGGTCGTCTGCAGATTTCGCAGGTCCGACTCGTCGGCGTCGATCTTTTCGTTTCAAAGGTCGTCAAGGCCAGTCAGGAGACGGCATCGCACAATCTACGGGTCAAGTTCGCGGCGGCTGACGCGTGCCGGCTCCCGTTTCGCGATGGCGTGTTCGATTCCATCTATAGCGTTGCCGTGCTGCAGCACGTCAACGATGTCGAGAGCGCCGTCGCTGAATGCGCACGAGTAACGGCGCCGCGTGGGCGCGTCGTGGCCGTTGAGCCCGATAACAGCGCTCGATACGCTTTCAGCTCAACGCCGGCCGGTCGCCGCGCATTCGAGCTGTCGCGATCGTTCTTCAACGCGTTGTCAGGGCAGCAGTCTGACGGCCGCACGTCCGCGATCGGTCCCAACTTGCCACAGCTGTTTTTCGAGCACGGTCTGGAGACGCTCGAGGTGCGGCTCTTCCCTGTCTCACTAACCTTGCTCGGTCCGCCCGACGCCAGCGTGTGGAAGTCACGACGAGAGGTCGTGGAGCGCGCGCTAGGTGGCGGCGCATCCGATGCTGCTCGATGGCTCGGGCGCGACTACCTTGACACGCTGACAGCGTACGAGGCCGAGGCCACGCGCGCGGGACCTTCATTCGTCGAAATCCAGCACACCATGCTCTTCGCGACCGTCGGTCAGAAGATTGACTAAGTCAAAGGTCAAAACGTCCAAGGTAGCAACGTCCAAGGTCCGTGAAGGGCATGAGGGGTGGGACGAGTACGCGCCGTTCTACGACTGGGAGAATGCGCGGACGCTCGGCAAGCGCGACGTGCCCTTCTGGCGGAACATTGCGCTTCACTGCGGTGGTGCCGTCCTGGAGCTTGGTTGCGGAACAGGCCGCATCTCGTTGCCGTTGGGGCGAGCGGGCGTACCGCTCGTCGGCATCGATCGATCGACTCCGATGCTGGCACGCGCGCGCACTCGCGTGCGCCGTGCCCGCCTCACCTCGCGTGTACGTTTGATCAGGGGCGACATCCGATACCTGCCATTCGAGTCGGCCAATGGGATCGAGTCCCGTGGCCCGCGCGACGGGTTCTCGATGGTCCTTGCGCCGTATGGACTTCTTCAGTCACTTCTGCACGATAGTGATCTCAAAACGACGCTCGCCGAGGTCCGAAGAGTCCTGCGACCAGGTGGCACGTTTGGCATCGAGCTCGTCGCCGATCTTCCCTCGTGGAAGGAGTATCGACAGCGTGTGAGCCTGAAAGGTTGGCGAAACCGGCCCGGAGGCTCTCACGTGACACTGGTCGAGACCGTGCGCCAGGATCGCAAACACGGGCTCACGATCTTCGACCAGGAGTTCACCGAACGTCGAGGTCGACAGCGCCGCGTTCGCAAGTTCGCGTTGTCTTTCCGCACGCTGTCGGTACCCCAAATGGCTCGCCGCCTCGAAAAGGCGGGCTTCGAGGTCACAGCTCTGCTGGGCGACTATCGAGGAGCACCGTGGGATCCTCGCGCGGACGTATGGGTCATACTCGCGAAAGCTCCGTAACTCAAAGGTCAAAAGTCAAAGGTCAAAAGTCAGGTCAAAAGGCAAAGGTCAAAAGGCAAAGGTGGAGCGTGGTAGAATACCCGGTCCATTTCCCTCGTTTTTGTTGGAGTTTCCGCCATGTCTGGCCATTCCAAGTGGCACACAATCAAACACAAGAAGGGTGCCGCCGATGCCAAGCGCGGTAAGGCCTTCACGCGCATCATCAAGGAATTGACCGTCGCGGCCCGCAACGGCGGCGGCGATCCGAGCACCAACCCACGTCTCCGGACCATCATCGCCGACGCCAAGGCGAACAACATGCCGCGCGAGAACATCGAGCGCGCCATTCGTCGCGGCACGGGCGAGGAGCCGGGGGTCTCCTACGAGGAGATCACCTACGAAGGCTACGGACCCGGCGGTGTGGCGATGATGATTCAGTCACTCACCGACAACAAGAATCGAACGGTCGGTGAGATTCGACACCTCCTGGCCAAATACAACGGCAACCTTGCGGCCGAGAACAGCGTTGCCTGGATGTTCACGCGCAAGGGTCAGGTCATCGTCGAGAAAGAAAAAGCCGACGAAGACAAGCTGCTCAACGCGGCGCTCGATGCCGGCGCCGACGACATGAGCGACGATGGCGGCGCGTGGGAGATCGTCTCGTCACCCGAAAGCTTCGAAGGCGTGCGCGATGCGGTCAAGGGCCTCGGTGTCGAGCCCGCCAGCGCCGAGGTCGCGATGATTCCGCAGAACTACGTGAAGCTGCAGGGTAAAGACGCGCAGGTGATGCTGAAGCTCATGGAAGCGCTCGACGACCATGACGACGTCCAGCATGTCTGGGCAAACTTCGACATCGAAGAGAAGGAGATCGAGGCCTCCCTCGCGTGAGAGTCTTCGGCATCGATCCCGGCTCTGAACGCACCGGCTACGGATGCGTGGAGACGGACGGTCGCCGACATCGCCTGGTGACCTGCGGAGCAATTGCCAGCTCCGCAGGTGATTCGTTTCCTGCCCGCCTCGCCAGGATCCATCGAGAGTTGTTAGCGCGCTTGTCGGAATGTCGGCCTGAGTTGGTCGTCGTCGAGAACGTGTTCTACGCCTCGAATGCGCGAAGTGCGCTCAAGCTCGGACACGCGCGGGGCGTTGCGATCCTGGCCGCGGTCGAAGCGGGATGCGAAGTGCGCGAGTACACGCCGGCCGAAGTCAAGCGTGCCGTCGTGGGATACGGACGTGCGGACAAGCGGCAGGTCCAGCAGATGATCAAGCTGCTGCTTGGATTGGAGAAGGCACCCAGGCCGCATGATGCGGCGGATGCTCTTGCCGTCGCTATCTGTCACGTGCACTCAGGGCATGCACTGCGAGGCGCGCGCCACGAACCGCGCGATTCACATCGCGTCGCTCAGACGGCGAAGACGCTCAAGTCGTGGCGCCAGTATCGTCCTGCTCATTAGATGATTGCGTTGCTTCGCGGTCGAGTGCTCGACAAACAGCCCAACCGGATCATCCTCGACGTGAGCGGCGTCGGATACGACGTGCAGATCCCACTCTCAACGTTTTATGAAGTCGGTGAAGAAGGCACGGAGGTTTCTCTCCGCATTTACACGCATGTGCGCGAGGACGCCCTGCAGCTGTACGGATTTATCTCGGACGTGGAGCGCCAGGTGTTCGAGCGGCTGATCGGCATCAGCGGGATCGGACCGAAGCTGGCGATTGCGGTCTTGTCGGGGATGGACAGCCGGGAGCTGATTGTCGCCGTTCAGCGCGCTGATGTGGCGCGTCTGACCGGCATCCCAGGAATCGGAAAAAAAACCGCCGAACGTATCGTGCTGGAGCTGAAGGATCGGCTGACGCAACTGGCGGCTCCCGCCGTCGTCGGTCCGGCGGCGCCGTCCGCCGGCGATCGCCTTCGGATCGATCTGCTCTCGGCGCTGCAAAACCTCGGCTATCATCGGCAGCAGGTCGAAAGGGTGATTACTTCAGTGACGTCGGCTGCCGACGCGTCGGCTGCCGATGTGACCTTTGAGCAGGCGCTGAGAAACGCCCTCCGCGAGTTGATGCGATGAGCATGCGTAACGATATCGGTGCAGAAACTCTCGCGGCGCAATACCTCGAATCGGAGCTTGCCGAACATACCGAGCTCGTTGCGCGGACGCGCCAAGCGGTCAGCGAGGAGTTTGTTCGCCTGGTGAGCGCCTGCTCCGACGCGCTGCGCTCCGGTCACAAACTTCTCTTTTTCGGCAATGGCGGCAGCGCAGCCGACGCGCAGCATCTCGCCACTGAGTTCGTCGTTCGCTACCGGAAAAATCGCGCGGCGCTGCCTGCAATCGCGTTGACGACCGACACGTCCGCCCTGACCGCCATCGGCAACGACTTCGGCTTCGAGGAGCTCTTCGCGCGGCAGGTCGAGGCGCTCTGCCGAGCCGGTGATGTCGCAATTGGCATTACGACGTCTGGCAACAGCGAAAACGTGATCCGCGGACTGCGCGCCGCTAAAGCCGCCGGCGCCGTGACCGTTGCGTTTACGGGCGACGGCGGTGGTCGGCTCGCGGGTCAGGTCGATCGCAGCATCTTCATTCCGTCGAAGGCAACGGCTCGCATCCAGGAAATGCATTTGATGTTGGGACACGTCTTGTGCGCGCTGCTCGAGCAGGAAGCGGAGTGATGACAGATCGCTTTGTCGCGCCCAGCCCATCCGAAGACGAAGCGCAGTACGAAGCAGGACTGCGGCCACGTTCACTGAACGAGTACATCGGCCAGGATCGACTGCGCGACAACCTGCACGTCTCCATCGCTGCGGCGCGCGGACGCCGCGAAGCGCTCGATCACGTGTTGCTGTATGGTCCTCCAGGCCTGGGAAAGACGACACTCGCCTATGTGATCGGCAACGAGATGGGTGTAGCCGTTCGCGCGACCGCTGGTCCGGTCATCGAGCGGCCAGGTGATCTCGCGGGGATGCTGACCGATCTGCAGGAACACCAGGTCCTCTTCATCGACGAGATCCACCGCATGTCGCCAGTCATCGAGGAGATTCTCTACCCGGCGATGGAGGACTACGAGCTGGACATCGTGATCGGCCAGGGGCCGGGCGCGCGTTCGGTGAAAGTGCCGCTGCAGAAATTCACCCTGATTGGTGCCACCACGCGGGCGGGGCTGCTGACCTCTCCACTCCGCGCGCGTTTTGGCATCGTCCACCGCCTCGACTTCTACACCAACGAAGACATCGAAGAGATCGTGCGCCGCTCGGCGCGCATTCTCGACGTGACACTGCAGGACGACGCTGCGGCCCAGATCGCACGGCGATCGCGCGGAACTCCCCGCGTTGCGAACCGGCTGCTTCGTCGTGTGCGGGACTTCGCCCAGGTGCGCGCCGATGGCCGCATCAGCGGCGAGGTGGCGCGAAAGGCCATGGATCTCGTCGGCGTGGATGACAATGGCTTCGATGAGGTTGATCGCCGGCTGCTGCAGACGATCATCGACAAGTTCAGCGGCGGACCCGTTGGCGTAAACAGCCTGGCGGCTGCCATCAACGAAGAAAAAGACGCGATCGAAGATATGTACGAGCCGTTCCTGATCCAGGCCGGGTTTCTCGATCGAACGCCGCGTGGCCGCGTCGCCACGCCGCGCGCCTACGAATACTTCGGGCTCACGGCCCCGCGGAGGGATAGTCGACTGTGGTAATCGCTTCGTCGCGTACCGACTGCCGTGCGCGCATTTCCAGCCTCGCCACCTACGTTCCACCACGCGTTCTCACCAACGCCGATCTCGAGAAGATGGTCGAGACGAGCGATGAGTGGATCCTGCAGCGGACCGGCATCAGGGAACGGCACATCGTCGAGCCTGGCGTCGCGACGTCCGATCTGGCGGCCGAGGCTGCTCGAGAGGCGATCGCGCGCGCCGGTCTCAAACCAACCGACATCGACTTCATCGTCGTCGGAACGACGACGCCGGACATGCTGTTTCCGAGCACGGCGTGTCTCGTCCAGCACAAGATCGGCGCGACACGGGCGTGGGGTTACGACCTGTTCGCGGCATGTTCAGGATTCACGTACGCGCTGACGACTGCGGCGCAGATGGTATCTGCCGGCGGCAGCCGTCACGCGCTGGTCATTGGCGCGGATGTGATGTCCAGCATCATCGACTACACCGATCGAGCCACGTGCGTGATTTTTGGTGACGGCGCGGGCGCTGCAGTGGTCGAAGCATCGGGCGATCCGGATATCGGCATCATCGATTTCGAGAACTACATCGATGGGAGTGGAGGCGAGTCGCTGTGCATGCCCGCAGGCGGCAGCTTGCGGCCCGCGTCGGCGGATACGGTCGCGCAGCGGCTGCACTACGTGAAGCAGGACGGTCAGGCGGTGTTCAAGTTTGCCGTTCGCAACACGGAGGAAGCGTGCCGGCGGATTCTTCAGCGCAACAACTTGAGCGCCGAGAAGATCGATCTGCTCGTCTCGCACCAGGCGAACCGCCGCATCATCCTGTCGGCGGCAGCGAAGCTTGGCGTGCCGGAGGAGAAGGTTGTGATCAACATCGAACGGTTCGGCAACACCACTGCGGCCACGATTCCGCTGGCGTTGAGCGACGCCGTAGACGCCAAGCGACTGAAGCGGGGCGATCTGCTGTTGATGGTTTCCGTCGGCGCCGGCTTCACCGTGGGATCCGTGTTGCTCAAGTGGGGCTTGAAGGAATAGAGTGCGGGGTCAGACCCCTTCACACCGTTTCACATGCGCCAAAGTGTGAAGGGGTCTGACCCCACCAACCCAATTTCCATACCCACCAAAGTCGATAACGTCATCTTGAAGGTCGACGGGCGCGAGGTTCGGCTGACGAACCTGCGCAAGCCCTTCTGGCCCGAGCTCGGCGTCACCAAGGGCGACTTGATCCAGTACTACGCCGACGTCGCGCCGGCGCTGCTCCCGCACATCCGCGATCGCGCCATGGTCATGCGCCGCTACCCGAATGGCGCCGCCGGCGCATCGTTCTTCATGAAAGAGGCGCCGAGCCCGCGGCCGTCGTGGATCCGTATCTGTGCGATCGATCATGGCGACGGGAAAGTCGTCAACTTCCCGGTGATTGATGACCGGCCATCGATTCTGTGGCTGATCAATCTGGGATGCATCGATCTCAATCAGTGGTATGCGCGCTGCGACGACGTGCACCGGCCGGACTTCCTGCATTTCGACCTCGATCCCGGCGACGGCGCGACATTCGAGCAGGCCTGCGAAGCCAGTCTCATCGTGCGTGATGCGCTCACCACTCTTGGCATGAAGCCGTACGTGAAGACGACCGGGTCGCGCGGCTTGCACGTCTACGTCGGGTTGAAGCGGGGGCCGACGCAGGATGTCGTGCACACGTTCGCGAAAGCGCTGGCAACGGAACTCACCTCGCGAAACCCGAAACTGATGACGGTCGGCTACCGCGTTGCGGCGCGGCCGAAAGGGCGAGTCGTTGTCGATTACAAGCAGAACGCGTGGGGCCAGACGCTCGCGAGCATTTACTCGGTACGCCCCAAGCCGCGGGCCACTGTCTCGACACCGGTGACCTGGAAGGAGATCGAAAAGGGCATCCGGATGGAGGACTTCAGGATCGACAACGTGCGACAGCGAATCGCGAAACTTGGCGATCTCTGGAAGCCGCTGCTGACCCAGAAGGAGCGCACCAACCTCGATCGCTTCTTCGGGAAATGACACCGGGTGTAATTTCCTGACGACACATGCGGAAATTACACCCGGTGTCTTTACGCACCAGCGATTTCGATTTCGAGCTGCCGGAGGAGTTGATCGCACAACGTCCGCCGGAGGAGCGGGGTCAGTCGCGATTGATGGTCCTCCCGCGGCATGCTGGTGCTATCGAACACACATCGTTCGCGCACCTCGGCGACCACTTGCATCCTGGCGATCTCCTTGTCGTGAACGACACGCGAGTCTTTCCCGCAAGGCTGATCGGTCATCGCGTGCCGAGCGGCGGCGCAGTCGAATGCCTGTTACTTCGTCAACTCCCAACGTCCAACTCCCAACTCCCAAACGCATCCAATTCCGAATCCCGAATCGCGAACCTCGAAGAATGGGAAGCTCTCGTGCATCCAGGCCAGAAGCTCAAACCTGGCGCCAGGGTCGTGTTCGAGTCCGGCAAGGTGCGGCTGCATGGCGAGGTTCTGGCCCGACACTTTCACGGCCGCAGGACGATTCGATTGTGGACCGACGATGGGACGCCGGTAGCCAGAGCCGTGGAGCAGATTGGCCACATCCCTCTACCGCCATACATCAGTCGACCTGACGACGCCGCCGATCGTGAGCGGTATCAGACCGTCTACGCCCGCGAGGCGGGATCGGTCGCGGCTCCAACCGCGGGTCTGCATTTCACGAGCGACGTGCTCGACGATCTGCGCGCGCGCGGTATCGAGATCGCTGCGATCACGTTGCATGTCGGATACGGAACCTTCAAGCCGGTCAGGGTCGAGGACGTCGACGAACACGAAGTCGATCCAGAGACATACTCGGTGTCAGAACCAACCGCGGATGCGCTGACGAAGGCCCTCCGCGACAGGCGGCGAATCATTGCTGTCGGGACGACGACCACCCGTGCGCTCGAATCGCTGCCAATTGATCCGACCGGTCTGATCCTCCCTTCTGATGGGAGCACGCGTCTCTTCATTCATCCCGGGCATCGGTTTCGTATCGTCCAGGGCCTGCTGACGAACTTCCACTTGCCGCGATCGTCGCTCCTGATGCTGGTCGCGGCCCTCACTGGCCGCGAGCGCATCCTCGCCGCATATCGCGAAGCGGTCGCGCATTCATACCGTTTTTACAGTTATGGCGACGCCATGCTGATCGCCTGAGCCGTTGGTCTGCAAACGTTTGTAGCGGCGGCCTTTCAGGCCCGCTGAACAGCCTGCGGATGAGTTAACGCTGCGCGGCACCCCTGCCCAGGCCGTTCGGGGCGGCCTTCGAGGTCGTTAGATCCCTTGTAGCACGCAGCATCTTGGCGGGCTCGGCAATGCAGAAGCGTTTCCAGCGTCAGGACGCCTTCTGTAACGAAATTCGGTGCCGATGCACTACCTGCCAACGAGGCGAATGGACGATGCGGTTCGTCCGGAGGTTGTGAACATGGAGACCACTACGATGCTCGGCACGAGCGCGACGATGCGTGCGATCGAGCGGGAGATTTCAGTGGCTGCCGGATGCGGCGCGAAGGTGTTGATCACCGGCGAGAGCGGTGTTGGTAAGGAACTGGTAGCACGACTCATTCATGAGCGCGGTCGTCGCGCCAACGCGCCCTTTGTCCCAATGAACTGCGCCGGGCTCCCGGACTCGCTGCTCGAGTCGGAGTTGTTCGGGCACGTGAGAGGCAGCTTTACCGGCGCCTACCGGGACAAGCGTGGCCGCCTCGAGTCCGCCCACAAGGGCACGATCTTCATGGACGAAATCGGCGAGATGAGCCTGCGGATGCAGGCGATGCTGCTGCGATTCCTCGAGACCGGTGAGATCCAGCGAGTCGGCGCCGATCGCTCGCTGCCTCCTCTCGACGTTCGCGTCATCGCGGCCACGCACCGCGACCTGGTAGCCGGTGTTGCCGACCAGAGCTTTCGCGAAGATTTGTTTTACCGGTTGAAAGTCATTCACATCGACGTCCCGCCGCTGCGCGAACGCAGGGATGACATACCGTGCCTCCTTCATTACTTCCTGGAAACGTTTTCGAACATCCATGGACTGCCGGTTCCTGAGGTCGGTCCCGTCGCGATGCAGCGCCTGCTGACGTATGACTGGCCCGGGAATGTCCGGGAGCTCAAGAACGTCGCTGAGCGGCTGGTCGTTCGCGGTGGCGGTGACGGCCAGATCGATATCCGGTCGCTGCCGCTCGAGATCGCACAGGAACGACGGACGACGGTCGCGTCGTCGGCTCAACCTCGGGGCGAACAGCGGCTCAATCGCCTGATCAGCGAGGGACTCTCTTTTTGGGAAGAGATCCACGAGCCATTCATGAAACGTGACCTGACGCGCGAGGACGTGAGGCAGATCGTGCAGGCCGGCCTCACCTACACACGCGGCAACTACAAGATGCTCGTACGCGCTTTCAACATGCCGCCGCACGACTACAAACGGTTCCTCAGTTTCCTGCGGACGCACGGTTGTCACGTGTCGTATCAGTCGTTTCGACTCGTGAAAGGCAACGACGCATCGGTGCCCACGACGGCATGCGCATGAGCTTTGCCGTGAGTCGCGAGGCTCACGGCTCAGCTTTGGAGATTGAATCGTGCAATGCCTGGCCTTTTGCGTTGCGGGAGTTTCGAGCGCGGACATACGATCTCGCCACTTGCGCAATGAACCGCGACATGAGTTCGATCGCCGTTACCTTGATCGGCTGGCGGCGGGCGACCCGGAGATCGAATCGCACTTCAATCGGTACTTCCGCGAGTTGCTCGTGATCAAGCTGCGGTCGCGCTTGCGATCGTCCGCCCTCGTCGACGACGCGATCCAGGAGACATTCCTTCGTGTCTTACGCGCGGTCCGGCAGCCCGGCGGCATCCAATCACCCGGTGGCTTCGGCAGCTTCGTGAATTCGGTCTGCAACAACGTCCTGTTCGAGCTGTATCGGTCCAATTCGCGGGTCGATTCGCTGGGCGAGGACACCGGTTCTCAGATTCGCGACACCCACGCCAGCGCTGAGGAATCGGTTGCCGTCGACGAGGAACGCGCCGTCGTCCGCAAAGTCCTCGCGACGTTGCCGCAAAAAGAGAAACAGCTGCTGGAGTGGCTGTTTTTCGAGGAGCGGGACAAGGATGAGATTTGCCAGACGCTCGGCATCGATCGCAACTACTTGAGAGTCCTCGTGCATCGAGCAAAACAACGCTTCAAGGCGGAGTACGTCGGGTCATGAAACGGTGCGGCTCCTTCTGACACTAATGCTGCAGAAGACCATGACGCATCAGCAGGCACTCGACACGATGGCAGCAGAACGGTATCTCCTCGACGAGATGACCGAGCTCGAGAAGCACGCGTTCGAGGAACACTTCTTCGACTGCAGCGACTGCGCGACGGAAGTGCGCCTCGGTGAACGCATTCGTGTGGAAGTGCGCTCCGTCCGGAATCTTGATTCGAAGACGATGGAGACGAGCGCTCGAGACTCGAACGTCATTGAATTCAACAAGCGCCCCGCCTGGCGCCGGCCGTCGATCTTTGTTCCCTGGGCTGTCGCAGCCACGATCGCCCTTGCGGCGAGTTATCAATCACTCGTTGTCGTTCCCGGTCTCCGGCAGGCAGTGTCGCCGCAGTCGTTGTCTCCCATCATGCTGCGTGAAGCAACGCGAGGAGCGCTCCCGGTAGTCACCGTCGTTCCAGGGCAGCGTTTCATTACGCTCGGTGTCGACGTGATAGCCCAATCGACGAAGGACGTCAGATATGACCTTCTCGACGCGGCGGGCAACGCGATACTATCTGGCCGGACGCCGCTCCCCCCTTCGGGCGCTCCGCTCCTTTTGCTGATTCCAGCAGATGAGCTTGGTCAAGGCCGGCGTATGTTGATCGTGCGCGACTCCGATTCATCGGGTGCGCCGCTCGGCGAGTACAGCTTCGACGTCAACTAGCCAAGGGCGGTGCCCTGAATATGTTGCTGAAACGCCCCAGGCTAGTTTCCAGTATTTCTTGCGCGCTTCGCGCGCTGGACCGTCATGCGGATGGGCAACGAGGATGAAATTCGCGTTCGGGCCCGCATAACCGTCCAAGACATCACGCTACGGCGTTCTAGTCACATATGGAGCTCACGAAGCGATTTCTGTTTCGCGGCAACGCATCCGCTCTGAGTGGCCTCTTCTATCGTCCCGACACGGTGATCGTGGACATGCCTGGTGCCAGTTCTTTGGGGGTGTCGGGGGGGCGATCGCAAGCGCAGATACCGGGACGCGCGTTTGGCGACGTGATTCGTTTCGGGTCCGCAATGACATTCGCCGAGGGGCTGTACGACGACGAGAAAAAGGCGAGAGAGGTCAGTGATCACAAGGGACTGCCGGAAGAGTTGAACGCGACCACCAACGTTGCGGCTGAAATTCGCGAACTGGCCGTCGGTCAGAAGCCGCTCTTCAGAGCGAAGCGAATCCGCGGAGCGCTCGTGAGCAAAAGTCCGCGCGGAAGCGGCGAGCCGTCGATCGCTCCCGCCAAAGGGTCTGTCATTCAGGGTGTTGACATCGGCGGATTCGCTCTCGATGTCACCCTGAACATGAGCTTGTTTCAGAAGTACGACACACGCTCGAAGGTGGCTGCGGCTGCGGACGATCCCAAGGTGATGGACAAGTTCGGGCAGCATTTCCTCCCCACGGCGACGATCGCGGGCCAGACGCGCCGGTCGGGGCTCGTCGTTCGCAACGGCATCATCTACACGACCATCGTCGAGAAGATGGCCTGGACCGGGAAACCCTACCCTGGCGCGAAGATCGACGGCCACCTCGTCATGGTGCCTGACTTCGGTCAGATCTTTTTCGGCGAGCTGCTCGTCGGGAGCTCCGAGCGACGCCTGACAATGGTCCGATTCGATATGGGCTCGCCGATCGGGGGTTGGGCGGACGGCGGCGGCGTCGACACGAATGGAAGTTTCTATCCGTAGAAGGCTCGCGGGACTCGCCGCGCTGCTCCTGGTGCTGGCCTCCTGCAGCGCCAGAACCGATCGCCAACTTCAAGATCTGTACGACAGCGGGTCGAAACAACTTCTCCTTGGTGAACTGGACCGCGCGCGCGAGCTCGCGAACCGTGGTCTCAACATCGCGAATCGCCAGCCCGCCACGGCGTGGCCGTGGAAGTTCAGGCTGCTCCTCGATGAGATCCGCCTCATCGATCGCAGGCTCTCCGAGCCATTTCCCGCGCTGGATGAGAGCATCCCCGAGAGCTCTGAGCATGCGTGGGTCAGAGCGCGACAGAGATTTCTGAAGGGGCAGCATCACCTGGTCAGGAGCAACCTTGCCGACGCGATCGCGGCGCTGGACGCGACGGCTGCTCTTGCAAAGAGCGTCAGCGCCACCGATGTTTTCATCGACGCCGAGATCCTCAAGGGAGTGGCGTTGATCCGTCTCGGTCGCGCCAGCGAAGGCGACGCCACGCTGAGTGCCGCGGCGCAGGCTGCGAAGTCATCTGGAGATCGTTTTCGCGAGGCCAGCGCGACCATGAATCGCGGAGCCGGGTATCTCGTCAGGGATCGGTACGACGAGGCGCTTCCGTTCTTCGAAGCTGTGATGTCCATGACCGATCTGTCTGCGTACATGGTGTACGCCGTCGCATTGAGGAATGCCGGCGTCTGCTACGCGCGGCTTGGCGATTTCGATCGCGCCATTGCCGTGGAGCGCAAGAGTGTCGAGGTCAACGAGC
>Ga0207645_10001093_pt1 | contig 22381 bp, 21 predicted proteins | sample KBSM53metaG_FD_184331 | JGI IMG/M metagenome (GOLD analysis project Ga0207645, IMG submission 184331) | Miscanthus rhizosphere microbial communities from Kellogg Biological Station, Michigan, USA - KBS M5-3 metaG (SPAdes) (version 2) | ecosystem: Host-associated > Plants > Roots > Rhizosphere >...
AAACGCAGCACTGGGATTTTCCCGATCCTTTTGGCGATGCTGAGCGGTTCAATCTGAACGTCTCGATGACCAATAATGTCTTGGCGGCGTCGCGCGCGGCAGGCGTGAAGAAAATCGTCTGCGGCTCGAGCCTAGCTGTGTACGGTTTTTATTATCCGCGCACGGCAGTTCAGCCCGACTACTTACCGATCGACGAAGATCATCCGCTGAGACCGCAAGACCCTTACGGATTGACCAAGCTTATTGGGGAAGAACTCTGTAATGCTGCAGCGGCTAGTGGCGATATTCAGATTGCGAGTTTGCGATTTTCCGGAGTTTATACCGAGGCGCATCGCGGGCTCATTTTAGAACGAAAAGAGAAGCCGCTGATCCGCGGCATCGGCGCACTGTGGGCCTATATCGATGTGCGCGATGCGGCGCGCGCGTGTCGACTCGCTCTCGAAGTTAACTTATCCGGTCATCAAGCATTCAACATCTGCGCGTCGGAAAGTTTTATGGAGGCGCCAACCGTCGAGTTGTTGAAAAAATATTTGCCCGAAGTGAAGGCGATGCGACCGATCTCAGACTGGGAAAGCGGCTACGACGTGGCGAAGGCGAAACGAATGCTGGGATTTCAGTCGATGCTGCGGCTGCCGTAGTAGGGGCTCGACGATTGGAACTTTATGAATGAAATGGATTAGGCTGAGAATCCGCGGCGCAAAAGATCGATTGTGGTTACGCACTACAACGAATGTGCCCAACAGAGCAATGAGAAGGAAAATTAGTGGAGGCTCTAGTTTGCCGTTATGATGGATCTCCGTGAGTTTCTCGACCAGCTGGAAAAAACAGGCGAACTGCATACGGTCGCCGCAGAAGTCGATCCCAAACATGAGCTCGGCGCGATTTGCAAAATCTTCAACGAGCGGCCCAATAGCCCGGCCTTGCTTTTCGAAAACGTAAAAGGGTCGACGATTCCGGTGGTCGGCCAGCTGTTGGCAAGCGATCGCCGTGTCGCGTTAGCGCTAGGATTGTCGAAGAAAAACGTCTTCGAAGAGACGGTCCGGCGCGCGAGCACCCCGATCACCCCGCGGCGGGTTTCCGCTGGCCCTTGCCAGGAAGTCGTGATGGAAGGACCCGACGTCGATATTACGAAACTGCCGCTGTGCACCAACAACCCGCGGGACGGCGGCCCTTATATCACTGCGGGCCACGTGATCCTCAGAGATCCCGAGTACGGCAATAATCTCGCGATCTATCGGATGATGCTGGTATCGAAGAACGAAGTGACCATTCGTTTCACGCCGGGTCACGATGGGCACGATTTCATCAGGAACGCGGAAAAACGTGGGCAAAAAACTTTTGAAGTGGCCGTTTGCATTGGTGTGCCGCCTGCGGTTTACGTGGCGTCACAGTTCGAGCCGCGCGCTGGGGTTTACGAGCTGGAGATTGCCGGCGGATTGAGCGGTGAAGCCGTCGACGTGGTCAAGTGCCGAACCATCGATCTGGAAGTGCCGGCGCTTGCCGAGATCGTCCTGGAGGGCGAGCTCACAATCCCCGCAAAGAGCGGCGATGAAGGACCATTCGGCGAATTTTGCGGCTATACGACCGCACAAGTGCCGAACGAGCGAATCATGACGATCAAAGCGGTGACGCAGCGGCGCAACCCGATCTATCACAACATCTGGCTCGGCAAGCCGCCGCACGAGCATCTCTACGTCGATGCCTTGACGTATGCCGTGGCGGCGTATCAGGAATTGAAGCCTGCTTATCCGGCATTGAAGAAAGCCTATGCACCGCCCTGGGGAGTTTCGATCGTTTTGATTCTGCAACTGGAAAAACGTTTGATGCGCCCCGGCATCGTCAATAATATCCTGGCGGCTTCGCTCTACACGCGAAGCGGCAAATGGAAGCATGTCTTCGTGGTGGATGAAGACATCAATCTCGAAGACTCCAATGAAGTTCTCTGGGCACTGACCACACGATTTCAGCCGGCAACGGACATGTACGTCATTCCGCGCAGCATCACGAGCTCACTCGAGCCATCGGCAGGCGCCGACGGGTTGACGTCAAAACTGATGCTCGATTTGACGATGAAAGAGAATTTTCGCGGCGAGGTGGCGGAGCCCACCGAGCAAATGCGGCGAACGGTTTTGCAACGCTGGAAGGAATATGGTTTCAAATAGAGAATCGTTCTAGCAGGATGCTGAAAAAGCGCTCGGAATGCTTCGATAAGCTCAGCATGCGCGGATTTCTCTCAGGTATTTCAGAAATTTCTCCGCTCGTCCTGCCTGTCGAAGGACAACAAACGAGTTTTTCAGCAAGCTGCTCGACATTCAAATCGTCAAATGCTTTAGGCTAGATCGAAAGAGAAACGGTAATGGCGAACGTGAGTGCTAAGAGGAAATCCAAGACGGCGACGATCGCAGATATCGCGCATGTCGGACCCGGCACGCCATGCGGTGAATGGTTTCGACGCTACTGGGTGGTCGTCGGCATCGCGCGCGATCTCTACGATATCCCTCAAGCGGTCAAAGTGCTGGGCGAAGATCTGGTCTTGTTTCGCGATGAGTTCGGCAAGCTCGGCTTGCTCGGGCTCCACTGTCCGCATCGCGGCACATCGTTGGAATACGGCGACATCGAAAACGGCGGCCTGCGCTGCCCGTATCATGGCTGGCTCTTCGATGTGACCGGGCAATGTCTGGATATGCCGGCGGAGCCAAAGGACAGCAAGTTTCCACAAAAAGTAAAGCATCTTTCCTATCCGTTGCGGGAATTGGGCGGTTTGTTGTTCGCGTATATGGGACCGGAAAAAAATCCGCCACCGGTGCCGCGCTATGCACCGCTGCTCGATCGCAGCGGGCAACGGCAGATCGAGCCGGTGCGGCACGCGGATTATAATTGGTTCAATTTTTTTGAAAATTCCGCCGACCCCGCTCATGTCTGCATCCTGCACCGTCATGCCGGTTATGGGCAACAATCCTGGGGCAATCAGTTTTTCAGCTACACGGACATGCCACATTTCGAATTCGTTGAAATGGATTACGGCATGAAGGTTGTCATGACGAAGCCGGGGCCGAGACCCGAAACGGAATTCGTCGACGAGATGAGCCTGGCCCTGCCCAGCATCATACAAGTCGGAGATACGGAATTTGTTCATGCCAAAGTGGATGCCGCGGCATTGATGACCGAAGGGTCTCGCTGCGAGCACTGGATGTTCGTGACGCCTAACGATGACGAGCATTTCATGCTTTTCACAGCGGACAATTACCTGGGGCCGGTGGAAAATTTCTTTGACCACCTCAAGGAAGTGCGCGCCAAGGAAGCACCGGTGCACGAAGTGAAGCCCTACGACAAACGAAAATATATGCCGTATAAGGGAAATATCCGGCAGGAAGATATCATGACGCAAGGGACGCAGGGATTGCTCGGCAAAAGATCGGAACAACTAGGCTCATCGGATCGCGGCGTCATCAAGTTTCGTAAAATCGTTCTGGATGCGATCAACAGGGCGTTGGATGGCGGCCGTCCCAAGGGCGTACTCGCGGACAAGAAAGCCGACGCGGTATTTCGTTTGGACACAGAAGTAGGGGTGAGGCCGGTAGGAGCGAAGAATGGTTTGCCCGTAGCCAAATCTGAAAGGGGACCAGCATGATTCGAGGAGTATTGCTGCCGATCATTACGCCATTCGATGAGAAAGTCCGGGTTGACGAGCAGATCATGCGCGCGCTCGTCGATTTTCATATCAAAGCAGGTGTGCAGGGTTTGTTCGTGCTCGGATCCACGGGGCAAGGGCCGGCGATGACCATCGAAGAGCGAAAACAAGCGGCCGCGATTGCGCTCGATCAGGCGAGGTCGCGGGTTCCAGTGATCATCCACATCGGCACCGCGGACGCGCAAAGCACGGTGGAATTGGCCGAGCACGCCGCGGCGCACAAGGCCGACGCTGTCGCGATCGTGCCGCCGTACTATTACTCCGATCATACCGAATTCGAGATCATCGCTCATTACAAAGCGGTCGCGAAAGCCGTGTCGTTGCCGATTTTTATCTACGAAAATCCAAAATATTCCGGCATATCGATTCCTCCGGCGTTGGCGGTTCGGATGAAGGAGCAAGTGCCCATGCTTAAGGGAATCAAAGTCGCTTATGGGCAAGGCGCTCTACTGGAATATGCCCGCTTGCTGCCTGATGTTTCAGTTTTTACCGGCAATGCGGATCTGTTTGGTTTAGTGCCATTTGGCGTCGCCGGCATGATTAACCCGCCGACCAGCTTTGTGCCCGAGCTTTGCGTGGAGCTCTTCAACGCGCTTGACCGTAAAGACTACGCAGAGGCGGTGAAAGCGCAAAAACGCGTCGATACCGCGGCGCGGCTAGTCGCCGCGCGTTTACGGAAATACGGCCGTGTGCCGCTGCAGGAGGTTTTTCGCATGCGCGGTTTTGCGGTCAAGCGATTTCCGAAATGGGAAACCGAGCAGATGCCGAAAGATGAGATTGCAAAACTCGAGCGCGAGCTCAGAACCGAGGGCATCCTTGGTCAATAGACAGCCTCTGCTTCGATGATTCGTTACGCCTGTTTCGAGTGGCTCGCGCCGCTTCTCACAGACCAGCTCGTTGTCACATCTTTAAGCGGCCAACGGGTCGAGTGGGGTCATCTCTCCAAAAGGGACGCTGATCTTAACCTGGGCTCAATGGGTAATGCTTTGGCGGTTGGAATCGGCTTGGCACTGGCTTTGCCGCACCGAAAGGTGCTCGTGTTTGAATCCGACGGCAGCGTGCTGCTCTCACTTTTCAATCTGCCAACTTTGGCCAATTTGAATCCTCATAACCTGGCGGTATTCGTCTTCGATAACCAAGCGTATAGCGGCACTCGGATCAGCTACCCGAGTGCGACGGCGCGAAAAACCGATCTGGCCGCAGTTGCCCGAGGGTCGGGCGTTGATCAGGTGGTGACCGTTTCGGAATTGGAAGAGTTCAAGCGCGAAGCGACCAGGGCGCTGAATCAGGCGGGCCTGCGTTTCGTCGTTTGTAAAATCGAAGAGAGTCTCGGCCACCGAACGCTCACCCGCAGCAATGTCGATCTGCTGGAAACGAAATACCGCTTCGTCCGTTATCTCGAGCGCACCGAGGGCAAGGCGATTTTCCAAGGCCGCGGGTGAATTCCTTACAGCGGTCGAAATCCTTTGACGTTTCTTGCTGACGATGAATAGCAGGCAGGGCGTATACGGCCCTACGGAAATTTAATTCTTATCGTACCATCGATGAAAACCGAGCTCGCAAAACGCACCGTGGCTGGTCTCAAGCAGGCCGGAATCAATTTTGTCACCTACATTCCCGAAACCAGACTGAGTGAGATTCTGCCGGTGATGAAGGCGGATGATTTCTTTGTACTCGCTCCGGTCGCCAGCGAAGCCGAAGCCGTCGGCATCGCCGCGGGCGCAGCTTTGGGTGGAAAATGCGCCGCTGTTTATATGGAGGGAACGGGTCTCTTCGTATCGACCTACAACCTGTTAACGGTGGGCGAGCGATACGGCGTGCCGATGCTGCTCATCGTCGCCTATGTCGGCAGCTTCGAAGATCAACGAAACAGCTATCTGTTTTCTCACTACGGTAACAAGACCAAGGGAATCCTCGACACCTTGGGAATACAGCACATTACGATCGAATCCGGGGACCGGGTGGAGCAGCACATCAACGATGCAGTTCGAATGATGAATGCCTTGAAGCTGCCGGTGGCTCTGCTGTTTACCGGAGAATTTACGGAATAATGTTGCACTCACAACCAGGGTTCATGCCATGCATTGCCGAATAAAAATCGCCGTTCTTTTCGCCGCTGCGTGGTTGTTTTCGGCAGCCGATTCCGCAGCGGCGAAAACTATTTATATCGCAATCTCCAATCCGGACATGTCATTTTTGAGTGGCGGTGTCGCCAAATACCAAGGCTACTTCAAAGATGAGGGACTCGATGTCGAAGTCCTCCAGATGAACGCCAATGTTTCCATCGCGGCGCTTGCGGCGGGCAACGTGGATTACAACTTGATCCTGCAGTCCGTAGTAACCGCGAATCTGCGCGGATTGCCTCTAAAGATCGCTGGAATTCTGATCGAGCGGCCCAATCACGTTGTCGTCGCCCATCCGAGCATCCAGAAATTTTCCGACTTGAAAAACAAGAAAATCGCGATTAGCTCATTCGGCTCGCTGGTCGACATTCTTGCCCGTCTCACGGCGGCGCATTTCAACCTCGATCCGCGGAGCGATGTCCAGTACGTCGCAGCGGGAAGCAGCTCGGCGCGGGTCGCGCAACTTCAGGCCGGCGTTGTCCAAGCGGCGTTCGTAACTCCGCCGGGAAATCTCAAGGCGGAAGCTGCGGGATTTAAAACCCTGCTGCGAGTACGAGACTTGTTTCCTTTTCCGGTGAACGGGATCGGCGTCACGGAGCAGAAGCTCAAAAACAATCGCGACGAGGTTAAAAAGATTGTTCGAGCGCTGCTCCGCGCCAATCGCTACATCATCAATAATCCTAAGGGGGCAATCAGGATTCTTGCCGATTGGGGAAGAACCAAGCCGGATGTCGCTGAGGCTGCCTATAACGATAACGCGCAGAACTATAGCCGCAATTTATTGGTCTCGATATCGACATTGGAAAACGTCATCGAAAGCACGCGCTGGAACATCGAATCGAAAAAGAACGTCGGGGTCGACGATATATTCGATTTCAGCCTGGTGCGCGAAGTGCTCAAAGACATGGGAGAGTCGCCGAGTTGAGAGCCTCAACTTTCATTCCAATGAGCCGTCTTACAGTTTGTCTTGTGGTGGTTCTCATTTGCATTGGGACGTCCTCCTGGGCGGCGCAATCCGGCAGCGAAAAAGTCGTCTTTTCTATTCCCAGTCGAAGCATCGCCGCGGTCGATCTCTACATCGCCAAGGAGCGGGGCTTCTTTCGCGAAGAGGGGCTCGACGTGGACATCGTGCAGATCCGCGGCAACGTGGCAATCGCGGCGGCGCTCAGCGGCCAGGTGCAGGCCACCAACGGGATCGGGACGGTGATTCGCGCGTTGGAGCGGAGCGACGTGCCGCTCAAAATCTTAACCGTAAGCCTCAAAAGAAATCTGTTCTGGCTTGTCGCCCGCCCGGGAATCACCTCGATCTCGCAACTCAAGGGGAAAATCCTGGGCACGACCACCTTCGGTGGTTCGCAACATACCGCCGCAACTCGTCTGATCCGCAAAGGCGGCGTCGATCCTGACAAGGATCTGACAGTGGTGGTGGGAGGAGATGTCCCGGCGCAGCTGCAGAGCCTCATCAGCGGAGCCATCGACGTCGCCGCGCTTTCACCGCCGACCGTTATCCTGGCGCGAGATAAATTTCACATGAACATACTGGGTTCGGCCATGGAAGACGTTGCCAATCTGCAGAACGGCACCGCCGTGACGGAAAAACTTCTCCGGGACAATCGAGTCCTGCTGAAAAGAATTCTGCGCGCCCGCGCGAAAGCCAACCGGTATTTCTGGGAAAATGAATCAGGCACGAGCGAAGTGCTGGCGAAATTTCAGAACGTGGACAACGCGGTCGCTCGCGAGTCTTACCGACTGGCCAAAGCCGCGTTCACCAGCGATGGCATTCCGTCGGCAAAAGAAATTGAAGAGTTTCTGAAAGCGGACGCGGAGTTGCTCAAGCTGCGCGAGCCAGTTTTGCCAGCAAAGATTTTTGATTTTTCGTTGCAGCGCGAAATTAATCAGGAATTAGCGGTTCGGTAAGGACGCGTACTAAATTTATCGAAACCGTTGCTCGTGCCCTTTCAAATTGTCATACCGGCGGAGGCCGGTATCCAGAAGCATTTTTGAAATTCTCGCAAGGCGCGGGAAAGTTTGTCCGGGCGGCCTAAAGGCAAAGGTTAAAAAACATTCCGAATCTGACATCGACTCTATAAATGGAAGCGGCGCTGGCGCAAAGATTGGTTTCGGGCCTCAAGCAAGCGGGCATCGACCTCGTCGCTTACCTGCCTGAAACACGGCTCAGCCAGATTTTGCCGCTCCTACGCGGCGATCCGACATTCACGTTGGTGCCGGTTGCCAGCGAATCGGAAGCGGTAACGATCGGTGCGGGCGCGGCGCTTACCGGGAAGCAGGTGGCGATCTATATCGAATGCACCGGGCTTTATGTTTCCTGCTACACTTTGGTCTCGATTGCGCGCCGTTACGGCGTGCCGCTGCTTTTAATCGTCGGTTACCTTGGCAGCATGGCGGATCAGCGGAACAACACGGTTTATGCAGTCTCGGGCTCGTACGTGGAACCGTTGCTCCATGCTATCGACATTCCGTTTCAGGTGCTTGAAAGCGGCGAACAGCTGGAACGGCGCATCGCGGATGCCGTACGCCAGATGCACGCGCTCAAGCTGCCAGTGGCGCTGCTTTTTACCGGAGAGTTCAGCGAATGATTCGCTATGATTGTTTGAAGCTGCTCGCGCCGCGCATCACGAACCATCTGGTGGTGACCTCGCTCAGCGGCCAGAAAATCGAATGGGCAAACCTGTCGCAACATCCGGGCAACCTTTTGATTGGAACGATGGGTACGGCGCTCGGCGTCGGCATCGGATTGGCAGTCGGTCTACCGCACCGAAAAGTGATCGTCTTGGAATCGGACGGCAGCATGCTGTTATCACTCTTCAATTTGCCGACTCTGGCGAATTTGGATCCCGAGAATTTGAAGGTGTTCGTTTTTGACAACCAGGTTTACAGCGGCACGCGGATCAGCGAGCCTACGGCCACGGCAGGAAAAACCGACCTCGCCAGAATGGCGCGGGGCGCCGGTATCGAGCACGCGGTAACGGTCGCTAGCCTGACGGAGTTTCGAGCTGAGATGGAGACGGCGGTGCAAGAGAGCGGGCTCAAGTTTGTTGTCTGCAAGATCGAAGAGAGCGTGGGCCACCGCGCGATTCTGCGCACCGATTTGGATCCGCTCGAAAACAAATATCAGTTTGTTCGATACCTCGAACGCACCGAGGGCCGGGCAATTTTCCGCGGCCGCGGATGAAAATTAATACTGCAAAGGAACAGACCGATGTCTATCACTGATCCAAAACACGCAGATGAATACGTGAACGAGCATTACCGCAAAGTCGCCGCGCGCTGGCGCGAACGGGTTACGGATTCTCCATTCATGCAACAACTGCGAGCCGGTACATTGCCTTTGGCCGCGCTCCGGACATTTTTCAAGAACTGGGGCTCCTATACGATCGAGATCAACACCGTGGAAGCGGCGTCGTACCACAAGCACATCGCTTTTTTTCGGAAGCACCGCGACTTGATGGCGCGCATGGCGGAAAAACTCGCGGATGAATTGATTCATCCCAAACCGCCGGGACACGTCCATGTTGTCGTCGAGACCGCCAAGGCGCTGGACATCGGCGAGGAGGAAATTTTTCTGGCGCCGATGCTGGCGGAATTTCGCGCCAAGCTCGACTTCAAGCGTTCTTTGTTATGGGAAGGCACCATGGCGGAATTTTATGCCGCCGGCGCGACCGAAGAACAAACCGGCTATTGGTCTGCGGACTTTTTCAAGGCGCTCACGACGCACTATGGATTAACACGCGAGCAGGCGATTTATTTTTCAACGCATGAAGAAGCCGATCTTAAAGAGCATGACGGCGTCATGGGACACGGAAGCTTCCGGCGCTTGGTGCTGCGTACGCTCATCGAAGACGGTATGGCGCAGTCGCGGCCTGGCTATACCCTCGAATACTGCGGCATGGCCGCGGTCGACCTACATGGAGTTTGTCTGCAGGCTGCCCTCAACGCAGCGCTGCGCTAATTCTCGTCAATGCAGCGAACGCGCCAAAATCCAACCGTCCGGCCGCGCCGGAAAAATAGCGCAGAACTCAAAATGATCGGCACGCCGACGCCGCGCCTCGAGGGCCCCGAGAAGGTCTCGGGCAAAGCGATGTACGCGAGCGACGTCTGCTTGCCCGGGATGCTTTGGTGCAAGGTGCTAAGGAGCCCGATCGCTTACGGGCGCATCAAACGAATCGATGTGAGCCGCGCGCTGGCTCTATCCGGCGTGGCTGCCGTGGTTAGCGGAAGAGACGTCACGGGTTTGCTCATAGGGCGCAAGATTTACGACATGCCGCTTTTGGCGGATGGCGTGGTTCGTTTCATCGGCGAGAAAGTCGCCGCGGTGGCGGCGGAAACCGAAGACATCGCCGAAGAGGCTCTGCGCCTGATCGAGGTGGACTACGAAGAGCTGCCTCCGATTCTCGACCCCCTCGAAGCCCTGGCTCCATTGGCGCCATTGCTTCATCCGGACATGCAGCGCTATCGCGGTTTGCTTCATCCAATCGAGCAGCCCAGCAATGTTTTTGTCGACATGAAATGGAGCAAAGGCGATGTCGATGCCGGATTTCGCATCGCCGATCTGATCATCGAGAACACATTTACGACTCGGCCCGTACATCAGGCGTACATTGAACCCCATGCCTGTGTCGTGCAAGGGCGGGCCGGTGGCGGAGCCGATATCTGGGGCTGCTCGAAGGTGCCGTTTGCTTTGCGCGAACAGGTCGCCATCGCCTTCGGCCAAAGCGTCGATAATTTGGTCGTGCATCCGTGCTACATCGGCGGTTGCTTCGGCGGCAAGGGCGATTTTATGGATGTGCCGGCCTGCTATCTGTTGTCGCTGAAAACCGGACGGCCCGTGAAGATGGTCATGGATTACGGTGAAGAATTCATTGCCGGTAATCCGCGCCACGCTGCCATCGTCCGGGTGAAGAGCGGCGCTAAAAAGGATGGCCGGCTGGTCGCACATCGGATGGATTACGTCTTCGATAGCGGCGCCTACGCGGCGTTCAAACCGCAAGGCTACCTGGTTGGCCCGAAGGAAGCCGCCGGCCCATATAACATTCCCAACGTCTTTATCGAGGAAAAAATCGTCTACACCAACAAGATTCCGTGCGGGCACATGCGCGCGCCGGGCGATCCACAGGGATTTTTTGCCAACGAGTCGCAGATGGATCTAATCGCGCGCCGATTGAACATGGATCCGATCGAGTTCAGAAAGAAAAATCTCATGCGCGACGGCGACGTCTCGCCGATAGGCCACGTTGTGCCCCACATCAAGAGTCATGAAATCGTCGACGAGGCGGTGCGCGCGTCCGGCTATGAAAAACCAAAAGGTAAACGCTGCGGCCGCGGAGTTGCGGTGGCGCAGTGGCTGCCATTGGGCGGAGAATGCCATGCGTTCGTAACCATCGATGTTCAGGGAAATGTGACGGTCGCGACGGCGATGCTCGACCAGGGAGCGGGGACGCATACCGCGATGCGACTTGTCGCAGCGGAAGAATTGAAGCTGCCGCTCGAAAGGATTCGTATCAGGACCCTCGATACAAGCGAAGTTGGACCGGACACGGGCATCGGGGCGAGCCGTGGGACGCGTATTTTCGGCAGCGCGACACGATCGGCGGCCGTGGAAGCGAGAGAGCAACTGCTCGAAGCGGCGAGCCGAAAGTTAGAGATACCCAAACAGCAGATCGAGTTGCGCGGCGATGGAACGATGCAAACTGCAGCACGCCAGAGCGTCAGTTATGGCGAGCTCGCCGCGTTTTGCGGCGGAGAGATTCGTGGTCATGGGTTTTACCGAAACTTTAATTCGGGACCCGAAGCAGCGCTGTGCGTTCAAGTGGCGGAAGTCGATGTCGATGTTGAAACCGGTCAGGTCAAGCTAAAACAGTTTACTACCGCGCACAGTACTGGAACGATTCTCAACCCGCTGATGCACCAAGGTCAGATCGATGGCGGTGTCGTAATGGGCATGGGCTACTGCCTCATGGAGGGCATGTCGATCGATGAGGGAAAGGTAACGGCGACGAACTTCGGCGAAAATAAAATCCCTTCAATTCGTGATATTCCTCCTCTTAAAACCGTTCTTCAGGAGTTCGCCGTCGGCAATGGTCCGTATGGCGGCATGAGCATCGGTGAGCCGCCGGTGGTTCCAACGGCCGCAGCGATCGCCAACGCTCTACAGGATGCAGTCGGTGTCCGAATCAAGGATTTACCGATCAGCGCGGAAAAAATCTTGAACGCGCTGAAAGCTCGGCGCGCCGAAGAGACGCTGTATCCGAGTAGCGGCGACACGTAATTTGGACAATCGTTCCCCCAACGATCCAAGACGTGCGCATGAGACTCGCGCATACGCGCAAATCAATTTCTTCGACGAAAATCCGCGTCTTTCCCTCTTGATAAAGTGAATGATCGAGCCCTCCCCTCGATGCCCGCGGGGCCCTACTCGGGCAATCGAATTTCAGAAACAGTCTAGCCGAGTAGGCAGCGAACGTCACATTTCGGCGCGCTCGATTGGCACAATCGGCCAGGCGACGACTTCTTGTAAACGGGAGAAATGGCACAGAGGTTTGCCGTCGGGTGTTTCTATTCCAGTGGCCTGAAGCATGGTACTGCGGCGCAGTTCTACAGCGGCAGGTTGCAACTGCCATTGCGGATGATGAATTTCACCGAAGACGATGCGATCGCGCTTGAGCGCGGTAAAAAGGCAGTATCTTTCCGTAAGCCAGTGATCCAATGTCCCTGGCGTAGCCAAGTAATTGGGCCCTGTTGGCCGATAAGATCCGGTGAATTCCGCTGCCGCGGCTTTCTTGTGATCGCGCAAGCTTTTGTAATCAATGGATTCGCCCGCTGATTGCACTTTCATACGTGCGTCGTAATAGGGCATGCCGAGCCAGCGCGCTGCTCTGACCGCCAGCCAATTGGCCGCATCCAGGCTGAAGAACCAAACGCCGGTTTTGTGCGGTGTCTTCACGTAAGTGCGGACGTTCAGCTCGGGAAAAGCCAAGGGGATCGGAAGGTAGTGCGGTCGAACACCGCTCATGTGAAACGGCACGACGCCGATCCAGCACCAGCCATCGAAAGTATCCAGTTCTAACGCTCGAGGAATGAAGGGCCGAAGTGTCTCTGGGCGAACGGGCCAGTGAAGAAACAGAACATCATGCCAGCGCATGAACAGAAACCACACTGTTTTTGGCAGCGGCCAGAGGCGATGCGATCGCTGCTCCAAGAGTGGCGCGACGTTCACCGCACCACCGGCAACCCAGCTCGCCGAGGCGAAAGTGCCTGCGCTCAGATTATCGGCTTTCGGTAGACCGTTGCGCCAGCCAGTTTTGAGTCTTGTCATTGGATCTGATACTCAGTGTACAGCGTTCAGCCCACGAGTATAGAGGAAAATGAAAGAGGAGCTTGCCCAACGATTGGTTCGAGGTCTCAAGGACGCGGGGGTCGACTTCGTGAGCTATTTGCCCGAGACGCGCTTGAGCCAGATCGTGCCTTTAATTCGTGACGATCCTGCCGTGGAATTGATTCCAGCCGCGAGCGAACAAGAGGCGGTTACAATTGCCGTAGGAGCGACACTGGGCGGAAAGCAGGGCGCGGTTTACATGGAGAACACCGGCGTCTACGTGTCGAGCTATAGTTTGCTGGTGACGGGCAAGCAACTCGGTGTGCCGATTCTTCTTGTGATCGGTTATCTGGGCGGTGTTCCCGATCAGCGCAACAGTTTTCTCTATGCGACGATCGGCAAGCATACGGTTCCGGTGCTCGAAGGCTTGGGCATCGAGTATCAAATTATCGAAGACGGTCAAAAGCTTGAAAACAAAATTCGCGATGCCGTGAGGGCGGCCAATGCGCAGCGTGCGCCTTATGCGTTGCTGTTTGCCGGGGAGTTTTCCGAATGATTCGGCATGCCTGTCTCGAACTACTCGCGGGAAAAATGACCGATCAGCTGGTCGTTACGTCCCAGAGCGGTCAGCGTATCGAGTGGGCGCAGATCTCGAGACACGAAGGTAATTTACTGCTCGGCATGATGGGCTGCGCCATCGGCGTCGCCACCGGCTTGGCCCTCGCTCTGCCGCAGCGAAAAGTGATTGCGCTCGACTCCGACGGCAGCGTGCTGCTGTCGCTTTTCAATCTCGCGACTTTGGGCAATCTACGGCCAAAAAATCTTGTGGTGTATGTTTTCGACAATGGCGTCTACAGCGGCAGCCGAATCAGTTATCCCACGGCCACTGCGGGAAACACTGATTTGGCGGCAATGGCGCGCGCTGCGGGCATCTCGAATGCTTGTACGATCACCGAGATCACCGAGTTCGAAAGCAAAGGAATCGGCGCATTGACGTCCAACGAGCTCGGTTTTTTTGTCTGCAAAGTCGAAGAAAGCTTACTCCACCGCGAGATCCCCCGGCCGAACACAGATCTCGCCGAGAACAAATATACTTTCGTCCGCTATCTCGAACGTACGGAGGGTAAAATCTTTCCGCTCGTGGGACGCGGATGAAACTTGAGAGGAAGACAACGTGAAGAAGCGATTTCTGTTTTTTCTGACAACCCTAGCTCTGGCGATCAACGTTCAGTCTGCCGCCCAGGGGCAGGATTTTTATAAAGACAAGACCATGACGATCATCGTGGGTTATTCGCCCGGTGGCTCTTTCGATCTCTACGCCCGCGTGCTGGCGCGCTACATCGGCCGGTACCTGCCGGGAAACCCGACGCGCGTCGTCGAGAACATGACTGGCGCGGGCGGGCTTATCGCTGCCAATCATCTTTACAATCGAGTCAAGCCCGATGGACTGACGATCGGCGCCTGGGCTTCGCCGTTGGTGTTGCAGCAGATTATGGGAAATGAAGCGGCGCAGTTCGATGGGCGGAAGTTTGGCTATCTTGGCATTCCCAGCCCCTACGATACCGTGTGCACCTTCAATCAGCAGAGCGGCATCACTAAAATGGACGATTGGATCAACGCCAAGCGGCCGCAAAAGATTTCCACGATCGGCCCGGGCACGAGCACCTCGGATATTCCCAAACTTCTCAAAGCGGCGCTCAATTTGCCCATGGACGTTATCGACGGCTATAAGGGCGGGGCGGATGCCCGCCTGGCCGTGGAATCCGGCGAGGTCGACGGGTATTGCGGCTCGTGGGGAACGGTGGAAACCGTCTGGCGCTCGGCATACGAAAGCAAAAAAATCATTCCGGTCCTGCAAACTTCGCTCAAATCCGATCCCAAGCACCGTAATATTCCATTGGCGATCAGCTACGCGAAGACAGAAGAAGCGCGCGAGCTGCTGAAAATTGCCGACAACGTCCATGTGGCGCAATTTCCGTTTTCGGTGCCGCCGGGCATGGCGAAGGATCGGCTCGGGCTCTTGCAGCAAGCCTTCATGCAGACGTTCAAGGATCCCGGGCTGATCGCGGAGGCGAATAAATCTCAGCTCGATGTCGATCCGGTCGACGGGCCGACGATTGCCAAGACGCTCGCTGGGCTCTACGAATTGAAGCCGGCGATGGTGGCGCAGCTGAAAGATATTCTGGTGCCAAAGAAGCGCTAACTTGCTTTACGCAACAACCATTCAGCGTCACGCTGGGCGATCCGAAACCAAGGTCGCCCTTTTCGCCGCCAACTTGACACCGTCGATCTGTTCTCGATAGAAATTCGAGCGGGAAGTCCTTCTCAAAGTCTGGAACGAAAGAGCGAGGGACGAAATATGGCTGAAGTCGTAATCGGAATCGGCACATCGCACAGCCCGCAGTTAAGCATTCGCGCTTCGGACTGGGACCATCTACTCAAAAAAGACCAAACTGATCCGCGGCTCGATTATACAAGCCTGCTCAAACGAGCGAAGCCGGGTTTGGAAGCGGAGCTGACGCCGGAAAAGTTTCGCCAACGCGACGAGGCCTGTCTCACGGCAGTCGAAGATTTGGGCGGTGCCCTGAAAAACTCTCGTGCCGATGTGGTGGTTGTTTTCGGCGACGATCAGCAGGAGCAATTTCATGACGAGAACATGCCGACCTTCGCGATCTATCACGGCAAAACTCTACCGGTCGTCAAAGATAACAAGCACCGACCGTCAGGATGGAAGGACGCGGAGCGGCGTGGCTGGGCGGAGACAGCCGAGCAGTACGATACCGCGCATGAGCTGGCGAATCATTTGATTCGTGCCCTCGTCGATGCCGAGTTCGATATCGCGCGCTGCAATAAGCTCCGTGAAGAGATCGGCGTCGGTCACGCGTTCAGCTTTCTGTATCGCCGCATTCTGCCGGCGGGTAAACTGCCGATGGTGCCGGTGATGGTGAATACTTACTATCCGCCCAATCAACCGACGCCGAAGCGCTGCTATGCCTTCGGTCGGGCGGTACGGAAGGCGATTGAATCGTGGAAGAGTGACCAGAAGGTCGCGATCATGGCGTCTGGTGGGTTGAGCCATGTGGTCATCGACGAAGAGATCGACGCCATGACCATCGACGGGTTGAAGAACAAAAAGTCCGAGACGCTTTTTAAATTGCCGCGTGAGCGGTTGCGCGGCGGCACCTCGGAAATTCTCAATTGGGTGGCGCTCGCCGGCGCGATGGAGGACCGGGAACTGAAATATTTCGAATACGTGACCACATACCGATCGCCGGCGGCGACGGGATGCGGCATGGCGTTCGCGTACTGGATGTAGCGAAGTGAAAATAACCATAGAGACAAAAAACGAGAACACAACTCGTAGAGACGACCGGCGGTCGCCCTTCGATTGAAAATGGCACGCGAAGCGATTCTTGAACGGTTAGTCAAGCTCGATACCTGTGCGGTTTCAGACGCGCTCGATAGTTTGGGCTTGAAAGGCGCGACCTGGGGTGTGCGCCCACTCTGGGAGTGTCCGCGCATCGCCGGCCGAGCCGTGACGATGAAACTCAAACCCGCCGGATTGCAGCAGCCGACCCAGCATTTGGGCACCGCACCGATCGAAGCGGCGAAAACGGGCGACATTATCGTGATCGACAATGGTGGCCAGCTGCAATTCTCGTGTTGGGGCGGACTCCTGGCACTTTCGGCAAAACTGAAAGGGTTAAGCGGCGTCGTCATCGACGGCGCTTCCCGTGACATCGACGAGGCGCGCGAACTTAAATTTCCCGTTTATGCGCGCGGCGCGGTGCCGATGACCGCCCGCGGCCGTGTGATTCAAGATTCATACAATCAGGAAATCCAGTTTGCCGGCGTGCAATGCCATCCAGGCGATCTGGTCATTGCTGACGGCAGCGGCGTGGTGATTATCGTTAAAGAGAAAGAAGAGGAAGTGGTCGGCGCGGCCGAAGAGATTTATCGGAAAGAGCAAGAGATGGCGGATGGGATTCGCGAAGGCTATTCGGGATTGGAAATGTTGGAAAAGCTCGGCTACGAGCAAATGCTGAAAAAAAACTAGGGCGCCGCATGCTGCGCATGAGCAAATCTAATCTATGCTGACCCGTGAAGAAAATGAACTGCTGACACAGGTCGGCCGTGGCACTCCCTGCGGCGAGCTGCTGCGCCGGTATTGGCACCCCGTGGCGGCTGCCGCGGAATTGACCGACGACAAACCGATTCGTCCGGTGAAAATGCTTGGCGAGGAGTTGGTCGTCTATCGAGACAAGCGAGGCAATTACGGGTTGGTGGGCGAGCATTGCCCACATCGCCTGGCATCACTCGCCTACGGGCGCGTCGACGAAGAGGGAATTCGCTGTCGTTATCATGGCTGGAAATTTGAGGCGTCGGGGAGATGTCTCGAACAACCGGCGGAGCCGGCAGGCAGTACGTTCAAAGATCGAATCAAACACGTGGCGTATCCCGTTCAATACCTCGGCGGCCTCATCTATGGCTATCTCGGTCCGCCGCCTGCGCCGCTTTTGCCGCGCTGGGACGTGCTCGTCTGGGAGCATGGCCGGCGCTGGATCGTCAAGGAGTCGGTGATCGACTGCAATTGGCTTCAGCCGATGGAGAATTCGGTGGACCCATCCCATTTGTTTTGGCTGCACGGCGATACCGAACGCTACGTGCCGGCAGTCAAGACTTACGCCGAAAGCTACGAATTCGTTCGATTCGAGTACGGCATCAGAAAACGTCGTACGACTTTACCACAGGCGACGGGAGGTGCTCCGGCGGTGGACGATCACCCGTTGCTGTTTCCCACGATCTTGAGACATGTCGCGCCCTTCAACGAAGGCAGCGGCCATCGTCATAATCTGCAGATCCGGGTACCGGTGGACGACTTCCACACGCAGGTATTTCGCGTGAATTTTCTGCCGATGGATTCGGAAACCTCGCCGGAGGACGCGCCGGTGCCGCTTCGTTTCGTGCAGCTCAAGACGGGGCCGCGCGAATACAAAATGAATATGATCCCGGCGCAGGACTCGATGGCCTGGGAAACTCAAGGATCGCGCACTGACCGAGCGCAGGAACACCTCGGCGCGGGCGATGAAGGCGTCATCGAGCTCAGAAAACTTCTCCGCGAGCAGATCGAACGTGTACAACAAGGCCTGGAGCCGATTGGCGTTATTCGTGATTCGGAAAAAAATCGGCTCATCGACCTCGGCGTGATTAACGAGCGCATCGGTTTGTATGCGGCGGCAGGTTCTCAGCGGCTGCAAAAAGCGGCTTTGTAATCCCTTCCAAAATCGAAACCGCTCACCCGTCCCCTCTTAGACCGTAATTCCCGTACCGGGCGTAATCATTCCTCCTCAATCGCAACAACTCCACACACGCGTCGATCTAGAGATGTCATTCGCGCACGTTTTTGGCGCAATCCAGGTGAACTTCGGAGTTCGCGAGGTAAATTTCGGGGGTCTTCAGGCAAAGAAAAAAGATTTCTCCGGAGTTTACCCTGAGTGCATCGAACGGCTTCGAAATGACACACGCTGGGATCGCCTTGATGATGTCGAAGCTTGACTGCTGTCGCCTTTAGCAACACGTTCAGTTTCTCGCCCGTCCCGGTTAGCAAAGCAAAGTTCTTCCAACTGCTAATCATTTAGGTGCTTAATTTCCATGCATTATCTAAGTAGCTGATTTTGAAGGAAAATTTCTCACGCACCTCTTGCGTTCTAGCTGATCCTTTGGCTATTATTTAGCGCGGATACGGCCGCACTTCAGTGCGGTAGGAAAAATCAGGAACGACAACGAGGAATTTTCCATGCTCACCAAAGAAGAAAACGAGATGCTCACACGTGTTGGACCGGGCACACCCGCCGGGGAACTGCTTCGACGCTACTGGTTGCCCGTCGGTGTTGCGAGTGAGCTCAGCGCCGAGGCTCCGACGCAGATTGTCAGGATTCTCGGTGAGACTTTGGTGCTGTTTCGCGACAAGTCAGGTCGAGTGGGTTTGCTCGAGGATCGCTGCTCGCATCGCGGCGCCTCGCTTTGTTACGGTCGAGTCGAGGAACGAGGCATTTCATGCCCGTATCACGGCTGGCTTTATGACACCAAAGGAAACTGTGTGGAGACTCCCGCGGAGCCGAGCGAGAGCCGGTTTCATTTGACGGTCAAACAAAAAGCGTATCCGGTGCAAAAACTGGTGGGACTCTACTGGGCCTACCTCGGCCCGGCTCCGGCGCCGATGATCACCAATTTCGACATCTGGTTCAGAAAAGACGGACGACGAAAGATTTTTATTCAGCCGCAACTCGACTGCAATTGGTTTCAAGCCATGGAAAATTCCATGGATCCGGCGCACCTCCAGATTCTCCATCAAGATACCGCAAATCGCGGCCGGCCGATCAAAGATAGCACTCGCGGATTGACCGACGATGTTCAGGAATTCGATTTTTACGAAGTACCCTATGGTTTGATGAAACGTCGCACCTACAAAAACGGCATGATTGACGAGCATCCGGTCATTTTCCCGAATATCTTACGTCAGGGAAATGTCGGACAGATTCGCGTCCCGATTGACGACACGCATACCAAGATTTATTTCGTGCGCTTCTTCCCGAGTGAGAACGGCGAGATGATCGAGGACGACGAGCCGTCGGTGGAATACATCCAGCCGTATAAAAATCCGCCGGATGCGCTGCATCCTTTCACGAGATTCCGTATGGACATGGTCCAGGCGCAGGATCATATGGCGTGGGAAACTCAAGGGCCGATCGCCGATCGAACCACCGAGCGCCTCACAACTTCCGACCGCGGCATCATTCTGCTGCGCCAGGTGATGTTTCGCGAGCTGAAAAAAGTACGGCAGGGTCAAGATCCGATGGGTACCGTTCGAGAGCCAGCGAAAAATCCCCTGATCGATACTCACCTGATGGAGTCCATCGCGCAAATCGGCGACAATCGGGCACCGCGCGCCGTCAACGAGTAATACGTAAACGCGAATGCGCCCTACCGGAGGGCGCATCATTTCTTTTCCGCAAATCCTCCAAGTGCATTCAGGCTCGACTGCCGCAGGCTTTCGCGCTTGCCCTCGGTTTAGAGCAAGAATATGATCCACTCGTTTCAGCGTCGCTAATTACTCTTCACCAAAGGATGAATTTTTATGGCCGATCTCTCCAAATTGCGCGCGCTCGTCGCCCAGTCTTGTCGGATTCTCGGCAAACTTAACCTTACGAAGGAGCCGAGCGGCCACGTGAGCGCGCGGATTCCCGGTGAGGAGAAAGTTCTGATCAAGGCGCGTGGCCCGGAGGAGTCCGGCCTGCGTTTCGTGCAGCCGCGCGATATCATCACGGTGGATTTCAGCGGCAAGAAAACTGCCGGCGAAGATGGCTTGGAGACCCCTCAGGAAGTCTTTATTCATACCTGGCTTTATAAGACGCGTCCGGACGTGCAGTGTGTCGTGCATGTGCACCCGCTGAGCGTGGTTCTGTTCACAATTTGTAACAAGCCGCTACAACCTTTATATGGCGCATACGATCCCTCGGGTCTGCGACTATTGGTTGAGGGACTGGCGACTTACCCGCGCAGCATTACCGTATCGAGCGATGGGCTCGGTGAGGAATTTGCCGCTGCGATGGGCCAGAAGCAGGCTTGTCTCATGCGTGGTCATGGGATCACAAGCGCCGCGGCGACTGTGGAAGATGCCACTCTCGCAGCGATCAAGCTGAATGACGCGGCGGTGATTAATTATCAGGCTGCGCTTCTCGGCACACCCGAACCGATTCCGCAAGAAGATATCGAGATTCTCGTCGGCAGGACACGCGCCGGCAGTAAGGCGGTGCACGCCAACTCGAATTGGCGCTACTACTGCAAGCTGCTAGGCGAAGAAAAAGACTAATCGTTCAACTCGTCTAATACATTCGAATGCTTCCAATCGTCGGAGCAAACTGACCGAGATAGGTTTTCCTTCGTTCGGTATGGCGCCGCCTGTTCTCGAATTCCGCAAGATCGTCAAGCGCTTTGATACCGTCACCGCCGTCGATGCGGTTAGCTTTTCGATTGATCGGGGTGAGATTTTCACATTGTTGGGGCCGTCGGGTTGCGGCAAGACGACCACTCTGAGGCTAGTTGCAGGTTTGGAAGAGCCCGACAGTGGCGAGATCAGTATTGACGGCGCTACCGTTGCGGCACCGGGCCAAGGAATTTTCCTGCCGCCGGAAAAGCGCCGTTTGGGAATGGTTTTTCAATCCTACGCGATCTGGCCGCATCTGACGGTTTTCGAAAACGTCGCGTTTCCTCTCCGGGTGCGCCGCGAAAGTTCAAAAGTCATTCGCGAGCGGGTGCGGCAAGCATTGGAGACAGTGGGTCTTGCCGGCTTGTCAGATCGCGGCGCGACGCAGCTTTCCGGCGGGCAACAGCAACGAGTCGCGCTGGCGCGGGCGCTGGTTTACGAGCCGGCAATTTTGTTGCTCGACGAGCCGCTCTCGAACCTCGATGCCAAGCTCCGGGAGCAAATGCGCTTCGAACTGCGCGCGTTGCAAAAAAAGCTTTCACTCACCATTCTCTATGTGACCCATGATCAGAGCGAGGCGATGACGCTCTCCGATCGCATTGCCATAGTGAACAGCGGCCGACTCGAACAAGTCGGCACGCCTGAGGAGATTTACGAGAAGCCCGCCAGTCCTTTTGCCGGCCACTTTCTCGGTCGAACTGTCGTGCTCGAAGGAACTTTTCGCAGATCGGCGGCGGAGCAGTGGGTCGAATTATCCGACGGAGATCGAATTGCGGCGCGCCTGGACTTAACCGAATCCTTCGTGGACGGTGCACTGGTGCGGCTCATCACGCGACCCGAGGATATCGTGATATTGCCGCCCGACCGACTCGAACCCACTCAGATCGATGCCATCGTGGAGCAGGTCGACTATCTCGGCGACCGCTTCGAGTACTACCTGCGAACGGCGGGTGCCGTGTTGATTTTGACAGCGCCGAAAAAGCAGCGTTACGCCGTTGGCGCTAAAGTTCGTCTCGGCTTCGATCCTGCTCGCCTGAGTCTGTACGCGCAGTGAGAGCCCGTGGACGTCACCGCGACTACTGCTAGAGATTCGATCGCAAGAGTTCGCGTTCGCCCGATTCGCCTTGCGGAACTTTCCTTAGTTGCTTTTTTCGCGCTTGTGACGGGTCTGCCCTTGCTGTTTTTATTCGGCGGAAGCTTCAACTTGGCAGCGCCCGGGCAGCCCGCCCTTTACGGATTGGCGAATT
>Ga0207645_10001094_pt1 | contig 22378 bp, 21 predicted proteins | sample KBSM53metaG_FD_184331 | JGI IMG/M metagenome (GOLD analysis project Ga0207645, IMG submission 184331) | Miscanthus rhizosphere microbial communities from Kellogg Biological Station, Michigan, USA - KBS M5-3 metaG (SPAdes) (version 2) | ecosystem: Host-associated > Plants > Roots > Rhizosphere >...
TGAATGCAGATACACCGTTTGAATTGAAGCAGCACAATATACATGAACCTTTAGAAGGAACCGTCGTCGCACCCGGTATTATTGACTTTGTGTTTGTGCCAATGCTTATTTGCGATAAAGAGGGTTATCGTGTCGGGTATGGGAAAGGTTTTTATGATAAATATCTTTCGGAATGCCGGAGTGATTGCATCAAAGCCGGGTTCTGTTATTTTGAGCCAATACATAAAATTGATGGCCGCCACGAATTTGACATACCTTTAGACATTTGTATCACACCCTACAACGTGTATGTTTTCTAGTTTTTTTCTCAAATCTTTCCGCATTTTATTATTGCCTTTTGCTTTGTTGTATTGGATGATTATTGGTATGCGCAACTGGCTATACGATAAAAGAATTTTCCGTTCCACTTCGTTTGGCCTACCTGTCATTTGTATCGGCAATCTATCGGTAGGGGGCACGGGAAAATCGCCGATGGTAGAATATATTATTGGTAGTTTAAAAGACAGGTTTCGCGTTGCCACGCTCAGCCGCGGCTATAAACGCAGAACAAAAGGATATGCACTGGCGAATGCTGCTACAACGGCTATTGAAATAGGTGATGAGCCGATGCAGTTTCATTTAAAATTTCCGGATGTTTCGGTAGCTGTAGGCGAGGAAAGAATTGTTGCCATACCCTTATTGCTGCACGACAGACCCGATACAGAGGTTATTGTGCTTGACGACGCTTTTCAGCACAGGGCCATCAAAGCCGGGTTGAATATTGTGCTCACTGATTTCAATAATTTATTTACACGCGATTTTTATCTGCCTACCGGCGATCTTCGTGATCTCCGGTCATCGTATAAACGGGCAGATATTATTGTTGTCACAAAATGTAAACCTGAATTGACCGGGCAGGAAGCAGATGCTATCCGGAACGAGATACAGCCGCTGGAAGATCAGCATATATTTTTTACGGCTGTTGCTTATGATTTGCCATACCATATTATAAATCATGGTTCTTTGCAACTGGAAAATGATATGGAAGTATTACTGGTCGCGGGTATTGCAAACCCGGAGCCTTTAAAAAAAATGCTTGAGGCAAAGGTCAAATCGTATCAGATCATGCATTTTGCGGATCATTATATTTTTACCATCGACGATCTGAAAGATATCAAACGAAGATTTGAAAAGATCGAGTCAACCAATAAAATAATTCTGACAACAGAAAAAGATGCTGTGCGGCTGATCAAATTCCGGGAGCTGATTGATCAGCTGCCTTTATTTGCAATACCAATACGGCATCATTTTTTATTTAATGAGGGAGAGGTATTTAACCGCAGAGTGATTACATTCATTGAAAATTTTAAAAAGGACCTTTAATATATGGGCAGGAAAAATTCAAAAAAGAAATTGAAAGAAAAGAAATCAGGAGGAGAAAAAATTTTAAAAGGTGTATTGGATATTACCAGGTCGGGGATGGGTTTCGTGTCCGTGCCCGATGTGGACGCCGATATAATGGTAAGGCCGAATGATTTTAATACGGCCCTTCATGGGGATGTGGTGCGCATCAAGGTGAACAAATCTTTTGATACAAAAAAAAGAACACAGGGTGTAATTACGGAAGTGGTGCAGCGAAAAAGAGTTGAGTTCATTGGACGATTGCAAATGAATAAAGGGTTCGCATTTTTTGTTGCACAGATGGACAAGCCGATGCCGGATATTTTTATTCCCGCCGATAAAATAAATGGAGCTACAGAAAATGACAGGGTGATTGTAAAACTTACGCAATGGGAAAATGTTGGCAAGCGTCCGGAAGGCGAAGTCGTCAGTATTTTAAATATTGAGGAACCCAATGATGTTGCGATGAAAGAGATATTGCTGGAAAATGGTTTCCCCATAGAATTTCCCGACGATGTAATGGAAGAAGCGGCCCGCATACCAGAAGTGATTTCAGATGCTGAAATAAAAGGCAGGAATGATGTACGGGAAATACTCACGTTCACGATTGATCCTGCAGATGCAAAGGATTTTGATGATGCCTTATCATTTCGGGTATTGAAAAACGGGAATTACGAGATAGGTGTTCATATAGCAGATGTGGGTCACTATGTAGAAACGGATACTGTGTTGGATGAATTTGCCTATAATAAAGCCACGTCAGTTTATTTACCCGATAGAGTGAACCCGATGTTGCCTGAGCATATTTCGAATGTATTGTGTTCGTTACGGCCCAATGAAGACAAACTCACTTTTTCAGCAATATTCCAGGTGTCTCCTAATGGAAACATAAAACAACACTGGCTCGGTAAAACGATCATTCACTCCGACCATCGTTTTACGTACGAAGAAGTGCAGGAGATCATTGAGAACGGTTCGGGTCTTTACAGTGACGAAATACTTATTCTGAATACACTGGCGCAGAAAATGCGAAAGCAGCGCTTCAAAAAAGGAGCGATCAATTTCTCCTCGCAGGAAGTGCGGTTTAAACTGGACGAAAAAGGAAAGCCGATTGGCATTGTGATAAAAGAAAGCACCGAATCGCACCAGTTGATAGAAGAATTTATGCTGCTGGCAAATCGCACCGTTGCAGAAAGTTTTTCAAAAATAAAATTGAATGAAAAACCGGTACCATTTCCTTACCGGATACATGATGATCCTGATGAAGAAAAGTTATTGCCTTTTGTTGCCTTTGCAAAGAAGTTTGGGCATAAATTCGATACATCTTCGCCCGATGCCATTGCAGCATCGTTCAACCAAATGCTGAAAGATGTGCATGGCAAACCGGAACAGCATGTGCTGGAACAATTGGGTATCCGCACCATGGCGAAAGCAAAATATACAACGGACAATGTCGGCCATTATGGATTGGGATTTGAACATTATTGCCATTTCACATCACCGATACGGCGGTATCCCGATGTAATGGTTCACCGGCTGTTATTTCAGTCGTTGGAAAATAAATTGGTTGCCGATAAAAAGATGGAGGAGAAATGCAAACATTGCAGCGAGCGGGAACGGGCGGCTATGGAAAGCGAACGTACTGCCAATAAATACAAACAGGTAGAGTATATGAAAAATTTTTTGGGTGAAGAGTTTGAAGGTGTGATCAGCGGGGTGGCGTCGTTCGGTTTTTGGGTGGAAACAGTTTTGCATAAATGCGAAGGGCTTGTGAGTATTAATTCATTGACGGATTATGATGATTTTCGCCACGTGGAGAGTGATTATTGTTTGGTTGGTCACCGGAGCGGAAAGAAATTTCGTATGGGCGATAAAGTATGGATAAAAGTAGTGGCGGCAAATTTGACTAAGCGGCAGCTCGATTATGAGTGGGTGATTGCGACCGGGTTGAAAGAAAACAAAAAAGTCAAATAAAAAATAGAAAACGGAATTGATGAACAGCTTCGAACAACTTTCTGAAAAATTTACTACACATTTCAATAAACGGCATTTTCCCGACCAGCCGTCATCGTTATATGACCCGAATGAATATTTTTTAAAGTTAGGTGGTAAAAGAGTAAGGCCGGTCTTGGTATTGATGGGAAATGAATTGTATGATGACATCCATACGGATGCGTGGCATGTGGCAACGGCAATTGAGCTGTTCCATAATTTCACATTGATCCATGACGATATTATGGACAATGCCCCACTGCGCCGGGGAATGGAAACGGTGCATGCAAAATATGGTCAAAGCACTGCCTTGCTTTCAGGAGATGTAATGCTGGTGGCCGCTTACGAATATCTCAATAAGATAAATACCAATTATCTCCATAGAGTTATTTCTTTGTTTAATAAAACGGCAAAGGAAGTTTGCGAAGGCCAGCAACTGGATATTGATTTTGAAAAAAAGGAAAACGTAAGTCATGATGAATACCTGCAGATGATTGGATTGAAGACATCGGTGTTACTTGCGGCGAGTTTGCAGCTTGGCGCTATCATGGGTGGCGGCAGTGAACGAAACCAGCAATTGATTTACGAATTCGGTCGCAAACTGGGTATTGCATTCCAGGTACAGGACGATTTTCTCGATGCATTCGGTGATCCGAAAAAATTTGGCAAGCAGGTAGGCGGAGACATCATGGCAAATAAAAAAACTTTTTTGCTGATACATGCTCTTGAAACAGTTTCCGCGACTGAAAAAAAGGAATTGAATCGCTTAATGAAAGAAAACCCGGCAGATAAGGTAGAAAAAGTGCTTACTATTTTTAATGATAATAAGGCAGGAGAATGGGCGCTGCAATTAAAGAATAAATACCTGGATGAAGCATTTGCACATCTTGATAATATTGCTGTTATTTCGAAAAGAAAAGAGCCCCTCCGTCAACTGGCGCATTTTCTCGCGGGAAGGGATTATTAGATTAGTGATTGAAGAACATTTTTCCAACCAGGACACAGTACTCACCAGTTGATTACGACTAAATAAATTCTTAGTGTTTTTAGTGGCTTTGTGGGAAATATCTGGATAATTTTTTCACTCTGAAAAATTTGGCTATTTTGAATAACTAAAACTATCCGCTGATGTCTAATTCGCTGTTCCGCACAAAAAAGATTTCTGCAATTTTATCGGAAGGAGGTGATGATACACATGGAAGCGGTGGTTTGAAAAGAATTCTTTCCCTGCGCGATCTTACATTTTTTGGAATTGCCGCTATTCTCGGTGCAGGAAGTTTCAGTAGTCTTGGCGGCGCCGTGTTTCATGGTGGTCCGGGCGTGGTTGTTTTATTTATCATCACGGCTATTGCCTGTGCGTTTACTGCATTTTGTTACTCAGAATTTGCAAGCCGCATACCCGTAGCCGGTAGTGCCTACACGTATGCCTACGCTTCGTTCGGCGAATTGTTTGCATGGATCATCGGTTGGGCATTGATCATGGAATATTCTATCGGTAATATTTATGTGGCCTATAGCTGGAGTGATTATTTTACTTCTTTCCTCGATAAGATTCACCTGCATATTCCGGAATGGCTTTCTACAAGTTATATGGAAGTAACCCATTCGATGGCTGATGGTAACGCACCTGTCGAAGATACGACCGCATGGAACACAGCTCCAATCATTGGCGGTCTGCGCATAATTTTTGATTTGCCTGCTTTTATCATCAATGTGCTCATCACTTATCTCGTGTATCGCGGCGTAAAAGAGAGCCGCAATTTCAGCAATGTGATGGTAATGCTGAAGATGATTGTTGTATTACTGGTTATATTCGTCGGTGGTTATATTGTTTTTTCCAATGGCCTTACTGTAAACTGGACACCTGTGAATGATGCGGGAGTTCGTTCATTCATGCCAAACGGATTCAATGGCGTTATGTTCGCTGTGAGCGGGGTGTTCTTTGCTTATATCGGATTTGATGCAGTCAGTGTATTGGCAGAAGAATGTAAGAACCCGCAACGCGATTTGCCGAAGGGTATGATATTGTCATTGGTCATCTGTACTGCGGTATACATACTTTTAACGCTGGTATTAACCGGTGCCGTTAATTATAAAAGTTTCGATGGTGTTGGTGATCCGCTTGCATTTATTTTTGAAAAGCAAAATCTCAATGTTGGCTGGATGCAGTTCTTTGTTGCCATCGCTGCGGTCGTGGCAATGACAAGTGTATTGTTGGTATTTCAGATGGGACAACCGCGCATTTGGATGACGATGAGCCGTGATGGGTTATTGCCACCGGTATTTCAACGGATACATCCTGTTTATAAAACGCCTTCTTTCGCTACGATTATTACTGGCCTTGTCGTGGGTATTCCTATTTTATTTACTGACAAAACATTCGTCCTAGATTTTACCAGCATCGCAACATTATTTGCATTTGTATTGGTGTGCGGCGGCGTTTTATTGATTCCGAAAAAAGAAAAGACAGCGGGCAAGTTCAATATACCCTATATCAATGGCCAATTTATCTTTCCACTTATTGTTATCGGAAGTCTCGGTTTGATTTATTATTTCAATAATAATTATTTTAATCAGATTTTCAATTTTAAGTTAACGGACGACGAGGTTAAATCAGCCATTGCAGGATTAGATTCCAAACGTCCGGATTATGCTCAACTAATAACAAAGGGACTGCACGAAGCTCTGTTATCCAAAAAAACGGTCAATATTTCCACTATTTTATTCTGGATCGTTTGCCTGTTGCTGAGCGTCGTTGCTTTTGTAAAAAAATACTCATTAGTTCCTTTGCTTGGTCTCGGCACATGTTTGTACCTGCTTACCGGCATGACTGCACGAAACTGGGCATGGTTCAGCGGCTGGCTGTTACTGGGGTTGATTGTTTACTTTTTATATGGGTATAAAAAAAGCAGGCTTGCCGCTCCTGCCGTTGCTTCTGCCTGATGCGTGATCATGCTCTGCACTGTCCTTGTCTGACAATAATCATGCAGAACAAAAATCCCTTTACGGTATCGTAAATTTGTAAAAAGTTTCCGAACAAATTTTTTTTGAATAAGGTTAGTGCTTTATGAAATACCAGGTAGGAGATAAAATTGTCGTACTTCATTCAAATGAAGAGGGAGAAATTATTGACATCATCAATGATAAGATGGTGCTGATTGATGTTCGTGGAGTAAAGTTTCCCGCATATATGGACCAGATAGATTTTCCCTACTTCAAACGATTTACCGAAAAGAAGATAGTTCAACCTAAAAAGGAAAAGAAATACATTGATAATGTAAAGAAGGAAAACAGCACCCGGCCGGTAAAGGGCGATGGTGTCCGTGTTACATTTCTACCGGTGATGACTATGGATGAATTTGGCGATGATGTTATTAAGGAGCTGAAGATTCATCTTGTTAATGGTACCGATAACGGGTATAATTTTACCTATAAGCTGAATTTTTTCGGTGATACGGATTTTGAGTTGAAAAACACCATTCATGCAGGTGAGGATTTTTACCTGCATGATGTGCCATTTGAAAATATGAATGATAATCCTTCGTTCAATTTTGAATTTACCCTGTTGAACCCGGACAAAGCAAAAACTGCGTTTTATGAGCAGTCGCTGAAGCTGAAAGCAAAACAGATATTTAACAGGATAGAGGAAATGCAGAAGAAGAATGAAGCGACATTTTCTTACATGTTATTTGACCGGTACCCGGATAAAACTGCAGATGACTTTATTGAAACTGGATCGTTGGTGAATAAAGGATATAAAGTGTATGATGCTAAACACGCGAGACAACATCTGGAGCCGGCCCGTAGTGTTGTTGACCTGCACATTGAAAAAATAACCGCTGACTGGAAACACCTCAGCAATTTTGAGATACTGACATTGCAACTGAAGGAATTTGAAAAATTTTATGATCTTGCTATTGCCCATCATTTGCTGTCGATGATCGTGATACATGGCGTGGGTGAAGGAAAATTGCGGGATGAAATTCATGATATTCTTCGTTTGAAAAAAGAAGTAAAATCTTTCGTCAATCAATATCACCCGGCCTATGGATATGGTGCGACCGAAATCTTTTTCAAATGAATTGACCCGGTCTGACGGGACCGTCGGGTAAGGAAATTTTCCACTCATTGCTCAGAAGTGATAAGAAGTACAAGAATGCGATCCCGCAATAAGCGGGACAAGCTGCAACGAAAGCCAAATAGAAACATCCCGATAGGTATCGGGACAGCCTGGTCCATAAATACCAACTTCAGCTAAAAAGTTTATTTCATAGCTGGGAACATCCCTCCGATAACTCCAAATTAAAACGCCCAAACTCCCTATCTTTGCGCCCACTATGACACAGGAAAAATTACAGGAAATGCGGGAACGGGTTACCGTTCTAAGGAGGTTTCTTTGACGTTGAGAACCGTCAATATAAGATCGCAGAAGAAAAGCAGCTTTCACTGAGTCCCGGCTTTTGGGATGATAACAAGCGGGCTACCGAAATTCTTAAGAACATCAAGCTGAATGAATATTGGGTAAATCTATACGACGAGGTAAATACCTCTGTTGAGGATTTTGCTGTATTGTTTGATTTCTGGAAAGGTGGCGATGCGACAGAGCAGGAAACAAAGGAGGCTTACGATAAAGCACAAGCGCTTATTGAAGAGGCAGAGTTCAAAAGTACATTGAATCAGCCGGAAGATGAACTGCCGGCGGTGCTCCAGATAAATAGCGGTGCCGGTGGTACAGAAAGCCAGGACTGGGCCGAGATGCTTGCGCGGATGTACCGGATGTATGGTCAAAAACAAGGCTGGACCGTAACGGAACTCGACTGGGTTTGGGGTGATGGCGCCGGTATCAAAACCTGTACGCTGCAGTTTGACGGACCTTTTGCATATGGTTTTTTAAAAGCAGAGAGCGGGGTACATCGTTTGGTGCGCATATCCCCGTTCGATAGTAATGCACGAAGACATACATCGTTTGCTTCTGTGTTTGTATATCCGTTGGTGGATGATAATATCAATATTGAGATAAAAGATTCAGAGGTGAAAATGGAAACCGCACGAAGCGGCGGCGCAGGTGGTCAGAATGTCAACAAAGTTGAAACGAAAGTTTTTCTTACACATATCCCGACTGGTATCACTGTTGTTTACCAAACGGAACGCACACAATTGGGCAACCGCGAAAAGGCGATGCAAATGCTGAAGAGCCGGTTATATGAAGAGAAATTGCGCAAACGTGAAGAATTGAAAAACGCAGCAAATGCCAATAAACGGAAAATAGAATGGGGCTCACAGATACGTTCTTACGTATTCCATCCTTATAAAATGATCAAGGATCATCGCACTGATTTTGAGACAGGCAATGTACAACCGGTAATGGATGGCGACCTGGATGGATTTATTAAGGCATACCTGATGAGTATGAAGGAAGAAGAGGCTTCGTGATCCGGCGTCCTGTACACACCGATGGGAGCATACTTTTAGAATTCCGCCAAGACGCGAAGACCACTAAACCTTACCCTTGTAATCCCGGCGGCTTTGTGGTAAATATTCTTACCGGAATAATACGCTTTGACTACTACAAGATTTCCATCTCTTTTAATTTTTAAGGACAGGCGGTGTAACCAAATAAATATCCGTACGTTTAAACGGGAAATAATAATTGATGAAACTTTGTTTTCCTGTTGTTTTTCTTTTTTTGTATAATTCAGTGATCGCACAGATCACACAGGATTTACGGGGAGTCGTATTGAGCAGCCGATCAAAAGAAGTACTTTCCGGAGCAAGTCTGACAATTTACCAGGGACAAAAAATTTCAGGTCTGGTCGCAAATAAAGAAGGACGGTTTGTAATTGCTACAGCAACCAATATAGATTCGCTCAAAGTATCAATGGTCGGGTATTATTCAAAAACTTTTTCGAATCAACAATTAAATGATTCATCACTCTTAGAAATACATTTAGATGTTGCAACGTCCGAGTTACCGGAAGTAATCGTTAAGTCATATACAGCGATTGATATAATCAAGAAAGCAATAGCGAACATTGCGATAAATCAGCCGCAGGAAAATTTTGAAAACGAGGGATTTTACCGCGAGATAATAAAGGACCGTGAAAACTATTTTTCAGTGGCCGAAGCGATTTTTGTTGCTCAATATTTTCCATCATCAAAAGATTATAAACTGAAACTGGAGCAGGGCAGGAGTAAGGAAGACGTTGCTTATACACGATTGTTTGAAGATTTTCATCCCGGTGGTGGTCCGCAGGCGGCGGCAGGAAACAGCTTTGTTACAGGACGGCCGGCGTTTTTAAATTTGAAAGAAATAAGCCACTTCAACTATAAAATCGACTCGATCGTCCAATTTGATAATCGGCGACTGTATCATATCAGTTTTGATCAAAAACCAGGCGTGAAAGAGGCGCTGGACAAAGGATATGTATTGATTGAAACGGAAAATTTCGCCGTGGTAAAATATGAAGTGATAAATAGTCCATTGGGCACGCCTTATATAAAAAGCCTGACAGGATCGGATAAAATTTTTGCAGAAATATTGAAGATTGATTTGAAAAGAAAAGGATGGAAAAGGAGTGTAGATTTTTCAAACATAAATAGTAAGTGGGTCATGAGTCATAGTGAGACAGAATATGCTCTCAGTTACAGGCAACCGAAAAAAGATCTTGATCTCGATCTGACAATAAATATTGAGCTGGCCTTTACGGATATGAATAGAGCTATCGGTAAACAAATTGCAAAAGGCGAAGAGTGGAAGCGGAAAGATATCGTCGCGAATCTTCCCACAGCATTTGATTCTGCATTTTGGGGTGGCAATAACATTGTATCTCCAACTGAACAAGTGAAGAATATTATTGCAGGCATTTCAGGAAGAAATAACGATCAGCCGGCGGGTTCTTCATTGCCGGGTTGGCAGTACCTGAACAGGAATTTATTTGTTTCTTATGCAGGCAATGATACAATCACGCTTGTGCCAATCATGAAATGCAGATGGGAAAATGAGGAAACCGGCGGAATGCTTTTTAGAGAAACTGACAGTGATTTTGTTGCAGAATCAAAAGTAAATATCGTCAAAAATTCAAATAGCAATGAGTCGCCTGACAGGGGATTTCAACAAGGTGGGATTATTGTGAGAAGTTCCGTTACGCCGAATGAAAATTATGTAATGCTTTCTTTAGGCACGGGAGGTAATCCGAATTCGAAATTATTTTTCAAACGGACTATTGATGATAAAAGCAAAACAGTTATTAACAAAACGGAAGGCATGAATGGCTGGTTCCGAATAGAAAAAGCCGGGAAAAAGGTGATAGCCTTTTTTAAAGAGAGGAGCCAGGATGAATACAAAAAAATAGGAGAGTACAATCTTGAATGGCTGGATGGTAAATTACAGGTTGGCCTGGCCACTTTTGCTGCATTCAGCGGCGACGGCCCAAAAATGAAACCGGATATGAAAGTGATGTTTTCGCAATTAAAGATCGATACAAAGTGAAGAAAGTATTATTGACGATATTGTTTACAACATGCATTGCAAATGTTTTTGCCTGCCTGATTTTATTTATCACCGATGGTAAAACAATACTTGTTGGCAATCATGAAGACTGGTACGCGGATGATGCAGAGGTAACATTTATTCCCGCAACCGGTAAAAAGTTTGGTATGATTTATTTTGACTTTGCAAGTGAAAAAACTGCACAGGGCGGAATGAATACTGCAGGTTTGTTTTTCGATGGTACAAGAACCCCGTTTGCTCCGTATAATGACAATGATTCAAAAATGGATTGCAAGTGTTACATCTGGAAAAAGATATTGGAAGAATGTGCAACTGTTGATGAAGCTGTTGGCTATGTTGAAAAATATAAAATTCCGGAGATAGAAGATATTCACATATTGTTTGCAGACAAAAAGGGAAATTCAGCTGCTGTGGGTGTGTATGATGGAAAGTTGCAGATACATCGGCGGAGCGGTCAGCATCAGCTACTCACCAATTTCAATTTGAGCGATCCATCCTATGGCGATGAGCAACCCTGCCCGCGTTTTGCAATGGCAGAAAAAATGCTGGTGGCTGATTCGTCCGCAGCAATTGGTAATGTAGAGAAGATTTTGTCAAAAACACACCAGGATAAACTCACTGCTTATTCCAATATTTATAATCTTACTTCAGGTGACGTTTATGTATACAATCACGCAGATTTCAACCGGAAGGTTAAACTCAATCTCAAAAATGAATTAACGAAGGGAAAACATTCTGTCCGGATTGATCGGCTGTTCCAATAACCCGGTTATGCTCCCTATGTTTAAATGCATGACGTACGTTGTGGACGTTGAGTCTTGCGTGAAAAGATGTTCGAACCGGGATATCCGGAAAATTGAGTTATACCCCAGTGCTTATCTTTGCAGATTAAAATTCTTTTATGAGCTTTGGAACGTTTTCTTATCCTTTACCTGTTAACGAACCTGTATTAAACTACGCACCGGGAAGTCCTGAAAAGAAAAGATTGAAAGAAGTGCTGGCTGAATTGAAAAACCAGGAGGCCGACATACCGATGTACATAGGAAGTAAGGAAGTACGGACGAACAAAAAATTTTCTCTTCATCCTCCTCACGAAATAGCACATACGCTGGGGTATTATCACGAAGGATCTGAAAAACATGTACAACAGGCAATTGATGCCGCATTGTCGGCAAAAGAATCTTGGGCATCGTTAAGCTGGGAAAACCGGGCCGGAATTTTTTTAAAAGCAGCTGACCTGGTAGCAACAAAGTACAGGCCTTACATGAACGGCACAACAATGCTGGGTCAAAGTAAAAACGCATACCAGGCGGAGATCGACTCGGCCTGTGAGATCATAGACTTTCTTCGTTTTAATGTACATTATCTAAGTGAGATATATAAGCAACAGCCGATCAGTTCTCACGGTATACACAACCGGCTTGAATATCGTCCGCTCGAGGGTTTTGTATTAGCCATCACACCATTCAATTTTACAGCGATTGGGGGCAATTTGCCAACCAGTGCGGCGATGTGCGGGAATGTAGTTGTTTGGAAACCTGCTCATACACAGATTTTTTCAGCGCAGATGTTTATGCGCATTTTAAAAGAAGCGGGTTTGCCTGATGGAGTTATCAATTTGATTTACGTGGATGGGCCAACGTTAGGCAATGTATGCTTCAATCATCGTGATTTTGCAGGTGTACATTTCACCGGCTCGACAGGCGTGTTCAACCTTATGTGGGAGACGATTGGAAAAAATATGGGAAATTATAAATCATACCCACGGATCGTTGGTGAAACAGGCGGAAAGGATTTTGTAATGGTTCACAAAAGCGCTGACCCGGATGTGGTGGCCACTGCATTGCTGCGCGGGGCTTTTGAATTCCAGGGACAAAAATGTTCCGCAGCGTCGCGGGCATACATTCCTTCGAATATTGCTGAGGAGGTAAGGAAGAAACTGATCGCCGGTGTAAAGAGTTTTAAGATGGGCACTATCGAAGATTTCAGCAATTTTATAAATGCAGTGATTGATGAAAGGAGTTTCGACAAGATTAAGTCTTATATCGATAATGTAAAGAAAGATAAGAAGGCTGAAATACTCGTGGGCGGTAAATGTGATAAAAAAGAAGGCTATTTTATACAACCGACTGTGATCGAAGCGAAGGATCCGAAGTACATCACAATGTGCGAAGAAATCTTCGGACCTGTATTGACCATTTATATTTACAATGCCAATCAATTTGAAAAAACATTGGATCTTGTTGACTCAACATCGCCCTATGCGTTGACGGGATCTATCATTGCGCAGGACAGAAATGCCGTTGAACTTGCGGTCAATAAATTGAGAAATGCGGCCGGTAATTTTTATATCAATGATAAACCCACGGGTGCTGTCGTTGGTCAACAACCATTTGGTGGTGCAAGAGCAAGTGGCACGAATGATAAGGCCGGAAGTATTTTGAATTTGTATCGCTGGTTAAGTGCCAGAACGATCAAGGAAACATTTAACCCGCCTGTGGATTATCGCTATCCGTTTTTAAATGAAAAATAGAATCAGAATTGCAAATTATTTCTAAAGCACCTGAGTTGCAGGCGCTTTGTTTTTTAATGGTCATAGTGGCATGATTTTTTTAAATGTAGGGTGACATTTATTCTTAATTAAATTTTTAATTATGAAAAAGTTAGTCATCCTTGCGTGTTGCTTTGCTGCCATTTCAACGTTGTCTGCACAATCAAATCGTTTGTACTTCGGTGTGAAAGGCGGCGTCAACATTGCAAACCTCAATGTTGAAAACGGTGTAGATTACAATGGACGAACATCTTTTCATGCCGGTGGATTAGCCCATTTGCATATTACGCGGAATTTTGCGATTCAACATGAGCTATTCTTCTCCGGACAAGGTGGTAAAGATGGCGCCGATCGGTTAAGACTTGCCTACTTAAATAGCCCATTGCTGGCACAATACATGACTGGCTTTGGTCTGCGGTTTGAAACAGGTCCGCAACTTGGATTTCTGTTAGACGCGAAAGAAAAGAATGGCAATACCGAAACATCTATTAAAGATCAGTTACGTACCGTAGATTTTTCCTGGGTATTTGGAACAGGTTATTTATTTCCTGGTACCGGGCTGGGTATTGATGCGCGGTATAACGTCGGCATCAATAACATTCATGATGCTCCGGGTACGATACAAAATCGTGTGTTTTCTTTAGGACTGTTTTACCAGTGGCAATGCAAAATGCATGACATGAAAAACAGGAAATCCTGAACAAACGGACTGTGACGGGTAGACGAAAAAAAGTAAAAATGATAGCGTACTCTTAAAAATGTGGGCTATCATTTTTTTTACCCTAATGAAGACAAGTTCCTAATGCGTTTTGCAAACCCGGTTAAAACCGGTTCATATTTTCAGTATGTTTGTTTATCTTTTTTAACCATTAAAACTCCCGGTATGAGAAAATTCATCATGCTCTCATCGCTCTTCTTCTTTTCAATGGCAGGGTATTCTCAATTTGTAATTTTTGGTGCGAAGGCGGGGGTGAATTTCGCCACCGTCACCGGCAATGCCTTAGACGACAAAAGCATGCATCCATCTTTTCATGTAGGGGGTCTTGCCAATTTTTTTCTCAATGATAATTTTACGATACAACCAGAAGTGTTGTATTCCGGTAAAGGCTTTAAATCATCGGACCAAACATATAAATTTGGCTACATAGACATACCGGTATTGGTACAGTACAAAACACCTTCCGGTTTTTTTGTAGAAGCTGGTCCGCAGGTTGGTTTCCTGATCAGTGCGAAAGTTAACAGTACTGATATAAAGGAAAATATGAAATCAACAGACTTTTCCTGGGTTGGTGGTTTAGGTTATAAAAGTGCAATGGGCATTGGCGCTTCTGCCCGTTATGATTTTGGCTATACGAATGTATCTGAGTTCGGTACACTAAAAAACAAGACCATTATGGTCAGTGTCTTTTATACGTTTGGATCTAATTCGCAAGAATAAGCTCCAATAGTTGCATAAACCGGTTGCTTCTTTAAAAGTTTATGAATACCGCGCATCTTTCGATGCGCTTTGTTATTTTTATCCAAAATTTACCAGCTTGAAATTGATTTTAAGCGAAGAACAATTGACGATTACCATCAAAAGACTGGCCAACCAGTTATTGGAAAATCATGATGACCTGCACAATACAGTTATCATCGGCATTCAACCAAGGGGAATTTATGTAAGTGACCGGATTGTAAGCGAAATAAAAAAAGAAATTGCTTCTGAGAAAGTGAAGTATGGGAAGCTGGATATCACTTTTTACAGGGATGATATACGCAACCAGCTTCATATGCCCAATAAGACAGACATCAATTTTTCAATCGAAGGTTGTAATGTTATTTTAATAGACGATGTTTTATATACCGGTCGCACCATTCGTGCTGCATTAGATGCACTTCTCGCCTTTGGCAGACCTGAAAAAGTTGAATTATGTATCCTGGTTGACAGGCGGTTTAACCGGCAATTACCCATTCAGCCTGATTATGTAGGCAAATACATTGATACTATTGTCTCGCAAAAAGTGAAAGTGCTCGCCGATAAGCATGAAGTAGTACTGTATTGAATTTTTACGTTTTTACTCATATGGTTTTTGAGAAAAGACTCCTGAAACACACCGGAACGATTAATTTAAAAACCCGGGACTTTTGGCAGATCAAATTAATTGTACCCAAATAGGATTTTCCTTTATCTTCGCCTCCTAAGATGCAATTCTCTTCAAAGCACCTCTTAGGTATAAGGGATCTTGTCCCGGGCGATATCCAGCTTATTTTAGACACAGCCTATCAATTTAAAGATGTTTTACAGCGGCCCGTCAAGAAAGTACCGTCGCTGCGTGATGTAACGATCGTGAATCTCTTTTTTGAAAATTCTACGCGGACAAGAATTTCATTTGAGCTTGCTGAAAAAAGATTAAGTGCTGATACAATCAACTTTACCGCATCCGGTTCGTCCGTTTCCAAGGGGGAAACGCTGCTGGATACGGTAAACAATATCCTTTCCATGAAAGTAGATATGGTGGTGATGCGGCATAGTGCAAGCGGGGCGCCACATTTTCTGTCGAAACATATACCCGCAGCCATTATAAACGCCGGCGACGGCATCAATGAGCATCCTACACAGGCATTGCTTGATGCACTTTCAATAGTTGAAAAGAAGGGAAAACTACAGGGAACAAAAGTGGCTATTATCGGCGACATTATGCACAGCCGTGTAGCGCAGAGCAATATTTACCTGCTGAAAAAAATGGGGGCAGATGTTACCGTTTGCGGACCACCCACATTGATTCCGAAATATCTTCAGCAGGCGCTGAACGTAAATGTGAGTTACAACCTGAAAGAAACGCTGGAATGGTGCGATGTAGCGAATGTATTGCGCATTCAACTGGAAAGACAGAACCAGGTGTTGTTTTCATCCTTAAGAGAATATAACATTGCCTATGGTATCAGCCGCAAGTTGCTCGACAGTTTGCATAAAGAGATTGTAATTATGCATCCGGGCCCTATCAATCGCGGTGTTGAGCTGGACAGTGATGTTGCAGACAGCAAACAATCCATTATTTTGCAACAGGTAGAAAATGGAGTTGCGGTGAGAATGGCGGTACTTTACCTGCTGTCAAACACGAACAACTAATTTCAGATTTTAGATTGACGATTTGGGAATGCATGAACGGGCCATACGAAATCTAAAATCAACAATCTAAAATCAAAATCACATGTCCCGCATTTGTTTATTTCCCGGCACATTTGATCCTGTAACATTGGGTCACGTTGATATTATCAACCGTGCGCTTCCGTTATTTGACAAAATAGTTGTGGGCATTGGTTTAAACGCAGCGAAAGCGCCGATGTTCTCTGCGGAAAAACGATTAAAATGGATAAAACAGCTGTATAAGGACGATGAACGGGTAGATGGCGATGTATACGAGGGGCTGACAGTGAACTTTTGTAAAAAGATCGGTGCAAAATTCATCTTACGTGGCATACGTTACGTAAGCGACTTTGAATACGAAAAAACAATTGCGGATGCAAACCGCACGTTGGATAAAAATATCGAGACTATATTTCTAACAGGCGAGCCAAAATATACATCGGTAGCGTCTACGATTGTAAGGGACATTATACGCAATGGGGGCGATGCCAAACATTTTCTTCCGGATATTGTATATAAGTCATTAAAAAAAGCCTGATATGCCCATCTGGTTCAAACCTGAATTCTCGTTGGAGAAATTAACCGCCATGAGTGCCGGCACGATGGCCGAACATCTCGGTATCGAATGGGTAGAGATAGGAGAGAACTTCATTAAAGCCAGGATGCCGGTAGATCATCGTACCAAACAACCGTATGGATTATTGCATGGCGGTGCCTCCTGTGTGTTGGCTGAAACACTGGGCAGCGTCGCATCCGCATTTGTCGTCGATCAATCTAAGGCATATGTGGTAGGTATTGAAATAAACGCAAATCATATACGCGGTGCGAAATCCGGTTTTGTTACAGGCATCGTGTCGCCGCTTCATCTTGGCGCAACTACGCATGTGTGGGATATAAAGATCTACGACGAGCGGGAAAAGATGACCTGTGTAAGTCGTCTTACTGTAGCTGTTTTAACGCGCCAGCCTTGAGAACATCTGCTACAGAAGGATAGGTTTGTTTCATATACTTTTTTATTTCTTCGGGTGCCACCCATTTTATTTCATGAATATCTTCTTCTGTTTGCGGTATTAGCTTTTCTTCACTCCCGGTATTCATACCGAACCAATAAGATTCTTTCAAAATAAACCGTGTGCCTTCATGATAAGTATGATAGGTAGTGATTATCGGTGACTGCAGTTTTATTTTTTTTAAACCTGTTTCCTCCTGTACTTCCCTTACTGCGCATTGTTCAAGCGTTTCTCCTTTATCCAGTTTGCCTTTTGGCAAATCCCATTTCCCCCGACGGAAAATGAGCAGTATTTCTTCCTTATCATTTATAACGAGACCACCAGCCGCCTGCAAAACGGTAAACTTTTTCCAAAAAGCTTTTTTTAATTCGGTCAGATCAGGATGAAAAAAAACGCCCGCATGAACTTTGGGCAATTGCATCTCATGAATCATCGATTTTACCGTATGCAGGTTCAGTTCATCAATAAACATGGCATCATCATGATGAACTAAAGTCTGTATTTCTCCTTCCACAGCATCACATAAAAAAAGGGGCTTATCGTCGAAATAAATTTTGATGTACATCGTGGAACGTTTAAAAGTTGAAGGGTTTAAAGTTTAAAGTTACTTAAAGATGAACATGTTCCCTGTTCGCGATTTTTGCTTAAGATAGCCTTAAAGCACTAAACCTTACACCTTAAACTTTTCTCCTACCTTCGCCGCATGACCGATGCAAAAGCAGTAGCTGAGAAATTGCTGCAGGTAAATGCCGTAAAACTCAATCCGAAAGAACCTTTCACCTGGGCCAGTGGCTGGAAGAGCCCGATTTATTGTGATAACCGCAAAGTGTTGTCCTTCCCTTTTATACGGGATTTTATAAAGTCGGAATTATGCAATGTGATCTTCGAAAAGTTTCCCGAAGCGGATCTACTGGCAGGCGTTGCCACGGCAGGTATTGCGTGGGGCGCTATGGCTGCAGATCAATTGAAATTGCCTTTTGTTTATGTACGGCCAAAGCCAAAAGAACATGGCATGGGCAACCAGATTGAAGGGTATTATGAAAAAGGTCAAAGGACAATAGTCGTGGAAGACCTGGTATCTACCGGCAAAAGCAGTTTGCAAACAGTAGATGCGATGAAAGCCGCGGGCCTCGAAGTTATTGGCATGGTTTCCATTTTCACCTATGATTTCCCTGTGGCAAAGGAAGTCTTTGCAAAAGCAGGTGTAACCTATTATCCCCTTACAAATTACCCTACGCTTATTGAACTGGCGCTGGAAAAAGGCATTGTCAGCCGCAGTGATGAGGAAGTTTTGTTAAAATGGCGCGACGACCCGGCAAACTGGAAAGGAGTGTTGTAATTTGTTGGGTGCAGGCATATAAAGCCTGAGCCTTTATCCGTTATTAAACAAAGTATTTTATGAAACAAGTAATTCTTTCTGTATTGGTATGTGCGATTACTGTTACCGCCTTTGCACAAACAAAAGCCGTGCAGACAGCGAAGATCAAAACGCCGACCGTAGTGTGCGAGAAATGTAAAGACAGGATAGAAACCTACCTGAAAAGATATGATGGGATATTGTCAACAAATGTGAACTACAGGTCGAAAGAAACAACAGTAAAATATTTAAGTGATCGCACCAATATTGAGGAAATAAAAACGGCAATCGCCAATGCAGGATATGATGCTGATGATGTAACAGCAAATCCCGATTCATATAATCGACTTCCTGTTTGCTGCAAGAAGCCTGAAGATGGTGGGCCTGCAAAAAAGCACTGATTGACATGCTAATGATACGCTAACTGAGACTGACTTTCGCAAATGGCGTTCTAAAGATGAAAATCGGTCATCAAACTAAAAGCAAAAGACTACAGATTATTTTCCTCTAAAATCCATTCAACCGACAGGCTTAATTCGCGTTTTTAAAAGAGCTTCAGTGATTGCTTCCCCTGGTAATGTATCGGGTAGTGAATAAAGATACCTCCACGACCGACTTTACATTGACCCTCGAGGCGCACATTAAATTCTTTATTCAGAAAAACACTTGCTGCATTTTGATAAATATTTTTCATGTTAGCCCGGAGCTGAACGGGTACCACAAACTCCGAATTTTTCGCAATTTTTATAACCGTATCCATTGAAAAATGGCCGAGATAAAGGCTGTCGACATATGCATCACCCACGGCATCTTTTAATTGAAGATTGCGGTTATTGGGATTATAATACCGCACATTCAACGAAAGAGTAGAAGTGTCGCCGCTTACGCTCATTATTTTGAAAGAATCGATGCCTTTGTAATCCGGTTCTTTCATGGCTCGGCATGAAGCCAGGCTGGCGATAATAATTAGCCCAAAAAATATTTTCCGAACGATCATTTCTTTTTTCAGCAATATATACCAACATCACATGAGCCTCACATTCCGCTTCGCAATTTTTCCCTAAATATTTTATTGAAAAGGACAGCAGGAGGGCAGCAGGTCTATCAACATTTTCCCGCGACTATTTTTTGTGATTTGCAAAATTCTGCGAAAAATGAACAAAAAATGCATTACTAACCCAATTAGCTTTTCCAAATTTTTTTCTGGAAAATGCTCTCCTAAAAAATAAATCTGTATTATTCTAACTATTTCAATTAATAATCAATTAATTAATTCGGTTTATTCAAATTAAATAAAAGCGTTAACTGCATCAAATATCTCCTGGAATTCTCACTTTTTTCTGTGCTAAGAAGAACGTGAGTTATCTCTCTTTCAATCGTTCGTAACCATTAACTTGTGAGATATTTTGCAGATTTAATTTCATCAGGGCAATGCATACTGATTGGATGTAATATTTGAAATCGCTCCTTTTTGAGAAAAAAATAATTCAACGATGATTTATAAAAGAATGGCCATTGAAAAAGAGTCGCCGGAAGAGCTTGGTTATGGAAACATTCAGTATAACCTGGCCGAGAGTTCGGTGAGCGATTTGTTTTTAAAAGATATTCATTTGCACATCCAGGATTTGAGTCTTTGCTATACCGACCACCGCGGTAAACCGGAACTGCGTGAACTTATCGGAGCAGGTCACCCAAATCTAAATAGCAGTCATGTGTTATTAACCGTCGGGGCAGCATCTGCATTATTCATCATTGCGACTACTCTTCTTACAAGACAGGATCACCTGATCGTAATGAGACCGAATTATGCCACCAATATAGAAACACCCGTTTCGATAGGTTGTGACATTACTTATTTGGATCTTGAATTTGAAAGCGGCTGGCAACCGGACTTAGATCATATTGAAGGAGCTATCCGGGGTAATACAAAACTAATCAGCATAACCAATCCGCATAATCCTACCGGTGTGGTTTTGGATAAAAAAAAGCTGGAATCAATTATTGAAATTGCAGAACGTAACCAGGTTTATCTTCTTGTTGATGAAACCTACCGCGACCTTAATTTAACTTCTCCGCCTCCATTGGCAGCTTCGCTCAGTCGCAATGCAATCAGCGTATCATCCGTTTCAAAGGCTTATGGCTTGCCGGGTATTCGATTGGGCTGGCTCATAACGCAGGAAGAGCAATTGATGGAATCTTTTCTTGCAGCGAAGGAACAGATCTTTATTACCAATTCAGTGTTGGATGAAGAAGTGGCCTATCAATTTTTACAGGAAAAGGAGAATCATTCAAAAAACATCAGGCAACATATCGCCTCAAATTTTTCAATAATTGAAAACTGGATAAACAATGAACAGCGGTTGGAATGGGTGAAACCGGGTGGCGGCGTGGTTTGTTTTCCAAGAGTAAAAGATGCGACATCTTTTGAGGCGTCTTTATTCTATGACAATTTATTAAATAAACATGGAACATTGGTGGGTCCGGGGCATTGGTTTTCCATGCCGGATCACTATATGCGGATCGGGTATGCATGGCCGACTGCAGAACAGTTGAAAAAAGGGCTGGAGTCTATCTCGCAATGTTTAAGTCGAAATGCAGGTTAGCATTGAATTGATAGGATAAATTTCTAAATGCTCTTTACATAATTTCGGCGATTAACTCGATCCTGTTCGGTTATTTTAGTTTATTTCAGAAATTGCTGTAATTGCTGGAATGCCGAAATAAATAATTTATATTTATTTTCTGTATGGGCCCATGCAATATCACGTTTGTCAAATACTGATTTGATGATCCCATTAGCTTTTCGGCAGTCTTCTTCATCAAAGAAATAAGATCTCCACGCAGCAGGCAAATCATTAAATGGTTTTAATTCAAATCCATTCCCATAAATTTTTATCGGCGTGGGTGTGCTTCTCACGTCAATACTACTGATATCACTGTTTAACGCCCATGAAAAATACAGTTCCCAGAATTTCATGTGATTCCGCAACCGGCTCTTTATTTCTCCGTCGTTTTCTTTACGCATTGCATGTATCCGCCATAAATTATTTTCTTTTGAAAAGGGATTTTCTGACGACGATTTAAAGACGCCCTGCTGACTCTCAAAACTGGCGGAAGGAAAGAGTTTGGAAGATATCCGCATTTCGCTTTTTGCGAGGTATTCAATCGTGTACTCCGTCGAGGTGTGGTCGTCTCTGGTTAATTGAAGTGTTTTATTATCACTTTTCCAACTACCACTTTCAAATTGGCCAAAATCAGTTGTATAACTACCGTCTTTTTGCAAATTGAGAAAACTTGCCGGTGTAAGCATACTGTCTTTATCGCCCCCGGAAGAAGTATATAAAGTAAAAAACCATACTTTATCAATACGGTTATTCGATTGTACGCAGCCGGCCAAGGGCAGGGCAACTAAGACGGATACAAAATGGCTAAATCTCCATAAAAAGCG
>Ga0207645_10001099_pt1 | contig 22306 bp, 14 predicted proteins | sample KBSM53metaG_FD_184331 | JGI IMG/M metagenome (GOLD analysis project Ga0207645, IMG submission 184331) | Miscanthus rhizosphere microbial communities from Kellogg Biological Station, Michigan, USA - KBS M5-3 metaG (SPAdes) (version 2) | ecosystem: Host-associated > Plants > Roots > Rhizosphere >...
GACTGTCAGCGGCACGATTCGAAGATGTCGAATTCATCTCCTACCGGCGTGTAGCGCCTGGAACCGTGTCGTGCGGAAACCAGCAAGCGGGTTTGCGAGTGTTCGCCACGTTCCGCGCAGAAACTGGAACTGGAAGCCGGCTCGACGGTCGCGCCGTTGCCATCGAGGTGGTCGACGACGACTTCGTGCCGCGTTGACAACCTGCGCCGGCGGGGCCGCCATCACGGACTAGAATCGAAAGCACCATGAGATGGATCCCAATCGTGACAACCGTGCTCGTGGCCGCGGCCGCCGGACCGGCGCGCGCGCAGGCGCCGATCGACTGGAAGGCGATCGAGGTCGAGACGCTGCGGCACTTCCAGGCGCTGGTACGGATCGACACCGCCAACCCGCCGGGCAACGAGACGCAGGCGGTCGACTACGTGAAGCAGGTCCTCGACAAGGAAGGGATTCCCTCCCAGGTATTCGCCGGCGACCCGAAGCGCGCCAACCTCGTCGCCCGCATCAAGGGGAACGGCCGCAAGAAGCCGATCCTCGTCATGGGACACACCGACGTCGTCACCATCGACCCGAAGAAGTGGATCGATCACGGCCCGTTCAGCGCCGATGTCGCCGGCGGCTACGTCTACGGCCGCGGCACGGTCGACGACAAGGACAACCTGGTTGCGAGCCTGATGCTGGTGCTGATGCTCAAGCGCACCAATGCCGCGCTCGATCGCGACGTCATCTTCCTGGCGGAATCGGGCGAGGAAGGGACGCCCGAGGTCGGCGCGCAGTTGATGATCGACAAGCATTTCGACGCCATCGACGCCGAGTACTGCCTGGCGGAGGGCGGCGGCGTCGGGCGCACCGCGGGCAAGTACACGCGCGCCAGCATCAGCACCACCGAGAAGGAACCGCGTGCGGTCGAGATTGTCGCCCACGGCCCCGCCGGGCACGGCTCGGTGCCGCGCCAGACCAACGTGGTCGCCCACCTGTCGAACGCGGTGGCGAAGATCGTGGCGTGGACGCCGCAGCTGCGCGTCAACGAAACGACCGGTTCCTACTTCCGCAAGCTCGCGGCGTCGGCGCCGTCGGCGGAAGCCGCCGCGCGCTACCGCGACGTGCTCAATCCGGATCCGAAGGTGTCGAAGCCGGCCGCCGACTGGATGCTCGAGAACGAACCCGAGCACTGGTCGATGCTCCACACCTCGGTGGTGCCGACCATCCTGACCGCCGGCTATCGCTACAACGTGATTCCGTCGGAAGCGAAGGCGACGCTCGACGTCCGCCTCCACCCCGATGAAGATCAGGCGGCGTTCCTCGACCAGATCCGCGCCGTCATCAACGATCCGGCAATCGAGGTACGCTGGGCGCGCGAGCGCTATCGCCCGGCCGGATCCTCGCCGCTCAATACCGAGCTCTTCACCGCCATCGAAGCCGAGACCAGGAAGCACTACAACGTCGACGTGCTGCCGACGATGAGCACGGGGGCGAGCGACAAGGCGCAGATCCGATCGAAAGGGGTGCAGTGCTACGGCATCGGTCCGGCGCTCGACAGCGAGGATGCGGCCAAGGGATTCGGCGCCCACAGCGACCAGGAGCGGATCCTCGAGGCCGAGCTGCACCGCTTCGTCCGGTTCCAATACGACCTCGTGATGGACCTGGCGCGCTCGCGGTAACCGGGAGTTCTCAGGTCACGACCTCAGTCCGGCGCGGAGCTGTTATGCCGACAGTGGTCCGAATCGTCGCCGCGCTCGCGCTGCTCGCCTCGATGCCGAGCGATGCCGCCGCTGGCTGGACCCAGCTGCGGTCGAGGAATTTTCTCGTCATCGGCGACGCGTCAGAGCGCACCATTCGCTCCACCGCGCAGAAGCTCGAACAGTTTCGCGAGGTGATGCTGCGCGCCATCCCCGGCGCGCCGGCGACCGCTGCCGCGCCGATCGTCGTGGTGGTGTTCGCATCGGACGCCTCGTTCACCCCGTACAAGCCGGTATTCGAGGGGCGGACGGTCAACGCTGCCGGCCTGTTCCTGCAGACCGACGACATCAACTACATGCTGCTCAACGCCGACGTGTTCGACGAGGCGTTCAAGGTCGTCTTCCACGAGTACTCGCATTTCCTGATCACCAACGCCTACGACACCGTGCCGCTGTGGCTGAACGAAGGGATGGCCGAGGTCTACGCGACGTACGAGGAGCGTGACGGCGGCAAGGGCGCGCTGCTCGGCGCGCCCGATCGCGGCCACCTGCGGCTGCTGCAGGAGAGCCCGCTGATTCCGCTGCGGGAACTCGTCGCGCTGGATCACACGTCGCCGACCTACAACGAAGGCAACCGTCGCAGCGTCCTCTACGCGCAGTCGTGGGCGCTGGTCGACTACCTGATGTTGGGAAGCGACGCGCGCCGGCCGCAGCTGCAGCGCTTCCTCGATGCGGTGAGGCACGGCACGCCGCCGGGCGACGCCTTCGACGCCGCCTTCGGCGACATCGGCGCGCTGGACAAGGAGCTGGGGAGCTACATCCGCCGCTTGAGATTTCCGGTCGTGGAGGTCTCGTTCGGCGAGAAAGTCGATGGCGGCCTCACCGCGCGAGGCGAGCCGCTTGCGGACGCGCAGGCGCTGGCGTATCTCGCCGACGCCGCCGCCCGGCTCGGCCGCGTCGATGCTGCCCGTGCGCAGCTCCGCGCCCTGATCGTCAAGGACCCGCGGGCGGCGCGCGCCCTCTGCGCGCTCGGCCTGATCGAGCTGCGCGCGAGCAACTACGGCGAGGCGCTGCCGCTGCTCGAGCGCGCGGCAGCACTGGCGCCGGACGATGGCTGGATTCAGACCGCGTTTGCCGACGCGCTGATCAGGCGCGGCGAAGCCGACGGCAGCGCGCTCGAGATCTCGTTGATCGAGCGCGCCCGGGCCACGTTGTCGGCGGCGGCCGTGCGCGACGATGCGTTTGCGCACACGCTCGCGGTGTTCGGCCGCGCGCATCTCTTCGACGGCGGCGATCCGCAGCGTGCCGTGTCTTCGCTCGAGCGGGCGCTGAAGCTGGTGCCCGGACGGCAGGACTACGTGTTGATGCTGGCGCACGCGCTGCTGCTCCAGCACGAGTACGGGCGCGCGACGGCGCATCTCGGTCCTTTGATTGCGCGGGCCAGCCAGCCCGAGGTCCGCGATCAGGCGCGGCGGCTGCTCGCCGCGGTCAGCCGCGCACAGGGCGTGGAGCCGGGAACGCAGGCCGGCGCCGGGCCCTCGTCGCCGGGCCGGATGGGATCGCTGCCGGCGCTCCGCCGCGTCGGCGCCGGCGAAACGCGCGTGTTCGGCAAGTTCTCGGCCGTCGAATGCGGGCGGGACGGCCTCGTCCTCAGGATCGACGCGGATGGGCGTACGCTTCGCCTGTCGATGCGCACGTTCGACGAGGTTCAGTTCCTCTCCTACCGCGTCGATGGACCGCGCAGCATCTCGTGCGGCGCCCAACAGCCGGTGTTTCCCGTCTTCGCGACCTATCGCGGCGGCGACGACCGCGCCGGCATCGACGGCATTGCGGTCGCGATCGAGATGATGGCGGATGGCTTCATTCCGCCGCGTTGAGACCCTCGCCACCTCCGCCCTGAACTTACGGAGCCGTTTCACCGTCTCAGGTGTCTAACGCTCCCAGAGTCTCCGGCTGGAGGTGCGATGGCGCTGTGGCAGGATGTCCGGTTCGCAGTCCGGCTGCTCATCAAGGATCGCTGGTTCACGCTCGTCGCCGCCACCGCGCTGGCGCTCGGCATCGGCGTGAACGCCAGCGTCTTCACCTTCGTCAACGCCATCCTGATCCGCGGCCTGCCGTTCGACGATCCCGATCGCATCGTCGCGCTCGGCGGCCTCGACGCGCGCGGGCTGCCGATCGGGATCTCGAAGCTCGACTTCATCGACATTCGCGATAACGCGCGGTCGTTCTCCGGCCTGGCGCTGTTCATGGGATCGACCATCAACGTCAGCGACGAAGGGCGGCCGCCGGAGATGTTCCAGGGGTCGTACAACTCGGCCAACCTGTTCCAGCTGATCGGGCAACGGCCGATCATCGGCCGCGACTTTCGCGCCGAGGACGATCGGCCCGGCGCCGAGCCGGTCGTGATCCTCGGCAACGGGATCTGGAAGAACCGCTACGGCAGCGACCCGACGGTCGTCGGCCGCACGGTGAAGGTCAACAGCCTGGTGGCGACCGTGATTGGCGTCATGGCGCCGGACATGCGCTTCCCGTTCAACGGCGAGCTGTGGATTCCGGCGTCGCAGCTGCCGCCCGAGCTGCGCGACTCGAAGCGCAACGCGCGCAGCTTCCAGGGGATGGGGCGCCTGGCGCCCGGCGTCACGCTCGAGCAGGCGCGCGGCGAAGTGCAGACGATCAGCGCGAAGCTGGCGCAGGACTACCCGGACACGAACAAAGACGTTCGGCCTTCGCTGATGACGTTCAACGAGCGCGTCACCGGACCGCAGATCAAGCTGATCTTCCTGTCGCTGATGGGCGCGGTGGTGTTCGTGCTGCTGATTGCGTGCGCGAACGTCGCCAACCTGCTGCTCGCGCGCTCGGCGCAGCGGACGCGCGAGATCGCCGTGCGCGTCTCCCTCGGCGCCGGCCGCTGGCGCATCGTCCGGCAGCTGCTGGTCGAGAGCGTGCTGCTGTCGACCGTCAGCGGCATCGCCGGCCTCGGCCTCGCCGTCATCGGCGTCCGGATGTTCGACGCCGCCACCGCCGACGTCGGCAAGCCCTACTGGATGAAGTTCACGCTGGATCCGATCGTGTTCGTGTTCCTGGCGGTCGTCAGCGTGGCCACCGGCGTCCTGTTCGGGCTCGCGCCGGCGCTGAACGTGACGAAGACCGACATCAACGAGGTGATGAAAGAGGGCGGCGGCCGCAGCGGCAGCGGCGGCATGCGCGCGCGGCGCTGGACGGGCGCGCTGATTGTCGCCGAAGTCATCCTCACGCTGGTGCTCCTGGCCGGCGCCGGGTTCATGATGCGCAGCTTCCTGGCGCTCTACCGCACCGACTTCGGCATCGACTCGTCGCACCTGTTGACGATGCGGCTGAATCTGCCGCTGACGAAGTATCCGCGGCGCGAGCCGCGCGGCGAGCTGTATCGCCGGCTCGAGGAGCGGCTGCGCGGCGTCCCCGGCGTTCAGGCGAGCGCGTTGACCACGAATGCGCCGCTGCAGGGGAGCCTCGAGCGTCAGCTGCTGGTGGACGGCCGGCCCGAGACGCCCGGCGTCTCCGCTCCGGTCGTGAGCCTGCTCGGCATCAGCAGCGGCTACTTCGAGGCGCTCGGCCTGGCGGCGATCCGCGGCCGGGCGTTCAACGACGTCGACGGCACCGAAGGGCACGAGGCGGCAATCGTCAACCAGCGCCTGGTGGCGATGCATTTCGCCGGCGAGGATCCGATCGGCCGCCGCATCCGGCTGGTGGATGGCAACCCGCGGGCGGTCGATCCGTCGATGGCGAACCTCACGGCGGTGATCGTCGGCGTGGTGCCGACGGTGCGGCAGCGCAATTTCCAGGAGCCCGACCCGGATCCGGTCGTCTACGTGCCGTACCGCGTCGATCCGCAGCGGTTCATGACATTGCTGGTGCGCACCCGATCCGATCCGGCCTCGATCACGCCGCTGGTGCGCGAGGAGATGCGCCTGCTCGAGCCCGACCTGCCGCTTTTCGGCATCCAGACGCTCGACAAGCTGCTGGCGCAGGTCCGCTGGCCGATGCGCGTCTTCGGATCGATGTTCGCGATCTTCGCGCTGATCGCGCTGGTGCTCTCCGCCGTCGGCCTGTACGCGGTGACCGCCTATTCGGTGTCGCAGCGCACCGCTGAAATCGGCGTCCGCATGGCGCTCGGCGCGCAGGCGCCGCAGGTGCTGTGGCTGGTGCTGCGGCGCGCGCTGGTGCAGCTGGCGATTGCGGTGCCGATCGGCGTCGCCGGCGCGTTCGGCGTCGGCCGGCTGCTGCAGGTGCTGCTGGTGCAGACCAGCTCGCGCGATCCGGTGACGATCGGCGCGATCGCGACGTTGATGATCCTCGTCTCGGTGAACGCCTGCTTCTGGCCGGCGCGGCGCGCCACGCGGCTCGATCCGGTGCGGGCACTGCGCTACGAGTGATCTCTCCGTGGCGCCTGCTCAACCGCGGAGCCCGCAGAGACCGCTGAGAAGTCTTGTAGAAGAAATTGGTCTGCGATCTCCGCGGGCTCGCCGGCGGGCTGGAGGTCGATCGGGTAGACTCCACGCTATGAAAGCGAAGTTCATCGGCCTGGTGACCGCCTGCGTCATCGCCCTGGCCCCGGCCAGCCTGGCGCAGACCGCCCCGGCGCAATCGTTCGACTCCCATGGCGTGCAAATCAGCTACGCCGATCGCGGGCAGGGCGTGCCGGTCGTCCTGATTCATGGCTTCACCGGCACCTACGCGCGGCACTGGGAAGCGCCGGGCGTGATGCAGGCGCTCGAGACCGCGGGCTACCGCGTCGTCGCGATGGACTGCCGCGGCCATGGCCAGAGCGGCAAACCTGCGGACCCCGCGCAGTACGGCATGGAGATGGTCGGCGACGTCATCCGGCTGCTCGATCATTTGAAGATCGAGCGCGCGCACATCGTCGGCTACTCGATGGGCGGCGCGATCGCCAACCAGCTGCTGGTCAGAAATCCTGAACGGCTGCTGACCGTCACGCTGCTCGGCGCGGGATGGGCGGGCGAGGATCTGACCGAACTCACGTCGATGATGAACGCGATGGCCGACGGCTTCGCGCGCCGCGATGCGAGCGTGCTGGTTACCCTGGTGAATTCATCGGCGACCGCGAAGCCCAGCGAGCAGGAGGTTGCGGCGATGAACGCGGCGCTGTTCGCCCGCAACGATCCGCAGGCGCTGTCGGCGGTGGCACGCACGCTGCCGGCGCTGATGAAGGTGCCGGGCGACCAGCTGCGCAAGACGACGGTGCCGGTGCTGGCGCTGATTGGCGATCAGGATCTGGCCAACGTGCAGTCGGTGCGCCGGATGAAGGAGATCATGCCGCGGCTCGAGGTGGTCGAGCTGCCCGGTGCGACCCACGCATCGAGCGTGCGGCCGTCAGCGGAGCCGCTGGTCGCGTTTCTGAACAAGCACCGGCGCAGCTGACGCGAGGCGATCGACCGATCAGGCGACCGCCGCGACGCCGATCAGCCGCTCGCCGCCGGCTTCGCGGAACGCGGCCAGCGCCTGCTGCCGCCCGGCCTCCGCCTTTTCGACCAGCGCCTGGAATGCCGGCTCGCTCTGGAGTCCGGCGAACGCGGGCGCGTTCCGCAGTGTGGGCGCGACGAAGTACCCCTTGGCGACGGCGCGCTGCAGCTCGGCGAGGCCGTGCTCGTACTCGCCGACGTCGCAGAACAGCCACCCTTCCTGGAAGATGGCCTCCGGGTCGTCCTGAATCTTCAAGCCGCCGAGCGCGCCCAAGTCGACGAACATTTCGTCGACGCGGCCTTCGAGCCACGCCAGCAGATAGTCGGTCCAGGTCTTGAACGCCGTCACGTTCGGCGGCGATTGCCGCATGGCGACCAGCGCGCGGCGAGCCTCGTCGCGCCGCCCGCCGAGGCCGAGCGCGATGACGCGGATGCCCTCGTCGCCGCCAGGGATCGCCGTCGGCCGATCGATCTTCATCAGCAGCTCGAGGTCGCCGGTCATCAGGATCGTCTGCTCGAGGCTGGTGTAGAGGTGCGGATCGAGCCGGCGCGCCTCGGCGTGCGCGGCGAGCGACTGCTCGTACAGCCCGCAATAGCGGCAGGCATGCACCAGCCCGCCGAACAGCTCCGGATCGTTGCCGTGGCGCGTCGCCTCGCCGAGCAGCCGCACGAGCGCGCGGCGCGAGTGCCCCATGTCGGCTTCGAGGTTGGCGTAGAACTTGTGCGCGACCGAGAGCCTCGGGTTGAGCGCGAGGGCGCGCTGGAACGCCTCTTCCGCGCGCTGCTCGCTGTCGGCCGACGGCGTGATGTACTTGCCGACGACACGATGGCAGCGCCCGAGATGGGCCCATGCGGGCGCGAACCTCGGGTCGAGCTCGAGGCACTGCTGGTACGACTCGCGCGCGGCGGAGAGGCCGCCGTAGGATCGCGCCTGTTCGTTGCCACGCAGGTACAGCTCGTAGGCGCGCGCATCGTGGGGAGAGTCGGGCGTCGGCGACGGCGTCGCCCCGAGCGGCAGCGCCAGCGCGTCGGCCACGCGCCGCGCGATGTCGTCCTGCAGCCGGAACAGATCGCCGAGCGACGACTGCACCGTGTGCGATGTCAGCAGCGTCCCGCCCGGCGCCTCCACCAGCTGCGCCGCCGCGCGCAGCTGCTCGCCGGAGCGCAGCAGCGTTCCCATCACCACGCGATCGACGTCCGCTTCGGCGGCCAACGCCTTGAGGTCCGGCGCCTCGCCGCCGAACCGCGCCGCGGCCGCGCTCGAGCGCACGACCAGCGAGCCGATGCCCGACAGCGAGGTCGAAATCGCGTCCGGCAGGCTGAAGGCGAGGAAGTCGGTTTCGGGATCCGGACGCAGCACGCGGAACGGCAGCACCACCAGGCGCGTCAGCGGCCGCGCCATCGCGGTGGTGTCGCCGCCGTCGATGCCGCGCACCGCACGCAGCTCCTCGGCCATCGCGTCCGCCGATTGCGGCCGATCGGCCGGCCGCTTCGCCAGCGCCCGGCGCAGCACGCGATCGACCGCCGCAATCGCCGGCGAACCGGTCAGCGCCGGCGGCTGCTCCTGCAGCGTCGCGTTGAGGATCTCGATGATGTTCTTGCCGTTGAATGCCGGCCGTCCGGCGAGCATCTCGAACAGGATCGCGCCGGCGGCGAACAGATCCGTGCGCGTGTCGATCGGATCGCCGGTCATCTGCTCCGGCGCCATGTAGCGCGGCGTGCCCATCACCAGGCCGGTGCGCGTCAGCCCGGTCATCGAGTTGAGCGCCGGCTCCGATTCGGGCCGCGCCAGGCCGAAGTCGAGCAGCTTGACGCCGTTGGGCGTCAGGAACACGTTCGACGGCTTGAGATCGCGGTGGACGATGCCGCGCGCGTGCAGCGCCGACAGCGCCGCGAGGATGCCGAACCCGATCGGCAGCGTCTCGGACACGCTCATCGGCCCGCGCTTCAACCGATCGGCCAGCGCCTCGCCTTCGAGCAGCTCCATGGCGATGAACAGCTGGCCGCCGTCTTCGCCGATGTCGTAAATCTGGCAGATGTTGGGATGGTTGACGCTGGCGGCCGCGCGCGCCTCGCGCCAGAAGCGGCGGCGCGCGATTTCGTCGTGCGCGAGCGACGACAGCGTCTTCAGCGCGACGCTGCGCTCGAGCCGCTCGTCGCGCGCCGCGTAGACGACACCCATCCCGCCCTCGCCGAGCTTGCGGGCGATGGTGTAGTGCCCGAAGCGAGCGGGCAGCGGGCCGCGATCCGCCTCCCCCGGAGGCGTGGACAACGCATCGGGCGCGGGCGTGGACGTCGTGACGCCCGCCAGCCATTCGTAGAACGCGCGCAGCGGTCCCCGGTGTGTGTGGTCGGTTCCCCTGTCTGCCACCTGTGAGGGTTCGATCATAACCCGTCCGGCCGGCCCACCTCGTCTGCCCACGCGCACGCTCGCCGCGCGGCGCGGACTATCTGGTATAACGGACCGTCTCGGTCATCGACCTACGCGAGGGAGGATCCATGCGCACCCGGATACCAGTGGCCGTAGTAGTGATGACGCTTGCAGCGGCCGGCGCGTTTCACGCGCCCTTCGATATGTGGTCAATCGCCGCTCAGGGCGGCCCGATCGCCAACCCGATTCCGGCGCCGATCGAGAAGCGCGGCCTGTCGGTCGAGATCGCCGATCTCGTCCGTCTGCCCGATACGCGCGGCCTCCGGCCGGCCGATCAGGACGTGTCGCCCGCCGGCTGGGCGCGGATCAACTTCGTCAAGGACCTGCCCGACGGCCGCCGCTTCGTCAACGACTCGCGCGGCTTCCTCTATGTCCTCGATCGCAACAACCAGCCGTCGGTCTATGTGAACGTTGGCGCGCTGTTTCCGTTCGCCGTCTACAACCGGCTCGAGAGCGGCTTCATCGGCTTCGAGTTCCATCCCGAGTTCGCGCGCAACGGGTTGTTCTACACCGTGCACGGCGAGCGGGCCGCGGGCAACCCGGCGAAGCTGAACTTCATCCCGCCAGGCTACACCGCGTCCGACGTCAGCTATCACAACGTGATCACCGAGTGGCACGCGACCAACCCGGCGGCGCCGACCTTCGACGGCACGCGGCGCGAGCTGCTGCGCGTCGCGCATGTCGTCCAGAACCTGACGCATCCGTTCGGCGACGTCGAGTTCAACCCGACGGCGAAGCCCGGTTCTCCGGACTACGGCCTGCTCTACACCAGCGGCAGCGACACCGGGTTCAGCAACGGCGGCGGACCGAACGCGAACAATCCCACCCAGACGCAGCGGCTCGATTCGGTGATCACCGCAATCCTCCGCATCGATCCTCGCAGCCCGTCGGTCTCGAAGGGCGTCAAAGGGCTCGGCGACTACACCATTCCGCCGTCGAACAAGTTTGCCGCCGACAACGATCCGAAGACGCTCGGCGAGATCTACGCCTACGGCTTCCGCAACGCACATCGCCTGACGTGGGACCTCAACGACGGGACGATGTTCGCGTCGGACATCGGCATGAACAACATCGAGGAAGTGAACATCGTCCACAACGGCGGCAACTACGGCTGGATGAAGCGCGAGGGGCTGTTCGAGAACGGCATGACGCGTCCCGGCGGCGCGCTCAACCAGCTGTTTCCGCTGGCGCCCGAGGTGCTGAACGGCCGGCAGAAGGACGAGTTCATCTACCCGGTGGCGATGTACGACCACAACGAGGGGCAGGCGGTCGCGGCCGGCTACGCCTACTACGGGCGGATTGCCGCGCTGCGCGGCAAGTTCGTCTTCGGCGACATCGTCCGCGGCCGGCTGTTCGCCTCCGATCTCGCCGCGATCAAGAAAGCGGACGACGGCGTGCCGCAGACGGTCGCGCCGATCGAGGAGATTCAGCTCTACACGCGCGACGCCGCCGGCAACCGCGTCTACGTCACGTTCCGCGAGCTGGTCGAGCGGGCGATGGGGGCGACGATGACCCGCGCCGATCTGCATCTCAGCCGCGATCGCGACGGCGAGCTGCTGGTGACGTCGCGGCAGGACGGGATGATCCGGCGCCTCATCCCGGATTCGAAAGGCGAATCGACAGCCGCCAACCGGCAGCGGTAATTTCTGGGTTGTTGCTGCTCACAAACCACGAAGGCCACGAAGGTCACGAAGGTCACGAAGAATACCTTGTACACAGAAATTCTTCTTCGTGGTCTTCGTGTTCTTCGTGAGCTTCGTGGTTACCGTGCCCGCCGGCTTTGCGTTCAGGCCACTTGCTACACCGCCGCTGAAGCCGCCGCGAGCGCGCTGAGAATCTCGCGTTGGTGGGTCAGCGGCACCGACAGGTGCGCGTCGTCGAGATAGAACGTCGCGCGACAGCGCGGGATGGCGGCGGCGAGGTAGCGGCCGTTCGCCACCGGCACGTTGCGATCCTGTTCGCCGTGCCACAGCAGCGCCGGCGTCTTCACCTCCCCGAGATCGAAGCCCCAGGGACGCGCGATCAGCGCGAAGTCGGCGACCGCGCCGCGAGGCCCCTGCCGGCACGCCTCGATGAAACACGCCATGAACCCGTCGCGGATCGCGGCGCGCTGCAGGAAGCGGCGGTCGGGCTCGGGCGCCCACGCGACCATGCGCCGGCTGGTGGCCGGCCCGCCGCGCCGAATCGCGCGGAGGTTGAGCCGGAACAGGCCGCGAAGCACCACCGGCGCGAACCGCGCCAGCCGCAGCATCATCCGCATCAGTCCGCTCAGCGAGTGCCGGATCCCCGGCGCGTCGGGCGGGGCGACACCGCCGAGCAGGCCGACGACACGCACGCGATCGGGGAGTTGCGCCGCGCAGGCTGCCGCGAACGGCGCGCCGCCCGAGGAGCCGAGCACGGCGAACGTCGCGAGGCCCAGCGCATCGGCCAGTTCGACGACATCGCGCGGCCAGTCGACGATGCGGCGGCCCGGCTGATAGCTGGAGCGCCCCATGCCGGGACGATCGGGGACGATGATCCGCAGCCCGAGCGCCGCCGCGACGTCGTTGTCGACGATCAGGTTCGCTTCGACCGACGCGCTGGGCACTCCGTGGCAGTAGATGACCGGCGCGCCCGACGGGCTGCCGCGCTCGATGAAGGCGAGCGTGCGGCCGTCGCGCAGCGTGATGTCGCGTGATGACGGATCGGCCATTTCCTCACCTCGTGCGCAGGTACGAAATCACGAACAGCGTGCCGAGCGTCAGATCGATCAGCCCCGCAGCCAGCAGCTCTCTGCTCAACCGGCCGAGCGCAAAAAGCGCGATCGCCGGGATGCCGAACGCCGCTTTCTCGACCACCGCGACGAGCATCAGCGGGCGGTAGCGCACCGGATCGCGCGCGATGAGGACGAACACGAGCTGCCACGCGATCGCGATGCCGATGAAGCCGTAGTAGTACTCGAGATGCGTCAGCGGCGGCGGGAAATCGCGGCCGGCCTTGTCCGCGAGGAAGTATTGCGGCACGAGGACGATGAGACCGTAAATCGCTGCGATGTTGAAGACCCGCGCGGCGAACTTCATGAGTGCTCACACCCCTTATACCTCGCGCGGCGCCCGACCGGTACGGGTGGGCCGATCTCAGGAGCCAGGCAAGACGGGACGGGGGGCGACGTTGACGCCCGAGAAGTAGCGCTCGCGATCGGCGAACTCGTAGATCCACACCTTGCCGATGTCGCGATACTCGAACGCCGGCGGCCAGTCGATGCGTCCGTAGCGGTTCGCCTTGCCGAACAGGTCGCGGAACAGCGGCAGCTCCCAGTCCTCGAGCAGCAGGTACGGGCGATAGCCCGCGCCCTTCAGCGTCGCCACCGCCGCATCGAGCTTGTCGGCCGGCAGCATGTCCCATCGCACCGTGAGCTGGTTGCCGTAGAGTCGCAGGCTCCCGCTCTGAATCATGCTCAGCACGACCGCGTCGCGCGGCAGCGTGCGTCCCAGGTAGGTGCCGATGGCGACATAGCGGTGCTCCGATCGGCGGGTCGCGAAAATTTTGAGGCTGTCGGCCTTCAGCAGGTAGTGCAGCGGCAGCAGGGTGCACAACAGCAGCACCGCCACCGTGCGAAACGCCAGCGGCAGACGATCCGCGACGCGCATGAACACCGTCGCCGACAGGATCAGCAGCAGCGGGATGCCCGGCAGCAGGAATCGCAGAAATGGCCAGGGCGCGAACGGCATGTACCACACGTAGCAGCCGAGCAGGACGGCACAGAACGCGAGCATCGCGATCTGGTCGCGTGTCCGCGTGATGAGCGGCGCAGCGAGCGCGAGCAACACGAACGGAGAATTCAGCTGCCAGAGCCAACCGAGATAAGTCGGCAGGTTCGTCTTCCAGTGGCTCCACGCGAACATCGTTTCGAGCGGCCCGTATCCGGGCGCGAGCGGCGATCCGTACAGGCGCCAGTTGACGGACGCGATGAGCAGGCAGCCGGGCAGGGTGGCCACCGCAAACAGCGCGACGCGGCGTGCACGCGGCGGCCGCAGGGCCACCGCTGCAGCGAGGACGAGCGCGAGCGGCACGAGGTTGGGACGCGTCGCGATCGCGAGCGATGCGGCAGCTCCCGAAAGAATCGCGCCGGCATCGCGCGCCGAGAGCGCGGCCAGCCACGACAGCAGCCACCAGGCCGTCACCGGCACGTCGCTCATCGGCTCGAAGCTGTGGAACATGAAGATCGGGCTGGTCGCGACCAGGATCGCCGCAATCATGCCGGTGGCCGGGCGATCGACGCGCGCGCCGAGCCGGTAGGTGAGCCACACCGCGAGCGCGGCGAGCGCGGGCACGACGTAGTAGATCGCGCCCGCGCCGCCGATGACGAGCGCGACCGCCAGCGTCATCGGAAAGCCGGGCGGATAAATCGGCACGATCGCGCCGGGCGTCGGCGCGAGCCGATACCCGATCGGCGCGACGGCGGCGCCGAGCGCCGGCTCGAGCGCCGCGAGCGGGTTGGGTGCGGCCACGCGCCCGCTCGCCCACAGCCAGGCCTGGCTGACGTAGCCGTAGGCGTCGGAGCCGCCGGCGGCGTCGAGGCCGAACGTGATCCCGAGCGCGAGCGACCCGAGCGCAGCCGCCGCGGCAATGCGAGGCGCCCACGCCGGGAGCCGCGCCCAGGTGGTCTTCCCGGGCTCCGTCGTCCAGTCGCGGATCGCGATTGCCGCGACGACCGCGAGCATGCCGATCCGCCACGGCTTGTACGCTTCCCGCGACGAGATGCGCAGGCCCGCGAAGGTGAAGAAGAAGCCGCCGGTCGCGACGTCCCAGAGCGCGACGCCGAGCGCGCCGGCGGCGACGACCAGCAGCGCCGCCTGAATCGTGAACGCGACCGATTTGCGAGTCATGGCCACTGAGCTGAATTGCGCGGAGGCGGCGGCATCCAGCTCAACTCATACAAGACGCTCGCGGGCGCGAAGGAGTTGTCGGGTGCACCGTCGGGGCGCTATCATCCGGCTGTTTTTGCCGCCCGCAGCAACAGGAGGCGAGATGTCCCGCACCAGACTCGTGATCGCGGCCGCGCTGCTGGCATCCGTGCCGGCCATTCATCTCTCGGGCCAGTCAGCGTCGCCGACGAAGGCATCGCCGTCGATCCCGCGCATGCCCGACGGCCGTCCCGACCTGCAGGGCATGTGGACCAACGTCACGATTACCCGGCTGGAGCGCCCGGCTGAGTTCGGCAGCAAGCTGGTCGTTTCCGATGCTGAAGGCACGGCGTGGGAAAAGGAATACCTGAAGTCCCAGGACAAGGATCGCCGCGACGGCGGCAAGCGCGCCGACGTCGAGCGCGCCTACAACGCCTTCTTCTGGGACTTCGGCACCGAGCTGGCGCGCGTCAACGGCCAGAAGCGCACCTCGCTCATCGTCGATCCGCCCGACGGCAAGATTCCGGCGCTGACGGCTGACGCGGCCAGGCGCGTTCCGGGAGCGCGTCCGTCATGGGGCAGCGCGGTGGTCGGACCCGACGAGCCCGAGAACGCCCCGCCCTTCGGGCTGTACGAGAATCCTGAAGAGCGGCCGCTCGCGGAACGCTGCCTGCTCGCATTCGGTTCGAGCTCGGGTCCGCCGATGCTGCCGATTGCCTACAACAACCACTACCAGATCGTGCAGACGCCGACGCACCTCATGATCCTGGTCGAGATGGTGCACGACGTGCGGATGATTCCGATCGACGGCCGCCCGCACGGCACGATTCGCCGCTGGCTCGGCGATTCGGTGGGGCGCTGGGACGGCGACACGCTGGTCGTCGATACCATCAACTTCAAGCCCCAGGTCAGCTTCCGCGGCTCGTCCGAGAACCTGCACGTCATCGAGCGCTTCACGCGCACCGACGCCCACACCATCCTCTACAAGTTCACGATCGACGATCCGACGACGTGGACGCGGCAGTGGTCGGCCGAGATTCCGCTCCGCGCAACCGACGAGAAGCTCTACGAGTACGCCTGCCACGAGGGGAATTACGGCCTCGAAGGCGTGCTGCGCGGCGCGCGCGCGCAGGACAAGCAGAGCGAGGAGACGCAGTCGAAGAAAAAATAGGCCGGCCCGCTGGAGTCGGCCCGCGTCTGAACGATCGTGGCGCGCGTCTGGATCTCGATCGCATTCGTCGCCTGGGCCGTGCAGGCGCAGCGGTCGCCGGCGGGCGTGATCGCCGGCCGCGTCACCGACGAGTTCGGCGATCCGGTGATCGAGGCGCGAGTCTGGGTAGAATCCGCTGGCGTCGCCGCGCCCAGGCCGCGACCGTCGACGTTGACGACGACCGACGACCGCGGCGAGTACCGGGTCGCCGGGCTCGTTCCCGGCGACTACATCGTCGCCGTCGAGCGCATCGGCGGCTACATCATCTACGACGTTTCTGGTCCTGTCTCGTTCTCCTCCGGCCGATCCGCGCCCGAGACCATCTACTATCCCGGCGCGAGCGCGCCCGCCGACGCGCAACCGGTGAAGGTTGTGGCCGGCGAAGAACGCGCGCGGATTGATTTCCTCTTGAAAGCCGAGCCGCCGGTGCTGCCGCCGGTTGCCGCGATGCGCATGGCCCAGGCGGGGGCGCGCCCGAAAGATCCCGAGGCGACCGCCGCGCTCCGCGGCCGGGTCTCGGCGATCGACGGCCGCGCCGTGCCGCACGCGCACGTCGAGCTGCTCCCCGAAGTAGACCTGATGCAATCAGCGGTCACGACGGCCGACGGCGAGGGATCGTTCGAGTTTCGAAATCTCCTGCCCGGCCGCTTTCGCATCGTCGCCACCAAGCCCGGATTCGCGGCTCTCGACCCGAACCCGGCCGACGCGGCGTCGCCGGCGTCGACGCGCGCCGTCGAGTTGATGCGGCAGGAAACGCGCGAGCGGGTCGATCTCGCGCTCGCGCGGTGGGGATCGGTGTCGGGCACCATCGTCGACGACGCCGGCGCGCCGGTTCGCGGCGCCGGCGTGCAGCTGCTGCAGATCCGCTATTCGCGAGGACGCCGCCGGCTCGGCGGCGGCGGCGCGCTGCGGCTGACCGACGATCGCGGGCGCTACCGGATCTTTGCCGTGCCGCCCGGCCAGTACGTCGTGTCGGCGGCAATCGGCGGCGCGGCCACCGCGGATCTCTCCGGCTACGCGCGCTCGTACTATCCCGGGACGCCGAACGCTGCCAACGCGCAGTTCGTCCCGGTCGCGCGCTCGCAGGATCTCGCCGGGATCGACATGGCGTTGTCGCGCACGCGCACGGCGCGGATCACCGGCCAGGTCGTGAACGCAGCGGGGGCGCCGTCGAACCCGGGCAGCCTGACGATGATTGCCAGCGCAAACGCAGCGTCGGTCGTCAGCGTGCCGAGCGGCGCGCGGATCACCGGCGATGGCGCGTTCGAATTTCCCAACGTGCCGCCGGGACAGTACGTCATCCGCGCCGACCGCGGGCGCAGGAACGCCGAAGAGGGCGAGTTCGGCACGATCGTCGTCGCCGTCGACGGCAGCGATGTGACCGGGCTGACGCTGAAAACATCCACCGGCTCGACGATCAGCGGGCGGATCGTCTTCGATGCCTTCAACGGCACGATGCCGCCGTCGCCGGCGGCTCTCGAGCTGGCGCCGATGCCGATCGACTACGACCAGGCGCCGGCCAACATCGCCTCTGCCGAGATCCACACCGACTGGAGCTTCGAGGTTCGCGGCATCAACGGACCACGACGGCTGCAGCTGCTGCGCGTGCCGGCGGGCTGGATGCTGAAGGAGGTTCGCGTGCGCGGCCTCGACGCGACCGATCAACCGATTGTGTTCGGCCGGCGGGATCAGTCGCTCGCCGATGTCGAAGTCGTCCTGACCGATCGCGTCAGCGCCGTCGGCGGATCCGTCGTCGACGACCATGGGCGCGGCGCCGCTGCGGCGCAGGTGATGGTGTTCTCGACCGATCGCTCGCGCTGGTACGAGGCGTCGCGCTTCATGCGCAAGACCGCCGCCGCGGCGGACGGAACGTTTTCCGCCTCCGGCTTGCCGTTCGGCAGCTACTACGTCGCCGCGCTCGCGCGTTTGCCGTTTGCGACCGACGAAGAGTGGCAGGACCCGTCGTTTCTCGAGTCGCTCGCGCGCCGGGCGGCGAGCCTGACGATCCGCGAAGGCGAGACGCAGCCGATCACGCTGCGCCTGACGAATTAGCCCCTCTTACCGTTCGCGCGCGCGCGCCGCCGCGAACATCCCGCGGACGATCTCGAGGTTGCCTTCGTGGCACGCGTACTCGAACAGCTGCTGCGAGCTGGGCCTGAGGCGGATCACCACCGTCCACGGCTTGGTCCACGTGTCCGGATCGTCGATCGTGACCGCGTAGTCGAGCCGATCCGGCGCGACCCTCGTGAGCCGCTCGACCAGGTGCAGGCGCTCGCTCGAGCCCATGAAGTTGTTGTGCGCCGAGAAGTTGGTGGTGTCGACGACCAGCGTCGATCCCTCCCAGCGGCCGCGTGAGTCGCCCTGCCACAGGCGGACCGTCGCCGGCAGGTGCGGGCGTCCGTCCAGCGACACGATGCGCGCCTCGTGGATGGCCTCGAGGAACAGCACGACGTGGCCCGGCGTCTGGACGATCTGGTAGTAGCCGAGCGGACCGGCGCCGGTATTCGTGCCGCTCACGCGCGGCATGCCGTAGGTGAGGCAGCGTTCGACGAGCGTGAAGTCTTCCGGTCCTTCCGCGCGGCGGTGCGCGGCGTCGATCGCCGCCCTGCGCTCCTGCGCTGCCGCGGTCACCGGCGGAATCCTGCCGTCCGGCGGGTCGACGATGAGCGACGTGCGGTTGTCGAACTCGCGGTCGATCATCTCGTTGGTCGATCCGGTGGAGGTGGTACTGGTGAAGCGTTCGATGTTGCCGAGGGCGGCGAGAAACACCGCGTCGCCGCCGGCGAAGTCGGCGTTGGTGCCCTTGAACAGCCGGTCGGCGCGGCGGCGCAGTTCGGCGACTTCCTCGTCGGTGATCGTCGCCCGCCCCTCGAGCGCCTTCGGCCGTTCGAGCGGGGTGGCGCTGTTGTTCAGCCAGACGCCCTGCAGGTCGGGATGGCCGTCCGCCGCGAGCGGCGGCGTCCATGCCGGCGTAGAGTGAGCGGCCGGTCGCGATTTGGCCGGGGCCTGGCTCGAAACGGATGCAGCCGCCGCGGTGACCGCAGCGAGCGCCAGCAGCAACGGGAGCCATCGACGGTGCATGGCAGCCTCCGGTCGCGTGCACACCAACGGGTTCGAGAGATCGGCGCGATTCAACCGCCGGGCGAGTTCGCTGATTCTACGCCACAATCGCGGCGGCGCGCCGAACCAATCCCGGCGCTCCTGTCAGCCTGTGCCAGGCCTGCCGCCGTGATCGTACAATTGGCGGTCGAACGCCACTCATATCGATCAGGTTTTGGAGGTTCAGATGAAGCATGTTTTCGGGATCGCCGCGGTTCTGGCGCTTGCCGCTCCGCTGCCGGCCCCGGTCGAGGCGCAGTCCACCGACGCTCGGATTGCCGAAGCGGTCGAAATCCTGCCCGCCGACCTGCGCGCCGGCGCCACCGTCGTCACCTATGACGCCGCCACCGGCGAACGCAAGGTGCTGCGGCAGGGCACGAACTTCCTCGAGTGCCAGCCGCGCATGGCCGACGGCTTCACCCGCTGCTACAACAAGGCGCTGGCGCCGCGGCGCGATCTCGAAGCGAAGCTGCACGCCGAGAAGAAATCGGACAAGGAAATCCAGGAGGCGATTGCCGCCGCGGTGAAGAACGGCACGCTCAAGCCGGCGCCGCAGGGGATGATGTCGTACCGCGGCTACGACAAGCGCGATCGCATCAAGAACCTCTGGGTGGTCTCGCTGCCCAACGCGACGCCCGAGTCGGTCGGCGTCTCGACCGTCAGCCAGCGCGACGCGGCGCTCGAAGGCAAGGGGCTGCCGTGGATGATGCTGCCCGGCACGCCGGGCGCCCACATCATGATCCCGATCAACCCGGCGGTGAAGAACACAACCGTCACCGACGAGGCCGCGGATCCGATCACCCAGGCGACGCTGCCGCTGCCCGAGGACCTGCGCGCCGGCGCGACCGTCTACACCTACGACAAGGCGACCGGCGCGCGCAACGTGCTGCGCCAGGGCACCAACCAGATCGAGTGCACGCCGCGCAATCCCGACGATGGCTTCACGTGGTGCTACAACAAGGTGAGCGCGCCGCGGCGGGACATGGCGGCGAAGCTGCGGGCGCAGGGCAAGTCGGACAAGGAAGTCCAGGATGCGCTGGCGGCGGCGACCAAGGACGGCACGCTCAAGCCGACGCCGTTCGGCACGATGTCGTACCGGCTCTACGGCAAGAAGGATCGGATTCAGCTGCTGTGGGTGTTGTCGGTGCCGGGCGCGACGCCGGAGACGATCGGCGTGTCGGAAGGGAGCCAGCGCGACGAGGCGCTCAAAGGCCAAGGCGTGCCGTGGCTGATGCTGTCGGGGACGCCGGGCGCGCACGTCATGATTCCGATCAATAAGTAACGACGCGCATCGTTTACGCGGTCACGGCTTCGATATACGCCATCGGGATCGTGAGCCGCAGCTCGCCGCGCTCGGCGGCGACCTCGTCGAGCCGGCGCAGCAGGCGCAGAAACATCTCGGTCTCGCGGCCTGGCACGATGCTCTTCCAGCCGTCGAGGAACCCGAGCTTGATGAAGTGGTGGTTGAACAGGGCGGAGCCGCTGGCGAAGCGCATCACAGCGGTTCTCTCCACCGCGCGAACCGTCGAGAACCCGGAATCCTGAAGGAGATCCCGGACGCCGGCGACAGTGGCACGGTGCGCGACGTGATCGCGCAGCAGGCGACGCGCCTCGGGATCTCCGGCGCGCTCGAGCACCTCGTCGAACAGGTCATAGAGCTCCTGCATGTGGCCCTGGAGGTTGGTCGTCAGGGCGATGACGGCGCCACGCTTCGCCACGCGGCGGCATTCGCGCAGCGCGCCCGCGCGATCGTCGAAGTTGTTGACGCCGAGGTTCGAGACGATCAAGTCGAACGTGCCGGCCCGGTATGGCATCGCGTTCGCGCTGCCATCGTGGAGCGTGACGTTGGTCGTCCCGCGGGCGGCGAGTTTCTCCTTCGCGCGCTCCAGGCCGGCGCTCCACGGATCGAGCCCGTGCACGTGCGACGCGGTGCCGAGCCGCTCCGCCAGCTCGATCAGCGGAAAGCCGGTGCCGCAGCCGACATCGAGCACGACCTTCGCGCCGGCAAGCGGCACCTCGTCGAGCAGCAGCAGGCCGAACATCGCCGACCACAGCGGCAGCTCGTCGTACGCGGCCAGCACGCGCGGTGACGAAAAATCGGGAACGAATCTCAGGAAGGCGAGCGGATCCATGACGCCATGTTACGCATGGCGGCACGAATCCGCTGCTCCTGTTCGGAGATGACTATCGCCTCGCGGTCGCGGCGCCGCGCTCCGACGCCGCGCTGACCCGCCAGATCGTGTTGCCGACATCGTCGGCCACCAGCAGCGCGCCGCGCTTGTCGACGGCGACGCCGACCGGACGGCCCATCGCGTCGCCGTTCTCCTTGACGAAGCCGGTGAGCACGTCGACCGGCTTGCCCGCGGGCTTGCCGTCGGCAAACGGCACGAAGATCACCTTGTAGCCGCTCCGCGGCTTGCGGTTCCACGAGCCGTGCTGGCCGACGAACATCCCGTCGCCGAACGACCCGCCGAGCGACGTGCCGCTGGCGGCCGCGAGGCCGAGCGACGCGGTATGCGGTCCGAGCGCGTAGTCGGGCGCAATCGCGCTCGACACCAGTTCGGGCCGCTGCGGCTTGACGCGGTCGTCGACGTGCGGGCCGTAATAGCTGTACGGCCAGCCGTAGAATCCGCCTTCGCGCACCGAGGTGATGTAGTCGGGGACGAGGTCGCTGCCGAGCTCGTCGCGCTCGTTCACCGCCACCCACAGCGCGCCGGTCGCCGGCTCCCACGCCATCCCGACCGGGTTGCGCAGCCCGGAGGCGAAGATGCGGTGCTGTCCGCTCTTCGCGTCGATCTCCCAGACCGCCGCGCGCCCCTCTTCCTTGTCGATGCCGTTCTCGGCGACGTTGCTGTTCGACCCGACCGCGACGTAGAGCTTCGAGCCGTCAGGCGAGGCGATGACGTTCTTGGTCCAGTGGTGATTGAGCGCACCGCCCGGGAGATCGATCACCTTCGTCCCGGCGGCGGCAATCGCCGTCTCGCCCTGCTTGTACGGAAAGCGCATCAACGCATCGGCGTTCGCGACGTAGAGCGAGTCGCCCGCGAGCGTGATGCCGAACGGCGAGTTGAGGTTCTGCAGGAAGACGGTGCGGCTGTCGGCGACGCCATCGCCGTCGGTGTCGCGCAACAGCGTGATGCGGTTCGCGCTCGGCACGGCGCCGCCGGCTTTCTTCTGAAAGCGCTTGAAGAAGTAGCCCTTGATCCCCCTGTTGTCCTCGGGGCGCGGCGGCGCGTTGGTTTCGGCGACGAGCACGTCGCCGTTCGGCAGCACGTGCAGCCAGCGCGGATGCTCGAGCCCGTGCGCGAACGCCACGACCTGCGTCCCTTCGGCCGCGACTGGTTTCGCGCCGTCAGGCCAGCCCTTCGCCGTGACGACGTTGATGGTGGGGAGCAGTGTTTTGTTCGGAGGTGGAAGCGTCGGCCGCGGACCGATCCCGTCCTCGACCCTCATCCTGGCCGCGGCGCCGCACGCGGTCAGCTCGAGCGAAGCGGCGACAACGAACGCGATATGGACGTAGAGCTTGGGAAACTTCATGACCT
>Ga0207645_10001102_pt1 | contig 22291 bp, 13 predicted proteins | sample KBSM53metaG_FD_184331 | JGI IMG/M metagenome (GOLD analysis project Ga0207645, IMG submission 184331) | Miscanthus rhizosphere microbial communities from Kellogg Biological Station, Michigan, USA - KBS M5-3 metaG (SPAdes) (version 2) | ecosystem: Host-associated > Plants > Roots > Rhizosphere >...
CCCTGGTTGCTTGCCGGAGCGACGCCGCGGCCCCGACGCTGTCGCTCTCGCCGGTGCCCCCGGGGCCGATCATGGAACAGGTGCGCGCCGTCGTGGCGCGCGACAGCGCCCGGTGGGTCGGCTTCCGCCGCGACCTCCATCGGCACCCCGAGCTTTCGGGAGCTGAGGTCGAGACGTCGCGGAAAGTGACGGCGGAGCTCCGCCGGCTTGGATTCGAGGTACGAACCAACGTAGGTGGCTATGGCGTGGTCGGAGTCCTTCGCGGCGCGCGGCCCGGGCCGCTGGTTGCGTATCGCGCCGACATGGACGCATTTCCATCGACGGCTTCGGATCCCGTGGAGTTCGCGTCGGAGAAACCCGGCGTGCGGCACATCTGCGGACATGACATCCACACCACTGTCGGGCTCGCGCTCGCGAATGCTATGCATCAGGTGCGCGATTCGCTGGCGGGTTCCGTGATGTTCGTCTTCCAGCCCGCCGAAGAACGGGCGACCGGCGCCCGCGCCATGTTGGCTGCCGGCGTGTTCGCGAGCGAGAAACCGACCGAGATCTATGGCCTCCACACGACGTCATTCGAGGTGGGGCGCGTCGCCACAGCCATCGGGACGTTGATGGCCGGCATCGACTACTTCGATGTCTCGGTGCTCGGCAGCGGCAATCTCTCGGCGGCAGCTGAGACCGTGCGGCAGCGCATTCTGGCGCTGAGCACCGTCGACGAATCGAAGTCTGGCACGACGCAGCCCATGGACTTCGTCATGATTCACATTGACCCGCCACAGCAGTCGACGAATCGCATGCGGCTTGTCGGCTACGTGTCCGTCGGTGATCCGGCCGCGCGGGCGCGAGTTGCGGCGGTCATCAGGTCAGGACTTGGCGAATCCCTTCCCGCGGGTGTGACAGTGTCGGCGAGCTACACCGAAAAAGGGATTGCCGGCGTGACCAACGACTCGGCGCTCACCGTCGCCGCTGCTGCGGCTGGACGAGCCGAGCTGGGCGAGCCGCTAATCAAGGTCACCGCGCTCGCGGCCGGGCGGAGCGAGGACTTCGGCTCATTTCAGGAACAGGTCCCCGGTGTCTTTTTCTTTCTCGGCGTCTCGAACACTGCGCGCGGCTGGAATGGCTTTCCGCATGCGCCGGATTACGTGGCCGATGAACGCTCGATCAACGTCGGCACGCGGACGATGGCGGCGGTGATTGTCGAGCGGTTGCGGGTGAGGTAGGGGCGCCAGATCCCTCGCTGAATTCAGCGAACACGCAACTACTGCCAGCGCTCTTATTTGACTCGCTTGCAGCTCAACCTGGTCGTTAGGTGGCTCAGGTACTGTGAACGTCTGAGCAGGAGCGGAGCAAGACATGAACGTGGACAAGCAGATCAGCGACTACTTGGCGGCTCAGCCGGAACGCAAGCGTGGTGACATGCAGATGTTGCACGACATGATATTGAGGCTGATGCCCGACTGCCGGTTGTGGTTCCTGGATGGCAAGGACGAGGGCGGTCGAACGGTCTCCAACCCGAACATTGGGTATGGACTGCTGACCATAGCCTACGCCGATGGACGAACCCGAGAGTTCTATCAGATTGGCCTGAGCGCCAACACCACCGGAATCTCGGTCTATATCATGGGGCTCGATGACAAGACCTACTTGGCTGAGACCTATGGCGGTGAACTCGGCAAGGCGAGTGTGACGGGGTACTGCATCAAATTCAGCACCCTTCGCAACATCAACCTCGCCGTGCTCGAAGCGGCGATCCGAGACGGAATTGCGCGGACCAGCGCGTGACGTCGCGCACGTGTCGCCGACCATGCGACATCGCGCGCTCACGTTCCCCGCGCTCGCCCTGCTGCTGGCGACCGCCGCCCAGGGACAGACCGAGTACTACCGTCACTCGCTCTTCGACAACAGCATCCAGCGCGACTTCTACTACTACAGCTTCGCGCAGGCCACAGCGCCGAGCACACTCGAGGGGAAGAGCTCGCGGTTGCCGGTCGACAGCCTCCACTTCCTCTCACCGCCTAACGCGCTGCGCATCCACTGGCAGTCGATGCCCGGCGGCGGCTGGGATGCCGAAGTGCACCTCGACAATTTCCGGAACCGCCCCCCGGGACTCTCGGGGCGCACGCTCTACTTCTGGATCTATTCGCCAACGGCGATCTCCGCGGCCGACCTCCCCAACCTCATGCTGTCGCAGGCGCGCGAGGGACTCCAGGTCGCGACGTTCCCAGGCAGCTTCACTGCACCCGAGCCACTCGGCCGCTTCACCGGCGGGCTGCCGGCGGACACGTGGGTGCAGGTTCGCGTCCCCATGTCATTGCTGCACAGCGCGTCCGTCTATCCATTCATCCCGGAGCAGCTGCAGAGCGTCGTGTTCCTGCAAGGTCGCGCCGACGGCGCCGAGCACACGTTGCTCGTGGACCAGGTGCACGTTGGCGATGAGCAGACGTCGGCGGCGAAATCACTCGTGACACCCATTCGCCTTACGGCGAAGGGATACGAGCGACACGTGGTGGTGGAATGGGACGCCCCGCGCGCCGAGCCCGCGGCACATTACGTCATCTACCGCTCGCAGAACGGCGGGGCGTACCTCCCCACCGGGATCCAGGTGCCGGGCGTCCATCGCTTCGTGGATTGGGTGGGACGCACCGGAGCGACCGCAAGCTATCGTGTCGCCGCCGCCGACTGGAGCAACCACACATCGGCGCAGTCGGCACTCGCGACAGCGTCCACGCGCGCGATGAGCGACGACGAGCTGCTCACGATGCTTCAGGAAGCCGCCTTCCACTACTACTGGGAAGGCGCCGATTCGAGCTCCGGGATGGCGCACGAGAACATGCCAGGCGACGACCGCATCGTCGCCACGGGTGCGAGCGGATTCGGGATCATGGCGCTGCTCGCAGGCCTGGGTCGCGGCTTCATTACGCGGGAACAGGGTCTCGAGCGCCTAACGACAATCGTGAACTTCCTGGAGCGCGCCGATCGGTACCACGGCGTGTGGTCGCACTACATGAACGGCGCGACCGGTCACACGATGGCCGTCTTCGGCATGCTCGACGACGGCGGCGATCTCGTGGAGACCGCGTTCCTGATGCAGGGGCTGCTCACTGCACGGCAGTACTTCAAGGGCACGAGCCCCGCCGAGCGCTCGCTCTACGACCGCATCACTCGCCTGTGGGAATCCGTCGAGTGGGACTGGTACCGCGATGCGACGCAGCAGCAGGATTTCATCTATTGGCACTGGTCGCCGAAGTGGGGATTCCAGATCCATCACCCGTTGATCGGCTTCAACGAAGTGCATGTCGTCTACCTGCTGGCCATCGCGTCGCCGACGCACGGCGTTCCCGCAAGCACGTACTACTCGGGGTGGGCGAGCCAGGCGCCGAGCGCGCAGTCCTATCGTGAGGGATGGTCGGGGAGCACCGACGGGAAGGATTACCGCAACGGCAAGAGCTACTTCGGCATTCCGCTCGACGTCGGAGTCGGGACGGGCGGGCCGCTGTTCTTCGCGCACTACTCGTACATCGGCGTCGATCCGCGCCAGCTGCACGACAAGTTCACGTCGTCGTACTTCCAGAACTTCCGCAACATGGCGCTGATCAACCGCGCGTACTGCATCGCCAACCCGAAGCACCAGCTCGGCTACGGCGCGAACGCGTGGGGGCTCACCGCGAGCGATGGCCCGTCGGAGTATGTGCCGCACGCGCCGGACGACGCGCACGACACGGGGACGCTCACACCGACTGGAGCGCTTGCGTCGTTCCCGTACACGCCCGAAGAATCAATGGCCGCGTTCAAGCACTACTACCGCGACCTCGGCGCCGCGCTGTGGGACATCTACGGCCCGCGCGATGCGTACAATCCGGGCTCGAACTGGGTGTCTCCGATTTACATGGGGCTCAACCAGGCGCCGATCGTGGCGATGGTCGAGAACTATCGCACGGGATTGCTATGGCGAACGTTCATGTCCAATCCCGAGATTTCCATCATGCTCCAGAAGCTCGACACCGCCAGTAGATAATCAAACGCTGAGGGCCGAGCTACTATCAAGGAGACGTGCTCACCACCCCGACTCCATCGAGACCAGGCTATGCGTGCTGCTACCCGGTTTGGGCTCATCCTCTCGGTGCCCATCTCAGTTGGCGCCCAGAACGCGACTCCGACGGTCGATCTCAAGGCGCTCGCTGATTCCGTCGCACCCACAGGCACAACCCTCGAACGCACTCGGACTCTCGTGCACTGGGTGAACGACAACTTCACGTGGTCCTACACCGATTACGTGAAGAGAACGCCACAGGAGATTGTCGCGCGGCGCGCGGGGAATTGCGCAGAGCTCGCGTCGGTGCTGCGAGCGTTTCTCGATGCCTCGGGGACGAGGTCACGCTGGGTCCGCGAGATCAACGTGCAGCCGCAACCGACGCCGCGGCGACAGAACGACGCCGCTGCGATGGTAACTCAGCGAGGGCTGAGCTACTCGGTCTTTGGGCTCCAGCACAACGACCACATGTGGCTCGAAGTCTGGGACGATGCCACGAAGTCGTGGTTCCCCGCCGATCCCGCCTACGGCGTCGTCGGACTCGACGAGTGGCTGCCGGCGCGGCTGGCGATGGCGGACCGGCCGAAGCCGCGTGTTGCCGCTGTGGCACCGATCGCCGCGGACATGTTGGTCCCGTTCGTCGTCATTGCCGGCGAGAAGCGATCGGGGCCGTACAACGACGACCGCACCGACATGTATCTCATCGACGGCTTCAATAACTTGTACGGCGGTCGCCTAACGGCACTCCCTTCGTGGTCCAAATGGGTCGAGGCGGTGCATTTGCTCTCGCCGCATGCACGTGCCGCGTTCGATGGGAAGGAGAACCTGCACAGCTACAACGACGACATCGCGAAGCTCAAGAAGACGTACGACGATCTCTCGCGTGAGGCATCGGCGAAGGGGATCAGGATCCAGTCGAACTAAGCCCGTCGACATGCGAGCCCTCCGGTGATGCCGCAACGCGCAACCCGGGTTACGGTCGTGTGATGTTCCAGGTGACCTGCACGGTCCCGGTCACGCCGTTTACCGAATCTGTCTCGGGGGCGGGGTAGTTCGAACCGCCCTTCAATACTTTCTGCCCGATCGTCGTGGCTCGCTGCTGGTAGGTCTCGTAATCGTGGTGCCCGAGTTCCGCCTTCTGCACCGGTGATCCCATGCCCGCCGCGGTCGGACATGCCGCGGTGATTCGGTAGACAAGTTGGTTCGTGCTATCGCGCTCGAATTCCACCGCGAAGAGTCCGGGACCGGACACCGTTCCAGACGTCGTCTGACCGTTGCTGGTCTCCCGAACGGTCCCGACGCAATCAGCCACGCCATTGTTGACGCCGACGGTCACCTGCTCATGGAACTGCGAAGCGGGGCCGTTGAGGGTGTTACTCCAGGAAAATTGCCCCGAGTACAGGTAGGCATAGTTGCAGGAGACCACCGTCATCTTGCATGGCGGCTCCTGCGTGGGCGTCTGCGCGCCGGCGGAGGACGGGGAGTACAGCGGGAGCGCAACGACAGCGAGTAGGCAGGCGAGGCGTGCTCGGAGGCTCACGAGAGGTCACTCCGCTGAAGAGGCAGCAAATGTACAGCTCGATAGCTCGCGTGTCGACAGGCGGTAGGATAGGATCGACGATCCAGAGACTCGGCCGCCTCCGCATCCCAGCAGCCCGGCATGGCGTCACGCTCTTGCCACTGCGTCAGAGCCCTCACGCGTTCGGGCCCCGTGATGCAGGTTAGTCGAGCGTTATCAATGCCTTGGACCTCTCTTACCGATGTTCCCGGGTATACCCACCACTTGCCTAACGTGGATTGCGACTGACAGAACGACGTCGCGACCGCACTGAGTGAGGGCGTTAGGCGTCGGCTCTCGCGGCTCGACTTCATACGTTAGGTAACCACACACACTAGCGTCGTGAAACACTACTCCTGGACGCAGTACCGACGGGACGCAGGACTCGGCCTCGGGATGGCCGTTGGATTCTGCGCCTATACCGCGCTGCCGTTCGGCATCCTTGGCCTGGCAAATCTGTGGGAGACGCTCGGGCGCAAGACGTTGGAAGTGCCCTGGTCGACCTACGGTGCTGCTGTCGCGGTCGTCTGGAGCTCGTACCTCATCGCGGGGCAGCTCGGGGCAGGTGCCTACTTTCTCACGCGGCCGCTGCACAAGTGGACGCTAGGGTGGATGATCACTGGTGCTGCGATGTCCACCACCATCTACGGCACCATCGGCTACATGCTCGCGATTTTCTACGAGCCAGTCGGACGTCATTTCCTCGAGCACTCGACGCGCGCAGACGCATGGCGCCTGGCGCGCTCCGGAGCCCCGCTGTTCGCCGGCCTTGGGGCTCTATTCGGCGCCTATCACTCATCGCGACGCGCCGGGCGAGACACGTCGGACGAATCTGAGGAGCACCGCTCGCCAACATCAGGCGTCACCGTGGTGCAACCTCGGTTACTGACCGTCGAGCCACACGACAGTCGGATGTTCTGCGAATGTTGCGGCTATCCAACGCTCCGCGTTCCGCTCGTGCAGGATGAGCTGGAGTTCGACTTCGCCCAGCGCGTCTGCCCGCTTTGCGAATGGGAGAGTCCGCGGCTCACTGAGGCCGGCGTGCCCGTCCCCGATGCCCCGAGCGCGGAGGAGCGCAACGACGGTCGCTCACTCGCGGAGGCGCGCGCCAGCTTCGCCCGCCACGTGAGTATGTATGACCCCGCGAGGCTCGAGCCGTGGATGCTCGGGCCACCGAGTCCGGAGGTGATCCAGAAGAAAGGGGCGCTGCGGGAGGCGTACGACGCGCTGCTTGCCGCGCCTGATTCCTCCCTCTGGGACTCTTGGAGCACCGTCCGGGCTTGCGAGGACGCGCTGGCCGCCCAAGTCGCTGCCGACCGTGATGCCAACTGACACTATGCCGGGCCGGGTTCTTCGCCCACGAGACTTCCCGATCTTCCTCCACTATGTGAACATCGGACCGGACTTGAAGGAAGCCGAGATGATCACTGATGTGTATTTGCCACTGAAAGGATGAAAAAGCAGGACGGCAGTCGAGACATGGGTAGCGATTTCAGGGATGGTGTACCTGCCCCGCGTCGCGAGAACGGGGCGAGCGCGCTCAAGCGAGCGCTCGCTGCGGAGACCGCGGCCAACCTCGGTCGGCTCGGCCGCGCCGTAGAACGGGCCCTCACGCGGCTGGGCCAAGCGTCGACGGCGGCGCACGAGGAGGCCGAGTACGCGTGCGCCGAAGCGGTCTGGATGTACTTCGTGCAGCGCGAAGCGTGCGGGTTGCCGCGCCATGACGCGGTGATCGAGGCGTGCGGGATTCCCGCATCAGTGTTGGCGAAGGTCGGCGCGCGGCGACCATCATCGAACGACGACGATCTATGATCTTGCTACGAGGTGTCAGTGGAGTGTCATCGACAGTTTGCACCATGGGCGCTGCCTTCGTATTCATGGCAAGTTGCACTGCCAAGGCAAACCTAATGAGCAATCGTGATCTGACAGATTTTGCAACTCGATACGCGGCAGCATGGAGCGGCAAGGATCCAGTGAAGTTTGCTGCGTTCTACGAAGAGAATGGCTCGCTGATAGTGAACGGTGATGCGTCGGTTGGCCGGGCCGCAATCACCGCGACTGCTCGCTCTTACATGGCGGCCTTTCCGGATATGGTCGTTAAGCTTGATTCGTTAGGCCAGGAAGCGGGACAGACAATCTTTCACTGGACGTGGACGGGAACAAATGCCGGCCCGGGTGGGACGGGCAGGGCAGTAAACTTGCGCGGCTACGAACGGTGGACGATCGGAGCCGACGGCCTCATTGCGAAGTCAGAAGGGCACTTCGACAATGAGGAGTACCAGCGGCAATTGAAGGGGAGTCCGTCGACTAATCGGTGACTTATGTCGCAGTACGAAGGCAGAATCTTCCTCCCGACGCGCCATGTCCTCCGCCGCCAAGCAACTCCTCCGACACGGCCTTTGAATCGTAGGTGACCGAGCCGATGTGGATCGACGCGGCGCGTAAGGATTTCAGTGGCCGCGTCATCGTCGCGAAGGACCTGATGGAGCTATAGCATGCAGGAGACCGTCGATTCGTACGACTATGATGCGAACTGCCGCCACTGGCCTGACGTCGTCGGTCCATTCCCGGTGGGCACGCTTGAGTTCGAGGTCACCGATGCGCTTCGCAATGCTCAGTACGCACCCGAGCCGACCGTTACCCGCCGCCTGTACGTGAGGGCGTGGTATCCGGCGGGTGACGTCGTCGGCTTTTCGCGCCGTCCCTACTTCACGGAGGCCGAGGTTGGCACTGTCCCGGCCATGTCGCTCCAGTTGCTTCGGCAACCGCCTAACGCGTTGCGGAACGCGGTGCGACTCCTCACCAATGCCTATGTCGGGGCGCCGCCAGCGACGGGAAAGTTTCCTGTCGCCGTGTTCAATCACGGATACCTGTCGTATCCGGCCCAGCACACCGCCCTGTTCGAGCACCTCGCCGCGAACGGATACGTGGTTCTCAGCGCAGGGCACCCGTGGGAAAGTGGTGGCATCGTGTATCCGAACGGCGATCCTGTCCTCGGATCGCCGCGTATTCTCGAGGACATGATGCAGATCGGTCAGGCGTTAGGCGCGATGGCCGCCTACGCCGCCCCGACATTGAGCGCTCAGCTCGGAGCCTTGCGCGAATACATCAGAGTATTGCGGACCACGTCGGCGGGGCGGCTCGCCCCTGTTTGGCGCGACGACGTCTACTTCGTGCTCGACCGGCTCGAGGAGAATGCAATTCCGGCCGCGGCGTCGGTGTCGACGATCATCGATCATGAGCGCCGGGCGTACATGGGCAAATCCTTCGGCGCGTACGTCGCAGGAATGCTGGCACAGGGTGACCCGCGGTCCCGCGGCGTCGTGCACCTCGATGGCGGCGTCTGGTCGTACGAGTTGGTCGACACCGAACTCCGCACACCCTTCTTGACACTGGGCTCCGATCTCTGGGAAGATTTTCGGAGAATGCCGGACTTGCCTCGCGGCATGGACACCAGTGTTCGCGAGCCCCTCGGGCCGCAAACCCCGACGGGGTCGGATCTCGCATACGAGGTGCTCGCTCGGGCCGGACTTCGGCCCGATGGATACCGATTCCTCGTGCCCGGCATTCGGCACAGCGGTGTTTCGGATCTGCCCGAACTGTCAGGCGTTCCGGCGCTGCGCAGCAAGTTGGGGACGCAGGCTGCGCTCGCGAATTTCACCGCGATTCAGAACGCCCTGGTCGGAGGTTTTCTCGACCGTCATGTGAAGGAGGCAGCATCGGATTTCCCAGCTCGCGCACGCGCCACGCATCCTGACCTCATTGTGCAGGACTTGAGCTGGCTTCGCGAACGGGCGCGGATAGAGTTCCATTGAGAAGCAGAAGCACTCGCGCAGAACCGCCGTGATCGACCCGAGGGATCAGCCCATGCCCATGACCGCGCAGCGGTCAATGACCCACGGCATCAGGTCGAGCGTTCTCGCTGTCGTCGGCATTCTCGCGTCGACGCCTGCGCGCGCGCAGCCAACGCCGATCTTCGACGGCGCCCCGCCGGCCAGCTGGATCGCCCCACCAGGCGTGCCCGGCGACAGCTTCACGGTCTTCCACACGCGAAAGACCTTCGAGCTGGGGAAGGTTCCGGCGCGGTTCGTCGTGCACGTATCCGCGGACAACCGCTATCGACTGTTCGTGAATGGCGCACAGGTGTCCTCCGGCCCGCAGCGGTCGGACGTGACGCACTGGCGCTACGAGACGGTGGATCTGGCGCCCCAGCTGCATCCGGGCCGCAACGTGATCGCCGCGCTCGTGTGGAACTGGGGCGCGGCGCGGCCAGTGGCGCAGCACAGCCATCGCACCGGCTTTCTGCTGCAAGGGAACAGCAGCGCCGAGGCCGCGCTCGTCAACTCGGGATATGGTTGGCGGGTGCTCGTGGACTCTGCGTACGCGCCGATCGTCATAACGAGTGCTGCGATGGGCAACTACTACGCGGCGGTGCCGGGTGACTCGATCGACGGCGCGCGCTATCCGTGGGGGTGGGAGCAGCCGGATTACGACGACAGCGCGTGGTACATCGTGGCGCCGCCAACTCAGACCTCGGCGGCGGCGCCGCTGGCGGCGTTCGACAATGCCGCGGGCGGGGGCATCGTGGGTCTCGCGAAACGCCGAGCGATGCAGCCTGGCGATTATGGCGAGGTGACCGGATGGCAGCTGGAGCCGCGCTCCATTCCGCCAATGGAGGAGACGTTACAGCGCCTCGCTCGCGTGCGACGCGCGACGGGGGTCACGACCGACGGAGCGTTCCTGCGTGCCGCCGGCGATCTCGTGGTCCCCGCGCACACCACCGCGACGTTGCTGCTGGATCAGTCGCACACGACGAACGCGTATCCAGTGCTGGAGACGAGCGGGGGTGCGAGCAGCACTGTCCGCCTAACGTATGCCGAAGCGCTGGTAGACTCGGCCGGCCGCAAAGCGCACCGCGATTCGATCGGCGGGCGCAGCGTGCGCGGCGTGCGGGACGTGTTCAGGCCGGATGGCGGTGCACATCATCGCTTTCAGACGGTGTACTGGCGCTCGTTCCGGTACGTGCAGATGGAGATTGTGACGGCGGACGAACCGCTACGCGTTCACGATCTGCACGGGATCTATACGGCGTATCCGTTCTCGGAGCGCGCGCGTTTCGCCAGCGATCTGCCGTGGCTCGCGGACATGTGGCGCATGAACTGGAACGGCGCGCGCATCGGTGCGTTCGAGACGTACATGGACACGCCGTACTGGGAGCAACTGCAGTACGTGGGCGACACGCGCATCCAGGGGCTCATCTCGCTGTACGTGTCCGGGGACGACCGGTTGCTACGTCAGGCGATCGAGCACTTCGATCTCTCGCGCATCCCTGAAGGGTTGACCACGAGCCGGTATCCATCGGCGGTGACGCAGATCATCCCGCCTTTCTCGCTCATCTACGTCGCGATGGTGCACGACTATTACATGCACCGCGGTGACTCGGCGTTCGTTCGCGAGCGGTTGGCGGGAGTGCGCGGTATTCTCGACTGGTACGCGCGGCACGTAGACAGTACCGGAATGCTGGGACCAATGCCGCACTGGAACTACGTGGACTGGACGAATCCGTGGCCGCGCGGTGTTCCCCCGGGCGCGGACCACGGCCACTCGGCGACCATCAGCTTGTTGTACGCGTATGCGCTGCAGCGGGCCGCGGAGTTGGAAGCGGGCGTCGGGATGCGCGGCGCCGCGGAGGCGTATCGCACGCGACGAGCGAGCGTGCTCGCCGCCGTGCGTTCGCGCGCATGGGACGCGAAGCGAGGGTTGTTCAGGGACTCGCCGGACACCGTCTCGTACAGTCAGCAGACGAACGTGCTGGCGATACTCACCGATGCCGCACCGGTGGCGGAGCAGCGCGCACTGATGGAGCGCGTGCTGTCCGACACGACCCAGACGCGAGCGTCGTATTACTTCGGCTTCTACGTGTTGGAAGCGCTGCGCAAGGCGGGGCTGGCAGATCGGTACATCGAGCAGCTGGCGCCGTGGCAGGGCATGCTGCGGCTTGGCCTAACGTCAACTCCCGAGAACCCCGAGCCGACGCGATCGGACACCCATGCGTGGGCCGCGCATCCCAACTACGGATTGCTGGCGACTGTACTGGGCGTGCGTCCGGCGAGCGCAGGGTTCAGAACAGTGCTCATCGCGCCCTCGCTGGGTCCGTTGCGTCGAGCTGAGGGTCGCGTTCCACATCCGCTTGGGGATATCGACGTGAAGCTCGAGGCTGACGGAGCGCGCGGCTTTCAGGCTGAGATCACGTTACCTGCGGGCGTGACTGGTGTGCTCGAGTGGCGCGGCCAGCGACGCGCTTTGCGAAGTGGGCGGCAGGTCGTTCGACTCTAAGACAGTTACGACCTTGTGTTCCAGTGCTTCCCTGTCTGGATGGAATCAGCTCGATCCGTGTGGTTCCCGTTGAATCCATTTCCCGTCTTCTGGATGCCGATCAAGGAAACCGAATCAACGCATTCTCGAGCGGGACCTCGCCTTTCCGTGTCACCGGTGCCGACCGCTGACACGTCGCGCCGAACGTCGTGCAGTGCCCGACGACCTCGAAGTCGAGCCGGTATGGAACCCCCTCGCTGCCTAACGGTGAGTTGGCGTCGGCCACGTGGAAGTGCAGATGCGGCTCCGTGGAGTTGCCGGTGTTCCCGACCAGGCCAATGACCTGACCCCGCTTCACCTGGTCGCCCAGTTTCACCTTGAGCGATCCGGGCTTGAGATGCGCGTAGAACGCGTAGTACCCACCGCCGATGTCGATGATGACGTGGTTGCCACCGACCGTCTCGAGCGTGATCGGCACCGCGCGGGAATTGATCCCCGGCACGTTCTCCGGAATGCTGTCCTTCACCTCGACGACCGTCCCGTTGGCCACCGCCAACGCATCGAGGCCCTCGGCGTGGTAGCTCTCGTTCTTGAGCGAGTCGCCTTTGTACGTCTTGTCCTCGTCGGAGATTTTCACCCAGTCGATCGCGAACCGCTGTGCGATGGCCGGCGTCCCGGAGATCGGAACGATCGTCCGCCGGTGCCCCGACGCGTCGGAGGGACCGTTCGCGGCCAGCCAGGTGCCACCACGCAATGGCGGTCCGATCGCCACCGCCTGCGCCGTCACCGGCACCGCCGCGCCGTCCAGCGTCTGCGTGCGCACGCTGTCGCCGGTACCGGTCTCGATCGTTAGGCGGTGCTGAATCGACTTCGGCGCGGCACCCGTCAGCGGAACCCACAAGAACACGACGGCACGCAGGCCGCCATTTACCTTGAGCCGCTCCGGCTGGGCCGCCGGAGCCATTCCGGGCCGCGACACGGCGCGCATCAGCCCCGAGTCGCTCAAGGTGAAGATGACGCCCTTATCCGCCGACGACATCACCTCCAGCTTCTTCAGCGTCACGGGTTGCGGCGTGAAGTTGGTGACGTGCACCTCGTACGCGAGGAGCGGCCCCTTCTCCGACGCCGCGACCGTGGGTGGCTTGGGGACACGCATCTCGAGAAACGGCGGGAACGAGATGTTTGTCTGGGCGTACGCCGCTGGCGCACCGGCAGCGGCGAGAACACTCAGGCATAGGGCAAACAATGGCCCGGTGAAAGGCGACTTGCCTCTCACCGAGCAAGCGTTGCCAGCCTGTCGCACCTGCGTGTTAGCTGGACTTTCCATTTAAGGTGGGGTTGTTGTTCCGTTCGACGTCCGGGAGCGGGAAGCGACGCCCTCGCCGCGGCATCCCGCTCGAGCATATCGAGGGAGTCGACCTTCAATGTCATCTGTCGCGGCCTTCTGCGGGTGACGCCACCGCAGAACCCGATGCGCGACCGCGCGAGCGCCAGATGAAGAACACCGGCGCCCCGAGGGCGACGAAGGCGAGCCCGATGGACGAGATACCCGGCTGCGTGACGATCGTGTTGATCACGAGCGCGATCGCCGCGACGACGAACAGGATCGGCGTCACCGGATACCCCGGAACGCGGAATGGCCGCACGGCGTTAGGCTCCGACCGACGCAGCATCATCACCGCCAGCGCGCCGAGCGCGTAGAAGATCCAGCCGGTGAACACGGCATAGGTGAGGAGCTGGCTGAACGTGCCGCTCGCGGCGAGCAGGGCACCCCACGCCGTGAGCGTCACGATCGCGAACGCCGGCGTCCCGAACCGGGGGTGCACGGACGTGAGCTTCTGGAAGAACAGTCCGTCGCGCGCCATCGCGTAGTACATGCGCGGCGTCGTGAGGATGAGACCGTTGAGGGCACTGAAAATCGACACGAGAATCAGCGCGCTCACGACCGCACCGGCCACCGGGCCCAGGATCGTGCCGATCGCGTCCGCCGCGACGCGCTGGCTGTTCGCCACGCCGGCCGGCCCGAGCGCACGGACATACCCGAGGTTCGCCATCAGGTACAGCACGATGAGGAGGAACGTCGCGATGCTGATCGCGCGCGGGAACGTGCGCTGCGGGTCCTTCGCCTCACCGGCCGAGAACGTCACGTACTGCCAGCCCTCGTACGCCCAGAGGACGCCGATCATCGCCGCGCCGAAGCCCGCCGCGAGCGACCCGTTAGGCACCTCGATCGGCGCGGTCGGCAGCCCGGCGCCGCCGGTGCCGCGGAGCGTGAGCACCGCGCTGAGAAGAAACAGGACGCCGAACTTGGCGCCCGTCGTCCAGTTCTGCACCGTCGCGCTGCCGCGCGTCCCGCGGATGTTGATCAGCGCCACGACCAGAATCACCACGAGCGAGATGATTGGTCCCGGCACGCGGAACGGAAGCAGCGGCGACAAGTAGTTCGCGAACGCCACCGCGAGCGCGGCGATCGATCCGCTCGCGATGACGAGGAAGCTCGCCCATCCATAGAGGAACGCCGGCAGCGGTCCGAACGCATCGCGGAGATAGGCGTACAGGCCGCCGGCTTCGGGCTTCATCGCGCCGAGCTCGGCGTACGTGAGCGCGCCGAGAAGCGAGAGGAACCCGGCCACCGCCCACACCGTGAAGGCGAGCCCGGTGTGGCCGGCGGTCTGCCGCAGCACGAGGCTCGGCACGAGATAGATCCCCGAGCCGATCACGGTCCCGATCGTGATCAGCATCAAGTCCGTGAAGCCGAGGCTTCGGCGCAGTTCGTTAGGGCCGGTCATGCACGTTCCGGATTGGTGTCGGCGGATGACGACGCCACGAGCGTGTAGAACGCGCGATTCGTCGTTAGGTCTCGGCGGAGGCCGGTTACTTCGTAGCCGCGGCGCAGTGCGCGCTGGAAGTTGCCGCGCGTCGCGAGCCGCCACGTGCCGGCGAGATCGGGCGTCGTCGTGATGACCTGATGCAGGTCGGCCGGGATCTCGATGAGCACGTGCGGTACCGTCGTGTCGTCGAGATCCACCTGAATGTCGCCTACGCGCGGGAAGGGCGTTAGCACCGGCACCGATCCGCTCCCCGCGGTGGGACCGTTCCGACTCGTTCGCGTGGCCACGGCGCCAGTCGTTGGCAGCATGACGATGAGGCGGTCGGTCGCCAGCCCGAGGTGCAGCGGGCTCGCGGTGATGCCGTACATGTTCTCGACGTAATCGACCAGGCTGACCCCCAGCCGATTGAAGTTGAGGTGGGCATTCCGCGCCTGTAGCGGATCGAACGTCCAGAGCACGCGAGAGATCCCTCGGCGCGCCAGGATGGCACGTTGCATCTCCTTCAGGTGGCGACCGACGCCCATGCCGCGGGCGGCTTCGCGAACGCCGAGCATGTGTGACCAGTGGATCGCCTGACCATCACGCAGCCCGGCGAGGCCGTACACGAAGCCAACGAGAGTACCGCTATCGTCGAACGCACCGATCGCGAGCCCGCCGATCTTGGTGGTGACGCGGAGCAGGGAGGCGGGAACGCGGTCGAACACGGTGCCCCAGATCTCGCCTTGCAGCTCGAAGCACGCGGCGGCATCCTCGGGCGTGACGAGTGGCCGGTAGGTCAGGCCCGAATGCGTTTCGACCTCGACGCGGGCATGGGAGTCGGCGAATCCGGCGGTGCGGGAGGGATCGTCGAGATCGAGCGGCATAGGCCGGCTGACTGGTGGGCGGGAAAGAGCGAGCGTCAACGTACGGTAGTGTCGGGCATACCACAATGGTCGACCAAATCGGTCGCTGTGGACGCCACGATCGATCGCGGTGCCCGCGCGCGGGTCACATGAGCGTCCTCTATCACAGAGGCGTCGTCCGTGGTTGCGGACCGCCCGTGCTCGCGCTTAGCTTGGCCGCCGTGTCAACCTCGGTCCCGCGCCGCGCGGCGCGCAGATCCTCTCCCCAGTCGGGCGCGAGCACGCCGGCTGAAGCCAGCGCGCGCTCCGATACGGTCTCGCGCGTCTATCAGGAGCTGCGCAGCCTGATCGTCTGGGGTCATCTCCCACCCGGCGCTCGCATCGCCGAGCGTGCCGTCGCCGAACGTTTGGGATTGAGTCGAACGCCGGTGCGCAGCGCACTGCATCGGCTCCAGCAGGAGGGCTTCGTCTCGTCGGTGGGCCGCGGGCAGGATCAGCGTCTCATCGTCGCGCCGCTCACGCAGGAGGACGGCCGTGAGATCATTCTCATAGTCGGCCACCTCGAGGGGCTCGCTGCGTACACGGCGGCGGCGCTCCCCGACGATCGGCGGAAGCGGATCGTGACGCGACTCCGGGAGATCAACCGCGAGCTGGCCGAGGAGTCGAAGCGGCGGGAGTTCGGGCGGATCTTCGATCTCGACCAGGAGTTTCACCGGGCGTACGTCGAGGGGGTGGTGGGTCCTCGGCTGCTCGCCCTGCACCGGTCGATCAAGCCGCAGATCGAGCGGTACACGCGCCTGTACGTGAGCGCGCTGGTGGACGAGCTGGCGACGTCGGTGAAGGAGCACGAGGTGATCGTGCGCGCGATCGCCTCAGGGGATCCCCGGGCGGCGCAGCGTTCGGTGGAGACAAATTGGCGAAATGCGGCTGCTCGGCTGTCGCGGGTGATCGAGCAGTTGGGGGAGCGGGGGGCCTGGCACGCGTGGGATCCGGCGTCGTCGGCTCGTCGCGCTCGTTAGGCCCTGCTGGCTGCTTGCTGCTGACGGCTTTACGGTCGGCATCGCGACCGGTCGGCGAGGCATCGGGGTTCGTCGGCGGAACGCGCTCGCAGCCGGCGCCGCCGGACCGAAGCGGCGGTTAGGCGTAAGGGTCCGTAAGGTCCGGCGATCGCTGCGGCGCCGCGCGACGCCTCCTCACCCCGACGCCTCGCCTCCTGTCAGGCTAGACCCTGCCCGTTAGGAGCCAGCAGCAAGCGGGCGCGCCCCAACGTGGACGCGGCGAGCTTCCGCCACCATTAGGTCGCGCACATGCTGAAAGCTGAGTGTGCCAAGTCGCGACGCGTGGTGGCGACGAGCAGTGTCCTGGTCGGGATAGGTGCCGTCAAAGCGCCCCCGCGCTCCCGGCGGGATGATCTCGACGAGCCCCGCGGCGCGATGATCTCGACGGGCCCGCAGCGCGACGTTGCTGACCTGAAACCGCCATGACACTCTCGACGTGTCCTGCACGTATAACTACCTTACCAGTCGAAACTGGTATACCAAAACTGTCGACCAAAGACCCCGCGATGATGCTCCATCGGATCCGCCACATCGGCCTGGCCCTGACCATCCCCGTCAGTGCCCTCAGCGCCCAGACACCGGCCGACCCCGCCGCCGCGTTCGACAAACGCGAGGTAATGGTTGCCATGCGCGACGGCGTGAAGCTCCACACGCTCATCTACACGCCGAAGAGCCAGACGGCGAACCTCCCGATCATCTTCACCCGCACGCCGTACGGCATCGCGGGCGCCGAAGGCGCATTCGCCAGCTCGTACGCCGACCTGGCGCAGGAGGGCTACATCTTCGCCTTCCAGGACATCCGCGGACGGTTCACCTCCGAAGGGCAGTTCGTCATGCTGCGACCGCCGCGGGACAAGAAGGTCCCGAAGTCGGTCGACGAAGCGAGCGACACGTACGACACCATCGACTGGATGCTGAAGAACGTCCCGAAGAACAACGGACGCGTCGGCATGCTCGGCGTATCGTATCCGGGATGGCTCACCGTCATGGCGATGCTCGACCCGCACCCCGCGCTCAAGGCCGTGTCGCCGCAGGCGTCGCCGTCATCCATGTTCCTTGGCGACGACTTCCACCATAACGGCGCATTCCGCCTGTCCTACGGCTTCGAGTACGTCGCGATGATGGAGAGCGGGAAGGAAATCACGCCGTTCAAGCCCGACCAGTACGACACCTACAGCTGGTACTTGTCGTTAGGCTCGCTCAAGAAGGTCACGGACAGCCTGCCCGAGGGGAAGCTGCCGACGTGGAAGAACTACGTCGCCCATCCCAACTTCGACGAGTTCTGGCAGCGCGAGAACGTCGTGAAGTACATCGACCGCGTGAACGTGCCGACCCTCAACGTCGCGGGGTGGTGGGACCAGGAGGACTTCTACGGCCCGATCACGATCTACCGCGCGCTCGAGCCGCACGACACGAAGCACCTGAACTACCTGGTCGTCGGCCCGTGGAATCACGGCGGCTGGCGCGGCCCCACCGGCGACAAGCTCGGCGCGATCGAGTTCGGAAGCAACACGGCGCAATACTATAGAAAGAGCATCGAGCTGCCCTGGTTCAACTACTGGCTCAAGGACAAGGGCAAGCTCGAGCTCGCGGAAGCGACGACGTTCGAGACGGGCGCGAACACATGGCGGTCGTACGACAGTTGGCCGCCGAAACACGAGGTCACGGAACGGAAGCTCTACTTCCAGCCCGGTGGGAAGCTGGCGTTCGAGCCGCCGCCGGCGACCAAGCCTGACAGTGCCTTCGACGCGTACATCGCGGATCCGGCAAAGCCGGTTCCGTATCGCGTGCGACCGATCCTGCCAACGTACGGCCCGGGCTCCTCGTGGTCGCAATGGTTGGTAGACGATCAGCGCTTTGCGTCGGACCGGCCGGACGTCTCCGCATGGCAGACCGCTCCGCTCGACGACGATATCGTCATTGCGGGCGATGTCCTCGCGAAGATCTTCGCGTCCACCACTGGCTCCGACGCCGACTTCGTCGTGAAGCTGATCGATGTCTATCCCGACACGTACGACGCGAACCCGAAGCTCGGTGGCTATCAGCTGATGGTGTCGAACGACGTGTTCCGTAGCCGCTTCCGCAAGAGCTACGAGAAGCCGGAGGCGCTCACGCCGAACAAGGTCGAGGAGATCCCGGTCGACCTGCACACGCAGAGCTACCGGTTCAAGAAGGGGCACCGGATCATGGTGCAGGTGCAGAGCTCGTGGTTCCCGCTCATTGATCGGAATCCGCAGACGTTCGTCCCGAACATCTACGACGCTAGCCCCAAGGACTTCCGCGCGGCGACGCACAAGATCTACCGGTCGCCGCAGCAGGCTTCGTTCATCTCGCTTCCGGTCGTGCAGTCCAAGGTCGTGCAGTAGCCATGCCTGGTCGTGGGTTGTCCAGTCTTGGTGTGGCGTCCAAAACCGAAGGGGGAAGCGGAAACGGCCGGAAACTACTGATCGGGCGGATCGCTCCGAGGACGGGACGATTCCACCCGCAACGAGCTGATTTGAAGGGGAACAACCTCGGGACGCCCAAGCTTCCCGAGGCTGTTCCCAAAAAAACACGGCTCGTTGCGGGTGGAGTTTTCCTCCAAGCGGAACGATCCGCAAAATCCGATGTTTCCGGCCGTTTCCGTTTCCCCCTTTCTGATGTTGCATGGCATCGTAGCCGGTCCAAACGGAGACCCATCGTGAACTATCGACTGATTTCACTCATCGGCAGCCTGGCGTTAGGCGCCACCAGCATCGTACAGGCCCAAGGCACGCGGATGCTCAGGCATCCCACTGTCAGTAAGGACCTCGTCGCGTTCGCGTACGCCGGCGACCTCTGGACCGTCTCGCGCAACGGCGGGCAGGCGCGGCGCCTCACCGCTACCCCCACGGTCGAGACCGAACCGTACTTCTCACCAGACGGCTCGAAGATCGCGTTCACCGCGACCGTGGGCGGCAACACCGATGCGTACGTCATGCCAGCGGCGGGGGGTGACCCGACACGCCTGACGTATCATCCGGGGTTGGACCGCGTGCGCGGCTGGACGCCGGATGGAAAGAAGGTGGTGTTCGCTTCCGCGCGAGTAAGCCCACCACACAACTCGTACTTCCGGCTGTTCACCATCGGATTCGATGGCGGACTCCCCGAACTGCTCCCCATGCCGCGTGCGTACACCGGCACGCTCTCGGCTGACGGGAAGCGCGTCGCCTACGAGGAAGTCTCCACGGTGATGTTCCCGGGATGGATCGAGGCGAGCGGATGGCGTCACTACCGGGGTGGCCGCACGCACCCCATCAGCGTGATGAACCTCGCCGACCACTCCGTCACGAAGCTGCCGTGGACCGACAGCAACGACTCGTACCCCGGGTGGATCGGGAACACGGTGTACTTCCTGTCCGACCGCTCGTTCACCACGAACCTGTTCTCGTATAACGCCGACACGAAGGAGCTGAAGCAGCTCACGCATCACGACGACTTCGACATCGCGAATGCGAGCGCCGGACCTGATGCGGTCGTGTACGAGCAGGCCGGCTACATCCACCTGGTCGATGCGAAGACCGGCCAGTCACGCCAGCTGAACATTGACGCGACGGGCGATCTGCCGTGGGCGCGCGCGGGGTACAGGAAGGTGGCCGGCATGATCCGTAGCGCGTCGCTCTCGCCGGCCGGCGTGCGCGTCGCGATCGAAGCCCGCGGCGACATCTTCACCGTGCCGGTGGAGAAGGGCGACTACCGGAACCTGACGCACAGCACCGCCGTCAACGACCGCAGCCCGGTCTGGTCGCCGGACGGGACGCAGCTCGCCTGGGTTTCGGACGCGAGCGGCGAGTATCAGCTCATGATCGCCGAGCAGACGGGTGTCACCAAGCCACGCGCGATCTCGCTGCCGTCGGCCGCATTCTACTCCGAGCTCGCGTGGTCGCCCGACTGCAAGCAGCTGCTCTTCCAGGACAACCATCTGAACCTGTGGACGATCGACGTCGCGAGCGGCAAGGCGACGAAGATCGACTCTGAAACATTCAGCGACCCAAGCCGGTCGATCGATCCGGTGTGGTCGCCGGATTCGCGGTGGATCGCGTACTCGAAGAATCTCAGCAACGCCATGCGGGCGATCTTCGCGTACTCGATCGCCGACAGAAAGTCGCATCAGATCACCGACGGCTTGTCGGACGCGATCTCGCCCGCGTTCGACGCGAGCGGCAAGTACCTCTACTTCCTCGCGAGCACGAACTACGGGCCTAACGTGGGCTGGCTCGAGATGAGCTCGGAGGAGCGGCCGATTCGGCGTTCCATCTATCTCGCGGTGTTGTCGGCGACCGAACCGTCACCGCTTCTACCGGAGGCCGGTGACGAGCCCGGCCCGCCACCCGCTCCCGCCGCCGCCGCGCCCGGCGCCGCTGCCGCAGCCGGCGGTGCGGCGCGCCCCAAGCCCGACTCCACGACGCGCATCGACGTCGCGGGGCTGAGTCAGCGTGTGCTTTCGCTGCCCGTACCGGCGGCCGAGCTCTCGAACCTAACGGGAGGCCTGGCCGACACGATCTTCTACGCGGACCCGATGCCCGGTGGGGGTCCGGGAGCGCTCCGGGTCAACCGATACGTGCTCAAGGATCGTGCGGGCACTCCGTTCATCGAGGGGGTCCGCTCGTACTCGCTTTCGGCGGATCGCAAGAAGCTGCTGTACCAGGCGGGCGGCGGCGAGGACGGCGGACGCTGGGGCGTCGTCGGCACCGATAAGCCCGCGAAGGTGGGCGATGGCGCGATCAACGTCGCACAGCTCGAGGCGTGGGTGGACCCGCGCGCGGAGTGGGCGCAGATCGCCCGGGAGACGTGGCGCTTCCAGCGTGACTTCTTCTACGACGCGAAGATGCACGGGGCCGACTGGAACGCGGTGTGGGCGAAGTACAGCCCACTCATCCCGTACATCGGGCATCGCGATGACCTGGGTTACCTGGTCGAGACGATCGGGGGCGAGCTCGTGGTCGGGCACTCGTACCTGACGGGTCCGGGCGACCAGCCCGAAGACACGCCGGTATCGGTCGGCATGCTGGGCGCTGACTACTCGATCGAGAACGGGCGCTATCGCATCAAGAAGGTCCTGACGGGTGAGAACTGGAATCCCGATCTGCGCGCCCCGCTCAGCGCACCCGGCATCCAGGTGGCCGAGGGCGACTACATACTCGAGGTGAACGGCGTGCCGCTCGCGGCGCCGACGAACATCTACAAGGCGTTCGAGGGTACGGCGGATCGTCAGACGATCATCCGCGTGAGCAAGACGCCGTCCGCCGACGGGTCTCGACTCGTGACGGTGGTGCCGGTCCCGAGCGAGGACGCGCTCCGCAGTCGCGCGTGGGTCGAGCACAATCGTCGAACCGTCGACTCGCTGTCGAACGGGCGACTCGCCTACGTGTGGCTGCCTAACACGGCCGGCGGCGGATACACCTACTTCACGCGCTACTTCTACGCACAGCAGCAGAAGGAAGGCTCGATCATCGACGAGCGCTACAACCAGGGCGGCCAGGTGGCCGACTACATCGTGAACGAGCTCGATCGAAAGCTCATGGGCTATTTCGCGATGCGCGACGGCAAGACGGTCACGTCCCCGATGGCGGGGATCTTCGGCCCGAAGGTGATGATCGTCAACGAGTCGGCGGGCTCGGGCGGTGACGCGCTTCCGT
>Ga0207645_10001105_pt1 | contig 22277 bp, 10 predicted proteins | sample KBSM53metaG_FD_184331 | JGI IMG/M metagenome (GOLD analysis project Ga0207645, IMG submission 184331) | Miscanthus rhizosphere microbial communities from Kellogg Biological Station, Michigan, USA - KBS M5-3 metaG (SPAdes) (version 2) | ecosystem: Host-associated > Plants > Roots > Rhizosphere >...
CCGTTCTACGGCATCCGCGGCAACTACGAAGGGTTCAAGAGCGAGCCCGAGGTGAAGGAAGCGGTGTATCGCGTCGATCCCAAGTCGGGGCAGATCGACAAGGTGAGCGACGAGGTCGGTCAGCCGAATGGCATCTGCTTCTCGCCCGACTACAAGCGGCTGTACGTCGCCGACACCGGCGCGCCGCGCGAGGTCAAGGCGTGGGACGTCGACGGCAAGTCGCTGCGCAATGGCAAGCGGCTCGCCCAACTCGACATGCCCGGCAGCGGCGCGCCGTCGGCCGCCGACGGCATTCGCTGCGACGCCGACGGCAACATCTGGGCGGGTGCGCGGCCTGGCGTGCAGGTGCTGGCGCCATCAGGCGAACGGATCGGCATGATCCGGCTGCCCGAGACCTGCGCGAACGTCTGCTTCGGCGGGTCGCGGCGCAACCGGCTGTTCATGGCGGCGAGCCAGTCGCTGTACGCGATCTACGTCGAGACGACCGGCGCGCACATCGCGTGATGCCGGCGGAGAGTGACATGCATCTTCTTCATCCCCGCCCGCTTCGACTCGCCCTGGCAGGTGCGCTGCTCCTGCTCCCCCGGCTGGCGCTCGGCGCCGCCGTGCCTCTCGACCTCAGCGGCGTGCGGCCGGGACCGATTACCGTCGTCCGAGCGGCGGAAGCCGTGACTGTGAGCTGGCCGGACGAAACCGGCCGGCTCTGGCAGGCGACGTTTTCCCTCGATCCCGAGAAGCCGCTCGTCACGTCGATCGGCGCGGGCGGGGAGCCGCTCGTGCGCGACGGCCGGCCGTTCTACCAGGGCGAAACCGGCAAGCGCCGCGGCGGCTGGTACGCGTTCTTCGACGATCCGACGACGCATCCCGAGGGCACGCGTCACGTACAAGGAGGATTGCAGCTGCGGAGTGCGGCCGCCCGCACCGCCGGTGAACGCGTCGAGATCGTTTTCGACGGCGCGCGCATGGGCAGCTTCGAGGGCGGCATCGCCTACACGTTCTATCCCGGCAGCCGCCTCGTGCAGCAGGAAGCGGTGCTGACGACGCAGGATCCGGACGTCGCCTACTACTACGACGCCGGGCTCGAGATGTCGGCGCCGGCGGATCGACGGCCCGGCAACAACATGAACACCGAGGTCGCCTTTCACGACACCGACGGCGTCCTGCGGCGGACGACGTCGAATGGCTTGCAGGCAGAGCGCGTGCCGGTGCAGGCGCGCTACCGCACGCTGGCGGTGAAGGCGGCCGGCGGCAGCGTCGCCGTGTTCCCGGCGCCGCACAAGTATTTCTTCCCGCGCGACTTCACCTCCAACCTCGGCTTCGTCTGGCATCGCGCGTGGCGCGGCCGCGTCGCGCTCGGCATCCGGCAGCTGCGCGACGAGAACTGGCAGTACTACCCGTGGATGAACGCGCCTCCGGGACGGGCGCAGCGGATGGGCGTGTTCTTCCTGCTCTCGACCGGCACGGCCGATGCGGTGCTGGCCGATGTCGTGCGCTACACCAACGGGGATCGGTTCCAGCCGCTCGACGGCTACAAGACGATGAGCACGCACTGGCATCTCGCCGATACCGTGCAGGCGATCGCGAATGGGCTCGATTGGACGCCGCCGTTCAAGCCGGTGCTGAAGGCGATGGGGGTCGACGCCTCGATGATCATGGACTTCCACGGCGACGGGCATCCCGGCGATCTCACCGACCTCCGCCTCGACGAACTGCGCGCGTACTTCGACACGCTGCGTGCGCAGTCGGACTCGCAGTTTCTGCTGATCCCGAGCGAGGAAGCGAACGTGCACCTGGGCGGGCACTGGACGCTCGTCTTTCCCAAGCCGGTCTACTGGTTCATGGATCGTCCTGCGCACACCAAATTCGCATCGAAGCATCCGAAGTACGGCACGGTCTACAGTGTCGGCAACGCGCAGGAGATGTTCGATCTGGTGCGCCGCGAGGGCGGCTACATGTACCAGACGCACCCGCGTACCAAGGGCTCGACCGGCTTTCCGGACAAAATCCTGGACACCGACTTCTTCCGCGATGCCAGCTATCTCGGCGCCGGATGGAAGGCGCTCCCGTCGGACCTGTCGTCGCCGCGGCTCGGCGATCGCGCGTTCGATCTCCTCGACGAGCTGAACAACCGTGGACTCCGCAAACGGCTGCTCGGGGAAGTCGATGTCTTCCAGTTCGACCACACGCACGAGCTCTACGCGCACATGAATATCAACTACATCAAGCTCGATCGCCTGCCGGCGTTCGATCGCTGGGGCGACGCGCTCGAGCCGCTGGCGCGCGGCGAATTCTTCACGACTACGGGCGAAGTGCTGCTGCCGGACGTCGACCTGGCGTCGTCGACCGCCGGCGAGATCGTCGCGCGCGTGCGCGCGCAGTGGACGTTCCCGCTGCAGTTCGCCGAAATCGTCTGGGGAGACGGCCAGTCGACCCATCGCGAGACGATCCCGTTGGCCGACACGCGCGCGTTCGGCAGCCGGCAGTTCGTCTGGCGCGCCAGGGCAGACGGCTGGAAGTGGGCGCGCGTCGCGGTGTGGGACATCGCCGGCGACGGCGCGTTCGTCAACCCGTACTGGCGCCCGTAGCGCCGGACGTCACACGTCCGGGCGCCCGAGACAGGGCGCACTCGATCCGGCATGCGCGCCGCGCGACTGCTGAGGTAGCTCGCGCCCGGATCGATCGATATACCCAGCATTACAATGGCTGACTGTTGATGGCTATCCGTCCGCCGGATCCGACGCTGCGCCTCGCTGCGATTGTCGAATCGTCGGACGACGCGATTGTCAGCAAAGACCTCAACGGCATCATCACCTCGTGGAACCGCGCGGCCGCGGTGCTGTTTGGCTACACCGCGGACGAAGTGATCGGAAAGTCGATCACCATCCTCATCCCGCCGGAACGCCTCAGCGAAGAAGACATGGTGCTCGGGCGCATCCGCAAAGGCGAACGCGTCGAGCACTTCGACACCGTCCGGCAGCGCAAGGACGGCACGCTCATCCCGATTTCCCTCACCGTGTCGCCGATTCGCGATGCCGACGGCACGATTGTCGGCGCGTCGAAGATCGCGCGGAACATCGCGGAGCGCAAACGGGTCGAGCGGGAACTGCAGGACATGCAGCGCCGGCTGATGGGGCTGGCGCGCGCCTCGGCATCGATCCTGGTGTCGCCCGATACCGAGGCCGTCGCCTCCGCGGCGATCGACCTGGCGCGCGACGTGTTCGAGGCGGACGGCTACGCGCTCTGGCGGATCGATCCCGCCGGCGCCTGGCGGATTGCCGAGTCCGCCGGCATCTCCGACGAATTCGCCGCGCGGGCCATTCCGCGCGGCGGCCGTCAACACGGCGTGCCCACCGTGCCGTTTACCGAACCGCTCGTCTTCGAGGACGTCCAGCGGGCTGCCTCGATGGTCGAGGAACAGCGCGACGCGTACGCGCGCGAGGGGATCGCCTCGATGATCGTGTTCCCGCTGACGATCCGGGGACAACGCTCGGGCACGATGGTCTTCTACTCGCGCCGGCGCAGGAGCTTCAGCGAGGTCGACGTCCAGGTCGGCGCCGCGGTCGCGAACCTCGCCGCCGCCGCCCTGACCACGGCGGAGCTCTACGAAGAACAGCGCCATGCCCGCGAAGCCGCCGATCACGCGCGCACCCAGGCGACGTTTCTCGCCGAAGCGAGCACCGCGCTGAGCTCGTCGCTCGACTACGAGGCGACGCTCAAATCGGTCGCCGATCTCGCGGTGCCGCGCTTTGCCGACTGGTGCGCCGTCGACATCGCCGACGAGCGCGGCGCGCTGCAGCGGCTGGCAGTGGCGCACGTCGATCCGGCGAAGGTCGAGCTCGCGCGGACGCTGGAACAGCGCTACCCGGGCGATCCCAGGGCCAGCGGCGGCATCCACGAAGTCATCCGGACGGGGCGTCCCGCCTACATCTCGCGGATCCCGCCGGCGATGATCGAAGCTGCGGCGCGCGACGCGGAACACCTGCGGATTCTTCGCGAGCTGCAGATTACCTCCTACATGTGCGTGCCGCTGACCGTGCAGGGCGGCGCGGTCGGCGCCATCACCTTCGTCAGCGCCGAGTCGGGGCGCGAGTACTCCGAGAACGATCTGCGGTTCGCGCGCGAGCTCGCCGTGCGCGCGTCGCTGGCGGTGGAGAACGCCAGGGCCTACGCCCGCGCCAACGAAGCGAGCCGGTTGAAGGATGAATTCCTCGCCACGCTCTCGCACGAGCTGCGCACCCCGCTCAACGCCGTGCTCGGCTACTCCCGCATGCTGCGGCTGCAGACGATGGCGCCGGAAAAGGCGCAGCCGGCGATCGAGACCGTCGAGCGCAACGCCTCGGCGCTGAAGCAGATCATCGAAGACGTGCTCGACGTCTCCCGCATCGTCGCCGGGCGCCTGCGCCTGAATGTCGCGCCGGTCGACCTGCCCGACATCCTGCAGGAGGCGGTGGCGACGGTGATGCCGGCGGCCGACGCCAAAGGGGTCCGGATCGAGACGATGCTCGAGCCGCTCCACACCCCGGTCTCGGGCGACGCCGATCGCCTGCAGCAGGTGGTCTGGAACCTGCTGTCCAACGCGATCAAGTTCACGCCGCGCGGCGGCAGGGTGCAGGTGCGCCTGGCGCGGGTCAACTCGCACGTCGAGGTGACCGTGAGCGACACCGGCCGCGGCATCGGGCCGGACTTCCTGCCGCACGTGTTCGAGCGGTTCCGGCAGGCGGACGCCAGCTTCTCGCGCGAGCAGGGCGGCCTCGGCCTCGGCCTGGCGATCGCGAAGCAATTGATCGAGCTGCACGGCGGCACGATCGGCGCCGAGAGCGGCGGCGCCGGCGAGGGCGCCACCTTCACCGTGAAGTTGCCGCTGATGATCGTCCACGTGCCGCGCGAGCCGCAGCCGCCGCGCGCCCATCCCCACGCCGACCGCCGCATGCCGGCGATCGACGAGGTGCCGCGGCTCGATGGCGTGCACGTGCTCGCCGTCGACGACGAGCCCGACTCGCTGAACCTGTTGAAGACGGTGCTCGAGGGCGCCGGCGCGACGGTGACGACCGCGTCGTCGGCCGCCGACGCGCTCGACGCGATTCGCAGCCTGCCGCGCGACGTGATCGTCGCCGATATCGGCATGCCGGGGATGGACGGCCTGCAGCTGATTCGCGCCGTGCGGCAGCTCGACGAACCATCGCGCAGCACGCCGGCGGCGGCGCTCACCGCCTACGCCCGATCGCAGGATCGGATCACGTCGCTCGCCAGCGGCTACCAGATGCACCTGGTGAAGCCGATCGATCCGATCGAGCTGATTGTCGCCATTGCGACCCTGGCGCCCCGGCGCCTGAGCGCGCCGCAATCATGAGCGATTCGCCGAGCCTCGCGGCGGTGAGCCCCCCGTCGCCCGAGGACTGCCTGCTCGGCGGCGGCGAGATGGGCGCGCTGATGCGCGCCACCGACTGGAGCCAGACCGTTTTCGGCGTCGTCCGGGAGTGGCCGCAGAGCCTGCGCACCGCGATCAGCATGATGCTCGAGGCGAGGTTCGCGATGGTCGTCGCCTGGGGGCCCGACTTCCGGTTCTTCTACAACGATCGCTATCGCCCGGTCCTCGGCGGCAAGCATCCCGCGTCGCTGGCCGCGCCCGGGGCGGAGATCTTTCCCGAAGTCTGGTCCGTGGTCGGCCCGGAATTCGAGCGGGTCGCGCGCGGCGGGTCGTTCGCCGTCGACGACTGGCTGCTGCCGCTGGATCGGAACGGCTACCTGGAGAACTGCTGGTTCTCGGTCTCCTACAGCCCGATCCGCGACGAATCGGGCGGGGTCGGCGGCGTCCTCGCCGTGGTCGCCGAGACCACCGGGCGGGTGGAAGGCGAGCGGCGTCTGGCGACGCTGCGCGATCTGGCGCGCCGCGCGTCCGACGCGACGACGCCGGAAGGCGCGTGCTCGAATGCCGCGGCGGTGTTCGCCGCCAACCCGATCGACGTGCCGTTCGCGCTCATCTACCTCCTGGATCGCGAAGGCGCCGCGGCGAAGTGCGTCGCGTCGATCGGCCTGGCCGCCGGACATCCCGCGAACATCGAACAGGTGCAGCTCGCCACCGGCAGCGACGACGTGTGGGGGCTCGGTCGCGTCGTCACGGACGGCGCGCCCGTGGTGCTGACCGATTTGCGCGAGGTGGCGCCGCTGCCCGGCGGCCCCTACGGCGAACCGGCGCACACGGCAATCGTCCTGCCGCTGACGCGGCCGGGGCTGGCGCATCCCTACGGCGTGCTGGTCGCCGGTATCAGCCCGCGCCGCGCGCTCGACGATCGCTATCGCGGCTTCTTCGAGCTCGCCGCCGATCACATCGCGACCGCGATCAGCAATGCCGTCGCGCTCGAGGACGCGCGCCGCCGGGCGCAGGCGCTGGCGGAGCTCGACCGGGCGAAGACCGCGTTCTTCAGCAACGTCAGCCACGAGTTCCGCACGCCGCTGACGCTGATGCTCGGCCCGGTCGAGAACCTGCTCGCCGGGCGGCACGGCGCGCTGACCACGGCGCAGCGGCACGACGTCGACATCCTGCAGCGCAACGCCGGCCGGCTGCTGAAGCTGGTCAACGCGCTGCTCGACTTCTCCCGCCTCGAGGCGGGGCGGGCGCAGGCCGCCTACGTGCCGACCGACGTCTGCGGGCTGACGCGCGAGCTCGCCGGCGCGTTTCGTTCCGCGATCGAGCACGCCGGGCTGCGGTTCGACGTCGACTGCGACGGGATCGAGGAGCCGGTGTTCGTCGATCGCGACATGTGGGAAAAGATCGTCCTCAACCTGCTGTCCAACGCGCTCAAGTTCACCTTCACCGGCTCGATCGCGATTGCGCTGCGGCGAGACGGCAGCGCGGTGGAGCTGTCGGTCAGCGACACCGGCACCGGCATTCCGGACACCGAGCTGCCGCACGTCTTCGAGCGTTTCCACCGCGTGGAAGGCGCGAAGGCGCGGACGCACGAAGGGACCGGCATCGGCCTGGCGCTGACGCACGAGCTGGTGCGGCTGCATGGGGGAACGATTGCGGCCGAGAGCCGCGTCGGTCAGGGCACGCGGTTCACCGTTCGCGTCCCGATCGGCAGCGCGCATCTGCCGCAGGATCGGGTCGGGACGGAGGCGTCGGCGCGGCCGGTCGGGAGCGCGGCGGCGCCGTTCGTGAGCGAAGCCGCACGCTGGCTGCCGGATGCGCCGTTCGCCGGCGCGGACGTTCAGCCGCTCGCCGGCGATCAGGCGCCGGTGTCCGCCTCGCCTGCCGGAAACGAGCGCATCCTCGTCGTCGACGACAACGCCGACATGCGCGACTACCTGTGCCAGCTGCTGCATCGGTGGGACGTGTCGGCGGTGAGCGATGGCTTGACCGCGCTCGAGCACGCCCGGGCGCGCCCGCCGGCGTTGATTGTGACCGACGTGATGATGCCGGGCCTCGACGGCTTCGCGCTCTTGCGCGAGCTGCGCGCCGACCGGCGCACGGCCGCGGTGCCGGTCCTGATGCTGTCGGCACGCGCGGGCGAGGAAGCGCGGATCTCGGGCCTCGACGCCGGCGTCGACGACTACATCATCAAGCCGTTCAGCGCGCGCGAGCTGATTGCGCGGGTCGGGTCGCTGCTCAACCTGTCGCGGGCGCGGCGCGAGGCGGAGCTCCAGAAGCAGCATCTGCGATCGCTGTTCATGCAGGCGCCGACGCCAATCGTCATCCTGCGCGGGCCCGATCACGTCGTCGAGCTGGCGAACCCGATGACCTGCGCCGTCTGGGGCCGGTCCGAGGACGAAGTGGTGGGGCGGCCGCTGCTCGACGTGCTGCCGGAGCTGCGCGATCAGCCGTTCAAGCCGATGCTCGACGAGGTCTACAGGACCGGCGTCGCGCAGAGCGGCAAGGAAGCGCCGGCGCGCGTCGATCGCCGCGACGGCACGCACGACACCGTCTACTTCAACTTCGTCTACGCGCCGCTGCGCGACGTCGACGGCGGCATCGAAGGCATCCTGGTGCTGGCCTTCGACGTCACCGACGAAGTGGCGGCGCGCAACCAGATGAGTCAGCTCCGTTCCGCGGCGGAGACGGCGAACCGCACGAAAGACCAGTTCCTGGCAATGCTCGGCCACGAGCTGCGGAACCCGCTGGCGCCGATTCTGACGGCGCTGCAGCTGATGCGGCTTCGCGGCGACGGCTCGGGGGTGAAGGAGCGGACGGTCATCGATCGGCAGGTGCGTCACCTGACGCGGCTGGTCGACGATCTGCTCGACGTCTCGCGGATTGCGCGCGGCAAGATCGACCTGCGGCTGCAGCCGGTCGACATGGCCGAGATCATCGCCGCGGCGGTGGAGGCGGCCAGCCCGGTGCTCGAAGCGCGTCATCACCGGCTCGAGGTGGACGCCCCGCGCGGCCTGTCGCTGCACGGCGACGCGACGCGGTTGACGCAGGTCGTGGTCAACGTCTTGAGCAACGCCGCCAAGTACACCGAGCCGCGCGGCCGGATCCGCGTCTCGGCGGCCGCCGCAGGCGCTGATATCGAGCTGCGGATCAGCGATTCGGGGATCGGCATCGCGCCGGAGATGATCGACCGCGTGTTCGAGATGTTCACGCAGGAGCGTCAGGCGATCGATCGGTCGCACGGCGGGCTGGGCCTCGGCTTGACGATCGCCCGGAGCCTCGTCGAACTGCACGGCGGGACCATCCGCGCCACCAGCGACGGTGTCGGCAAGGGAAGCGAGTTCGTGGTTCGGCTGCCTGCCGCGGTTGCCGCGGAAACACGGCGGCCTCGGGTGTCCGAGGTGGAGGGCGCGATCAACCCGACCGGGCGCCGCGTGCTCGTGGTCGACGACAACGTCGACGCGGCGCACATGATGGCCGACGCCCTCGAAGCGGTCGGCCACGAAACGCGCGTCGCGTTCGACGGGCCGGCGGCGCTCGATGCGGCGCTCGCGTTCATGCCCGACGCCGCGCTGCTCGATCTCGGTTTGCCGTTGATGGACGGCTACGAGCTGGCCGCGCAGCTGGTGGCCGCGAGCGCCGGCGGCCGGCGTCCCGTGCTCGTCGCCGTGACCGGCTATGGCCAGGATTCGGACCGCGAGCGCTCGCGCGCCGCGGGTTTCGACGCGCACGTCGTGAAGCCGGTCGACCTGCCGCAGCTGCTGACCCTGCTCGGCCGGCTGATGTCGGTCGAGCGAACGTCCTAGCGCCGTTTGAACAGGCCGCCGAGCCCGCCCTTCAAGACTTTCTGCGCTTCTTCCCTGGCGCGGTTGGTGAGGGCGCGCTTCGCGACCGCAGCCATGTCAACCCGCACCTGCGGCGCGTCGAGCGATCCGGTGATGGTCGCCGGCAGCGTGACGCGGCCCTCTTCCTGCGTGTAGCGGACGAGATCCCGGCCGGCCTGCTTCGACAGCTCGTCCGACAGCTGCATCTCGCCCCTGAGGTCGATCGCGCTGCCATCGGCACGCACCGCGCCGGCGGCGGCGAGCAGCAGGTCTTTCGACTCGAACCGCAGATCTTCGGTAGTCGCCGATCCGCCGGCGAGGGTCATGGTCGCGCCGAGCCGCTGGAACGCCTCATCGCGTGAGCCGCCGCCGATGGCGCCGCGGTCCGCACGTCCCGACGTCGCCACCACCACGCTGCGAACGAGCCCGAGGTTCTTGATCACGCCGTCGACCAGATCGACGCGCGCCGTGCCGCGCATCGTGTTCGTGACCGACGCCGCGCTCATGCCGCGTCCGGCGAGATTGAGCCTCCCCGAGAGCCGCCCGGTGATCGCGCCCGGACTTCCGGCGAAGGCGGTGGCTGCCGCCATGTCGACGCCGTCGACGCGCGCGTTCACCCGGAAGTCGGGAACCGCGCCAAGCGTGAACAGCAGCGAACCCTGATAGCGGCCGCCGAAGACGCCGAAGCTGATCGGCTCGAGCGTCATGTTGGCCGCCGTGATGCGTGCTTTGCCGGCGAGCTTCTCCAGCGCCAGCGTGCCCATGGTCGCGCGGTCGGCTTCGAGCGAGACCGCGATGTCCATCGGCACAACCGCGGGTCGTCCTGCGCCCGCCGCCGATGCCGAGCGGGGAGCCGCGCCTCGCGTGCGCATCCCCGCGCCGTTGGCGAAATCGGTCGCGAAGGCCAGCAGGCGATCGAAGCTGAGCGCGCCTGCCTTGATCGCGATGCTGCCGGCCGGGCCCGACAGATCGCTGATCCGGCCGGTCATGTCGATTCTGGTGTTGTCCGCGGCAAGCGCGACGCGGCGCAGGGTCACGCCGTTGCCCTCAGGCACGAGCTCGACATCTCCGCTCAGCGTGCGTCCGCCGCTGACAATGGTGACGTCGCGAAGGACGATCTCGTCGATCGAAACCAGTTCGACCGGAGGCCTGGTCGGCGACCCGCTCGCCGGGCCGCCGCCGGTCGAGAAAGCGGGGAGCGGAAGCTCGACGTGCGCGCCCGAAAGAATCAGGCGCGCGTGCTCGATGCGCCGCGACAGCAGTGCCCTGAAGTCGGCGCCGACGTGCAGCGTCTTCACCCGGATTTTCGGCGGCTCGCTGATCGTGACGTCGCCGAGGTTGACGGTGACACGAGGGTAGATCGTGGCGGCGATGCTCGCGACCTTCACCGGCTGGCCGAGCGCCTTCGACAACTGCTCGGCGAGCGCCGCGCGCACGTAATCGTGCGTGAAGACAGCGCGGACCCAGAGGAAGAGGCCGGCGGCGAGCAGGGCAATCAGGACGACGGCGCCAAGGAGAACTTTCTTCAGCATGGCTCTCTACGGAGCTCGACCCGTCAATCCGGCGATTGTACCCGCCTCCGCTATCGGGTGTATAAGAGTGCCACTTGCTGGAGGAATCATGAGCCGCTGGTCATTGGTCGCCGGGGTGGTCATCGCGACGCTGGCGGTGCCCGCCGTCCTGGACGCGCAAAGAGGGCCGCTGCGACATCCCGTTCCGAAAAATACCTGGAAGGACTGGACCGCGCCGGCCGCGCGTCCGGCCCTGGTGGCGGTGCGCGCCGGCCGCCTGTTCGACAGCCGGTCGGGGCAGATGCTGACGAGACAGGTGGTCCTGATCCAGGGCGACCGCATCAGCGAGGTCGGTCCCGAGGGGCGGATCACGATTCCCGCCGGCGCGCGCGTGATCGATCTCAGTCGCGCCACGGTGATGCCCGGCTTGATCGACGGCCACAGCCACGTGTTCGAGAGCGCGCCGGAGAAGGGGCAGACGCTCCTCGACGTGGCCTTCATCGCCGCGGCGAGCGCCGAGGACTGCCTGCTCGCCGGGTTCACGACCATGCGGGATGCGGGCAGCCATGGAAACGGCAACGCGGACGTCGCCGTCCGGGACGCGATCGACCGCGGAGAAATCGTCGGCCCGAGGCTGTCGATCGCGACCGCGGGCATCAGGTTCGGCGCGAACGACGCACGCGGGCCGGAGGTGGCGCGCGCCATGGTGCGCGCCCAGCTGAAGGACGGCGCGACGCACATCAAGATCTACCCGAGCGGCGGCTACTCTTTCACGCCCGAGGGCCAGCTGCGCGTCACCGCCACGCTGACGCTCGATGAACTGCAGGCGATTGTCGACGAGGCGCACCGGAACCGGGTGCGCGTGATGGCGCACACCTTCGGCGGCCAGGGCCTGACCGATGCGATCGCCGCCGGCGTCGACACGATCGAGCACGGGCAGGGCCTCACGCAGGAGCTGGCCAACCTGATGGTGCAGAAGGGCCTCTTCTACGATCCGACCATTGTCCGCTACACGCTGGCGTCGATCGAGGCGAGCGACCGCGAGAGGACCGGCGGCAAGTATTCAATCATCCCGATCTTCGAGAAGAACGTGCGCGCGGCGATCGCGACGAAGGGGTTGAAGGTGGTGTTCGGGACCGGCGTCGACGGCGCGATGTACCCGTATGGCTCGCAGGGGCGCGAGTTCGAGGCGCTGGTGAAATACGGCATGACGCCGGCGCGGGCGCTGCAGGCGGCGACGTCGCTCGGCGCCGAGAACATCGGCTGGGAAGACCGGGTCGGCGCGATCGAGAAAGGGAAGTTCGCCGATCTGGTGGCGGTGTCGGGCGATCCGCTGGCCGACATCACCGAGCTGCAGCGCGTGAAGTTCGTGATGAAAGGCGGGCGCGTCTACCTGAACGAGATGAGTGCGGCTGGAGCGTCGAGCTCCAGCCAGCACTGACGCCACGCGATAGATATCAGTGGCGATGGGGCGGGCCGTCTGCCGGGTCAGGACCGGCAGGCGGCTCACCATCGGCAATCGTCACGGTCGCTGATGTCTCGGCACCCAGCGCGTATCCCGCTCCCGCCGCCAACGTCAGCATCACCGTCTCGTTGCCCTCGACGAGCGCGTCCGTCATCGGCACGACCGTGACTGTCGCCGAGGTTTGCCCTTCCGGGATGATGATGTCCTGCCCGACGTTTCCGACCAGCTCATAGTCGGTGGACTGCGTCGCGGTTCCGGCCGCCGGCTCCAGGTGCACGGTGAGAGCCGACCCCAGATCGCCGGCCCGTGTGATCGTGAAGGCGCCGTTGTCCGCCGCAAGTTCGGACGCGGCCGGATCGGCAGCCACGACCGTGACCGTCGTTGTCGTCACGAGCGCGATGTTGCTGGCGATGGTGACGGTCGCCGTCGCCGGCGAACCGATCGCATACAGGGTGCCGCCGACGAGCGTCACCACCACCGTTTCGTCCGGGTCGTTCACCGCATCGTTGAGCGCGGTGACCGTTTTCGTCGTGGTCGATTGCCCGGCGGCAAACGTCACGCTGACATTGCCAATCGGGCTGAACGTGTAGTCGGTGTTCAGGGTTGCCGTGCCCGCGGTTGTGAACGACACGGTCAACTGTGTCGAGGGGACGCCGCTGCGGCTGAACGTGAAGGTCGCGGTGTCGCCGCCCTCGGTTGCGCTCGCGTCGGTCGCCGCGACCGTGACGATCGGCGTCGTGTCGACGAGCGTGATCGTGGCGGTGTTCGGCTGACCGATCGCGTACGGCCCGCCGCCGATGAGCGTCACGACGACCGTCTCGTTCGGGTCGATCGGCGCGTCGTTGAACGCCGTCACCGTCTTCGTCGTCGTCGACTGGCCGGCGGCAAACACCACGCCGGTGTTGCCGAGCGGCGTGAACGTGTAGTCGGCGTTCAACGACGCCGTGCCACCGGTCGTGAAAGATACGGTCAACGCCGAACCAGGGTCTCCGGTCCGGCTGAAGGTGAACGTGGCGGTGTCGCCGCCTTCAGTCGCGGTCGCGTCGGTCGCCTCGACCGTGATGATCGGCGTCGCGTCGACGAGGGTGACGGTCGCGGAGCTCGGGGAGCCGATGAAGTACACGCCGCCGGCGAGCGTCAGGACGACGGTCTCGTTCGGGTCGATCGGCGCGTCGTTGAGCGCGTTCAGCGTCTTCGTCACAGTCGACTGGCCGGCCGCAAACGTCACGCTGGTGCTGCTGACGGGCGTGAACGTGTAGTCGGTGTTCGGGACCGCCGTGCCGGCGGTCGTAAACGATACCGTTAACGTCGAAGTCGGCGGTCCGGTCCGGGTGAACGTGAAGGTTGCGGTGTCGCCGCCTTCGGTCGCGCTCGCGTCGGTCGCTTCGACCGTGATGGTCGGCGTCGTATCGATCACCGTGACCGTCGCCGAATTCGGCTGGCCGATTGCGTACAGCGTCCCGCCCGCCAGCGTCACCACCACCGTCTCGTTCGGGTCGATCGGCGCGTCGTTCACCGCGGTCACGACCTTGGTCGCCGTCGAGACCCCCGCGGCGAACGTCACGCTCGTCGCGCCCGCGGGCGTGAAGGTGTAATCGGTGTTCAGCGACGCCGTGCCGCCCGTGGTGAACAACACGGTCAACGGCGTGGCGGCCGACCCGGTGCGGCTGAAGGTAAACATGGCGGTATCGGCGCCCTCGGTTGCGCTCGCGTCGGTCGCCTCGACCGTGATGATCGGCGTCGCATCGATCAGCGTGACCGTCGCGGAATTCGGCGAGCCGATCGCGTACAGTGTCCCGCCGGCGAGCGTGACGACCACCGTCTCGTTCGGCTCGATCGGCGCATCGTTCAGGGCGGTCACTGTCTTGGTCGCCGTCGTTTGCCCGGCGAGGAACGTCACGCTGGTGGTGCCGGCAGGCGTGAAGGTGAAGTCGGTGTTCAGCGTCGCCGTGCCGCCGGTCGAGAACAGCACCGTCAGCTGCGTGGCCGCCGATCCCGTGCGGCTGAAGGTAAACGTGGCCGTGTCGTCACCCTCCGTCGCGCTCGGATCGGTCGCCTCGACCGTGATGATTGGCGTCGCATCCTTGAGCGTGACGGTCGCGGCATTCGGCGAACCGACGGCGTAGAGCGTGCTGCCCACCAGCGTGAGGACCACCGTCTCATCCGGTTCGATCGGCGCGTCGCTCAGCGCCGTCACTGTCTTCGTTGCCGTCGACTGGCCGGCGGCGAAGGTCACGCTCGTGGCGCCGAGAGACAAGGTGTAATCGGTGTTCAACGTCGCCGTGCCGCCGGTGCTGAAGAGGACCGTCAACGGCGCCGTCGTCGGACCGGTGCGGCTGAAGGTGAACGTTGCCGTGTCCTCGCCCTCGGTCGCGCTCGGGTCGGTCGCCTCGACGGTGATCACCGGGTCTCCGTGCTCGATGATCACCGTCGCCACGCTGGGCGACCCGATCGAATAGAGACCGCCGGGCGCAAGCGCGAGAATCACCGTTTCGTCCGGTTCGATCGCGGCGTCGACGAGCGCGGTCACCGTCTTCGTCGCTGTCGACTGCCCGGCGAGGAACGTGACGCTGGTGGCTCCGGGCGGGGTCAAGGTGTAGTCCGCATTCAGCGTCGCCGTGCCACCGGTCGTGAACAACACCGTCAACGGCTCGGTCACCGATCCGGCCCGGGTGAAGGTGAACGTTGCGGTGTCGCCGCCCTCGGTCGCGCTGGCGTCGGTCGCCTCGACGGTAATCACCGTCTCCGCATCATCGTCGTGGATGGTACCGATGGCGGTGGCGCGCGAGATGGTCCCGTGGACGGCGTTCGCCAGCGACACGGTCAGCGTTTCGTCTCCTTCCGACGAGAGGTCACCGATCACCGCCACGGCGAGCGTCGACGACATCGACCCCGCCGGAATCGTGATCGTGCCGCTCGCCGCGATGTAATCCGCTGGCGCGGTGGCGGTGCCATCAGATGTCGCGAACTCGACCGACGTGGCGAGGCCCGACACCGCCGATTGCGTCACGGTGAACACCATGTTCGTGATGCCGCCGTTTCCCTCGAAGACCGATGCGTCCTCGATGCTGATCGCCGGCATCGGATCGTCGTTGACAATCGTTCCGGTCGCGTCGCCTTCGCCGATCGTCGCGTTGGTCGCGTTGCCGATCCTGACGACCAGCGTCTCGTCCGCTTCGAACGTCTGGTCGGCCTGCACCACGACATGAATGTCCGTGCTGAGGGATCCGGCGGGAATCGTGACCGTCCCGGTTTGAGACTCGTAGTCGCCAGGCGCCGTCGCGGTGCCGTCCAGCGTTGCGACGTCGACAGTCGTGTCCCGACCCGAGGCGGCCGACTGGGTGATCGTGAACACCAGGGTTGCCGCGTCTTCAGCCGCGCTCGCGCCGGCGATGCTGACCGATGGTTGCGGATCGTTGTCTTCGATGGTGCCGATCGCGACGCCGTCGCCTACGCTCGCGTTGACGGGGTTGCTCAGTTCGAGCCGCATCGTCTCGGCGGCCTCGAACAGCGCATCGTCGGCGACCTCGACGGGGATTGTCCTGGTGAGTTCGCCGGGCTCGAAGGTGATCGTGCCCGCCGCCGCCGCGTAGTCCGACGGCGCTGTCGCGGTCACGTCGTGCGTGGCGTAATCGACCGTGACCGGTTGGGCGCTCGCGCTGCTGAGGGTGACGTGGAAGCTGAGAATCGCAGGCGCGGGATCGCCCTCATTCACGCTGGCAGCTGCGACCGCGATCGTCGGGCGTCCGACCACGATCGACACCGGGTCGGGCAGGCTGCTCAACTGGCCATCGCTGACGACCAGGGTGACCACGTAGACGCCTTCGCACGCGGCGGTAAACCTCGCGATCGGCGCCGTCCTGGTCGTCTCGTCGATCGTTCCGCAACCGGGCGTCGGCGACGACACGAGCCGCCAGGCGTAGCGCAGCGGATCGTTGTCCGGATCGCTCGAATGACTGCCGTCCAGCATCGCGGATTCTCCAGGCGCGACGTTCTGGTCGGGGCCGGCGTTTGCGACCGGTGGCCGGTTCACCCGCGGCACGGCGACAACCAGCACGGTCGCCGGTGCGCTGAAATTCAAGCCATCGTGAACGACGAGTTGCGCGAGGTATGTGCCAGCGGTATCAACGGTCAGGAGCGGGCTCGCGGTGGCCGGGCCGTCGAGCTCGGCCCGGCTGTCGCGCGGCCGAACCAGGAGCGACCATCGATAGGTGAGGAAGGCCCCTTCATCGGCGTCTCGCGACCCGAGGCCGTCGAGCATCACCGCGGTTCCAACCCGAACCTCGCTCTCGCCGTTCGCGGCGCGCGCAATCGCGACCGGAACGGCATTGAAGCCGGTCGTGGTGATGACCGCGGTCGCCGGCGCGCTGGTCAGCGTTCCGTCGCTGACGCGCAACTGGACGACGTAGATACCGGCGCGATCCGGCAGGATCGTCGTCATCGCCCCGAAGTTCGGCACGCTGATGTTGCTGCCGGCCGGCCGCGCGGTCAGCGTCCAGTGGTACGTCAACGGATCGCCGTTGGCGTCGCGTGAGCCGGTGCCGTCGAGAACGACGGCGCCGCCAAGCACCGTCGCCTGGTCGCCGCCTGCGTCGGCGATTGGACGGGCGTTGCCGGTGGTGATGACGGCCGTGTCGGGAGCGCTGATGGCGCGGCCATCCGTGGCGATCAGCTGCACGACGTATTCGCCCGGCACGTCGGGCACGATGGCCGGTCTCAGCGCCGCGACGTTGAACAAGATCGCGGCGCTGCCTGGCGGCTGGCTGAGGAGCGCCCACCTGAAGCCGATTTCGTCGCCATCGAGGTCGCTCGAACCCGCGCCACTGAGCTGGAGCCGCTTTCCGAGCTCGGCGACCCTGTCAGCACCGGCATCCGCGACCGGCGCGACGTTGCCCGTGGTGATGCGTACCGTGTCGATCGCGCTCGACACCAGGCCATCGTGCACCGTCAGCCGGACGACATACGTGCCCGGCACATCGATCCCGAATGCCGGTCTCGCCGCCGTGGTGTTGTCGAGCGCGGCCGCGCTCGTCGCCGGGCGGCTGACGAACGCCCAGGTGTACCGCAGCACCTGACCGTCGGCGTCGAACGATCGGCTGCCGTCGAGCAGGACGAACTCGCCGACGTTCACGTGTTGATCCGTCCCCGCGTTGGCGACAGGCGCCGAGTTCACCGTGCTGACCACCACCACGTCTACAGGACTGTTGAGTGTGCCGTCGTTCGTGACCAGACGGATGCGATACGAGCCCGCGCGGTCCGGAGTAAAGCATGGGAACGCGCTCTGCGGTCCCGTCAGCGCGGCGGTGCTCCCCGGCGGCCGCGTCAGGAACGCCCACGCGTAGCTGATGCGATCGCCGTCGCGGTCGCTCGAGCCCGTGCCGTCGAGGCAGACGCTCTGTCCAATGGCAGCGGTTTGATCGAGGCCGGCCTCGGCCGTCGGCGGCCCGTTTGTCGTTTGCACCACGACGAAGCCATCGCTGGCGACGATGCCATCGTCGACCGTCAGCCGCAGCAGGTAGGTGCCGGGGCAATCGGCGACGAATTCCGCGGTGTCGGTCGTGGCGTTCGACAGGATGGCGCGGCTGCATTCGGGCTTCAGACGGAACGACCACTGGTAGGTCAACCGGTCACCATCGGGATCGAACGACAGCGTGCCGTCGAGCGTGACGCTGTCGCCGACGCGCGGAAAGAGCGGGGGACCGGCATCCGCAACCGGCGGATTGTTCGAGGCGGAGACGACGACGAAGTCCGGCGCGCTGTCCCGGTCTCCGTTGTTGACAGTGAGACTGAGCACGTAGTCGCCGGGAATATCAGGAACGAACGAGGGTGACACGTCGAACGGATCGGAGAGGAACGCGCCGCTTCCGTCCGGAATGGTTTCGAACGACCAGAAATAGGTGAGCGGCAGGTCTTGAGGATCCGATGACAGGCTGCCGTCCACCATCACGACCTGGCCAACGGTTGCCTTCACGGCGGCGCCGGCGTTCGCAACCGGCTCGGATTGCGCCACCAGTTGAAGAGCAAAGCCGGCGGCGAGGGCAAGAGACAGCAGTACGCGGCGGATCGACATGATCGCATCCCTCCCGGATTTTTTATGTGACGAGCGGACAGACCATACGCCACGCCGACGGAGGTGCCGCCTCCCACTTGGGGGGGACTGAACAGTTAAAGATGGAGAGAAGCGAACAGGCCGCCGGCTATTCGGCGCGAACAGCGGCGATGCCGGCGAGCAGCACACAGGCCAGCTGCCGTTGCGAACGCGTGCCGGTCTTTGGCAGGAGATGCTTGACGTGCCAGCGTGCGGTGCCCGGGGTGATGCCGAGGGCCGCCGCGATCTCGCGCAGTGGTGTGCCGCCAGCGAGCAGGACGGCGATGCGGGCTTCGGTCTTGGTCAGCTTGAAGAGCGACTGCAGCGTCCGCAGGCTCGGTTCGATGTGATCGGACGGATCCGACACGAAGATCATCACACCGAGAGGGCGCTCGGTGTGCTTCGGCACGTCGCCGGTGACCAGGGGCGCGAGAAGCATTTGCAAGGCCGCGCCATGACTCCGCGACGGGACAGTGGCGACCACCGCGCCGGTCGTGCGCTCACGCGCCGGGCGGAACAGTGGCGCGACGATGGCGCGAAACCATCTCGCCTCGATGCGCTGTTCGCGGTCGGCCCCGAACACAATGAACGGGCGATCAGTCCGCGCGGCCAGCGACTGCATCGTCTTGTTCGAATGGACGACGAAACCCGCCGAATCGGCGACCAGCGCGTCGATTTGCAAGCGGTCCAGCAAGCCGCTGCTCGCAACCCTGGCGAACTCCAGGTGAGCCAACCGCCGCCGCAGCTCGGTCTCTGTGCGTCCCATACACTCGTGTATGGCTGCTATCGTGGCGCCTGTTATTTGTGGCTAGTAAAAACGTGCGTGTGTGGGTGCCGGAGGTGTCTCGAGCGTACGGGCGGACCTGCGGACGACGGCGGTTCCTGTCGTCTCCATCTGGTTCCTGCCTTGATCGAGATTGCCGCTGGGGTGCGTGGGTGCGGACCTTATATACACCCAGACGATCAGCGGCCGCAACACGTTCCGCCGCGTCTGCTGATGCAGAATGGCCATCTGCTGCGGTACTGTGGCTCGGTCCCGCGATGAGGAGCGACATGCACCCACCGGCATTCAAGGTCCACGGCGTCCGCTACCAGACGCGCGACGTGAGCGCCGCGGTCGCCTTCTACACCACGCATCTCGGCTTCGAGTTGAAGCATCAGCAGGGCGGCGCGTTCGCCGCCGTCACCTGCGGCGGCGTCGACCTGCTGCTCAGCGGGCCGGGGAGTTCAGGAGCGCGGCCGATGGCCGACGGTCAGCAGCAGGAACCGGGCGGGTGGAATCGCGTCGTGCTCGCGGTCGCGAATCTCGAGACCGCGGTGAACGAGTTGAAGTCGCGCGGCGTTCGATTTCGAAACGACATCCTCTCCGGACCTGGCGGCAGGCAAATCCAGCTGTTCGATCCCGACGGCAACCCGATCGAGTTGTTCGAACCGGCGCAACGAACGTGACACCTCAGGAACGCTTACGCCGCGGCCGCGTCGCGGCCGGCGGGCGAGTGCCGGTCGCTCGAGCCGGAGGGGGCGCGGCGAAGGACTGATAGAGCGCCTCGAACACGTCCATCCCCGCGCGCAGCAGCGCCTCATCATCGCGATGCGTCCGCCGCAGGCCTTCGACCAGCCGTCCAACGGTCTCGGCCTCGGGCTCTTTGTACCTGCTCTCTTTGAGATCGAGATCGTGCACGATGCGGCCGATGTGCACCGCCGCCGCATCCTCGATCGCGAACCGCTGGCAGAGGGTCTCGAAGGTGCAGTCGCTCCCGTGATGCCCGAATTCGGCCTCGAAGGTGTCGAAGGGAATCGCGTCCGGCGCGCTGCCGTGATCGCCGAAGACGAACGACGCCTGCGGGTCGATGAACCGCCGGATCAGCCACGCCGACGACATGCGATCGACGCCCGGGTGCGGTCGCGTGAGCCAGTGCCTGCCGCGGTACCCGGTCTTGCTCTCGCGCCTGGTGGCAACGGGTGTCATGGTCCTCGTCCTCCCGGTCGTCTGATCGAGCCGACCCAGTAGCGCCGCCACCTCGTCGCGGCCCGGCGCGCCGAAGAAATCGAGGCGGACGACCTGCTCGAATCGTTCGCGCAGCCGCCGAACGCGCTGGGTGACCCGGCGCCGGCCGCCGGCGTCGCGCCGGCCGGCCTTCTTCAAAGCCTTCGCCGCCTCGCCGGCCAGTTCCTCGAAGTCCGTGGCGCGCGCGGCGCGAAAGGCATCCACGAGTTCCTGCTGCGCCGCCGGGTCCGTGGTCCGTGCTGTCAGCACCATCGCCTCGCCGCCGCCGGCGACGACCTCGTTCTTGATCCACTCGAAGTCCTCGCGCGATTCCGGCGAATGCGGCAGCACGTAGGCCGAATTCCTGACCGTGACCGCGCCGACGCGCTGCAGCCGCCGCCACGCCTGCACCCGCGCGTGGGCGCGGCTGGCCGGAAGGAAGTACAGCAGCACCAGCCACTCCGTGTCGTCGACGGGGTTCATGAGCCAGCACGATACCCGACTTCGGCGCTGAATTTGAACGTGATACGACAATACCATATTGACGTAACATTCATAACATGTTTAATATCGCCGCTGGAGGACGACATGACACGCCCCACCCGCCGCAGCTTCCTGGCCCTGATCGGCGCTGCCGCCGCGGGCGCGTCGCCCGCCGCGCAGGCGGGGCAGGACCGGGAAGGGATCACCCGATGGCCGTCCACCTTTCCGGCGCTCGGGCAGATCGTCAATGGTCAGGAGCTCGTGTATCTCGACAGCGCGGCGACAACACTCCGGCCCCAGTCGGTGATCGACGCGCTCGTCCAGTACTACTCGACCGACAACGCCAACCCGGCGCGGGTGCATGCGCTGGCGATGAAAGCGGGCGAGCGGCTCGATCGCGCGCGGCAGGCGGCGGCCCGCTTCGTCAGCGCGTCTGACGCGGCCGAAATCATCTTCGTGCGCGGCACGACCGAAGGCGTCAACCTGCTCGCATCGACGTGGGGCGCGGCGAATCTCGGCAGGGGCGATGAGGTCGTGCTGCCGGTCAGCGAGCACAATTCCAACCTGATGCCCTGGGCCCGCGCCGCCGAGCGTGCCGGCGCCGTCGTTCGGGTGGCGGCAGTCGACGACCAGGGCCGTCTCACGGCGGACGCGGTGAGCACGGCGATGTCGCGGCGAACGAAGCTCGTGGCCTTCAGCCACGTGTCGAACGTGCTCGGATTCATCAACGACGCGCGCGCGATCACGGCCGCAGCCAAGGCGGCGGGCGCGACGGTGGCCATCGACGGCGCTCAAGGCGCGCCGCATGTCCCGGTCGACGTGCGCGAGATCGGCTGCGACTTCTACGTCTTCTCGGGCCACAAGATGCTGGGGCCAATGGGCACCGGCGTCGTCTGGGGCCGGCGCGAGCTGCTCGACCAGATGCCGCCGTACCACGTCGGCAGCAACATGGCGCACAACGTGACCATCGCGCATGCGGAGTACGAGCACGGCGCCGCGAAGTACCAGGCAGGGACGCCCGATGTCGCGGGGCCTGTCGGATTAGCGGCGGCGATTGAATTCTTCGAGCGTGCGGGTCACGAGGCGGTCGAGGAACACGATCAGGCGATCGTCCGGCACGGGCTCGCGCGTTTGACCGCCATCCCGAACCTGCGCCTGATTGGGCCCGCGTCTCCCGAGCGACGGGTGCCGGTGTTCACCTTCACGGTTGCCGGCCTCGCGCCCACAGCTGTGGCCGCCGAGCTCGATCGCCGCGGCATCGCGGTCCGCGCCGGCGACATGGCCGCTCTGCCGCTCCTGCAGAGGTTCGGCACGACCGAAGCGGTTCGTGCCTCCGCCTACGTGTATTCCACGATGCGCGACATCGATCGCCTGGCCGACGCACTCCACCAGATCAGCCGCAGGTGAACCGTCGCCGGACCACCTCGCACCCGGCCTGCCGAAGGCGGATCGTCACTGTCGTTTGTATTCGTCCTGCCTGTCGCGCCATTCTAGAGGCCTATGCCGCGTCTTCGTCTTCGAGGTCTCGCCGGTATTCATGTCGCGGTGATC
>Ga0207645_10001107_pt1 | contig 22256 bp, 24 predicted proteins | sample KBSM53metaG_FD_184331 | JGI IMG/M metagenome (GOLD analysis project Ga0207645, IMG submission 184331) | Miscanthus rhizosphere microbial communities from Kellogg Biological Station, Michigan, USA - KBS M5-3 metaG (SPAdes) (version 2) | ecosystem: Host-associated > Plants > Roots > Rhizosphere >...
CCGGTGCTGTGTACCGGTCGTCAATGCGGCGAACAAGGGTCAATTTCCGTACGTTTTGCCCCGTCCACCCGTTTTTCGAGTAGTTGGTGAAATCGCCTGTTAACGACAGTTAGCTATACTTCGGGCGTGAAATTCGCTTGCCTCTCGGCCACCAACAACCTCCTAAGGAGCCGCGGGGCTTCGCCCGTTGCTACCTTCTGGCTCGGCCTAGTAATGTTGGCATTTGCCGCGGCTATCAGTCTGTGGCACCGCCGTTATGGGAGGATCTGGCAACAATTTCGTGCCAAAGAATGGGAGCAAGTCTCGGGGAGGTTTGATGAGGGCGACATTGTAGAGATGACGGCAAGCGGTGCAAAGCGGATTACGGGATACCAAGTATGGCTCGGCTACGATTATGAGGCTGAGGGAGAACAGGTCGGCGTTTACACTCTTCCGTTCTTCGGAGAATTCCCAGACAGGGATGCTGCTGAAAAGTGCCGCATGAGAGTGGCAAATAGAGCAATCATCGTGCGAGTTTCACGCCGGAATGCAAAGCACTCCTGTGTATTGGACGAGGACGTTGCTCCCTATCTTGATAACGAACCGTAACAAACGGGCCGAAGAAAGTTCTGAGTCGTCATCTGATTCAGTGCGGATGATTGTAAAGCAGGCCAGCATCTCTGCTCAGTTGGCGTAACATCGCCATTACACCAACTACTTTGACGGAAAAGCTTTTTCTGAGTAGTTGGTGTAATCGCCTGTTAACAGCAGCTACCCGAAGCCGCTCACGCTAGTCAGGGATCGTCTTGGCTGCTTCGGGACACTCCGCGGCGACGGATTCCAAATCCTTTTGAAGGACTAGATAACCTTGAAGTTCGCTCTCACCCTTCTTTATCAATGACGATTTCCGAGCCTCGTAATCTTCGCGGATGGTCTTAACACGCTGAACGTCAGCTTGCGTGAACGGACGTCCGGTGGGCCAAGCCTTCTTTATTTCAACTTGCATTTCGTTGTCGAGCGCTGCCAGCGCTTCTTTGAATCCCTTCCGGATGCGCTCGAACTGATCGACGCGCGCCCGCAGGGGTTTTACCCGGTCTGCGATTGCCTGGTTTTCGTAATCGCTTAGTTTTCGCCCATGCTCCGTCTTGGGATCGGAGCAGATCTCGCGAAATACAGATCTCATGCGGTCTAGTTCCTGTTCCAGGTCGCCCGACGTGCCGGATTGCTTTTCACCATCATCACTCTTCAAATCTTCATTGGTGACGACCTTCGCCGTCGGTGGCTTCGGGCGCTCACGGTTAGCGCGGGCGACGTCGCCCAGAGACTGAGCCCAACTCGAAACCGCCAAGGTCAGGATTGCGAGCACGCTGATCCGCTTCATGGGGAGAGTTTAGCGTCTACGGAAACGGATGCCATTGACGAAAGTAATGAGGTATCCCAGCCTTGGATATTTGTGTCATCGCCTGTTCTCAACAGTTAGCGGCATGACCGAATGAGGGGCGTAATTGGTGTTAACAACATTTATATTGCAGACAACGCATTTTCCACCGTGGCCCGTCCGAGCCATGTGCATCCTAGTATTTAAACGATTAACCTAATTTGTTTTCGCGACGGGAGATCTGATCACGTTCTGCAACCGTTGAGGGGCTAACACAACATTGTCTTTGCGCAACGAACCTATTTTTCTGTTATGCCATCCTTAATAGGTTTGGGATTCAGCTGTGTCAGTGACATTCGGGTGTCCACAGATCTAAACGGAGGCTACTTGGCTCCATACTCAATCCGCGTTCTGGTAGTAGATGATTACGAACCATTTCGGCGGTTCGTCTGTTCGACCCTTCAGAACCACCTGGAATTGCTAACCATCCTTGAAGCGTCGGATGGAGTGGGAGCCGTTGAACTAGCACAGGCACTGCAACCGCACTTGATCCTGCTGGATATTGGAATTCCCAAGCTCAATGGAATCGATGCGGCACGGAGAATCCGTGAGCTTTCTCCACAATCGAAAATCCTATTTGTCAGCCAAGAATCTTCGGTCGATATGGTGAAAGGAGCTTTCAGTGCAGGTGCATCGGGCTACGTCGTTAAGCTGGAGGCGGGAAACGAACTATTGACCGCTGTGAGAGCTGTTCTTCGGGGCGAGAGGTTTATCGGGCGCAGGTTTGCAGGTCACACTTTTCCGGAAGCCTCGGATGTGCCAACCCGCGGAAGCGCCCCAAGCATTGCGGTCCCCGCATCGCTGCAACCGCAGACCGTAGAGATCTCCCGCCGACACGAGGCAGGGTTCTATTCGGATGATGCGAGTCTTCTGGACGGCTTCACTCAGTTCGTCGGCTCTGCTCTGAAGGTCGGGAATGCAGTGATTGTGGTCGCGACCGAGTCGCATCGAGACAGGCTTCTTCCGAGATTGCAGGCTTACGGATTGAATATTGGTGCCGCGATTGAGCAGGGTAGGTACATCTCGTTGGATGCTGCCGACACGATCTCGACATTCATGGTTAACGACCAGCTCGATCCGGTTCGGTTTTCCAGAGCCACCGTCGATCTCATTCTGGGTGCAGCCAAGAAGGGAAAGTTTCCCCGCGTTGCAGTCTGCGGAGAATGTGCGCCTCTTCTGTGGGCGCAAGGTCATGCAGAGGCGGCGGTTCGGCTCGAACACCTTTGGGATGAGATAGCCGAGACCCTCGATCTAGATGTATTCTGCGGCTATACATTGGGTAGCTTTCAGGGCGGGATCGGCAGCCAGACGTTCCAAAGAATCTGTGCAGAACATTCAGCCGTTTATTCCCGGTAAGTCCGCGGTGAATTTGGTGGCGAATCCCTGTTTATTCACAGGGGGACGTGGGTTTCCAGTGAAATCAGACGATTCGTGCTGTCTCCGTAGGCGATTCTCTAACCCTCGGCCCGGTGGGAAGCGGGCCTTGGCCTCTGACAAGTCTTCCGGTTTACCGAACGCATCTCAGGCGGGGCACATAACGCGGATTGACTGCCTCCGTTCATCTTCAGTTGTCGTAACATCGCCATTTCACTCAAAACCTATCCCAACCAAGGTCAATGAGTGAAATCGCCTGTTAACAACAGTTGCCGCGGCAACGGCCGCCGCACACGGCGTTGAGGGTGAAATCTATTTGGGCGGAGCGGATTGGCCCACCGGCTTGATCAACAGTGATGGAAGCTCGGAAGCAATCTGCAGGTCCACGAGAAGATCCAGCCGATGCTCGAGTTGGAGGAATTTGGCAACCGTCAAAGATGAAAGACCGGCCTTCTGGAATTCTTTAGCATACTTCTTCTTCAGATCTAAACGGCGGGACTCGAGGTCGATGCTTTGATCGATGATGGCCTTTGCGTCGGCATCGGTCATCGCAGCGAATTTGTCGTCGTACGATTTTATTAAGGCCAGTCGCTGATCATTAAGCTTTCTGACATCGGCTTCGTATTTCCGATACACGGGCCAGAATGCTTTGCTCTCCTGATCATTGAATTGCATGGCCTGAGTGATGATGGCCACATGGTCCGCTCTCACGTCTGCGCGGAGCGACTCGATATAGGAATCGAGGCTCGGTTCACCGGTTTGCGCGGCGGAGAAACTGGAAAAGACACCAAGCCAAAGCAGAACGACTGCGAACACGATTCTCATTCTCATCTCATTCATCCTTCTTAACGTTAGGGCCAGCACGAGTGATCGCGAACATCGCACCGCGCCTTCATCGTGTGACAAGGTCACAAAGGTCAACGCAAGATCGATCAAGCGCCCATGGGAGTGATTCCGTAGCATCGGGCCAGGTCATTGATGCCTGTCCGTAATGCCGCCCAGTAACGTTCGGGCTGCGTGCCATAATTGCCGCGCGTCATGACTTGGTTGACGCGTCGCGCGCTATCCATGACCTGTTCCATCTGGGCTCGGGTCTCGATGTAATTGGGGGTCGGATCGAACTTACGCCGAAGCCGATTTGTAGACCGATTGAGATCATCCAAAGCGTCTTCCAAGTCATCTTTCGTCTGCTTCGCTTGATCTTGACGGACCTGCGTATTGGAGGGGTTTGCTTGCCTCCGCCGCGTGGTCGCCCCGTCCTTCTGTGTCGATTGTGCCCCCGACCGAGCGTCGTCGCCGCGGGTTTCCAAGTATTTGCGGAATTCATCTACTCCGTCTTCTACTTTGCGGATGCGGTCCGCAACTTGCGCCTTTGAGAACGGGCTCGTCTGCGCTTGGGCATCTCCAGCGCTCAGGGCTACGACCATAACGCAAGCTAATAAGCTAATGATTCTTGATCCCATTGCAGCCGCCTCCCCACCATGTGACCCACCGGCACGAACCCCTCGCTATGGCGAACCCCGCGCCATTAGAAGTGGCGCCCTAGCACATGAGAACTGGCAAAAGTGACAGAACAGGCCTCGTCCCGCGTTGGACGATTGGCGGAGAATGACCCTTACACTCGTCGACCGCGCTCCCAGGAATGGCCCGCCACTTTGACTTTGCCAATATCTGCGCGCAGAATCCATCGAAAGAAGGAGGCATCATGCGAAGCAAGGGTTTCCCGATTCTTGGGCTGGTTCTAGCCGTGGCGCTCGCGGCTAGCGCCCAGACAGAGGCTGGCGTTAAGCAGGAGGTCTCCGTGGCGCATCAGCAATCTCCACGGTTCTTGCAGATTGTCAATGAGTCCAGAAAACGTGTCCGAGAAACCAGCGCAGATGAGGTGAAGGCGAGACAAGATCGCGGCGAGAAATTCACTCTCATCGATGTGCGCGAGGAAAGCGAGTTTGCCATGGACCATTTGCCGGGAGCGATTCATCTAGGCAAAGGAGTCATTGAGCGCGATATTGAAAAGAAAGTGCCCGACCTCAACGCTACTGTTGTCCTCTACTGCGGTGGGGGCTACCGCTCCGTGCTTGCCGCCGACAACTTGCAAAAAATGGGCTATAGGAATGTATTCTCCATGGATGGCGGCATTCGTACATGGCGGGAAAAAGGATTTCCTCTTACGAAATAACTCACGGCAGAGTGGTCAGGCGGCTTACAGGAGCAGTTCTGATTTAAAGCGACTTCGCGAGATTGCGCCAAGGATATTCGGGAAACCCGAAACTGTTCGTAGTCAGGGAAAAATCGCCATTTCACTAACTACATTGCCCGGCCCCGGCCTGTTTTCAGTAGCGGTGTAATCGCCTGTTTTCGTTAACAACCCTAAGCCACACGTTTCGTCATCTTCTTGGCCGAAACAGCTTGGGCCGTTTTCGTAGGCACGGTATCCCCTTCGGGATGCTTGGGAACTGGCAGCAGGAGCGGCCGGATGTGACGTCGCATACAGCCGTGGCATCTGACAAGTCGGAGCAAAAACAGAGCAGGAAGACTTTCCTGGAATGTCTTCGGGGTGGAGACGAAGACCTTGGAGCTGCCGCAATACGGGCAATTTTTTAGGCTTATTCGTCGCACGTTGTCCCTTCATCCATTTCCCGTATGAGCATTTGGAATAAAGATCCCGCGAGTAGAACATGTGTAGCAGACGTTTGCGCGACGCAGAGGCTTTCATCAACAATCCCCCACGTTCCCATACATTGCAGCAAATGACATTTACCCCTGCATACTGACAAGACTTACAGTCTTGCCTAGAACTGTAGTTGGTGAAGAATCGCCACTACACCAACAACGGGCCGGCCTTCTCATCACATCTGGTTACATCAGCCGCGAGTGGGTATTTTGGTCTTTCGAGTGAAACTGTCATTGTTGACAGCGGCGGTCAACAAAAAAGAGGGCGATAATGGATGACACTTTTGTCCTTCTGACCGAGAACGCCTGCGACGTTTCGATCTCGAAACGTAGGTAGAGCTGGGTTCATGCGGTTGCCGCCAAAACTTCTTGGCCTCGGGTTCCCATTGACAGGCAATTGAAAGGAGGTCGCAAAATGAAAAATCGCGTATTCGCGATGCTGTTTTTGTCCGCGGCTTTTGCTCTGGCGCTATTCGCACAGGCACCGACCGCCGGTTCGAACGCGCAGCCCTCTGCCCAGAATGTGGACAGTATTTGCAAAGAACCGCTGGAGCCTGCGTCCCACGAAGGTTTCTGGGACGAAGGCGAGGAGCCAAACCTTGGAAATCTAATCGGGCATGGATTCTATCGTAAGAACGACGTACAAAAGCAGACAAGCCCGATCAAGACTTGCCTCGACGAACTGAGTGCCACGGCCACCAGTCAGACTAAGGCGATTAAGGACGCGGATCTGAAGGCCCAACAAATCGTGGCGCTGGCTTCCGCCAAGTCCAATGAAGCCGATCAGCATGCCATCGACGCCGGCAACCGCGCGCAAGCAGCGCAACAAGCGGCCACCCAAGCGTCAGCCCGCATTGCAACCGTGGAGCAATTAGTGGGCACCGCTGGCCAATATCAAGGCGGCACGGAAACTGAAATTCAATTCCGTCCCGGCCAAAGTGTGTTGAGTAAAAGCGCGAAGGACGCTCTCGACCAGTTGGCAGGACCTCTAAAGGACCGAGGTAACTACGTCATCGAAGTCCGAGGCTTTTCGACAGGCCAAGGCCAGGCCGCGATTGCCGACTCGCGGAAGATGGCAGACTCGGTTGCCCATTACTTGATCCTCAATCATCAGATCCCAGTCCATCGCATCTACGTTCTGGGGATGGGCAATACGCCAACGGCTGCCAGACACGGAAGCACCGGCAAGCAAAGGGGCGGAGCCCGAGTCGAAATTAGCCTGCTCAAGAATGATCTGACAGGCCCAGAGCAACACTGATGCCGTGAAACCGGGCCCGTGCAAGGCATCTGTTGGGTAATTGTTGTAATTCACGGCACTCTTAGGACGATTGAACACGGCGATTGCAGGTCCTCTTAGATTGCTGTGGCCGCTATTGTTGGCGAAAAATCGCCATTACACTCATAAGGCCAAAAAAAAGGTTGCTACGCGTGAGAATTTGGGAGGCTTTCCACAAGTTAGGGACGTGGTACTCACGCATGGGCTCGATGGTTGTATCGTAAGGCGCTGACGCGCTTTACATCAATTCTGCTACCTACAAAAGTTAAGACAGAACACAACATAGCGTCTCGCATTCGAGTAGCGAACCGGCTCTTGCTCAACCTGAGCGAGGTGCTTGTAAACAGTTCATGTCATTTTCCCCGAACGGAAACGACTGCCACATCTGACAGTTTAAAGCCATGTGATCTTCTGTTCTTATTAGAACGTGATCCGCGAAACCTCGCCGTCACATGAGACGCGATCGTCTTACAGAAAAGGAGAAGCAGCGATGAGATTTCGAATAATCACTTCAAGTCTTGCGGTCATTCTGCTGGCTGCAGGTTTAGCAAGTGCCGGCGATTCACCCGACGAGAAACGGGAAAAGACTCGCAAGATGGCTGATGAAACTCTACAAGACTTGTACAAGGTGGAACCCACAGCTCAGGCTGTGATCCAAAAAGCTGCCGGATATGCCGTTTTCAATAACATGGGGGTGAACGTGTTGTTGTTGAGCACGGCGCGTGGTGCAGGAATCGCTGTCAACTCTAATACCAAACAGGAAACCTTCATGAAGATGGTTTCTGCTGGCGGCGGTCTGGGTCTGGGAGTAAAGGACTATCGGGTGATCTTCGTGTTCGAGACCGATAAAGCATTTGCCCAATTTCTCGATTCTGGCTGGTCGGGCTCAGCACAGACTGACGCTGCCGCGAAAGCTGGAGAGAAGGGCGGAGCCTACTCGGGAGCGGTCGAGGTTGCCCCAGGCGTTTGGGTGTACCAGGTTACGAAGAATGGCCTTGCCCTCCAGTTGACGCTGCAGGGTACGAAGTATTACAAGGACGACGATCTCAACAAGAAATCATAGTAACCGACCGCGAAGGTCAGCGTATTAAGGACGGGACGCGGCTGGTTGGTTCGGTTCCGAAAGAAATCATTGGCATTGAGAGGTTCGTTGCGGAGGAATTCGAAAACCGTACCATGGAAATCGTTGCTACCCGATTTTGCAATCGATGTAACGTTCGCTCCTCCACAGGGTCCATGCCGCGTCGGACACTCCAGTGTGCACCTTGAATTCTTGAATACTGTCAGGGTTGGGGTATCGGGATTCCGCCACTTCCCGCTACCCTGCCCTGTACGTCGTTAATCCCGTCCAACTGGAAGTTATCGTCATAGGAACAAGCTCCGTGCACTGAATTCCATTATTGGACTTACCGATCTGTGACAAAGCTATGCCACCGAGCCCCAAGTTTGCCCGCGTTTACCACTTGGTTGCCACGCTGCAGCAAATAGCTGACAGTATCTTTTGAAAGAGTTCGTCACAGGTACAATTTGCCGCAGCACTTCGCGCACAGCGGTTGCCAGTTCTGCCGTGGCTCACGCTTTTAGCAGATAGCCCGATGCCCCACAACGGAATGCTTCGGCCCCGAGCCTTTTGTCGCCATCCATGGTCAGAAAGACCACTTTGACAGCAGGAAGTATCTCCTTCACCGCTGGGTGGCATCCAGGCCATTTAGAATTGGCATGGCGATGTCGACGACGATCGCATCCGGCTTCAGTTCAGCCGCCGCTCGAACCATGTCACGACCATTGTTCACGATGCCCACTACGCTAAATTCTGTTTCCAGTAATCTCTTGCACAATTCCGCCACCAGCCTGTGATAGTCGGCGATGAGGATTCGAGGACATTTAAGTGGCATGGCTATCCTCTCGTTTGCATTTACGTTCTAGGTCATCGGAGCCAACCGCCAACTAGGAAAACTCCTAGGACCCAGACGGAGAAACCCTCTTTGAGTAGTTGATGTAAGCGAATGTTTATGTCCACGCTCGAGAGTTTTCCGCCCTATAGCTCTACAGGGATTAACGAATTGCTTCGACGAGTACGGAACGCGCTCCACTGAGTTACTGGGAGAAATGACAGGCGGCGTGAAGACTGGGAGATGTGACAGTTCAATCCTAGGCGGACGCTTGCTAGCATCAACTCCGCGCGTAGCTCGTACCCGGATCCACTTGTCCGTCGGAAGAAAAAAGGTGCAGGGCAAAAACTGGACTTCGGTCCATCAAGCGGCGCGTTTGCTAGTGGGGCCTGCACGTTTCGGGAATCGGGCTGGTTCAGTTAAGGAGGCTTTATGCGCAAACTGTACACTTCAACCATTTCAGTGTTGATTTTGGGGGTATTGATCACGTTTTCTGCAACGTGTTCACGACGTCCCAGCGACGGTACGACCGCCCAGGAAACTCAGAACAAGGCGATGAGCGAGCCTGAGGCGACAGCCCCACCTCCGCCGGTGGAGGAGCCTGCGCCGCAGCCCATTGTAGTGCCGGCCGGAACGGTTCTTACCGTCAGAACAGGTCAGGCATTAAGTTCCAAGACCAGCCAGACAGGCCAGACATTTCTCGCCACACTGGCGGCACCGGTGATCGTGGGAGGAATGACAGCGCTGCCCTCGGGATCCGCCGTCAGTGGCACCGTACTGGCAGCCAAGGCCAAGGGCAAGATAAAAGGTGAAGGGCAGCTTGACCTGGCTCTCACAAGCATTTCGTTGGGTGGACATACACATAAGATCCAGACCGCCACGCTGAGCAGTACGGTAAAGGGTAAGGGCAAAAGGACAGCTGCCACTACCGGCGGAGGAGCGGCAGGAGGTGCGCTGATCGGAGGCATCGCGGGCGGAGGCAAGGGCGCCGCGATCGGCGCCGGTGTAGGTGCAGCAGCGGGTTTTATCGGGGGTACCTTGACGGGGAACAAGCAGGTTGAGGTCCCGGCCGAGTCGGCGCTCAGCTTCACACTGGCTCAGCCTCTGACACTCCCGCCGCCAGCCAAATGATTTCGATTCTGGGCCGCAATCCCCAGAGGACCATCTCGAAACCACGCGGTTGACTGGCTGTTCTCATCAAGCGGGGCAGTCACTCTAACAGAACCGTTGGCCGCACCAGCGGAATGTCTGGGTCAGCGATGCTTGACGAAAACAGGCGAGACTCTCTTCCAGCTTTTGTTTCGCGAGTGCAGCGAGCCACGCAAGCGGAATGAAGTTGAAAAAAATGCGCGACACTCCCAAAAGAGCAACCTACTTGTACCTGCAGCTGACGCTGGCATTTAGCGCGGTGGTGTGGACGTTGATCATCTGGTCTGGCCATCTCTACATGGCGTTCGGCCTGATGATACCGGCCATCATGTGGTGTCCAGCGTTGGCAGTGCTGGTGACGTGTCGCCTGCTCGGTCGCGAGTTCCGATCTCTCGCATGGCATTGGCCGAACCACAGATATATCGCAGCGGCTTACTGCGTGCCTCTTGCCTACGCGTCGGTTGCGTATGGTGCGGTCTGGTTATTTAGGCTTGGCGGTTGGAACTCAGAATTTGTCAGCCAGGTTGCGCAGGGCTTCGGGCTGCGCGGCCTGCCTGCATGGGGTTCGCTTGCCCTCTACGTCATCTCTATGGCGAGCGGGGGAGTGGTATTGAACCTCTCGACGACACTCGGCGAAGAGATCGGCTGGCGAGGGTTTCTAGTTCCTGAACTTGCCAAGCAAATGTCCTTTACGAGAGTGAGTCTAGTGAGTGGTATTGTCTGGGCTGCGTGGCACAGTCCTCTACTTTTATTTGCGGACTACAACGCGGGAACGAATCGCTGGTACGCGCTCGGCTGCTCCACTGTGGCACTCGTCTCCGCTAGCTTCATCCTCGCGTGGCTAACATTGAGGTCGAACAGCATATGGCCCGCGGCGCTGTTCCATGCAAGTTACAATCTGTTCGTCCCTGGCATCTTCGACAATCTAATTCTCAATACCGGCTCAACCCTATGGTACACAACCGAATTCGGCGCAGCTTTGGCAATTACGAGTGCAATATTTGCGCTGTATTTCTGGACGCGCCGCACTCAAATCGGAGACACCCCGTATTTCCGGCGCGACGCGCAAGTAGAATGCTTGCGATGACGCCAAGTACGCAACAAACGTGGTAAGTAGGGGGTTACAGCAGCGACGACCTCTCCGACACATTTGATCACTTAGTCGTATTTATACTGTTAGATCTGATGGCAGCCAAGTGTGAGGAAACCATCTCCGCCTTCTCACTGAGTGAGCATGCGGTTTCCACGGTACTTTCGTCCAAAAGATGTTTAGTACTTAGTGTAATCTCTCGTCGCCGGCTATCTTGGCTTTGTCGCGAGCAGTCCTTTGTCGTTGGCGTCTAAGTTGCCATTCGCTATGAAAGATAACCAATCACTGTGGCTCTTCGCCGTCGCAATGACGGTCGTTATCTTCGGCGCGAGTTGTCTCATTCACGCCCAACGGATTGCCAAAACTGATAGCGGCCCACTGTCGGCGGCCGAGACATCATCTTCGAACGGCCAATCTCAGTCGACACCCACTTCGCCAGAATCGGCAGCTGCGGTTGATGATGGCTGGCACTTAGTGGTATCTCCTTATCTCTGGCTTGCCGGCGCACACGGAACCATAGGTGCTCGTGACCACCAAGCCAGCTTTCACGCAACCCCTGGTGACCTACTCTCGCATTTTCGTTTCGGGTTAATGGCGGCGGTGGACGCTCGTCGCAAGAGGCTGGTTCTTCCTCTCGACGTCGTGTGGATCAGACTTGCGGACGACAAAGCGCTCCCATTTCCAAACCTCAACGCTACATCAGCGGATGTGAACCTAACTGAATTCATCCTGACTCCCAGGATAGGCTACCGGATGCTCGATCGCGATAAGTTTAAGGTCGATGGCCTTACCGGGTTTCGCTACTGGTACATGGGGCAGCACCTGGAGTTTTCGCCTTCCCGCGCGGGGCTGAATTTTTCTGGATCGCTGAACTGGGTGGATGTGCTGGTCGGCGGACGAGTGGTGGCAACGCTGTTGCCCAAGGTCGAAGTCATGGTGGCGGGTGATGTGGGCGGGTGGGGTGCAGCAGCCGAACTGGATTATCGGGTCGTGGGGGTCATCGGTTATAGGATCAAACCAAACTGGACCCTGCAAGTTGGTTACCGCCACCTGTACGTGGACTATCGAACTGGAAACTCTGTTTTCGCCCTTACTACATCAGGCGCGATCATAGGGGTAAGCATAAACCTCAAGTAACGATGCTATCTCTCCGAGACACGTGCTTCGCAACTACGGATGCAGCGGCGCGTCATAAGCGTTTTCGGCACGTCGAGCTAATCAGCCAAGGTCGTGAATCTTCTGAGCAACGCTTTCATCAGTCTGGCTGGGATGCGAATGCATTATGCGTTCCAGTGGATCTCTGTGGAGTGCTCTTTTGTTCTGAACCTGTTGTTCTGAACCTGTCCTCTGCGGATTGCGCGTGATCAGGGTGTTGTACCCCGCTCGCGTCTTGTGGTTGCGTGGTGCGTCCAGCCACGCTGCGAAATGTTGACAAATTTCAGGTTCTGACAGTTGTGCGATCAAAGCGCTCAATTCAGTATTTCTCGGGCACGAACTTCCTGCCCTTGAGCGAGGCCTGGTCGTCATATGCGGCTTTCATCGAGCGCTCGGGCAGCTTTACCTTTTCACGCGGCGCTTTTTTGTAGGGAATCAGGTTCAGAATGTGCGCCAAGCAGTTGAGTCGGGCGCGTTTCTTGTCATCCGAACGCAGAATGTACCAGGGCGCGTGCTTTGTGTCTGTCGCGTTGAGCATCAAGTCGCGGGCATGCGAGTAATCGAACCACTTGCTGCGCGAGGGAAGGTCCATTGGGCTGAGCTTCCATTGGCGCAATGGATCCTCTATGCGTGCCTCAAAGCGACGTTTCTGCTCTTTGTCGCTGGCCTCCAGCCAGATCTTGATAAGTTGGATACCACCTTCCGTGATGGTTTTCTCCATCTGGGGACAGAGCTCTAGAAAGCGGGTACGCTCTTCCTTCGTGCAAAAGCCCATCACATATTCGACACCCGCGCGGTTGTACCAACTGCGGTCAAAAATCACGATTTCGCCCGCCGCGGGAAAGTGCTGCATGTAGCGTTGGAGGTACAACTGCGACTTCTCTCTGTCGGAGGGCGCGGGCAGCGCGATGACACGGAAAATACGGGGACTGACACGCTCGGTTAGAGCCCGAATGGTACCTCCCTTGCCGGCGGCGTCGCGGCCTTCGAAGACGATCATGATGCGCAGGCCTTTGTGCTTGACCCAGGCTTGCAACTCGCACAACCTGGCTTGCAGTTTGCGCACTTCCTTTTCGTATGTCTTGCGTGTGAGCGTCACGGCCAAGTCGGATGACTGGTCTGGCTTCATGGCACACTCCTAGCCGACTGCGGCCGCTCGTATTTTGAGACACACGTGAGGCCCTCGGACGCGAGGCGGCGCAAGAGCCGGCCCGCGACGGCGGCCAAGTCCCCAGGCAGCTCAGCTGAGACGGGCTCACTGGCTTTCAATACCTCGGTATGTACCACCTGGTCGATGCCCGTGATCTGAAATTCCACGGCTCCAACCAGTCGTGTCCCACCCGCAGATTCGAGGTTCCACACAAGCAGCCTTGCGCCTAGCACCGGAGCTCGGCCGACATCGACGAGGCGTATGTCGGGATTCGATGCGAGTTCGAGGTGCAACGCCGTGTCTAGATAGCGATCAGGAGCAGACGACCATCGCCAGACGGAATCTTCCGCCAACTCACCATCTGGTTGCTTGTGCAGCACACGACGACCGATGTGTCCGCGCGCTTGGGTATCGAGCAGCCTTACGGCTGTAGCATTGGGAACCTTCGGCACTACACTCGCTGGTTCGGCCATTTGCGGCTCGAGCACTTGCGGTTCGATCATACGGGTGGGTGTCGTGGCGGGGCGCCGTAGCTGGCAGCCGACGCCGCCAAGAAGAACGATGGTGCCAAGCAGGCACGACCAGGATCGGAGCACGCGAATCATCAGTGCTTCTCCTGTGGCGGTCGGCGACCGTAAACCACCGATTCGGGCTGCTCTTCGAGCTGTCGCGCAAGCTCGCGCAACTGTTCGAGCGAATCGCGGATGGCCGGCAGGGAACGCCGTAGATCGTCCGACGCAAGTCTGGAATTGTCAGCCGCGTCGCGTGCTGATTGTGTCGCGGCAGGAAGATCTGCGGCTTTGATCGCGGCGCGCGCTTCGTCAGAAAACTTGACCAGCGCGCCATCGGTGCCGATCAACCCGTCCAACTCGGACCTGATCTGTTCGATCTGAGCACTTGTCGTCGTAAAGAATTTACGTGAGTCAGCGCTCAGCGTTGGTAGCTGACTTTCCTGTACGGTGCGCTCCACGTTAGTGAAGAATCGGTCGCTGCGGTCCAGGCTAGCGGGAATCCGGTTGACGATCTCCCCGAGAGCTTGAAGTGTGGCTTCTGCGCGATCCAAAAACGCGGGCAGCCGATCCTGTACCGTCGCAGCCACTGAGGGCACGGACGGCACGTAAGGTCGATTTGGGGTGAACCCGAGTGCAAGTGCTGGTGGCGGATTCTGTGGTACATCGAGCAACAAGTACCCCTCGCCTGTCACTGGATTACGGATGATCCGAGCCCGAAGCCGGGGGAACACTCCTCCAAAATCACCGATCTCCCGAATTCGGCTAGCGTGCACGCCGATAGCCTTCAGGCGGTCGACGAACACCTCGAAGTCAATTTCGACGGTGATCCCGTGCGGGTCCACGCTCAGCTCTGTCACTCGGCCCACTGGCACGCCTCTGTACCGAACAGAGCTTGAGATGTCAAGGCCGGCGACGTTCTCAGTGGTGTATGTGACCATGCCGATCACTTCATGGCTCCTCCATCGTTGAATGAAGAGCGCCGCCGTTGCGAGCACGACGACCAGTGTGACTACGATGAAGATGCCAAGTCGCGTGTAGCTTTTCTCGACGGCCATTGAGATACCCTCCCTGATTTCGTGGATGCAGTGGGCGAGGAGCGAGTAAAGAAATTGTGAACGAATGGTATCTCCGATGCGTCCCGAAGTTTGCGTGGGTCGCCCCTTGCCACAATGCCTTTTGCGGCTTTGTCTAGAACGATGCAGTAGTCAGCCACGAGAAAAATGCTTGGTAACTCGTGAGTCACGATCACAATGGTGATCCCTAGATCACGGCTGAGCGTGATGATGAGCTGGTCGAGCTCGATTGCAGAGATCGGGTCGAGCCCGGCGGACGGTTCGTCGAAGAAGAGGAGATTGGGCTCGAGCATCAGAGCACGGGCAATGCCGGCGCGTTTCTTCATGCCGCCAGATATTTCGCCCGGCAGATGTTCGCCAAACGCGCCAAGCCCGACGAGGTCAAGCTTTGAATGGACAAGTTCCCGCGCAGTCGGACCGCGTACCGGAGTCCATGCACTCAAGGGAAGAGCGAGGTTCTCCGCGAGAGTCATAGAGCTGAAGAGCGCGCCGGACTGAAAGAGCACGCCGAAGGGTGGAACGCCCTCGTATCGGTGCGGCTCTCCCACGCCGTCGATGTCGATTCGCCCCGCCCCAGGCTGTTCAAGGCCAATCAAATATCGAAGCAACGAGCTTTTGCCGCACCCCGATCCGCCAAGAATCGTGAAGATCGTTCCGCGCTCGACCTGGAAAGTGACATGCTCCATGAGTACTCGTGCTCCCCAACCGATGCTCAAGTTGTCGACGGTGATGTGCGGCCTTTGCAGCGGCATGTTCAGATACCCATGAGTGCGAAAAAGAATGTGAATAGGGCGCTCATCACAATCACGCTAAAGATGGCGAGTACGACGGCGGTGGTCGTCCGAGCGCCGACAGCGGCGGCACCACCACGTGCGAGCAGTCCCTGACCACATGCAATCAATCCGATCGCGAGCCCCAGAAAGGGACTCTTGACGAGGCCCGCCAGGAAATGCTCGACGGTGATCGCGTTGACGGTCGCCTGGATGTAGGCGCGTGTCGTTATATGCGCGATCACCGACGTGGCCACTAAGCCGCCGATCAGGGCCAGAGCGTCGCCCACCCACGTCAGAAGCGGTAATGTGATAGCGAGAGCGAGACAGCGTGGCACGACTAGCCACCTTACGGGGTCGAAGCCCATGGAGCGCAAGGCATCAATTTCCTCCGACACCTTCATCGTAGCGATCTCCGATGCCAAGCCAGCCCCAGATCGACCAGCCACCACGATCGCGGTGACCAGCGGTCCGAGCTCTCGAAGGTGCGCGACGACTACTAGCTCGGGAACGTACGCGACCGCACCGAAGCGCCCGAGTTGTGAGACGCCAAGGAACGCGATGATAATTCCGACTAGCAAGTTGGCGGCGCTTGTGACGAGCAGCGCGTCTGCACCGATCTCTTGCATCAGCCTCGGCAACGAACGCCAATCGACCGAGCTTGGGGAGGCGGCCGTCTTCGGCAGTGCGACACCGCAGCGACCACAAAAATCGAGTGCCTCGTTTGCCTTGCCTGGCAGCTCAGATGCAAACGCACCGATCCGCGCAAGCGGACTCATGGGAAGCGTCTGTGGTGCTGGGCGATCCACCCGACGCTCGCGATAGAGTGCGATTAACCGCGCCGCTTCGAGGTTATCGCCCTTGACGACACACCCGGCGCGCCCTTCTGCGTCCAGCCGATCAAGAAGCCGTGCTAGCAAGACTGCCCCGGCGCCGTCGATTCGATCGAGCTGCGCTAGGTCGACGTCGATCAAGACGCAGCCACTCAGACGTGCCTCGCTTGCCTCCACTGCCCGCGACACCGCCGTCGCATGTGCCAAGTCAAACGGACCAGTCGGTGCTAGACTCGCGTGGTCTCCTTCTCGGTCGACTCGGACGGTGACACTCATAGCGTGGGGCTCCCGAGTTCGGTTCCGGACGTGCGTTAACTCGTGCGACGCCGCACCGCAATCTTCTAGCTTTGCCCGATTCTCACCCTTCCAGATGTATAAGTCGGTTCCTGCGCGACGCCCACGGTCCGGGTTTGTGGGACAGGCTTAGCCGACTTTTCCCGAAGAAGACTGCCCCGCTAGTGTTGGGGGCACGGGGTTCCATCAACCCGCACCCGGATATTCAGTTGTCCCACAACTAAGATCTGAGCAAGGTGCGAATAGCCAACGCCGAGCACATGCACAGCAGGCCTGCCAACCCGATAAAAGGAACGGCGCTACCAGTCTTGGGCAAATGGGTTGGAGCAGGTTCGGCCGCGGGAGCAGGTGCTGGGGTGGACTCTGCGATTAAGATTGGCTGGTCTGCCGCCGGGGCCGCCGGGGCAGGTGGCATGGTGCCCGTCACCTTTGCTTGCCGATCCACAACCGTCTGGGGAACCTCAACGATTTTCGTGGCAGAAACTTTCATTCCCTTTTTTAGACCCCAAGCGTCCACCATCTGTCCTTCAACGTTGAACTTTTGTCCTTGGGGGATCTTGAACTGTTGGTTCTCGCCATTCTCCATCGTGAGGATGACTGATCGGGGTGGATTCACATGCCACACGGTTCCCGTTACGCTCTGCACCGTCGTGATCGTCTGGGGTGTGGTTGTCACACTGATCGTGCGCTGCAGCTTCATACCAGGCTTGAGGTCGTGGATACCAAGCTGTTGCCCGTCGACGGTGACTCGCGCGCTTTCGGCTACGTTGGCAATGTGACGGAGGCTACCATCCGCCATCTTCACGACGAGATCGTTGCCATTAACAGATACCACTTCGCCTTTTTCGACGCTAATCTCCGTGATGGGAACTCCCGCCTGTGTACTGGTCTGTGTTTGCACCTGAGCATTCAACGAAAGACAACAGCAAACTCCGAATGCCAAGGTCATCGCTGTGAAGGCTTTGCTTATTCTCGAATTCATATTGTGTTCTCCTGTGAAACGCTTTGTACGGCTTACACGATCAACGAGGAAGCACCTGCCTGCGTCTATCCCAATTCGGGACTTAAGGTACGCACAGGGCAAGGATTCGCCAACTGGAAGAATTGACAGATGGGAACTAACACGTGCGATCCGATGGAAGGCCGTAAACGTTTAGTCCAAGTGTTGTTAACAAGGCGATTACGCCAACTACGGTATCGGAAGGGTTCGAGAGTGTCAGGGGTATGTCGGCGTATCGAATCTGTTCGGCGTACACCACGGTGTTCCGAAATTGGCAAATGTAACAGCGAGAACGCAACTCAATACCAGAACGATTCGACTACTTTTACGTGTCAGCGTCCCACATCCCCAGTAAGTTGGCGTTAACAGGTGATTACATCCAGCGGTAGGCGCATCCTTGAACGACACAGCATCGCAACGGTCTTTCACGAATACTCCACCACGTTCTGAGAGCTGCGGCGCCGAAACTGCAATTTGCAAAAAAATAACTGACAACACTGACAGCTGCAGGAATGCCTTGTGTTCGTTTCCAATTAGCAGCACGGGAAGGCAGTTAATAGTTCCGTCAGCTGCCAACTCCTCTTTTTTCTTACACGCTGCGACAAAACTGATTGCCAGAAAATCTTCAGTGAGGAACAACTATGAATCTATCTAAGCGGGCCATCGCAGAATTTCTTGGAACTTTTTGGCTTGTATTCGGCGGATGCGGTAGTGCAGTGCTAGCTGCGGCGTTTCCGCAGTTAGGGATTGGGTTTTACGGCGTTGCCTTGGCGTTTGGACTCACGGTCCTGACGATGGCTTACGCGATCGGGCACATTTCGGGATGTCATCTGAATCCGGCGGTTTCTATTGGACTCGCAGCTGGAAGACGGTTTCCGGCCAAAGACTTGCTGGCATACGTCATTGCCCAGATAGGCGGAGGGATCGCCGGCGCGGGTGTTTTACTGGTGATCGCGAGTGGAAAAGCAGGTTTCGACCTGAATGGTGGTTTCGCATCCAACGGATACGCTGCACACTCACCGGGTGGCTATTCCCTGGTCTCATGCTTTGTCGCGGAAGTCGTGCTGACTTTCTTTTTCCTCATGATCATTATGGGAGCGACCGACCGGCGCGCTCCATCGGGCTTTGCACCTATTGCGATCGGACTGGGATTGACGCTGATTCATCTCATCGGAATCCCGGTTACGAATCTGTCCGTAAATCCGGCACGGAGCACAGGACCAGCCATTTTTGTTGGAGGATGGGCGCTCGCACAACTTTGGTTGTTTTGGATGGCCCCGATCATCGGCGGCACAGCAGGAGGCGTTCTGTACACTGCGATCTTCGAGTCGAGAACTGATGTGGCAGAAGTCCCAGTAACTCGACAGAGTAGCGCAGCCTAGTTGGCTGGAGCAGAAGGTATATCGCGGTGATCTCTAAACGCGAACAGACCACACCTTAGTCCTGCGGTTTCGCGCCTCGCGGTGGGTAGCAATGATTTGTCGTTGAGGTCGTCGTCCTTGTAGTACTTCGTACCCTGCAGGGTTAACTGGAGGACGGTGGGTCAGCGAAATCTCATCCAGAGCGAAATGGCGCTCTTCTCAAGTCGACTTCCACGTGTGCTCGCAAACCTGCTGCCAACGTCGACGTGATCACGGAGGGGATACTACCTCACGTAAATGCAGGATCTATTCACGATCGTTGGGCACAACGACTTGTTGTCCCTTCCGTATTAAACATTGCGAAGCATGGTTGTCGCTTACCTTTCGAGGGTTACAGAAACGAAAGAACGATTGGTTGCTCTCCTACGGCACATCCACCGCCCACGCCGCTACTTTCCAATTCTTGTTCTGCTGCGTCCATAACAACAGCAACGCCGGCGATTGCTCCTCGCCAAAATTCAACTGGCTCGCCGACAAGTAATACGCGCCGTATTTCGCCTCATTCTTTTTCAGCTCTGGCGCCTTTACACCCACTTTTCGTTTCTGACAGAGAAAGCTGTCCGCCATCTGGTTCGGGACGGCCATGATTGCGAATGCCTTCGAATTTTCCTGCTCCACCGGTCTCACCAGTTCGTTGACCGGTTGCACGCCGCTCATCATGCCCGAGAGGTCTTTCCCCCGCGGCATTTTTTCGAGTGCCCTGTCCAGCCCCGCACGAATTCTCTCCGCCGGCTTCAGCTTCTTGTCCTCAGGCAAAGGAGCACCCATACACGCGTACGATTGCGCGGTCGCGTAGCTTGCCGCTTTTGCCGTGTCCCGCTTACCGACCCACGCTTCGTAAAACCTTGTGATGTCGTTCACTGCCTGGGGGTCGCCCGCAATTGATTCCGGTTCAGCCTCGGTTGCCGCCACCGTAGCCTTTTTCGGTATGATGCCGGCATCATTGTTGTCTTCAACTCGGATTGCCACGATCATCCAGTAGTTGCCCTCCTCCGCCCAAAGCAAAGACATGACTTTGTCACGACTGTCGCCTTGCTTCCCCCGCAATGCGGTCGCGAAGTATTTCTCCTTCGATTTCTTTCCGCCCTCTTCCGAGGCGGATACGCACTCCTGGTCCTGGCCCATGTCGGGCGGTACGCTCACTAGCCGGAATTCCGTGGGATACGCGTTCTTCTCTTCCTTCAGTGCGGGCGACCAAGTCGCCGCCGGCTCAAAGGCGTCGCCCACCGATTTCACCGTACCCGTGCTCGCGTTAAATTTCTCCATCGCGATCTTCAGCCGGAGGCGAACCGTGCCCGCCGCAATAGGTTTCCGGTTCCTTTTAGCGATCGCCTCGAGGCACGGATAGCTACGCCGCGAAAAATACGCAATGGCCTGAGTCGGCTGACGATCCACCACCCACGTCTTCAGGAAATCGTGGGCGCTCGTGTCGATCCCCTTGTCCGACTTTACTCGCGGATTCACTGGCACACTCCCCGCATACGCCGGTGTTGTGTCCTTGGGTACCTTTCCACCGCCTAGCGTCCCGAACACATCACGCCACCACCCGTTTAACCCGTTCCACCGAGAGTCATGCCGGTCCAGGTTGTCTCCCGCTCGCACGTCTGAGTTCGCTGCCTTCAGGTGGCCATTGAACAGCGCCTTCGGAAAACTCGATGAGCGGTAATCCACGTCCATGTCCGCCATCCGCTTGTCCCGCGAAATCGATACTTGGATCGAAGGTGGACCGTTCTTCAACCGGAAGCAGATTGGAAATCCTTTGTGGTAAACGGTGTTGTCCCGCTCGCGCTCGAACTCCCGGCTCTGGCTTAGGATGTCAAATGCCGTGGGTTTCAGATACACATACATTCGGAACTGTCTGTCGCCCCCAGTCTCCTCTTCCGCTCCCATTACTTGGTCCACTGCCTCGATCAGTTGAATAGCATGGCCCAAGCTCTTTCCCTTGGCATCTGTGATCTTGGCCGTCAGGAGTGCGTGGGTTACGGCATCAAATGTTGTTCGAACCGACATCCGCGCCGCGTCGTACGCTGCTTGGGGAACGACTTTACTTCCCGATGCCTGGTTGTAATGCATTACGTATTCGTCTACCAGTTTCTTCTGCTCGGGGCGCAGCATCGCGTATGATTCGCCGAAGATCTTCAATTCCGCATTCTTTTGAGCGAGGGTTGCAACGGACGCCGCAATCATTCCGAGAATGATGATGGTTGTTCGGATTCGTGCTCGCATGGTGTTTTCCCATCTTGTGCGTCGCATGGCACGTGCCGACTGCGCTGCAACAGACGCTATTCTTACCACGATCATTTCATTGGCGATTACCTTGAAATTGGCGCAATGCAAGATCCCCGACAATGTGGGAAAAGACCCGACGGGATTTGAACGCACAAACGTTGCGGTTGCATACTGACACTAATGACAGGGCACAAAGCGGTGCCACAGTGCCAGACGCTGAACGGAAGTCTCTACCTGTAGCTAACAGGCGGTTTAACAACCTGCTGAGAAACAGGTTGTCGGGACAATGTAGTTGGTGTAATTGGGATTTTTCGCTAACTACACGAGCATAACGCGTTCCAGCTTGCTCAAGTCATTACGTTTTTTCGACATTTTGGACAAAGTCCGTTAAGCCAAGTTAGCGCACGCGCCTCATAAAGCGGCTTGTGACAGAACGGGCACATGTAGCCTAGTTCACGACACATACCATTGTCGTGTTGAACAATTTTGTATATCCCATAGGCCTCCATCGATCCGATTAGAAGAAAACTCCCCAGCAGACCAAGGCGCGTAGGCTTGTGGTCACACGTGCGGGGCACGAGCATCGCCATAAGAAATAAACCGCAGAATAGAAGCGCCAATAAACAAAAACATCGCAGGTTGTGCGCTTTCGCAATTTTGAGCCGCTTTGTTTCCAGCTCTGTTGGAAGAACGGATTTCATTCTGCAAGGAATGTTATGGGCATCTCGGGGACGGGACAAGATTACCTTCGAGAGAATGGTACGAACCTCAATTGTTGTTAACAGGCGATTTTCACAAACTATGCCTCCCACTCTGCCGTGAAAGCATGACCAGGATCGACCCACACTAGACTGTCGCCTTCCTCTGGCATATCTGACAGTTCCCTCGCCGTTCAATTGGGGAGAACGTGGCTATCGCATCAGAATGCCCTGTTGTTCTTCGGATAGCGAG
>Ga0207645_10001108_pt1 | contig 22246 bp, 23 predicted proteins | sample KBSM53metaG_FD_184331 | JGI IMG/M metagenome (GOLD analysis project Ga0207645, IMG submission 184331) | Miscanthus rhizosphere microbial communities from Kellogg Biological Station, Michigan, USA - KBS M5-3 metaG (SPAdes) (version 2) | ecosystem: Host-associated > Plants > Roots > Rhizosphere >...
TAGAGCAGAACGCCCACTACTAAAATAATCGAGACCGGTTGTTTAAAGGCGTCGCTGCTGACTTGGCTTAGGGCGGCCTGCATCGCGCTGGTGTCATTGGTGATGCGCGACATTAAAACGCCCGCCCGCATTCGATTAAAGAAATCCATCGACTGGCCCACGATCTTGGCAAAAAGCTGATTGCGAATGTCAGTGACGACGCGATTGCTGACCCAGTTCATATAGTAGGAATTGCCGTATCCCATCAGGCTACGCGCGGTCATGACCGCGGGAATGAGAAGGCAAACGAAGACGATCGACTTCACCGATCCGCCGGCGTTAAGTAACTCTGGATGATGAGCGAGATCGCGAGGGTTCGGTGCGGTGCCGTGGAAAACGGCGCTGGTTACCTTTTGCAAAACCAGCGGCAGACAACCCTGGGTCGCGCCAAAAAGAAAACCGAGGGCGAGGCCGAAGATGAACCGCCATTTGTAGGGCCCGACGTAAGTGTAGAGCCGTTTGTATGGTCTCCACGCAACTCGAATCGTCTCCCGAATTGAGACTTTCTTCTTCTCGGCTTTATCCTTCATACGGCTGACGCCGCTGGCGCCGACACCATCAAACGCATAGCATTGATTACCGCTGCCGTCGAGATTTGCTTCATCGGTCGCTTTGCTTCGCGGGCTTGGAAATGGTGCAGGGGCTCGGGCGATTCGCCGACCAAAATTGCAGCCGGACTTTTTCGTGGCCGCCAATGAAATGGGTTGGTCGGCCCAAACAGGATGACCTGTGGCGTCCCCGCCGCGCTGGCCAAATGCATGGGCGCGGAATCAACCGTGACGAGCAAGCGGGCGTGTTCAATTAATGCCGCCAGGCTGAGAAGATCGAGTTGCCCGGAAAGATCGAGCACAGTGGTGTGCAATTTTTCTCGGATAGCAGTAAGGTGCGCGCGCTCGAGCTCGGTGCTGCCGCCCGATAAGACCGGAAAGAGACCGAGCTCGTTAGCAGCGAATTCGATTATCGCTGCCCAGCGTTCCGGTTCCCAAAATTTTTCCACGCGCGCCGAGCCTGGATGGAAAATGACAAATGATTGGTGGCGAATTTGATCGGCGATGACGGAAGAGGCGCGTTGTTGCGCCGCCGCCGGAAGCTCAAGCAGCGGGTCATTTGCAGTCGCGGAAATTCCGAGCGGTTGCAACAGGGCGAGATAGTAATCCGCCGTGTGCATTTGTTTCATCGCGCAATCGACGAACTCGTTGTAAAAGCGCAGGCGGATTTTGGATTTGATTTTCAATCGATCGGACACGATCCGTTGCGGCGCGCCGGACAAAAACGTTAGCCAGGCCGAGCGATCGTTGCGGGTGAAATCGACTACGCAATCGAAACCGGCCCGACGAATTTCCATCCACGCGGAAAGATCGCGCACTCCACGTTTCGTTAGGAACGTCTGCCGTAATCCTTGGATGGCAGGCAGAAGCGGAGCGCATTCGCCTGAAACAGCGAGGGCAATTTGCGCGGCGGGCAAATGTCCACGCAGGGCCGAAATCGCCGGGGTTGTTAAAATGAGATCGCCAAGCCGGCGAAGTTGAATCAGCAGAATTTTCATTGGAGCGACGGTCTATGGCCGCCGTTGGAGGTGCTGGCAATGGCTACAGCATCTGCCTGGCCATTTCATAAGCCCCCAGCAATCGCTCCCGAAAATGGTCCCAGGTAAAATTTTCCACTACCCGTTTGCGCGCGGCAATGCCCATTTCCGACACGATTCTCGGATGCTGGTAAAAATGCTCGATCGCGCCGGCGATGGCATTGACATCGCCCGGTCGGACAATGATGCCCTCGACTCCGTCACGCACCACATCGCCCGATTCGCGGGTGACCACCTGTGGCAAGCCACAGGCTGCTGCCTCATAAGTAACCTTGGCGCTACCTTCCAACTGTGAGGGAAAAATGTGGATCGTCGCCTGACTCAAATATGTTTCCACGTCGCCCGCGAAACCAATGGTGCGGATGTTGCCGCGCCAGAATTTCTTCAAGTGCGGTTTCGCTTCTTCGTGGATCGAACCGAGCAGCCACAATTCGGCGTCTTTTAAGTTCAGCCGATACCAGGCTTCGAGCAGATGATGAATTCCCTTGCGTTCAATCAGCGCGCCGGAAAAAATTGCGCGAAAGATTGGCGGAGGTTTGCCTGGTTTGAAACGCTGGACATCGACTCCGCGTGGAAGATAGAAAAGTCTTTCTTTTGGCATCCCGCTCTCGCGAAAAGTCTCGGCCGCTCTTTCCGAAAGTACCAGCAGGAGCGTGGCAAGGTCGTATTCTTCGATGGAACGTTGCGACCGCAGGACAAGCTCGTTTTTCCAGCGCCCAATTGGAGTCCGTTGTCTGGATCGCTGCGGTTCGGCCCGCGGGGCAACGCGCTCGGCAAAATCGCGGTGCCAGGTCGGAATCTCTACGATCGAAGCAATTCCTTTTCGTTGCGCGACGCGCAAGGACTCCAGGCAATCGCCCGACCAGCTGTGAAACAAATCATACTGGCCAGTCCCGAGTTCGCGCGATGCGATCCAGTCGAGGTATTTTTTCTTCGCGCCATAATAATAAGGTCGGTCGAGCGACGAAAGGAGCCGCACCGGATGCCAGCGCAAGGATCGGATTTTCGACGCCGGAATTTCGTTTTGCCGATTGTCGTAGGCGATCGCTTTGCCCAAAAATCCGCCCCGATACGATGCGCGCAACGTTTCAAAAGCATCGGTGTCGAGTCCCCAGCCGCCAATGCGGGCGAAAATGGAATAAAGCAAACTTTTCGGCAAGCGGGGTGCTCGGGGCGCAATGCGCGGTGGCGCGGTGGGGTTTAGAGTTTCGCCCGACATAGGAACAATTATTGTGCTGACCGCGTGCAAGTAAAGGCTTCCGAGAAACTAAACATTGGATTTGTTCGGCGCGGTTTTTCGCCCAGCGGCGGCGCGGAAGCATATTTGCGACGCGTCGCTGGCGCGTTGGCGGCCGCCGGTCACGAGGCAACCCTTTTTGCTACTAAAGATTGGCCGGAGGAAGAATGGACATCCGGCCGGATAATTCGAATTGAGGAAGAGGGGCCAATCGCTTTCGCGGATGAATTGGAACGGATCGATCCGGGAAAAAATTGCGATCTCCTTGTCAGTCTGGAGCGGATCTGGCGCTGCGATTTTTTCCGCGCCGGCGACGGGGTTCATCGAGCCTGGCTCGAGCGCAAAGCGCAGTTCGAGGCAAGGCTAACGAAAATTGTGCGTCGTTTTAATCCGAAGCATGACGCCCTGTTGCGTTTAGAAAAGGCGTTGCTGGGCGATGGCGGGGCGCGTCGCGTTATCGCCAACTCGGCAATGGTGCGCGATGAAATTGTCCGCTACTACGGCCTTGCCGATGACGCGATTGATCTCATCCGCAATGGCGTGCGCGTTTCGGATTTCGGTCCGGCCCCGCGCAAACGTGCAGCGGCACGCGCGCAGTTGAGGATCGGTCCTGATGAAATCGCGGTATTATTTCTTGGCTCGGGCTGGGAACGAAAGGGACTGCGTTTCGCTATCGCTGCGATGGCGAAGTTGCGCGACCGACAAATGCGGCTGCTGGTGGCCGGTCGCGGGAACGAGCGCAAATATCGCACTGGGAGTGTGACCTTTCTCGGCGAAATCGAGGATGTGCGATTGCCGTTGGCCGCGGGGGACATATTTATTTTGCCGACTGTTTACGATCCTTTCTCCAATGCTTCGCTGGAAGCGATGGCCGCAGGTTTGCCGGTGATTACGACCCGGGCCAACGGTTGCAGCGAGATCATCGAGCCAAAAGTGCACGGGTCGGTCGTGGATCGTCCGGATGACGTCAAGGCGCTGAGTGACGCGCTCCATTTTTGGAGTGACGAATCGCGACGCCTGACTGCGCGGCCCGCCTTACTTGAGCGTGCCACCCAGTTCGATCTCTCGCGTAATGTAGCTCACACTATGGAAGTTTTGCTTCACTCCCGCGAGAGCGCGGAATCGACATCCGGGTAAATGCGAAAAACCTGATCCAGGCGCGCGATCTCAAAAATCGGTTTCACATTTTCCTGCAAACCGGCGAGCGCGAACTTGCCCCCGTATTTTTCCACCTTCTGCATCGCTTCAATCAGAACCGCCAGGCCGGAGCTATCGATGTAGCTGACGTTGCCCATGTCGATAACAAGATTACGTGGCTTGGCCTTCAGCGCAGCGTTAACCGTGGTGGTGATGCGAGGAGAAATATGCAGATCGATTTCGCCTTCGAGTGGAATGACTTTTGATTGGGCAGGCATAATTCTGGATGCGGGTGTTAAATTCTGGACGGTGAATTCTTCCTATCAACCATTCAAGTATTCACCATCCCAGCTTCTTAATGACCTCGTCTGTGTCTGCCAGATCGTCGAACAAAAAATCTGGAGAGCACGCTTGCAATAGTTCGCGGGACCAACTGCCAGTCGCAACCGCAATGGTGCGTGCGCCAAATGCGTTTCCACAGGCGATATCGTAATTGGTATCGCCGATGACATCGATATCGGCCGCATCGAAGTCGTGACCATGCTTTCTTTGAGCGCGTTCTCTGGCAAAAGCGCCGAGTTCGTTTCGATCGTGATGGTCATCCGCGAAAGCGCCGAATTCAAAGAAATCCCAAAGACCGTAATGCTGAAGCTTGAGCCTTGCGCCCTGCTGCAGATTCCCGGTTAAAAGGGCGAGCACAATATTGGGCTGCGGTTTCAATCGCTCGAGTAATGGCTGGATTCCGGGCAGAACTCGCCCCCGAGAGCGGGAAAGTGAAAGCGGGAGTCTATGAATGTACTCCTCGGCGAATGAGCCGATGTTTTCGTCCGTTGGTTTCACCTGATATTTGCGCAAAATATCGCGAATAATTGCGCGATCAGTTTTTCCAGCGATCTCGATATCGCGCAGGTCGTCTTTGGCACTGAATCGGTTGTGAACAATTAGTTTGAGCACTTCGACCCCGGCCCCGCCCGTATTCACCAGCGTTCCGTCAATATCGAAAAGGAGTAAGCGCGTCTTTGTCATGTCGGGTAAAGTATTCTAAGTCGCGGGGGACTCTTTTTTGTCATGTCGAGCGCAGTCGAGACATCTCTTACTATTTAAATCGATTCAAGTTAGAGATTCCTCGACTGCGCTCGGAATGACAGAAAAACAATACCGGCGCCGTATCGCACGATTTCTCGCCGTCATCCCGAGTGGAGTCGAGGGATCCCGCGGCGAAATCTTTAAGGTAACTTCCACGGGATCCCTCGACTCTGCTACGCTTCGCTCGGGATGACGGAATACCGCGGCCGCATCGCACCATCGCCCACGGGATTATTGCATATCGGTCACGCGGTCACGTTCCGGCGGGCGTACGAATGTGCATGCGCTGCCGGTGGCAAGTTGGTTTTACGGATCGAAGATTTGGATCGCGATCGTTGCCCCAGAGAATTTGCCGACGCGATCATCGAGGATTTGCACTGGTTTGGGCTTGATTGGGATGAAGGCCCGGACATCGGCGGACCGTTTGCCCCGTATATTCAAAGCCAGAGGCGTTCCCGCTATTTGGAGGCATGGGAAAAATTGCGCCTCGGCGGCTTGATTTACCCATGCAAATGCTCGCGGAAGGATGTGGCGGACGCTTCGCTCGCCCCGCACGATGAAAATGAAGAACCGATATACCCTGGCACCTGTCGCCCGGGACGGTCTACTGTAGAGGCGGTCGTGTCGGCCGCGCCGGCAAAGAATTTGCAGGCGACACGCCTGCCACTACAGCAAAGGCAGCAAAGAGGAAAAATTCTGCCGCCAGTGACGGCGGCAGCCACAGCGACTGGACAAAGGCCACTGGCAGCCCATTGGCGATTTCGCGTGCCTGACGGCGAGCGAATCGAGTTTGTCGATGAGCGCATTGGAAGGCAATCCGCCGTGGCCGGGCGCGACTTCGGCGATTTCATTGTTTGGCGACGCGACGACGTCCCGGCCTATCAGCTGGCCGTGGTGGTGGATGATGCCGCGATGCGAATCAGTGAGGTGGTGCGGGGTGAAGATTTACTCGTCTCCACTTTTCGGCAGTTACTGCTTTATCGCGCGCTCGACTTAGTGCCGCCGAGATTTTTTCATACGTCATTAGTCGTGGATGAATCAGGGAAACGGCTGGCGAAACGGCATGGCTCACTCAGTTTGCGGGAATTAAGGGGAAGAGGCTTCGCGGCGGAAGAACTGCACGCTCGTTACATAAACAAATCGTAGAGGAACCGTTTACCACTGGGGTCATCCCGAGTGATAGTCGAGGGATCCCGATGCGAAATCTTTAAGCTAACTTCCACGGGATTCCTCGGTTTCGCTCGGGATAACACGTGCCAGTTACGGCGTCGGCGCGTGCATTGTCAGCACTGCGACGATTCCCGCCAACAATGCCAATAAGGCGATTGCTGCCGCTACAAATAGAGCGGTCCGACCGGGATCGCGTTGTTTGCTTCGAGTCCGGAATGGCGAGGCGTTCGCAAAATCGGCCGGGCGGATACTGGTTATCGCCACCTTCGCATCGACTTTTGCCGCGGCCGGCAGCGGCTGGGTCGCGCTCCTTGGCATGTCGCCTTCGAAACGGGCATCAACTGCGCCGAAACGAATGCGGTCGCCGGAATGCAAGATGATTTCACCGGTCGGGGATCCATTGACTCGTGTGCCATTAGTCGAACCGAGATCGCGCAATTGATAAGCTTTTCCGGCGGCGCGTAATTCCGCGTGCCGCCCCGAGACGGAAGGATCATCGAGGTGAATGGTATTGTCCGGGGCGCGGCCGACCGTGATAACCTGTTCGACCAGTTCGTAGGTTGCTCCGCTGATCATCAACTTCGGCATTGGCTACTATTGTACGGCAACTGTGCCGGTTGCCAACTTAGCACCGGCGCAGAAACGCCTTACAATTCGGCCCCCGGCTCGATAGTCTCGCCCTACCGCTTTTGGAGCCGTCACCCCACGCGCGTAAATTGACCGCTTCAGCACGCACCCGCATAGTTCCGCGCTTCATGGCTATCGAGCACACGCGCAATTTTTGCATCATCGCGCACATCGATCACGGAAAGACGACCTTGTCGGATCGGTTACTTGAGCGCACCGGCACCATCCATGAGCGCGAGAAACAGGATCAGCTGCTTGATTCCATGGACTTGGAACGCGAACGCGGGATCACGATCAAAGCGCACCCGGTAACGATGCAATACACCGCAAAGTCGGGCGAAAAATACCGCCTGAATCTGCTCGATACGCCTGGGCATGTCGATTTCGCCTACGAAGTTTCGCGTTCGCTCGCAGCCTGCGAAGGCGCCCTGTTGATCGTCGATGCTGCGCAGGGTGTGGAAGCGCAAACGGTGGCGAACATTCACCTCGCCCACAAACAGGGCCTTACCATCGTGCCGGTGATCAACAAGATCGATTTGCCAAATGCCGACATTGCCTCGGTCGATCGACAGCTGGAGGAAATTCTCGCTATTCCCGCCGAGGAAGCGATTCATGCCAGCGCCAAAATGGGAATCGGTATTGATGAAATTCTAGAGGCCATTGTGGCGCGCATTCCGCCGCCCCAAAAGCCGTTAGACGAAATCCTGCGTGCGCTCGTCTTCGATTCCGTCTTCGATGTTTATCGCGGCGTGGTCGGTTACGTGCGCGTCGTTTCCGGAAAAATGGAACCGTCCCAAGCGATAAAATTAATGCGCAATAACGCGCGTTACGAGATCAAGGAAGTAGGGGTCTTCACGCCCAAGATGTATCCGCAGCCGCGACTAAATGCGGGCGATGTCGGTTATTTCATCGCCAACATCAAATCAACTGCCGATATAAAAATCGGCGACACCATTACCGACGCGCGCAATTCCGCGCGGGAGCCGCTGCCCGGTTTTCAGGAAATTCACCCGATGGTTTTCAGCGGAATTTATCCGATCAACACCGGCGACTTCGAGCATTTGAAAACCGCCATCGGCAAGCTGCGACTGAATGACTCGGCTTTCATTTACACGCCGGAAAGTTCAGTTGCCCTCGGATTCGGGTTTCGCTGCGGTTTTCTCGGACTCCTGCACATGGAAATTATTCAGGAGCGATTGCGTCGCGAATACAACATGGACATCATCGCGACCAGCCCGAGCGTCGTTTACGAAATCGAAACGACCCGCGGCGAGATTATTCTCATCGATAACCCGGCGCACCTGCCCGATCCGAGCCTGATCGAAGAAATTCGGGAGCCGATCGTGAAAGCCTACGTCCTTTGTCCAAATGAGAACATCGGGGACATCCTCCAACTCATCCTCGAAAAACGCGGGCAAATGGACCATACCGAGACGCTCGACGCGCGCCGGGTAATGTTGCACTGCGAATTGCCGCTGAACGAAATTCTGGTCGATTTTAATGACAAGATTAAGTCGATCACGCGCGGCTACGGCTCAATGGACTACGAGCATGCCGGTTATCGCGCGGCGAAACTGGTGAAGCTCGATTTGCTGGTTAATGGCGAACCGGTCGATGCCTTTTCTACCATCGTGCACAAAGATCGCGCCGAGGGTAGGGGACGTCAGTTGGCAGCGAAGCTCAAAGAGGTAATCCCTCGCCAGCTTTATCAAGTAGCGATCCAGGCGGCGATTGGCGGCAAAATCATCGCGCGCGAAAGTGTTTCGGCTTTGCGCAAGAATGTGACGGCAAAGTGTTACGGCGGCGATATCACGCGAAAGCGCAAACTCCTCGAAAAACAGAAGGAAGGGAAAAAACGGATGAAGAGCATCGGCCGTATCAATATTCCGCAGGAAGCATTTATTGAAGTATTGAAGGCGCAGTGATTCCCCTTCCGGTCATCCCGAGCAAGGGCGAAGGGGCTCCCTTGTAACATCTTAACTCCTTTAACTTTTAACGCTTGCTTGCGCAGGCAACAGAAAAACTGCCGCACAAAGAAAGGCGAACACCGCGACCGCACCCGTCCATTCCCAAAAGCCCAGGTGCCAGAAGATGGAATGCCGAAGCGCAGCGTGGACGGGCTGCATCCGAGTTGGTTCCAGCCGCGTGAGGAGCAACAAAGCTTCGCTGCAGAAAATGCCCGCCAGTGGCAATAGAGTGAGGGCAGACCAGATCCAAAACAAGCGTGACGCGCCTCGACTTTTGTAGCGACCTTTCCAAGCGCACCAGCAACCGCCAATCATTGCCAGGGCGAGAAAACCGGCGGCGGAGCGCCCAAGCAGCTCATGCAGTCGCCGAATCCGCAGGACGTCGTGAGTGTGTTGCGGTACGACAAAGCAGGCGCAAATCAACGCAACAATTCCGGCGAGAAAACTTCCCGAGCAAACCAGCGCCAATCTCGGTGCGATCATTCCCAATTGCCGGCGTAAATATCCCGCGAAGGGCAGCATCAACAGTCCTGTCAGCGCCAACCCGCCGGCAGCAAGCCGATAATGGCTGGGATTGTCTCGGGGTGAAAGCAAGTGGGAGATGACGCTGTAACGCCAATCGTAACTTTGTCGGGACATCGACGCGCTAAGGGTAAGTGTTCCGAAAAACGACAGAAAAATCACTGCAAGCAACGCGCTCAGAATCGATTTTCGGTGAAATACAGCGGGGATGGAGGTTTCAGCGGCAGGCAGGCGATTGCCATTTGAAATCCGTAATGATCGAGTAGCTTTCGCCGCATGTTCCGCTCGCGATCTATCAAACATGCCCGGCTGCTTATTCGCCATGCGGAAAAACTGATACGCTATCGGTGCGACGTCCTGAGCGACGCCGCCCTGGCTGATCTTCGCCGGCAAATTGAAACACTCGAGCGCTCCATCAAGGAACGAGACCTGCCAGGGGTGCGGGAAAATTCCGAGCGGCTGGACGCATTGGTGGCGGAGCATTCCCCCTCGCATCGCGAAGCCGGGTGGAGGGAAAACTGCGAAGTCATTCTAGTGGCAATCGTGGTCGCGGTCGGAGTGCGATCGTACTTCATCCAACCGTTCAAGATTCCAACCGGCTCAATGCAGCCAACCCTGAATGGGATCATCGGCCATCCCAGGACGGAGCCGGCTCCCAATATTTTGCGGCAGATCGCCGAATTTTTCATTCTCGGACGTAACTACATCAATGCAGTTGCACCTGAGGATGAAAGTATCCGGGAAATCGTGGAGCAAAAATACCTTTTCTTTTTCACCTGGTCTCGAATCGTTACCGACCGCGGAACGCATCTGGTCTACGCTCCGGAAGCCACCTTGGGACACGATTTCCAGGTGATGCCGGGTGCTCGTTACCAGCGCGGCCAGATTATCGCCCGCGGCGCAATCGATACCGGTGATCAGGTATTCGTAGATAAGTTCATCTATAACTTCATGAAACCACACCGGGGCGACGTTTTCGTTTTCCGAACCAAGCATATCCCGATGATTCCGGAGGATCCGCAGACCGGCGCACCTTACTTTATCAAGCGTCTGGTCGGTTTGGCGGGTGACACTCTTCGGATCGATCCACCGCTACTGTATGTGAACGATAAACCGCCCGAGGGCTTCGGCTTTCAACGAGTGATGCAGGCGAAGCCTCCCTATCGCGGCTATACTCTGGGCCGCCAATATCTGGCCAGGCCTGATCAAAGTTTCACCGTTCCCCCTCACAGTTACTTTGCCATGGGCGACAACAGTTACTTCAGCTATGATAGTCGCTATTGGGGACCGGTGCCGGAGGAGAACCTGGTTGGGCGTGGGCTATGGGTCTATTGGCCGTTCAACCAGCACTGGGGATTAATCCGCTGACGCCAACTGGAGTAATGGAGTAATGGAGTAGTGACGCAACCAAGACAGCGATGATGGATAGTTTCATTACTCCATCACTCCAACACTCCAATACTTCACTCCATTTGCTGGCCCTCACGCGGTTGTATCCAATCGCTGGATTGCTCGCTGGTTACCTCCTGGTCATGCTGGCCAATCCGGTGAGGCGGGCATTACGCGATGGTTTTCGCTGTATCGCGCGTTACGAACGCGTTTGGCTTACTTTCGCTCTTCTCGGGTTCGCTTACTTTGTTTTTCAGTTCGTTACCTTTAGTTCAGTCCCAAGTCCGTCTGAAATCGATTTCGCGGAAATCATTGCTTTTTCCAACTGGAATTGGTCACCCTTGGCGGATGTCTGGCACGAAGTCCCGCTCCCGACCATTGAAAGCGTGGCCGGCATTTTCGATAATGCTACCACCACTTATCCACTCTCTGCTCTCGCTGCCATCCTATTTCTCGTTAATTGGCGCGGATTGCATCGCACGTTCTGGCGTGCCTTATCCAAGCTTTACCGTTGGTGGAGCATCCCGATTTATCTCGTTTTCCTTGTCAGCACCCTCGCTGCGCTCCTGAAACCGCTCGTCTATTGGCGGTTGCCGGCTTGGAACAACCAAGTTTCGACCGCGCATCTTTTGAAGATCTCCGCCTCCATTGATGCGCTCTCGTTCATCTTCGAATACCTGGCCGGAGTTTACATTCAAGTTTACCTCATCACCGTCTGTCTGGCCTGGATCAAAGGGTTAAGTTTTCGCGAAGGCGCTCTTTTTGCCTTTGCCATGCGCAGATTCAGTTACGTCTTGGAATGGGCCGGTATTATTGTTGTCGTCAGCATGCTCGTGCTGCGGCTGCCAATGCTCCTCGCTTATTTTATCAACGTGCCAAACGTGCTGGACTATCTCCCGCTCCAGCGCGTTTTCATGAGTGGGTTTATTCTCGCTTTTTGTTCGGTCCAAATCTCCCTCGTCCTCCACAACGAAACTTTGCGCGAAGCCTTCCGGGCCCACCGCCAATTGCTCTGGCGCGATTTCCGGCGCCTCGCCTGGTTTTGTTTGATCTGTGGGCTTAACTTTTTCTTGATCCTGGTGATCGACGCCATGGTTCGGAGTGCCATCGCCGATCGGGCCGCAGCCATGATTGTTTGGAAATCGATTTTCGTTTTTTTACGGGCTTTAGTCACCGGCTGGCTCCTTGCTTCCTGGGTTGTTCTCTTCCGCCAATGCGAAAGCGGGCGGATCGCGCAGGAGAATTGGATTCGTTATTGAAAGAATGAAAACCAGTGATGCCGCGACGGAAATTACGCGCGCGAGCAAATCCAATCTCGCTTTCGCTTTCATCGCCATGAGCGGCGCGCGCCGGCGCGACATCACGACCTTTTATGCTTTCTGCCGCGTCATCGATGATATCGCGGACGATAACCTGCGCGATCCGGAGACGAAACGGCGCGAGCTGGCGAGGTGGCGCCAATCATTGCGCGGCGAATTTGCCAACGAACCAGCGCTGGCCGAGCCGGTCCGCCAGTTGATCTTAACGTATCCGATCACGCCGGAGATGTTGGAGGAAATCATTACCGGAGTGGAGATGGATGTCGATATCCGGCGTTATGCGACGTGGGATGAGCTGCGCGTTTATTGCCATCGCGTCGCCAGTGCGGTCGGCCTGGTTAGCATCGAAATTTTCGGTTACAAAAATCCGCAGTGTCGCGACTATGCCATCGCTCTCGGTTTAGCGCTGCAAATGACCAACATCATTCGCGATGTGGCGACGGATCTGAAAGCCGATCGCATTTATCTGCCGGCGCAGGATCTGGCGCGATTTCATTACAACGAAGAGGATTTGCGCAACCACCTTGGGGATTCGCGATTCACGCAATTGATGAATTTTCAGGCTGCGCGAGCTGAAAAATTCTTTGCCGACGCCGCCAGACTGCTTCCGCCCGAGGATCGCCGTTCGATGCTTCCGGCCGAAATCATGCGTTCGATTTATCACGCGCTTCTTCGACGAATGAAGCTGGACAACTTTCGCATTTTCGAAAAAGATTATCGTCTGAGTAAATTGGAAAAGTCAGGGCGAGTGACGGCGCAGTTCCTCAACTGTTTTTTGAATTTGCGGCGCCAGGCATCCGTCTAACTTTTCTATTACGAAAACCTACCAATGAAGGGGAATATTATGAATATGAAAACCAGATTGATCACAGTTGTTTCGGCCGTGGCGGTGAGTTGCCTTGCGTTTATCTTATCCAATACGGCGGTGGCTCAGATGAAGGAAGGTACGAGTTATCAGCAGCAAAACCCGAAGGGACCTGACTCGAGCAAAGTTTCTAAACAAGGTGCGGGTGGGGCCGCTGTCGCAACGCAGGTCACTCCACAAGACGCCGCTAAAAAGTATCCGGCGCAGAAGGGAAAGTATCCAATGGGTGAAAGAGATCCCCATAACGCCGATGGGGTTGTCAACAGTCCCTATCCGCCCCGGACGGCCTTTGACTGCTCGAACATCCCCCACGGTGGCCTTGTTCTAGACACGCACGTCAACAAGGTCTTCGTCAGGCCTTAGCTCTGTCGTCATTCGAATTGGCCGGTTAACCAGGCGGAGTTTTCGAACATCACCGTCGAAAACTTTCCGTCGCCAGCGTGGTTCAATTGGTCAACGAACATCACTTATGAAACGAAGATTTTTCACCGTTCTTTCGGGCATCGCATTGGGTTCCTTTATTCTTAGCTCGTGTGATACTCCCACTGGGGCCGGGGCGGGTTATGGCGCGGCTGCCGGTGCAATCATCGGCGGAGCCGCCACCGGAAACGTGCGCGCGGCTTCTATCGGTGCCGCGGCGGGAGCGGCCGCTGGCGCGTTGATCGGTCACTCAATTCAGGAAGACCGGGCTCGCGCTTATGGGCCCGTGCCACCGCGAGGCTGGCCGCTGGCGCGGTACACCGACACTCCTGGAGTTTTTCGAAGCCCATACACGGGCCGGCGCTATGACTTGAGAGGTGTGCCACCGGGCGGACTGACTCGTGATATTGACACAGGACAACTTTTCCGTCGTCCCTACAGCGGTTACTACTAATCATTAGCGTCGTAAGAGGATTGAACCTCAATCGCCCTTGGGCGGCTGCGGTGGACCTCTAAGGGTTCCAGAAAAGTACTGGCGAGACGGAACACAGGCTTGTGGCCTGTGCGCCAAGCGGACATTCTGTCCGCTTTCTTTTGCTCGGCAGCGGAGTGCAACTCCGCTGGGCGCACAGACTGGAAAGTCTGTATTCCGGTTGCGGCCCATACCAAATGCTTTCAAGCGCGCAATGGTAGGACGACGCTCTGCGGAGCCGAAAAACACTTCTGATTCGGCGTGCAGTTATCCCTGGTTTTTCCGGAGCGAATCGACGATCGCCTGCACGCGCTCATCCATCTTGAGCAGTTCCGGCCAGGGGCGGTGATAATTTTCGCCCGGCAATTTGCGTGTGGCATCAATGCCCATGTGAGACCCAATGTTCTGCTCGGTAGGCGCGTGATCGAGTGAATCGCTTGGATTCCGAATAATGGTGCTGTCGCGCTCAGGATCAGTATTGGCGCATAAACGGAAGAGCACTTCGCTGGTGTTGTGCACGTCGCAATCCTCGTCCACCACCACGATGTATTTGGAAAACATCATCTGCCCCATTCCCCACAACCCATGCATCACCTTGAATGCCTGATAGGGATACTGCTTCCGAATGCTAACGAAAACTAGATTGTGGAAAACACCCTCCGGCGGCAGCGTCATGTCCACCAACTCGGGGAAATTCATTTTGAAGACAGGCAAGAAAATCCGCACCGTCGCGTCGCCCATGTAAAAATCCTCCATTGGAGGCGGCCCGACGATTGTCGTCGGATAAAAGGCGTCACGCCGATGCGTGATCGCGGTCAGATGAAAGACAGGATAATCCTCGACCGCGGTGTAGAAACCGGTGTGGTCGCCGAACGGTCCCTCCGGTCGCATTTCGCCCGGCTGGACAAAACCTTCCAAAACGAAATCAGCATCAGCGGGAACCTCCACATCGACGGTTTTGCATTTCACCAGGTCCACCGATTTTTTGCGCAAAAATCCAGCAAACAAAATTTCATCGAGCCCATCGGGTAATGGGGCGGTTGCGGCAAAAGTGAGTGCGGGATCGCCTCCGAGCGTGACCGCGACCGGCATGCGCTCGCCCCGTTGATAGTAAACTTTGCCGTGACGAGCGCCGACTTTGTGTACCTGCCAGTGCATTGCCGTGGTGCGCTCATCGAAAATTTGCATCCGGTACATCCCAACGTTGCGAGCACCGCTTTCGGGATCGCGTGTATGCACGTTGGGAAAAGTGATGAAACGTCCGCCATCCTTCGGCCAGCATTTGAGGATGGGAAGATCGAGAAGAGATATCTGAGGTTTGGTCCGAGCCGGACTGGCGTTGTTGGAGGTTTGATCTGAATCCAATATCTGGACTACCTCCTGGCAGGCCGCCTCCTTGACACGTTTCGGCCGCGCATGAAGCAGGTGAATCCCTTGTTTCAAGAGCGCGAAACCTTCACGCAAGTCCGTCGGCGGTTTCGCCTTCAGGATCAGCTGAATTTCCTGAGCAAGATCGGCGACTTCGTTCACTCCCAGCGCCATAGCGATGCGCTTGCGCGAGCCCATCGTGTTAATGGCAACAGGAAAGGGCGATGGCTTTCCATCAATCATCGGCTTCTCAAATAGCAGCGCTTTTCCACCGCTGGGCGATTTCATTTCGCGATTTGCCCATTCCGCAATGACCAGCTTAGTGTCGACCTCCTCTGTGATGCGTCGCAACTCGCCGGCGCGATCGAGTTGCTCGACAAAATCCTGAAAGGAACGGAACGCCATCGCAGGCTAATGTGCGTTCCGATTCAGCCGGGCGCAATCAATAGCGATACGGGCCGACAAGCGATTGGAATGAAACGACCCGCCCGTTAGCAAAAGTTACAGTGCGATATGGATAGGGGATGCTCGGTGGAATGTAGGAGTAATAAAAAGGATCGTAGAAAGGATCGCCGATAAAGGCGAATGAACGGCCATGATGACGGTGCGTCGCGATGACACCGCCGAAACCAAATCCCCCTCCGTAACCGTAGGGATAACCGTAACCGTAACCGTAACCGTAGGGATAGGCAGTGGTGTATTGGACATAAATCCAAGTCTCGGTCATCTCACGGCGCATCGCCCCTTCCACTCTCTGGTCCGGCGACCCCCAAGCCAGGTAAACAGCAGCTCGGGGCATACCAGGCGCGATTTGCCCATTTGCAACCAACTGTTGCTGGCGCGCGGATAAGCTATGGTAAATGTCCGGATGGTCGGCGATTCGCGACTCGACAGTCGAACATCCGGAAAGGAGCAACGCTACCGCCGCGGTGGCGACAAGGAATACACACGGGGAAAATCGATGCTTCATAGTGTAAAAATCATACCGGGGCACAATAACGAGTCAATCTTGTCACTTTCTTGATTCAACCCCCTTGCGCCCGTAACGTTGCGCACAATGGAAGATCGCTTTGGTCATCGCATCTCCTATCTGCGCGTTTCGGTGACCGACCGTTGTAACGAACGCTGTGCCTACTGCATGCCACAGGAGTTGCAGGAATGGCTGCCTCGCGCTGAAATTTTGTCGTACGAGGAAACGCTGCGCCTCATCCGCATCGCTGCCGGTCTCGGCGTAACAAAAGTACGCATCACCGGCGGCGAACCACTGACGCGTCGCGGCATTGTCGATTTCATTCGGGAAGTTCCAAAAATCCCCGGCATTCGCGATGTCGGAGTCTCGACAAATGGAACGCTGCTAGCGCGGGAAATTACACCGAACCAGACGATGGCGGCTGTTTTGCGAGCTGCCGGCGTTCGCTCGCTTAATATCTCGCTCGATACCTTGGATCAAAACGTGTATGCCCAGATCACCGGGCGTGATTTTCTTCCTTCGGTATTGCAGGGAATCGGCGCGTCCGTGGCCGCCGGGTTCGAGCAAATAAAGCTGAACACAGTCCTGATGCGCGGCCGCAATGAAGAGCAACTCATTCCCTTGATTGATTTCGCCGCATCGCAGAATTTGATTTTGCGCTTCATCGAAATGATGCCCGTCAGCACGACCGAAGTGTTAACCGAACGAAATTTTCTCCCGGTGGCGGAAGCGAAATGCGCAATTGAGGCGCATTATGGAGATCTGATCCCCGAGCCAACTTTCCACACCAATGGTCCTGCCACTTACTATCAAGTTCCGGGGCGGGACCAACGCATAGGATTCATCGGCGCGATGACCAATCTGCATTTTTGTGAAAGCTGTAACAAACTTCGCCTGACCTGCGATGGCAAACTTCGGCCCTGTCTCGGCAGTTACCTTGAGTTCGACATCATGAAGCCTCTCCGTGCCGGCGCGAGCGATGAGGAGCTACGGCAATTTTTCCTTGAAGTAGTCGAGCGAAAACCGCGACAGCACGATTTCCGGGAGAATTACCAGCCGAACCGCAAAATGATCGCGATCGGCGGCTGACGTAATGGAGTGTTGCAGTAGTGGAGTGATAAAAGCGTGAAGCGTCTCAGTCACATCGACTCCGACGGGCGGGTGCGGATGGTGGATGTTTCGGCCAAGCCACAGAGTCTGCGCATTGCCATTGCGACGGGAAAAATCAAAATCAAGCGCGCGACTGCCAATGCGATCTCGCGCAATCGGATCGGGAAGGGGAATGTTTTTGCAACAGCGCAGATCGCGGGAATTCAAGCAGCCAAACGAACCGCGGAATTGATTCCGCTATGTCATCCCTTGCCCCTGAGCAACGTCGAAATTGATTTCCAAATGAAGGGCGGCGTGGTCAACGCAACCTGCAGCGTGCGTACCACCGCGCAAACCGGAGTGGAGATGGAAGCGCTTGTCGGCGTCGCGATCGCGCTCCTCACGATTTACGACATGTGCAAAGCCATCGACAAAGAGATGCAGATTTCGGATGTGCGCTTGGTGAAAAAAGAGAAGCGTCTCGTATGACCAGACAAGAAATGCAAATTGTCGTCGGCATCATTACGATTTCCGATCGCGCCAGTGGCGGTCAGTACCAGGATCTCGGCGGCCCTGCGGTGAAAGTGGCAGCAGAAAAGCATGGCTGGGATGTCCTCGCCGAGGCCATCATTCCGGATGACAAAATGCGTATTCAGGAAACGATCCGCAGTTTTTCGGCGCAGGGATGCGGTCTGATTCTGACGACTGGCGGTACTGGGGTAGCCGAGCGCGACGTTACCCCGGAAGCGATCCGCGAGATCATGCGCCTGGAGATACCCGGCTTTGGTGAAGTGATGCGCGCCCAATCAATGAAGATCACGCCGAACGCGATTCTCTCGCGTAGCCTCGCCGCCATCGTCGACAGCTCGCTCGTGATCGCGTTGCCCGGCAAACCGAGCGGAGCCGTGGAATGTCTCGGCTTTGTTGAGGGCGCGATCCCGCACTCCGTCGCGCTGGCGCAGCGCAAGCCTACTTCTTGTTAGGTCAGACCGTCATCCCGAGCGTAGTCGAGGGACCCCGCGGTGAAAGCTTTAAGCTGACTTTGTCGGCAACTCTCGCTTCGCTCGCATAGCGGGGCTGGCGTTTCAGTCGCTACTCCGGCCAGGTTAGCAACCGCATCAAGCCCATTCCATTTTCCGTTAGATGCGCATGATCGCCGCGACCGGCCAGCTCATCACGGGTTAGGTACGCACAATCGATCGCCGATTTTTTGACGTAGGTCAGCGTCGGTTGTGAGACCGGTTCGCTGCGCGCTTCGATCTGCAAGGGTACTCCTGAGCGCGCAAAACTTACTTCCCAGGACTGCGCATGCGTCGAGACGTTTTTTACCATCCAGGGATAGAATTTGCGCAAATCGAAGTGGGGTGAGTTCGGCACGGTAACTTTGTAAAATATTTCTTCCTCAGCCAGAAATTGCGGGACGCTAAGATCGGGTCGCTTTTCCCGCTCGAGAAAAAACCGCGCGATATCAAGTCCCGCCAGATTAATTCCATTATAAATGCCGTTGTGGTTTGGATCGCGAAAATTGTGATCGTGCCACGATTCGAAATTGCGATTGAACATGAGATTTAGCTCGAGATGGAGATGGGCACGGGCCTGATTCAAACCTTCTCCCGTGTAACCCATCCGCGCGATGCGTTCGCCGCGACTCACCCTCTGACCAACGGCCGCTGCGATCTCGCTTAGGTGACCGTAAAGACTGTAGTAAGGCGAGCCATCCCAAACGTGTTCGATCACGATATAGCGTCCGTAGTTTGAGTAACCTGCCACTTGATTGGCGTGCACCACTTTGCCGTCGGCGATCGCCCGCACCTCATCGAGCGGCTCCCCCCTGGCATCGCGATGCAGGCATCGGATGTCGATCCCTTCGTGGAATTTAGTGTAGATCAGGCCCTGCGCGGTCGACACCGGATTGCGGACAAATCCGTATCGGCCGCCTTCCCAGGGCGTCGATTTTTCGCCGTGAAAATCGCGCTCAATATATTGATAAAAATCCGGGCCGCCCCCGCGAAAAAGCGCATCGTTATCCGTCGGCAGGCTGATTTCGATTTTCGAGTTTTGTGCGAGCAACGAACTGGAAAACACACTTACGGCCAGCCCGATCGCCAGCACCCGCCACGTCATTTGCGTTTTTTAGCGTCGATTTGCCGCCACGTCTTTTGCATTGATGCGATATCGGCAGCGGTTAAACCCGAAGCAATAAAAATCTGACCATCGGAAACGCGTCGATCAACCAGGAGCTCGGTAATAATCCGGCCATTAACAAAAATCAGGAGTGTGCCGCCGCGGCGTTCAACACTAAGGGTATCGAGGGCGAGGCGGCCGTGATCGTCGAGTTGCAGCAAAGCACCGAAACTTCCATCGCTCGCCGTATAGGGCCGATAGGCGGAAACGTCGTACTCGGAAATTGCGGGCATTTTTTCGATAAAAATGTTTTTGCCGGAGATTGGCGTGGTCACAGGAGTGGCAAACACGCTCCCATCGTTTTCATTCCCCTGGGCATGGACCCGCACCGTACAACGTTTCGATTTGGCTGACGCGAACGGTGCCGCCAAAATCAGCAATAATCCCATCGCCAACACGCGAGTCATGCGCGATTGATAAAGGGTTTGACACGTTTTGCAACGTTTGTTGAAACACCCGCACATGAAATGGATCCTCGGGATAATGATCGCGCTTTTTGCCGCATCGAACGCGGCGGCGCAGGCGCCGTCACCGTCACCCCCCCAGCGAGGTTTCCTCAATCGCATGTTCCATCCTTTCGGTTCCGCGAAAAACAAAACGCCCAAATATCAGGATTCACATTTGCGCGGTTTGCTGTTGGAAGTGCAAGTCCCGACGGAACCGATCCGGCTTTCGGAAGTGCGCCAGCTGCGGGTCCAAGCGATACTGAGGAATATTGGCACTTCTCCGGTTCCACTTGATTTCCCAACCTCGCAACGAATCGATATTCATTTGCTTAATTCTGCCGGCGAGGTCTTGACTCGATGGTCGGAGAACCGCGCTTTCACCGAGGAAATCGGCAATCTCACGATCAATCCACGCGAACAAGTCGCTTACAACGAAACGATCGCCACCCGCGAATTGCAGCCCGGTCGGGTTTACAGTGTCGAAGTTTTCTTCCCCAAATATCCGGAACTGCGTGCCCGGCAGAAGTTCATGACCGCGCCGTGAGGAGTGGAGCAGTGGAGTAGTGGAGTAATGAATTGAACAGCACTCCATCACGCCAACACTCCAACACTCCAGTTCTTGTCTCCGATTACCACAGTCATCCACAGGGCCACCGGGTCCAGCGCTACACTCAGGCGCTTTTGCAGCCGTGGATCGATTCGGCGCGGGCCAAAGGGATCCTCGATATCGCTTTTACTGATCACGATCGCTATCATGGCGGTGTCGATTTCGACGAACTCGATCGTCTACGGGAAAAAAATCCCGACGTAAAAATTCGCGCCGGGATCGAGCTTGATAACGATCCGGAAACGAGCGCGGCCGGAAGAAAATGGGTCGAACAAAATTGGAAGCGGCTCGATTTCATCCTCGGTTCCGTTCACTACCTCAACCGGGCTGATCAGATGTTCGATAGTGTGCCCGAGGGCGCACAGCAGTTCACCGGGCGCGATATCGATGACGTCTACTCCGATTATTTTCGGCGGGTCCGCGAAATGGCGGTGAGCGGGCTGGTCGATTGCCTGGCGCACCTCGATTTAGTGAAAATCCACGGCTACCGTCCGCGCGCGCAGGTCACTGAATTGGTTGAGGAAACGCTGGAGCTGATTCGCGCACGCAATCTCGCCATGGAATTATCGACCGCCGGCTGGCGCAAACCGGTGAACGAACTTTATCCGTCGGATGAGATCATTCTTTTCGCGATGGAGAAGAAGATTCCCTTTACCATCGCGTCAGACGCGCATTCATGGGCGCAGCTGGGAGAAAATTACGAACGCCTCGCGGAGAAAATAAGCACGCTGGGAATTCGTGAAGTGTGCGTTTACGAGAAACACAAGCGGATCGTATAGCTCGGAACACGGGGCTCTGGCCGGTGCGCCCAGCGGACATTTTGTCCGCTGCTTGTCGTTGTCATACGAGGATCGGATTAATAATGCAGCGGAGTGGAACTCCGCTGGGCGCACAGACTGAAAGTCTGTGTTCCTACAGTCCCAATCCGGGTACACCCATTCCACCTGTAATCTTTGACATCTCTGAGCTGGCGATCGCTTTTCCCTGCTCGATCGCCTGCGTGACCCCGCTCAGCACCGCTTCCTCCAGAAATTCCACATCCTCAGGATCGACAATCTCCTTCGCGATTTTGATTGAAATCACATCACCCGCGCCATTGGCAACGACGGTAATTTTTCCGCCGGCTGCCTGCACCTCAACGGTCTTCTCCGCCAGCTCCGCCTGCGCCTGTGCCATTTTCTCCTGCATCTTCTGCGCCTGTTTCATTAACTTGTTGAGATTCATCGCGTGCTCCTGTGGTTAAGTTTTGATTTCGCCCTTAAACATTTCCAGCGCTTCGCGCACAATCGCCGGCGCGTTCTTCGACTTTGTGGCAGGTGTCTTAGCCGGCAAATTGTCTTTCAACGAAAACTTCAGCGCCCACTCCCGCCCACTGATTTCCTTCAGCAATGCTTCCAGAAACTCGCGATTGGCGCGGGAGGATAAATGTTCCATTACCATTCGTTGCTCGGTGGGAAAACCGAGCTCGAAATTCCGTCCGCTCGCACCAAGGGGGTGCGCTTCTTCAATCCAGCTTTTGATAAACGGGCGGCGCGTTTTAATTTGAGCAAGGACCTTGCTCCAAACCTCATTAACATCGGTCACTGAATCATTCGCTTTGTAGCCGGCGTCGCCGGCGTCGGCACCGCGGTCAGCGACCGCGGTTACAACATCCTTTCCTGAGCGCTTGGCCGGCGGAGCTACAGGGTTGCCGTCTCGTAACGCATTCAAATTCTGGATCACTTGATCGAGCGTCGTCTGGTCGAGC
>Ga0207645_10001110_pt1 | contig 22243 bp, 19 predicted proteins | sample KBSM53metaG_FD_184331 | JGI IMG/M metagenome (GOLD analysis project Ga0207645, IMG submission 184331) | Miscanthus rhizosphere microbial communities from Kellogg Biological Station, Michigan, USA - KBS M5-3 metaG (SPAdes) (version 2) | ecosystem: Host-associated > Plants > Roots > Rhizosphere >...
GTTTCAGGCAGATATCGAAAAAGCACGGGTGGTGCTCCGTCGAATACCCATCGAGCGCATCCAGGAGGTTTCGTTGCTGTGGCTGGATATGCCCGCGGCGGATAAGAAGGAACTGCAAAAGATTCTTAAGATCAGTTGAACTAAAAGGACAACAGACGAGCGGGTTTGGTCAAAGATAACTACTGTGCTGGAATTCAAATTCATTCAACAAATCATCCCATGTTTTGCTGTCATACCGGCCCTTCGCTATGCTCAGGATGAACTCCAGCCGGTGTTCAGATGTTATTTGAATTTCCTGGATTCCGGGTCGCCCTCGCTATCGCCAGCTCGCCCGGAATGACGATGTATTTTTATTACATACTTTGGTTCCAGGAAACTGGTAGTTAGTAAAGACATTCCCCAAGAAAGAAAGGTGGCAGGCAGGAGATGAATACTGCTGTTGCGCTGCCGCGGTTGGCTGTTTACGCGGCTGCGAGCATGCTTCTAATTTTTGCTGCTCTTGATGCGCATGCCCAAACGAGCGCGAAAAGAGTGCGGGTTTCAATTCCAGGCGCGAATGTTACCTACCTGCCGTTTTATGCCGCCAAGGAGAAAGGATACTACCATGAGGAAGGGATCGACATCGAATTCATTCTCATGCCCGCCGCGCTTGCGAGCACTGCGGTGATGACCGGAGACATCGATTACAACGGCGCTGTCACCGGCGTTGTGGCTGCCGCGGTTCGTGGGCAGCCGATTAAGGCAGTGATCTTCACCATGCGCTCCCCGGTGCAAGGGTTGATGGCAAAGTCCGAAATCAAAGATCTTCACCAACTGAAGGGTAAAAAGATTGGCGTCAGCTCGCCTGGATCGACTACCGATCTGGCGACGCGGCATATCTTGAGGAAACAAGGTTATGAGTTCGGCCGCGATTACTCCCTCGTCTTTGTCGCGACGGAACCAGGCCGGCTTGCGGCCCTCGAAACTGCTGTCATCGATGCGGCCATGCTCTCGGTTCCGGAAAATATTCTCGCCCGTCAAAAAGGCTTCAACGAGCTGGCTCTCTCCGCGGATTTTCTCGATTTCCCACAAAACGGTTTCGGTACTGCCAATAAAAAAATCAAAGAAAATCCCGACGAGGTCCTGCGCATGGTTCGCGCCACACTGCGCGGCTTGATGTTTGTTTCCGAAAGCAAAAACAAGGAAGCGTGTCTGGATATGATCATGAAAAACTGGAGTATTAAAAGCCGCGCGATGGCGAGCGAGATGTACGATTATATGAGCAAGGCGATGCTGCGCGATGCTTCGGTCAGCATGACCGGGCTGCAAGCGCTCGTCGACCAGCAGCGCGAAAGCGCGAGGGTGGCAGAGCCGGTGAGCGCCGCTCAGGTGATTGATTACAGCTTCGTCGAAAAAGCGCGAAAGGAATTGGGTCTGGGACGTTAGTGCAACGTTAGGGTCCTGCCCTCTCTCTCTGGGAGAGGGTATCGGTGAGGGAATCGCATAGGAGGCTTCGATTCATGGCTAATTATCGCGTGATTGGCAAACCGGTGGAGAGAGTGGATGGGCCGGAGATGCTCACCGGGCAAGCGATCTACGGGCCGGACGTGAACCTGCCCGGGATGTTATGGGCGAAGGTTTTGCGCAGTCCCATTCCGCACGGAAAAGTTTTGCGCGTCGATGTCGAAAAGGCCAAAAAACACCCCGGCGTAAAGGCGGTGATCGCTGCTAAAGACGTGCCGGCGCGCCGCTACGGTTATGCCGTCGAAGACGAGCACATTTTTGCTACCCATAAAGTGCGCTTCGTGGGCCAACCGGTAGCTGCGGTCGCCGCCATCGATGAGAAAACGGCGGAAGAAGCGTTGTCTTTGATCGATGTCGCATACGAGGAATTGCCCGCAGTCTTTACGGCCGAGGAGGCGATGCGCGACGGGGCGCCGTTGGTCCACGACAATCTCGCCGATCTGCGAGCGCGTTCGGTCTATCTCGCTTCCTGGTATCCGGTACATGGCACCAATATTATCCATCGCGCGGCGAACGAGCGCGGTGACGTCGAAGCGGCGCTCAAAAAAGCCGACTACGTTTTCGAAGACGTATTTCACGCGAGCCAAATTCATCACAGCTACATGGAGCCGCACGCGACCACGGCGGCGGTGATCGGCGGCACCATCACTGTTTGGACCTGCTCGCAGGAAGTGTTCGAGCTGCGGACTGTGATGGCGAGTTTGTTCGGTGTGCCGGAAAGCAAGATGCGCATTATCTGCACCAAGGTGGGCGGCGGCTTCGGCGGCAAGATCGAGCCGCGGCTCGAGCCGGTCGCCATCGCGTTGGCGATGAAGGCGCACAAGCCGGTCAAAATGGTGATGACGCGCACCGACGAATTCACCGCGACCGCCGGGTCGACGCCGGCCACGGTGAAGCTTAGAACCGGCGTGATGAAAGATGGCAAGATCGTCGCCCGCGACATCGATTTTCTCTGGGACACCGGCGCCTACGCTGAAGGCCTGGCGCCGAGCAACCGGGCAATGAAAGACGGTATCGGCCCGTACAATATTTACGACATTCGCGTGACTTCGACCTTGGTCTATACCAATAAGATGCGCGGCACGCAGCTGCGTGGTCTAGGGGTGCCGGAAGGCGCCTGGGCGATCGAATCGCAAGTCGATATGATCGCCCAGCGATTGGGCATGGACCCGCTCCAGTTGCGCATTAAGAACATTTTGCGCGAAGGCGATCTCAACGCCATCGGCGATTCGGTAACGAGCATCGGTCTCGAAGAATGCTTGCAAAAAGTCGCCGCCGAAATCGGCTGGGGCACACCGAAGCCGAAAAATGTCGGGCGCGGCCTTGCCGTCATCGCCAAATCGCCGACGACTCACTCGAGCATTTCCGGCGCGCATGTGCTCTTCAACGAAGACGGCAGCGCTCAGGTGATGGTCGGCTCCTCGGAACTAGGTCAGGGGATGTGTGGCGTCTTGTCGCAGATCGCCGCCGAGGTGTTAGGTATTCCGGTTGAATCGATGGGACTCACCTGCGCCGATACTGGGGCGACCCCGTACGACCGCGGCACGTTTTCCAGCCGGGTCACCTTCTACACGGGCATGGCGGTGAAGAAAGCCGCGGAAGACGCCAAGCAGCAGCTGCTCGAGATGGCATCGAAAATGTCGGAAATACCGACGAGCGATCTGTCCGTTGAAAATGAAAGCGTAGTCTCGGCAAAGCGGCCCGAGCTGGCGCTGACGCTGCGGCAGGTTTTGGAGTCCGCACATAACCATGAGAAACCGATTCTCGGCCGCGGCTGGTACGGCGGCAAAGGCGACTATCCGTCGCTGCCGCATAAAGCGCAGGGCAAGGAATCTGTCCCGGGCTGGAAATATGCGGCGCAGGCGGTCGAAGCAGAAATCGACGAAGAGACCGGCATTGTGAAAATCAGAAAAATTGCCTCCGCTCACGACGTTGGTACGACGCTCAATCCGATCAGCGTGCGCGGCCAGATCACCGGCGGCGTGGTGATGGGGATCGGCTATGCGCTGCACGAGCGCTTGCAGTTCGAGGATGGCCGGGTGATCAATCCGTCGTTTATGGATTACAAATTGCCTTCGTCTCAAGAAGTTCCGGAAATCGTGGCGATCCCGGTCGAAGTGCCGTTGCCCGAGGGACCGTTCGGAGCCAAGGGTATCGGCGAGCTGGCGGTGGTGGGCATTGCCCCAGCCGTGGGCAATGCGATTTACGATGCGGTGAAAGTCCGGATCAAGGATTTGCCGCTATTTCCCGAACGAGTGCTGGACGCGATCGAAGCGCAGCGCGCGAAGTGAATCGGCGGAAAAGCGCTCGCGAACGTGAATTCGGAGATGGGATTTCCACGCGAAGCACACGAAGGATAGGAAGTTCGGAAAAGAAGGCTTCACTAATTTCTTTTCTTTCCTTCGTGATCTTTGTGCCTTCGTGGTGAAAGAATTCTCAGAATCGAGGAGCACATGATGGCGGTATTCGCCTTCGCGGGATCTTTTTTCTTTCAATGACTGTACGCATCGCCCCCGCCAGCGCAGCGGAACTCACCCGTATGCGCGTCGGCATCCTCGCCACCGGCGAGTTCTGCCAGACCTATATTGCGCAGAAAAAAGGTTTTTTCGCGAAAAATGGCCTCGATGTCGAGCTGATCTATTTTCAGGGCGGCTCGCAGGTGATTCAAGCGATGCTCGGCGGCGAATTGCCGCTGACGGTTACCGCGGGCCCCGAGGGGGTGATCGCCAAACTGCAGGGAGCCGATATTGCGCTGCTCTCCGCCAATAATCCAACCATGCATTTCAGTCTTTACGTTGCGCCGGAAATCAAGAAGGGAGAAGACCTGCGCGGCAAGACTGCAGGCATCAGTCGATTCGGCTCCGCCAGCGATTTTTCCATCAGGTATATTTTCAAATCTATGAATTTGGCGGAGCGGGATGTGACGATCGTCCAGATCGGCGACAATCCGAGTCGGCTCGCCGCTCTGAAAACCAAAGCCGTCCAGGCGACGGTTTTTACCACGCCCAACACGGTGCGCGCTCGCAAAGCCGGTTTTGTCTCCCTCGTCGACGCCTACAAACTGGGGCTCAAATTCCAAGGCAGCGGCATTGCGGCAACTGGCACTTTCCTGCGCGATCACCGCCCGGTCGTCGAGCAATTCGTGAAGGGTTTCTTGGAGGGCGTGGCCTACGCCAAAACCCACAAAGAAGAGAGCCTGCCATTGATCAAAGAGTTCATGAAGCTCAAAGATCAGGATGAAGTCGAGGACAGCTATCAGGTGATCATTCGCGACGTTCAACCGCGCAAACCCTATCCGCTGAAAGAGGGTGTCGAAACCGTGCTGCGCAATGTCGAAAGCACTATCCCGAAAGCGAAAACGGTAAAGCCCGAAGAGTTGATCGACGATTCAGTTCTGCGCCGGTTGGATCAGAGCGGTTTTATCGACGCGCTCTATCGCTAGAGAAACGACATTTGTGATGCATCTCCTGCAAAGTCCTTACAACAATATTGTCGCCCAGCTCCTCACAGTGTCCCGGAGCTGTGAAAAAATTAAATCCCCCTGTGTTCCCCCTTTTTCAAAGGGGGAAACTGATCCAACGAGGAAAGTACAATTTTTCTCCGAATACGTCTCTTCCGACTCCGAGTTCCCCTCTTGGGAAAAGAGGGGTCAGGGGAGATTTTCTTTTTCTGAGTTCGCTCTGCGCCTCATAATGTTTTCACAGCTGCTCTTTTTCAAAGGGAGGATCAATCACAACTATCTGGGTATCAACCTGATCGCATTCTGGGTCGTTCTTGCCAGTGGGGTAGGCGCGTGGGGCCAAACCCAAAAAGTAAAGATCGCGGTGTCGAGTCGTGGCATCGCGTTCATTGATCTTTATATTGCCGAGGATCGTGGGTTTTTTCGTGAAGAAGGACTCGAACCGGAGCTGATTCAAGTCTCGGCGAACGTTGCGACAGCGGCGCTGGCGGCGGGGGAAGTGGATGCTCTCGGCGCGGTCGGTTTGGCCGCGCGGGCAAGCCAAACCGGTTTGCCGATCAAGGTCTTGGCGGTGACCGGTCACCGTGCGCTCTTTTGGCTTGTGAGCAAACCGGAGTTCAAGTCCGTCACTGAGCTCAAAGGCACAACCCTTGGCATCACCTCGCGCAATGGCAGCCAGCATCTGGTTGCCAGTCGGCTGCTCGCCTCGGGTGGTCTCGATCCCAACAAGGACGTCTCAACGGTGGTAATCGGCGGCGCCCCGGCGCTCTTGCAGGCGCTGCTGGCCGGCTCGATCCAGACCACGGCGCTTTCGCCGCCGACGATTATCGTGGCGCGCGATAAGTTCAAAGTGAACAACGACGGAAACATATCGCATGTCGAAGTTCGGTTTTACTGCCAACAGCGTGTTGACCGACAAAGAAATGGAGATTTTGCTGAGGGATGATGCCAAGACGTTGGGATTGGCTCAACCGGTGGCGCCGGCAAAAGTTTTCGACTTCGGTCCACAGCGCGAGATCAATCGGGAGTTGGGCATCAAGTAAAACGGGCTCGCAAGATTTTCCGCGAGGCTAAATTCTAAGGCATCAACACCGGCCACGACGTAGGAGAGCGAGACGAAGAATGCCATTCAATGATTTGCGCGAGTTCATCACGTTTCTCGAAAGTGCGGGGGAGCTGATCCGTACACAAAAGCCGGTGGACGTGAAATATGAGATTTCCGCCTACATCCGCAAGACTAGCGATGTGCAGGGTCCGGCATTGCTCTTTGACAATGTAAAGGGCTTCGACATGCCGGTGCTGGGTGGCGTTTTTTCGACTCGCAAACGAGCATTTCTCGCTCTCGAAACGTCCAACAAAGATTACGTCAACAAGTTTCAGCACGCCCTCGATCATCTGGTGGCGCCGAAGTTAGTTGCCCATGCGCCATGCAAAGAGGTGGTCTACAAGGGCAAAGACGTCGACTTAAACAAGCTGCCGGTGCCGCTTTTTTCCGAAAAAGATCCTGCGCCCTTCATTACGCTGGGCTTGTGTATCAGCCGCGATCTCAAAACCGGCGGGAAAAATACCTCCATTTATCGCTTGCAGCTCAAAGGTCGCAATCGTCTCGGCATTATGGCGCAGCATCTGGTGCGGCAACTGATGGAAGCGGAGTCGATTGGCAAAGGTTTACCGATCGCTATCGCCATCGGCACCGACCCGGTGTTGCCGCTGGCAACACAATGGATGGCGCCTTACGGCACCGATGAGTTGGCGCTGGCGGGTTCGCTGCGCGGCGCGCCGGTCGAAGTGGTGCCAGCTGAAACAGTCGATCTCGAAGTGCCGGCGACGGCGGAGATTATTATCGAGGGGATGGTTCTGCCCAACGTTCGTGAAGAGGAGGGGCCGTTCGGTGAAGTGTCGGGCTATTACACGCCGTCAAATCCCAAGCCGGTGATCGAAGTGACGGCGATCACGCATCGTCGGAACCCGATTTATCAAGCGGCGCTCACCGGCATGCCGACAACCGAAAATCATATTCTCAAGCAGCTCCCGCTCGAAGCGACTTATTATTGGCAGCTCAAAAAAGAATTCCCCGGCGTGACCGCGGTACACTTTCCCGCCGCGGGCACCGTGGGCATGACCTGCGTGATCGCTATGAAGCAGGCCTACGAGTGCGAGGCGCGCAATCTGATCGCGGCGATGATCGGCACGCGCCGCAACAAAATTACAGTGGTGGTGGACGACGACGTCGATATCACCGACATGGAAAAAGTGTGGTGGGCGATTGCTACGAGAACGCAGGCGGATGAAGACGTGATCGTTTTCCCGCGCGTGGTGGCCACTGCGATGGACCCATCGGTTCGCAAACTGCGTGTCGGGTCGAGTCTGGGTATCGATGCGACGGTGCCCTTCGGCCAGCGTTTTCCGGAGATCGTCAAGGTGCCGGGCGCCGACAAGGTATCGCTGGACGATTTGAAATGAGAAATTAGCAGGGAACGACTGATCACCACGAAGACGCGAAGAGTACAAAAGTAAGAAAACCCATTCCGAACTTCGTGTCCTTCGTGCCTTCGTGGTGATTGAGGCTTTTATATTTGTTGCGTGGTTTGGAGGGTAGATGAAGTTTCAGGGCAACATCTTGATCGCGCGGCCGGTGGAAACAGTCTGGCAGTTTCTTTGGGACATTGAAAAAATTGCCGGCTGTATCCCCGGTTGCGAAGGCGTCAAAGCCATCAAAGAACGGGAAAAGTACGAACTGAAAGTGAAAGACAGTGTCGGTCCGATTACCGTGCATTTGGATTTGCTAGCGGATGTGAAGAAGGTCGAGCCGCTGAAATCCATCGAGATCGCGATGGAAGGAAAGGATTTCAAAGCCGGGGGCGTGCGTCAGACCATGGCTTTGGCATTGACCCCAAAGGGGAACGAGACTGAGATCGGTTTCGAAACCGACGTCAATGTCTTTGGACGCTTGGGGACGCTCGGCTATCCGTTTGTGAAAAAAAAGGCGGAAAGCGTGATTAAAGAATTCGGCGAAAAAATCAAAGGCGCCATTGAAGCGAACAGCTGATTCGGCGTGGGAGCGACCGATCGTAACAACGATATTGCAGCTCAGGAGTCCTGTTGATGGAAATAAAACTGTTTCGACCTCATTCGTTAGAAGAAGCGCTAAGCCAGCGCGCGGACTACGGTAGGGACGCACTGCCGATCGCCGGTGGGCAGTCGCTGCTGGTGATGTTGCGCAATAAACTGATCGACCCCAAAGTGCTTCTCGATTTAGAGCCACTCGGGGAGTTGCGCGACTTGCAGCCGCGCGCCGATGGCATCTCGATCGGCGCGATGACCACATTTTTTGATTTGATATCTTCAGCTGATGTGCACAAGGCATCGCCGATACTCGCAGAAGCGGCTGCCAAAGTCGGCTCGACGGCGATAAGAAACCTGGGCACTATCGGCGGCAACCTGTGTCACAACGAGCCTGGCGCCGATTTGCCGCCGGCATTGTTGGCGCTCAACGCGTCGGTCGAGTTGCGCAGCCGCAAAGGCACGAGAAAAGTTCCGCTGACGGAATTCTTCCAAGGCTACTTTGAGACCGCCGTTGAAGCTGATGAAATTCTCTCCCGAGTGGATATTCCTACTCTTCCCCAGGGAGCGTGTGGAGCTTACATCAAACATTCGATCAGCCCCGAAGATCTTGCCATTGCCGGCGTTGCCGTCGTGCTTGTGCCGGACGGCAAAAATCCTGTCTCGGCGCGCGAACTGCGCATCGGTTTAGGCGGCGTGTCGCCGGTGCCGCTGCGGGCGCTCAAGGCGGAGGCAGCGTTGAATGGCAGAGCATTAACTGACGACGCAATCCGGGCGGCGGCAGAGATTGCCGCATCCGAAGCAGAGCCGATGAGCGATCCCCACTCTTCGGCAGACTATCGGCGAAAAATGATCAAGGTACTGGTGCGCCGCGCACTCGCTGCAGCGATCGGAGGAGGAGAAAGGAACGGGCATGGCAAAGCTTAAGCTTCTAGTTAACGGCGAGTTACACGAGGTCGAAGCGCCGGAGACGGCGTTATTACTGGACGCGCTGAGAGAAGGGCTCGGAATGACCGGGACGAAGCGTGGTTGCGAAACCAGCCACTGCGGTGCCTGCACGGTTTTGCTCGACGGTATAGCGGTCCACAGCTGCGTCGTGTTGGCTGCGCGCTGCGACGGAAAGCAGATCGCCACGGTCGAGGGGCTCGCCCAGGACGGAGAGCTGAACGGGTTGCAGCGGTTGTTCCTGAAACATGGCGCACTGCAGTGCGGTTATTGCACACCGGGTATGTTGATGGCGGCAACAGCGTTGTTGCGACGAAATCCGAAGCCTACATTGGAAGAGATCAAAGTCGGTCTCGATGGCAATCTGTGCCGCTGCACGGGCTACACGGGAATCTTCGAAGCGATTCAGGCGTGCGCGGTGGGTAGCAAATAAGCACAAGAGATTGAATCGAGTATTGCCCGCGATCGTGCGTTTGCATAGCCCCACGCAGTTCAAAGTTCAATGTTCAAAGCTCAAACCTGACCGATCCGGAGTGAGGTTGAACTTTGAACAATCAGTGACGAGGCAATCGATGGCACCTACGAACTCAAAACAGCCGAGCTACTCCTACGTCGGCAAATCGGCGCCCAAAATCGAGGGCGAGAAGAAAGTTACCGGGAAAGCGCTTTACACCGCCGATCATGTGCTGCCTGGCACGGTGTGGGGGAAAATTTTGCGCAGTCCCCATCCGCATGCGCGGATAACCCGGGTGAATACGGATCGCGCAAAAGCGCATGCCGGAGTTCTCGCCATTCTTACCGCGACGGATATTCCCGACGTTTTAACCGGCCGGCGGCTGCGCGACATGCCGATGCTGGCCAATGATCGCGTGCGCTTCATCGGAGAAAAAGTTGCCGTGGTAGCTGCTGCGGAGCGTGATTTCGCCGAGGAGGCGGCGCAACTGATCGAAGTCGAATACGAGCCGTTGACGCCGGTGTTCGATCCTTTGGCGGCGATCACCGAAGGCGCGCCGGAACTGCACGAACGCCTGGCGGAGTATCAAGGACTGCCCAAGATCGGTAGGCCGCCGAAAAATACCTATTCCCACGAAGAGTGGCTGCTGGGCGATATTGAGCAGGGGTTTCGCGAGGCGGATCGGATCTTCGAAGATCGTTTTTCCACGCAGCATGTACACCAGACCTACTTGGAGCCGCACTCGAGCGTGGTATCCATCGACCGCGATACCGGCACCATTCACGTCTGGGTGAGCAACAAGGTCCCATACAACACCAAGAACAGCCTTGCCGATGCCATCAGTGTACCGGCGGATAAAATTGTCATCCATGTTTCCACTATTGGCGGCGACTTCGGCGGCAAGGGTGCCTTGATGGATCTGCCGTTATGCTACTTTTTGGCGCAGCGATTGAACCGTCCGGTGCGCATGGTTATGACTTACGCCGAAGAACTGACCGCGGCGAATCCGCGCCACGCAGCGCAGATTGTGGTGAAGACCGGCGTCAAAAAAGACGGCCGCATCACGGCGCGCCAAATCAAAGTCTACTGGAACGGTGGCGCCTACGGCGCGATGAAGCCGATTCCAACGGTCAACCTGCCTGGCGCGGTCAAGGCCGCCGGCGCGTACGCCATTCCGAACGTGCGCATCGATTCTTACGCGATCTATACGAACAGCGTTCCCTGCGGCCACTTTCGCTCGCCAGGGTTGGTCCAGCTGGCCTTTGCCAGCGAATCGCAAATCGACATGATCGCTGCCGCGATGAAAATCGACCCGCTCGAGCTACGCCTGCGCAACGCGCTGACGGATGGTTTTCCGACCCCCGATGTCAAGGGCATGGTCGACGTCAAGTGCAAAGAAGTGCTGGAGACCGCCGCGCGGGCGACGCACTGGAGAAAAAACAAGTTGCCGGCGCGCGTGGGACGCGGCATGGCGCTTTCCTATCGCCATGTCGGTCTCGGGGAGGCCAACGCGCGCATCCGGCTCAATCCCGACGGCAAGGTTTCCATCTTGACCACCTATGCCGATACGGGCACGGGCGCGCACACGATTCTGTGCCAGATGGTCGCTGAGGTTCTCGATGTGCCGCTAGATCAAGTCGGTCTAGAAGTCGGCACCACCGATGCGTTTCGCTCGGAATCGGGCACCGGTGCAAGCCGCGTGACGTTCGTGCTTGGCCAGGCGGTGTTGAAAGCCACCGCACAGTTGAAGTCGCTGCTCTGCGAGCGGGCGGCGGAAATGCTTGGCGCGCCGAGCGACAAAATCATTCTAAAGAAAGGCCGCCTGAGCGTGGCTCAAGCGGGCGGACGTTCACTCACCCTTGTCGAATTGGCCGAAGCGGCGGCAGCGAAAAATCTCGCTCTGGAAACCGAGAGCTATCATGCCGAACACGAAACTCCGCCCGAAGGTGTGTTTGCGGCCTGCGTCGCCGAAGTCGCCGTCGATGTCTCCACCGGTCAACTCACGGTGCGTCAGCTGGACACGATCCATGACGTGGCGACGATTCTCAATCCGGTGGGTCATCAGGGACAAATCGACGGCGGCATCATGCAAGGCGTCGGTTATGGTTTGATGGAAGAGTTGGTGATGGAAGACGGGCGCGTCGCAACCGCCAATCTTGGCGAGTACAAGGTTCCTAATATCCAAGATATCCCGCCGCTCAAGACTACGCTGGTACACAGCTATGAAGGCGCATCGCCGTTTCAAAGCAAGGAGATCGGCGAGAGCGCAATCTCGCAAGTGGCGCCGGCGATCGCCAATGCTCTTTATGACGCCGTTGGCGTGCGCATCAAGGATTTGCCGATCACGGCAGAGAAGGTTCATCGCGCGCTGAAAGAAGCGAAATGAGTTCAAGTTTTCAGGTTCAAGGTTCGAAAACTCGGCAGCGCGGTCAAACCCTGAAAACCGAACCGGAACGGCGAGATAGCGGCCTGGAAGGGATGAAGATGTTAATCGGTCTCGCGTGGCTTCTGGTGCTCTTGTGCCCCAGTTTCGCCGCGCCGCAACCGCTCAAGGAAGTGCGGCTGGGTTCCACCGACATCACGGTGTCAAATTTCTCCAGCTTCTATGCGCGCGATCGAAAATTCTTCGAAGCGGAGGGTCTTGATATGAAGATGGTCATCATCAAGACCGAAGCGGCGTTGGCCGCCATGGCTTCGGGTGATTTGGATTATTCCACGCTCAGCACTTCGTCAGTGGAAGGCACGCTTAAGGGCATGCCGCTGCGACTTCTCGCGGTGACGAACCGTTACCCGCTGTTGGGTCTGGTCGTGCGCAAAGGAATCAATAGCGTCGCTGATCTGAAAGGAAAAAAACTGTCGGTGAGCTCGTTCGGTGGCGCGGTTTACGGCGCCGCGCTTTACTTGCTCCGAAGCCATGGGTTACGGCCCAAAGAAGACGTCGCGATTCTTGCCGGCGGTACCAATCCAGCGCGGATTGCCACGCTCAAACAGGGCTTGGTCGATGCCGCGCTGATAACGGCACCCGACGATCTCAGAGCTTTGGGAGAAGGCTACCGCATTCTCGTCGATGTCGGCAGCGACTATCGCTTGCCCTGGGGAGGCATCAGCGCGTCGCAGAACAAAATTCGCCGCGATCCTGCCGAAGTCGAAAGATTTTTGCGCGCGGTGATGCGAGGTGTTCGGGCGATCAGCGATCCGCAAAATAAAGCTGATGTGACAAGCTGGATCGGCAGGTTCTTCAAACTCGACGAGAAGCTCGCCGACGATTTTTATCGCCGGTTAGCGCCCTCGCTAAACCCGAGCGGTGTCGTCGAGCGCGACAAGATCAAGCTGATCATTGACAGCGCGGTGGAAAGAGGGCTGACCGACAGGCCTCTCGATCCCGACGCGGTGGTGGACTTTTCGATCGTGAAGCAACTGCGCTTCTAGCCGGCCCGCGTATTTTCGCACACTCGCGGCGGCTTCATGATGAAAAAGGAGTTGCTCGATGGGGTAGTTCGGATTGTATTCACTCTTGGGCTCGTGTTTTTGCCCATACGCGCCGAAGCGCAAACTGCCGCAGTGACGGAAAAGATCCGCATTGCTTACCCCAGCCGCGGTATTACAGTGCTTCCTCTGCGGCTCGCCCAGACTGAGGGTTTTTTTCAGCAAGAGCGGCTCGATGCGGAGCTGATCCAAATGCGTGCTGCGATTACTGTCACTGCGCTCTCAACCGGAGACATTCAGTACGGCGCGCCGACCGACTCCATCGTTCGAAGCGCCGCCCGCGGCCAGCCGCTCAAAGGCGTTCTCTCATTCGTCAATAAGCCCATGCACTATCTTGTCGCCAAGCCGCAGTTTAACTCCGTTGAAGAACTGCGCGGTAAAACACTCGCGATCAATTCTTTCGGCGCCTCGGAGCAATTGACGCTCTGGGCATTGCTGAAAGCGCATGGCATTGACCCTGACAAGAAGGACGTGCAGGTGATCGCGATCGGCGACAGCCCGGTGCGATTGGAAGCGCTCAAGCGCGGCATCGTCGATGCGACGGTGGTGTTGATTCCACACGTCATCATCGCGCGCAACGGCGGCTTCAAGGTTTTAGGCCATGCCGGTAACTATTTGGAGTTGTCAACGCCTGGCCTCGGGGTGACTGATCAGCTCTTGACAGACAAACGGGACCAGGTCAAGCGCACGGTGCGCGCCGTGGTCAAGGCCATACTGTTTATGCGCAAAAACAAAGAACAGTCAGTGCGCGCTGCGATGAATTGGCTCGCCCTCGATCGCGATGTAGCGGAGAAATCGTACGATATGGCGCTCGATTCTTTCAGCGAGGACGGCAGCCCGACGTTAAAGGGTTTGCAGAATAGCGTGACGCTGGAAAAACAGCGGGCGGGAATCAAGGAGGAAATTCCGCTGACAAAAGTATTCGATTTCAGTGCGCTCCAAGAAGTGCACAGCGAGCTCAAGCGTTAAGTGCATAAGTTTGCTGAGTTCGGTGAGTTCCAATTGAACGGTGTGATGGGACGGGCGAATCCTGGCTGACGCCAAGAAAGCAAATCTCGTGATCGAAGCGGTGGCCAGCAGCGAGATCGACCGCATTGTGGGCGATCTGTTCAAGCTGGAACCGGCGATCGCGGCGAAACTCGCGGAAGTCATGAAGTAGCCGAACATGGAACGTTCACCATGGAACGCGGAGGACATGGAGTTAGGGAAAGAGTTGACAAAACGACCAACCGTATCGCCGTGGCCTCTGCGCCCCTGTGGTGCATTTGCTGAATTGGTCCGACGCCGGAGTCGATTTCAGATGCAAAGAGTAACAGAGTATAGGAGGTCTCGATCATGAAAGGCGAAGCGAGTGAGGCGATTGTCCGTGGCTTAAAGGCCGCCGGTGTCGACTTCGTGGCGATCTTACCGGATCACGGCTTTGATCGGGTACAAAAGACAGTCGCCGAAGACGAGAGTTTTACTTTCGTGCCGGTCAGCAATGAAAGCGTCGGGGCGGGCGTCTGCGCGGGGGCGTTCTTCGGCGGTAAGACGCCGGCGCTGATGATTCCCACTTCCGGCTTTCTGGTTGCCGCTTGGCCCCTGGCGAGCCTGCACAACCTGTGGAACATTCCGCTGCTCTTGCTTATTCCGTATCGAGGCGATATCGGCGATGCGCAACCGGTGATGCGCACCTATCAATTCACCACTGAACCAATTCTGCGCGATCTGCAGATTCCGTATGTGCCAGTAAGCGAGATCGGCGCGATCGAAGGGGCGATCCAGGACGCAGTCAGCTCAGCGTTCGCCTGGCAAAATCCGATCTGCATTTTATTTAGAGGAGAGACCCTGCGATGAAGCGCTTCGACTGTTTGAAAGCCCTAGCCGCTGCCGTACGCGATGACGATCTCGTCGTTACCAACCTGGGCAACACCATGCACGAGTGGCTCACGCTCAGACCTTCGCGCGCGAACCTCTACAACATGAATCTCGGACAATGCACACCGGTGGCACTGGGACTGGCGCTGGCCTTGCCGCACCGGCGCGTCATTGCCCTCGACGGCGACGGCAACCTGCTCATGAATTTGGTATCCTTGGCGGATGTTTCGCACCGCAAGCCGCGCAATCTCAAGATTTTTGTTTTCGACAACGAGGCCTACGAATCCCCAGGTGGGATGCCCAGCGCTACGGCGCACGGCGTCGACCTGGTGCAGATTGCCAAGGGCTGCGGCATCGAGCGAAGTTTTCCCGCCGCCAGCATCGAAGAATTCAAACAGCGCGTCGAGCTGTTTGATCAGCAAGGGCTTTTGTTCGTCAACGCGAAGATCGAGATGGGCAGCATCGAACGCCCGCCCTACGGCAGCATTGATTTCAAATTCAACAAGTACCAGTTCGCCACGTACATAGAAGAAACCGAAAAGAAGCCGGTGTTGCGGCTGCGCTCTCGTTCGCCGTTTACGGAGAAATAATTCGTGCACGGTTTAACGTCAGAATCGGATTTGGTACCTGGAGCTTTGAGCCTTGAACCACTCTTCGGAGGAGAGCCATCGATGAGAAGATTAGGTTGCGCGTCGGTCGTTCTATTCATAATCGGCATGATGATGCTCTCGCCACGATTCGTTCGAGCTCAGGTAAAGGCGCTGGAGCCGGTCAAGATCGGCTATAGCGGCATCGGGATCGCCCACGATTTATTGAAGATGATGGAAAAGAACCGGACCTTCGAAAAGTATGGTTTGAACGCGCAAGGCATCTATATCGGCAGCGGCTCTTTAATGAATCAAGCGATTGTCGGCGGCAGCATTCAATTCACAACCTCTGACCTGCCGTCGCAAATCCAAGCGGCTCTGGCCGGCGTCGATTTCAAGATTATCGGCGTGACGATCAACCGCCTTGACGGCGCAATTATGACGCGCAAAGAGATTCGCAAGCCGGAAGATCTCAAAGGCAAGCGGCTCGCTATCAGCCGTTTCGGCTCGGTTTCGGATATCGTTACTCAACTGGTTTTGCGCTACTGGAAGCTCGAGCCACAAAAAGACGTGGCGATCTTGCAAGTGGGCAACACACCGAGCCGGATTGCGGCGATATTCAGCGGCCAAGTGGATGGGGGGCTGATCAATCCCACCGACGTCGCAAGAGTCGCAGCGTCAGGCTGCTGCGTTCAGCTCGCCGACTTGGGTGATCTCGATATTCCCTACGCGCGCTTTGGCGTCACGGCGACGGGCACTTTCTTGAAGTCGCGGCAGGACACTGCGCGCAAACTGATGGAAGCGTTCGTCGATGGCATTCATTACTATAAGACCCACGCGGATGAAGCGGTTGCCGCTTTGCTGACGCGCGGTGTCGAACCCAAATCGGCGCGCGAGGTTTACCAAAAAGTGGCTGATTCGTATCGCTCACGACCGGACCCCGAGGTGAGCAGCATCAAAGGCGTATTGGATTCTCTGCCGGAGGAGAAGGCGAAAACAAGGCCCCCGGAAAGTCTAATCGACAATGGTCCGTGGCTAAGCGTCGCGAAGAGCGGCCTCGTTGATCGGCTCTACGGCAAAAAATAGCAGGTTGCGATTAGCGCGCCGGCATGGCTACTCTAGGCTTTCAAAATATTGGCGTTGGCACAGACGGCGCCACGAGCATGCGCGAAACGGTGGAACTGGCGAAACAAGCCGAAGCTTTGGGGTTTGACAGTTTTTGGCTGGCGGAGGGATACCATTCGCGCAGCGCCGTCGTGCGCGCGACCTTAATTGCGGCGGCGACGAGCCGAATCAAAATCGGCCTCGGCATTTTGAGTCCGCACACCAAACACCCAGCTCTTCTCGCCATGGACGCGGCGTCGCTCAATGAAGTCGCGCGCGACCGAGTCATTCTCGGCGTGGGACGAGTTTTAAACGCCCTGCGCAAGCACGCCATTGACAGTCGTGGAACTGTCCAGCTGGTCAAAGAGTCGATCGCAATTGTTAAAGGCATCTTGGGCGGCGATCACTTTCAATACAGTGGCAGTCGATTCAGGATCGCTTCGCCGGGTAGTCGCCTCGATCTCGAGCCCTGCGGCAAATTGCCGGTGTACGTAGGCGCAACAGGGCCTGAGATGCTGCGGCTCGCCGGCCAATATGCCGACGGTGTCCTCTTTAACTATCCGTGTACTGCTGGGTTCATTCGATACGCGATGCCGATTATCGAGGAAGGACTCTCCCGCGGTGGACGAACGCTGGATGATTTCGATATCGCCGCTTATCTGCTTATCTCGGTGGACAACGATGAAAAGGCTGCCCTCAATGCCGCCAAGCGTTTTGTCGCCCAGAAGCTGCCGACGCGGCATTAGAACATGCTGGCCCATGCCGGCGTGACCGCGGCCGAGATCGGCGCGGTGCGCGACAGCGTCGAGAGATTCGGACTGGTGAAAGCCGCGGCTGCAATCGACGACGATCTTGTGCGCAAAGTGGCCATCGGCGGAACGCCCGATCAGGTCGTCCAAGGTCTAACACAATTTCTCGGCACGGGTCTCAAGCTGCCCATCGCCTGGGAGATAATCGGTCCCGACCGTCGGCACTCGCTCGATTTGCTGGCGCGCGCGGTGCTGCCGAAACTAGCGTAGAGATTATGCGAGAGAAGGAGAAAAAAACATGATGGCCTATCCGTACGACGACAAACGAATCATCTTGGCGCTCCAGATCGATCATTCTCGGGTCGCGGGCTATTTTGCCGCCCACTGGGGCAACAAAGACTTCGACCGGCCGAGTCCCTACGATTCGGTTGTCCTGGCCGCAGGAGAGCACGACATCGGTTGGTGGGAATGGGAGATGTGCCCGTCGACGCTCAACGACAAGGGATATCCGCTCGATTATCACGACGGCAGTTTGAAATACTTGGGCCAGCTGCGCCTTGATTTCTACAAGAACGCGGTGGACCGCGTGACGAATCGCGATCCTTACGCCGCGATGTTGATGGCGATGCATGGGGTCGCGCTGATGAACTCCGGCTATGGTAAATACGCGTACCCGCCCGATCGCACGGCGGATCCGCGCGTGAAGGCCTATTGTGATCATCAGGATGCCTTGAGGCTAAAGCTACAAAACGAACTGCGCCAATCTGAACAGTACAAACAATATTGCTCCGATGAGCACGTCTGGACCAATTACGAATACATGGAAGTTTTTGATGTGCTCGCTCAGTTCGTATGTAACCGCTATCCATTGAACAGCCAGGCACGCAAGCTTGGACCGTCGAATACCCTCAACGACATCGATGTACCGACCCAGCGCGGCAAGGAGGCGACTCGAATGGGAATCGACCCGGTGGCTGAGCACAAGGCGGTACTTCGGCCGTATCCGTTCGATCTCGATCCCTTGCCGTTCTCTTTTACGGCTCGGCTGGTGCCCAACCGGGCATACAAAAGCGGCGAAGACTTTCTCGGTGAGTTTTATCGCGCGGAGCGGATCACGGTAAATCATACATTGGCATCGGCGTAGCCATCAGAATATTTTTATAGGCGAACGATCCTATGAAAAATGGCCAATCAACCAGAAAAAGCTCGAACCGCCGAGAAGCAACGGCGACGAAAGACGACAGCGTTTTGTCTCATTACTGGCACCCGGTGGCGTGGTCACGCGATCTCGGCGACAAGCCCCTGCCGGTGAAATTGCTCGATCACTCCGTTGTGCTTTGGCGCTGGGAGAACGGCGTCGCGGCTTTTCATGATCTTTGTATACACCGCGGTACTCCTCTCTCACTGGGTTGGATTGACAATGGGCGAATCGTTTGTGCTTACCATGGCTGGCAATATGGTGCGGACGGACTGTGCAAGCACATTCCATCCCTGCCAGTCAAAGGAGCGATACCTAACAAGGCACGAGCGAAGGTTTACCAGGCCATTGAAAAGTATGGGTTGGTCTGGGTCTGTCTCAACACTCCAGTTGCCGATATTCCCGAATTTCCAGAGGAGATCCACGATCCTTCTTACCGGTGGGACGTCTACTCTTCTCATGGCCAATGGAAAGCAAACGCCGCTCGGATGATTGAAAACCTGTTGGACTTTTCCCATTTTGCATGGGTCCATCCGGGAATTCTCGGCGACTCGACGAACGCCATGTGTGAGCCGAGGGAATTTGTCAAAGTGCCGCAGGGGTTTCACTACGAGATTATCCAGCCAGTGAATCGACTGAAAGCAGACAGCGCGGCGATCCAACGCTTTACTGTTATTCTGCCGCTGACGCTTTTCATCGAGAGGCGTCAGCCGGGTGGACCCGAGAAGCAGACGAACATTTACCTGTGTAGCCCAATTTCTGACAAGGAAACGAAATATTTTCGTCTCTCCGGCCGGAATTATCGAGACGCACTCTCCGACGAGGAACTAAACGAAAAGCATCGGACTATTTTTGAACAGGATCGCGTAATCGTGGAAGCCCAACGACCCGAAGAATTGCCACTGGATTTGACCGAAGAACTTCATCTGCGTGGCCCGGACACAGCCGGATTGGAGTATCGTAGAGCGCTTCAGAAGATGGGAATACGCTGGAGCCATTGAATTCTTCGTGGAGGACAAAATTTTATCGCAGTGTAATATTTCTGTCGAGCGTGCGGGTAAACCCGTAAGTCAGCGTTGTATCGCTACTGGTCGGGCGAATCGTATTGGAGAGAGAATTGTTCGCCGACTTCACGACGCCGGTGAGATCGTGCTGCTCCTTCGAGCGATTTCTGCATGTTCACTTTACAACGCATTCGGAGTGGCGGCTTCAGATCGGAGTTGAGCGGAAAATGGCTTGCGTTGAGCAATCAAAATGGATCTGTGAGGAAGTCGGTAGTTCATTCAATGGATACGTTGCAGCGGAATCCGGCAAGTATTTCCGTGATGATTCATTCTTGCCAAAAGCCTGATCAAGCCAAGAAACGCAAGGCAAGTGCTTAAAAGCATTGGCATCCCCGGCGGGATTGAACCCATCCGCCGATCTTCGAGCAACCTTTCAGCAACTTCCAAGTATTCGAGATTATTATAAATTGAGACAGCGCAAAGTCGGCTAGGTCCCGGCTTTGTGCATGCTCTATCGTGAAGTTTTCGGGAAGTGATCGTGACGCGTTCCTCTATCATGGCCGCTTCCTGCTTAGGGTTTGCCGACCTGATGCGAGCTTGCACACTCAAAAAAACCGGTTGGCAGCAATTTTTCCAAGACATACTGTCATTTGATCAAGGATATGCTTCCTTAGACAAGAATAGTTGTCCCGTCTGGTACTACTGCGCCTGCGATCGTCTTCGCACTCGTCCCAACTTTCATATTGCTCCGAACATGCGCGTTGTGGCAGCCAGTTTTTTTTCACTCGACCCTGTCTAAAACATTTCCGGTACAAAAAGCCATGACGCCAAAAATCTGACCTCTTAAGCATCTGGAAACCAGCAACGCGGGTCGCACTCAGAAGCGGATACTCAAAGGACTAACCGAAGAGGAAGCGCATAAGCTTCTCGGAGAAGCGCCAAAGTGAATTACGCAGCAAGCTGTAAACGGACGTCTTGCGAAACAGGAAATAGGCAAACTCTACAGCAATGACGAAGATCGTAGCTAACAGAATGTACAGTAACGTGGCCATAGCCGTTATCTTATGAACCGTAACGGACAGTGAATGCAAGCGAGTCCAACTCATCGAGAACGTGCTATCAGTTTGGTACTTCGCTTTTACGGATATCCCGTATTTCAGCCGCTCGTTGTCGAGAAATCTTTATACCTCAGCCGAGCGGCGCCAAATTTTTCTGCTGAGTCTGCAGAACCCAAAGATAAATATCAGGGGACGAGTTTCCCTCAGAAGAAAAACCCAGTGCGTCAGAAATCCTACACATCACCCGATGGGTGTGCTTGTGATCGGACACCTTGGACTCAGGCATATCCAGGTGAAATTAGATATTAAGCTGAAAGCGGCTATTAACAGAAAATTAACAAAAAAACCCTTAAGGCAGACTCCAATTCTGGAACGCACGAAAAAAGACATTTTTTTTCTTTTTTGTCTCTGCAAATACCCACCAGGTGACTGATCATTTTGCTCGTCAATCAGTGACAATGAGCTGTTAGGCGTCGCTCGGAACGTCGCGGCTGGGTCGAGAGCCGTTTCGGAGCACGTTCGGTATCGACTTTGCTGACGTTAAGAGCGAGATGGATCTTGCCGAGTTAGTTTTTTTCGCCGAGTAATATTTTTATTGACGATTGGAATTGATCAGTGAAACCAAACTACCAGTGTGTGTTGATAAACGCGAGCATCGGATGTGCAGTGCTCGGATTGTTCATTTTCACAGCGTATGTGGCTTTCGGCCATTTTTTCATCACGACGATCTACAACAGCGATCTTGCGCTGTTTCAGCGGCTCATGCCCTCCAAGGGCACTACGTCTCTTCAGATCTATATGGCTGGGCTTGACCAAGCGGTGCTGAGTCTTGCTGTGTATTTTGTCTTAAGTGGCCTGGTGTTGCTTTTGGCGCTCAATCCTCTCGGTTTCGCGCTTTCCTGCTTATCTTTTTTTGCTGCTTCGTTAGCAATATTTTTCCTGCTCGATCGTGTTCCTGAATTGATCAAACCGTTACGCCTCGATGTGATTCCCTACTTCACTTACCGGCTGAGTTATCTGTCCGACCCCGTATTGGGATATCGCTCAAGGCCTTTTCTTAGAACTAAATTTGCCAACTATCGCGGCGCTGCGTATTCGCCGGTATTTGGCATCGATGTGCCGCCTCAGAGTGGCACCTGGCAAACCGACGATGAAGGATTTCGCAATCCAGCACCCATGTCTTCTGCAGAAGTTGCGGTCATCGGGAGTTCGATGGCCGAGTGGGGCAACAATGTTGAGGACACTTACCCGAGCAGGCTAGAAAAGGAGTTGGGTGGGCAAACAGTTGTCAATCTTGGAAAGGCGGGTTACGGGCCGCTGCAATATTTGGAGATTCTCAAGAGATATGCATTGGAAAAAAGGCCTCAATATGTGATTCTTACATTTTATCCAGCCTTCGATATCGATCAACTTGCCAACTGGATAGAGGGACGTCCGGATAAGTCGGTCGCTAAATTCACTGTCGGTTCCGGTCAGCTTTTTCATCGGTATTCGATAGCATTTCAGCAGACATCGAAGATGCTAATTGATAGCGGCTGGACGGCCCTTGAATTGGGCTTGCAGCAAATTATCGGCGCAGAGTCGATCCATCCGGCTCTTGCAGTTATCAGCCTCCCCAATGGCGCGCGGAAAAAGATCCTCTTTGTCAATGAGCACGCGGCGAAATCGACTGAACCGCTTCTAGCATCTCCCGAATGGGAGGCGATGGCGCGGTTTCTGGTCGATTTCAAGGACTTATGCGAGCAGCATGAGATCACGCCGGTGGTAGTCCACAT